>Ga0265342_10003083_pt1 | contig 13927 bp, 10 predicted proteins | sample 4CB327metaG_FD_203125 | JGI IMG/M metagenome (GOLD analysis project Ga0265342, IMG submission 203125) | Rhizosphere microbial communities from Carex aquatilis grown in University of Washington, Seatle, WA, United States - 4-CB3-27 metaG | ecosystem: Host-associated > Plants > Roots >...
TGTACGAATGGCAGCAGGGCGATTATCGTCTCCTCCTCTCGATGAGCGAGATCGGCATTGCTCCTTTCACGATAAATGTGCAGCCGATGTGGCGAATGGCGAAAAATGATTCCACGATCGTCGGCATGAAGCTTCAAGCGTGCACGGACGAGGCGGGAAGGGCCGGGTTCGAGGCCCTCCGCAAGTACTACGCATCGAGGATATCCGAGTACTCGATCGGCTTTGGGGTGGAACAATAATATCGCCGAACATTGCGCGGAACGCCCGGAGAAGGCTCATTGTCAAGAAGCTTTCTCGCTTCCGGTTCGGAGAGTTATATCCTGCAGTTCCTTCTTGATGGCCAGCACATTTGCCCTGCTAGCCTCGAAGCAGTCGACAATTTCCGGATCGAGATGCGTTCCCCTCATCTCCTTGATGATCGTGAAGCACTCGTCGTCGGGATAGGCTGGTTTGTAGTATCGCTTCGATGAAAGGGCGTCGAATATGTCGGCGATGGCCACGATCCTCCCCTCCACAGGGATTGCCTTTCCGGCGAGCCCGCTCGGGTAACCGGAGCCGTCCCATTTCTCATGGTGCGTCGCGGCGATCGAGGCCGCCATCACGAGGAGAGGCGTGTTGGCCTCCCCGAGGATGCTCTCGCCGATGCTCATGTGCGAGTAGTAGTACTTCATCTCCTCGGGCGAGAGGGGCTTGAGTACTTCTCCTCCGACGAGCGGATGTCGCTTGATCACTTCGAATTCAATCGGCTTCAATTTATCGGTTTTTTTCAGGATTTCATCCGGGATCGCGATTTTGCCGATATCGTGCATCGGGGCCGTGAGGAATATCAATTCCACCGTATCCTTGTCGAGGCCGAGCGCTTCGGCTACGAGGCGGCTGTACTGGGCCACGCGGATTACATGCTTTCCCGTCTCGTTGTCCCGATATTCAACGGCCTTGCCGAGACGCCGGACTATCTGCATGCTCGATTCCTTGAGTTCCTCGTTCTTTATCTTGAGTTCGTCGCCGATGCTTTTAAGCTTGAGGACGTTCTTTAGTCGCTGGATGAGCTCTTCCGGCATGATCGGCTTATTCAGGAACTCTATGACGCCGTGATTAATGGCGCTCTTGCGTAGATCTTCCTCGGCGTATCCCGTCAGCATTACCGTGGGGACTTCGGCCGTATAGCCCTTTTCCTGCAGTATTCTCAACAAATCAGTACCCGTCATGCCCGGCATCTTGGCATCGGTCACGACGAGGTCGAATGTCCCTTTCGAAAAAAGCTCGAGCGCCTGCTCCCCGCTCTCCGCAAAGGAAAGCTCCCATTCCGTCGTGTACGCAAGGATGCTCCGCCGTATGCTTGAGAGGATAAATGGTTCATCGTCTACGAAGAGGATGCGCTTTTTCATGATCAGCCTCCGGCTGGAACCGACGATCCCCGTAAGTCAATGACGCGCCATCGCGAGGATTGAAGATCCTGCGGCAGTCGCCTTTCTCAAGGTTGCCAATCGTTGTATTTGGCGGCGGCGATGAGTTTCCCCATGGTCTGTTCGTACTTGCCATTACCTTTCAGCTTATTGATTCCCTCGGTGATCAGCCTATCGAGGGTCCCGCCGCGCTCGCCTTTTTTTAGTGCATAATACAAGTAGAAATTCGCATAGAGCTGCCGCTTCACGTTCGGAAGACTGAGCCTGCGAGCGATAGGGTCAGTCGATGTCTGTGAAAAAATAAACCCGTCTATTTTCCCCTCGTTAACCTTAACAAGGCTGCCTTCGATGGTCGTCGACGGGGAGGCCGAGAACCCAAGTTGGTCGGCGATCGCAATGTCTGCCTCTATGGAATACCGCCTCGAATTACCCTCCTTGAGGCTTTTTATATCGATTGTCTTTCCTTTTACGCTGAAGAGAACGAAAGCGGACTCATAGAGAATCGTAGAGCCGTAATCGCACTGGCGCGAAGGTCGCGCGAAGTCCTCAACATCGAGCACCGGCACATCCATATCAACTCGATTAGCGGTTACCAGATAGTCTGCCCTAGCGGATGGTACGATTTTAATATCAAGCTTCATGCTCATTTCACTGGCAAGCGCATTGAGCAGGTCCAGATAGAATTGAGTCGTGGGCAGCTCCTTCAAGGCTACCTGATATTCCTGCGGCCGTATGGTCATGGCCATTATAAAAAAGAGTACTATAGCAAGGAATGACCTCTTTCTTTTCATTCCGCTACCCCGACCCGCCTGTGCGTTCTATGCCAATGGTTAATTATAGCTTACCTCGAATGCCCGTGCCTCGAAGCCATTCCTACGTTGACCAACCATTCTCTTTCCTTAGATCTTAGTGTATTCAATCGTAGTGTCAAGATCGGCATAATCGACGAGATAGCTCGACTAGAGAATTTGCTATCCGTAAATGCCGCCTGCGAAATCAGGGGAACTCCATATATGCTTGTGGCTGCAAAGTAAAAACTATTTATCGGCTCATTGAGCCTTAGACTCGTTCCTGTATTCAGCTTGCCTGTTATAGATCGTCTGCCTCGATATCCCGAGAAGAGAGGACGCGACGCTGACGTTGCCCTGCGCGCGGATCATCGCCTTGCGGACTAACTCGACTTCGACCTCGTGCAGGGTCGGGAAGCGCTCGCCGGCGAGCCTAAAAATGTCACTTCCTTTGTCCGGGGCACCCGCTACCAGTGGCTCCGTTCCCTTCGCGAGCCGTCGTTCCGGCGGCAGGCGCTCAAGGAGGTCCGTGGCATCTATCACCACGCCATTGGCGCGGGCCACCGCATCGCGGATGATGTTCTCGAGTTCCCTGATGTTGCCCGGAAAATCATAGGTCGCAAGGGCCTTCCGGCACTCCGGAGGCAGCTCCGGCGGCTCGGTTGCTCCAAGGCTCTCCATGGAAAGCGCGAGGAAGTAGTCGATGAGCATATCCATGTCCTCCGGCCTCTCCCGCAAAGGGGGAATCGCGATGAGGTGGGTCTGCAGGCGATAATAGAGGTCGGAGCGAAACGCGGGACGGGTCTTGATGTCCTGAGCCGTGGCGGCGATGACCCGGGCCTCGGACTTGAGGCAGAAGTCTGAACCGAGGGGGAAGTACTCTCCCTCCTGGAGCAGCCTGAGTAGCTTGACCTGCGAGTGGGGTTCGAGGTCGCCAATCTCGTCGAGGAAGAGGCTGCCGCCCCGGGCTTCGCTGACCAGGCCCGGGCGAGAGCCGTCGGCCCCGGTATAGGCTCCTTTCTTGTGGCCGAAGAGCGTGTCGGTAAATGCCGTGTCGTCTAAGCCTCCTACGTTGACGGCGACGAAGGCTCCGGAACGGCCGCTCGCCTCGTGCACGGCCCGCGCGAAGAGCTCCTTCCCGGTCCCCGTCTCGCCCGTGATGAGCACGGGATGTCTCGAAGGGGCGATCGCCTCGACGTACTTGAAAAGCGAGATCATGCGACCATCGCGTGTCACGATCCCGCGGAAGAGCTCCGGCTTCGAGAGGCCATCAAGCATCTTTTCGCGGAAGGCGTTTATCTCGAGCCGAAGTTCTACGATGGCCAGTCCGTTACGGACCGCCGCGAGGAGGCGACTCGTCTCGACCGGCTTCACGAGGTAGTCGAGGGCTCCGGCCTTCATGCAGCGAACTACCGTATTCGCTGCCGAGTCGCCGGTGATGACGATGACCGGGATCTGCGGGGCGAGGCCGGCGAATTCAGCGAGAAGCTCCTCACCTGAGGCCGCAGGCATCTGGAGGTCGAGGAGCGTTATGCTCGCGCCTCCGATGGAAACGAGCGAGCGCGCAATCTCGGGATCGCCGGTCGAGACGACGTTGTTGATTCCCTCCGAACGCAATTCGCGGACCAAAGCCGATCGAAAATACTCCTCGTCGTCGAGGAGGAGTATCGGCATGGGAGGATAAGGTGAAGCCGGCGTCTGGCCACTCATTTCTCGGAATTCCCCGTTTGGGTGCAACCCACCTCGGGTTCCGCCCCTGTCTGCTTATTCTCCAATTGTACTACCCCGTCACTTACGGTCAAGCCTCCACCGATGTTTCAGTAACCGACCTTTGACTCCTTCCGGTGATTATGGTCGGCAAATTGCCTTGATGCATTGGGAGAAGGTCGAATTATTCAGATAATTATAATTCGCATTATGGATACCTTCGGATAGTAAAATGACATGATCCCGCCTCATGTTTACAGTTTCGGTTGCAAGGGTATCTTTTCAACTTAGTCTAACAATATCCTAATAAATGAAAAATGAATTCTTGAATACTGATCCTTTATCTATCGCTTTAAAAATTGTAATAAGTGTTCGTATTAATCTCATTAATCGGGCATGCGTCGATACTCGTGATTGAACGGTATTTGAAGGGCTCGGGGGAGATCGATTGAAGCCGAGAAGCTGCGAAATCTCACGGCGTTCAGTCTCTGACAAGCCAAGGGCGGTTCAGCTTGGTAATATAGACGGCGTTGGGTATGGTCCTGGTCTCCTCAATCCCATCCGCCAACACGGAAACGGTGACGAAAACTATCGGAATATCCCGCGTCTCGGCGAAGGTGAGCAGTATCTTGGCGGCCTCGGAGCCCCGCATATCGGGAAGCCGCATGTCCATGATGATGATGTCTGGTCTTTCCCGCTCGGCGAGTGTGAGGCCATCGGTGGCGTTCTCTGCCACGAACACCTCGAAACCCGCGACCTCCAACAAGTCCTTTCCGAGCAAGAGGTTGTTTTCATTATCGTCGACGACCAAGGCCTTATTCCCCATCTCGATTCACCCCGTTGATTGAATCGGCAGCGAAAATCGTATCGAGGTCCCCTTGTCGAGACCCACCGACGCCCCGGAGAGATTTCCGCCTTGCAGCTCGACCATCTTCCGGGAGAGCGGTAATCCCAGTCCGTCCCTGCGGGTTTCACCTTGAAGACTTCATAGAAGGAGCGGCTGACGGAAACCATCTACAGGTCCTGGTCGAGGGCGACCAAGGGCTCGCGTATCGTGTTGATGATGCTTTCGTCGCGGATTATTTCCTGGCCATGCTCTCGTTTCCTCGTCCTCGACCACTCCTAAATCGGGTTCGAATTATCGTGCCGGATCAGGAATCGCCCATCCTATTGATTATACGGATATAGTGGAAACTCGCCTGATCTTCCGGAAGCTCAAGGAGCACTTGATCGAAAAGGACCTTGGCCTTGCGGTAGTCCTTCGAGTAGAACGCGTCGACCCCGAGTTCGAAGGGCACCCGGATCGAATCCTTTTTCGCTATCAGCGGTTCTGGATCGCCGTCATACACCTCGAAAATCGAGACCTCCTCGCGTCGTCCCTTGACGGCGACCTTGCCTATGAAACGGAGGTGATACGCGTTGGGGTCTTCCAGGCCGAACAGGATGCGCTCGCTGACGGCGAGACCGATCCCGAATTGCTTGGAAACGCCTTCGACCCTGCTCGCCGTATTCACGGTATCGGAAATCACCGTCCCGTCCATCCGTTCGTGTTCGCCAACCGTACCGAGCATGAGGCGCCCCTCATGTAGGCCTATGCCGATTTTGATCGCTAGATGTCCGGTATCCTTGAGCCGGGCGTTGAATCCCGCGAGGCATCCATGCATTTCGATGGCACAACGGACGGCGCAATCCGAGGATGTGGGGAAGAGGGCCATGATGCTGTCCCCGATGTACTTGTCTATGAATCCGCCATTCTCCCTGACGGGAGGGCCGAGTCTCGCCATGTACGCGTTGATGAACGAGAAGGCCTCTTCCGGCGTCATGTTCTCGGCTAGCGCGGTAAAGTCCCTGATATCCGCGAACATGACGGTCATGTTCATCGCAGTGTTATCACCCAGTTTGACTTCCTCGATGGTCGACTTCCCAAGCTGCCTCAGGAATTGCTCGGGAACGAAACGCCGCATCGCTGTATTGCTCTCCTCCAGCGCAACGGTCAGTTTCCGCAATTCCTCGGTCCTTGACGCCACCTCCGATTCCAGCTCGGTCCGATAATTGCACAGGAGATCGTTATAGGCCTTGACCTTCAGCAGCGATTTGACCCTGGCCAGAAGCTCCATCTTGTCGATCGGCTTGGAGATGAAATCATCGCAGCCCGCTTCGATCCCCTTTATCCGATCCTCGGTCTCCCGCAGAGAGGTCACTAGGATAATAGGGAGGAGCCGCGAAGCATCGGCCTGCCGGACTCTGCGGGCGACTTCGAAACCGTCCATGCCGGGCATCTTCACGTCCAGGAGAATCAGATCAATGTTCTCGCGGCTAAGTTTCTCCAGCGCTTCAAGGCCATTGGTCGCCTTGACGATTCCATAGCCCTGCGGAACAAGGAATGCTTCGAGAAGCTCGATGTTAGCGGGCTGGTCATCAACGATCAGGATATGCGATTTTTTTTCCAAGGTGGACCTCAAGCGTCAGATCGCCATGAGTGATGGTGTCAGCCGAGATTCCCCGGATAGATGGCCAATATGGCCATTTCCGTTGACCCCGCTATCTTCAGCCACAATTTTATCGAGTCTGGGTTGTATGTCAATACACGGGTTTGCCGGAAGCCAAATTCGTGTCTTCGTAGCCGGCAAGCCCACTGAAAACCGACTGACGAAGTTGTGCTCCCATAGTGTGCTGTGTGTTCTTGCCGTGTCGCACATCGTGCAGGCAGGTTTCGGCTATCTCGGTGAGTCCTAGCGCGCCATCCAGTTCCCGATAGGCGAGCAATCCGGCATCGGAGGCGATGATCGATCCATGAAACTCGAGCCGTAATTTGCCATCAAATTGCACTCGTAAACCATGTTTTTCCCTTCACCCATTGGGTCCTCCGCATTTCCGATTTCCGGACTCGCGCTACCTTTTTTATGACAAGGAATTATACCAGGCTCCGTTCATCATTTTACGATTTCAAATGGGAAATGTGGGGATAATTAAGTGCCGCTCGCGCAGGCATCGCCTTCTAAGGGAATATGCATAAAGAAGCCCCGAGATCCCTCGGGGCTGGAAAATTTTCCATATTTGATTCTGTGCGCCAGAAAAGCGAGTCAACGGTTCAACATGCAGGGATTATGGCCTCCTCCTTATAGCTTCGCGGTCGGGTCGGTGAGCGCGCGGTGGATCTTGAAGCGCGACCGCTCGCAGTCGGGCTTCACGGCTTTGTAGGAGATCAGGGGAATTGCTGTTCCCGGGATTGCACTCGATGCCTGTCGGGACTCCTTCGCGGCGACCTGTCGGATCCCGGTGTCGGCCCTCTCTTCGGTGCGGAAGAAGGCGACCGTCTCGCGCAACGACATCGCCTGGCCCGAGAGCTCCTCCGCGGATGCGGCCATCTCCTCCGAGGAGGCGGAATTGGACTGGACCACCGTATCGAGCTGCGAGATCGCCCGCGCGACCTGGTCGGTGCCGACGCTCTGCTCTCGGCTCGCCGCACTGATCTCGAGCATGAGCTCGGCCGTCTTCTGGATGTCGGGGACTATTTGGGAGAGGAGGCCGCCGGCCCGCTCGGCCACGGCGACGGAACCGCTCGAGAGCACGGCGATCTCCGCCGCCGCCTTCTGTGAGCGCTCCGCGAGCTTACGCACCTCGCTGGCGACGACGGCGAAACCTTTACCTACTTCGCCGGCGCGAGCGGCCTCTATCGCGGCGTTCAGGGCAAGGAGGTTGGTCTGGCGAGCGATCTCCTCGATGATGCCGATACTCTTCGCGATGCGCCTCATCGCGTCGACGGTTTCGGCGACCGCGCGGCCGCCCTCGGCCGCGTCGGTCGCGGCCTTGCGGGCGAGCGCCTCGGTCGTGCTGGCGCCATCGGAGTTCTGCCGGGTAGTCGCCGCCATCTCCTCCATCGCGGAAGAGATCTCTTCCGCGCTCGCCGCTTGCTCGGTGGCGCCTTGGCTGAGGGTCTGCGAGGCCGAGCTGATCTCCTGGCTTCCGGTACCGATAATCTCCGCCCCGCTCTTCACGTTCAAGACGACTTCGCAGAGCTTCTCGGACATGGAACCCAGGGAAGCGAGAAGGAGTCCGATCTCGTCGCCGCGGCCCGAAGGCATCTTCACCGTGAGGTCTCCGTCCGCGAGCGAGTCGGCGGCCGAGGCCGCCGCGGTTAGGGGCTTGAGCCTCGAGCCCATGAAGAGGTAGATGCAGGCGAAGGCGACGGCCACGCCGAGGATTCCGACAACAACTAGGATGAGGGCGGTGATGAATGCGTCGCCCTGGGCGTCGGCGACGTAGATCGAGGAGAAGACGAGGATGCCGTGCTTCTCGTCCTTCTCTAGCGAGAGGAACTTCTCCTTGCCCTCCCATGGGTACTTGATGATCGTGCCGGAGGGGGAGGCGAGGGCCTTCTTGCCCCAGTCGTAGCTTGCGAGGTCGAGCTTGAAGACATTAGCGGCCGTTGGGTGGGCAACTACGATCCCTTGAGGATTCGAAATATACGGGTAGCCGGTCTTGCCGATCTTGATGCTCGAGACCATGGCCTGAGCGAAGGAGCCGAAGCCGGCGTCGACGCCGACGAGGCCGACGACGCGATCGCCCTGCCTGAGCGGGACGAGGACGCGGACAAGAGCCGAGCCGTCCTTCGAGGAGGGGAAGGGCGAGCTCGACCATGAGTTCCCGGAGAGGACTGCCGTCAGGCCTTCGTCCTTGGCGAGCGCCGTTCCGACATTCGCCTTGTCGGCGGAAGAAACGACGCGCGCGCCGCCGTCCGCGGTCGCGACCGCGACGAAGGCGTTCTCGTAGTCGCCGAGGGAGGAGCCGGCCTTGCCGAGCGTCCTCGAGGCCTTCGACGCGTCCCCGCCTCGCGCCGCCTCCGCGATCTCGTCCAGACCGGAGAGGAAGCGCGTCTCTCTCTCTATCACGTCGTAGAAAGAAGCGGTCTCGAGCGCGATTGTGCGATTATAGCTCTTCAGCTGGTCGAGGTAGACTTTGGATACAGCCTTGTAAGAGGATGAGTACGCGATGACGCATACGCCCGCCGTGAGGGTCGTTATAATCGCCGCTACTGCGATCGAGAGCGTGACCTTTAGGCTCCGAAACTTTCTTTTCGTATTCATACTGGCCTCCCTCCCTCGCAGCCTCGGCGCGATCGAATGCCGAAGCGCGGGGGATAAAGGCTTAACTGCAAGATGCGTGCCGGGAAGTGATCGCTTTGCAAAAGATAAATAAAACGATTACCAGGAATGAGTTACCCTGCTGCGATCCGAGCCCTTCCCCAGGGACTCGATTGGGCCGGAGGGCAGAGTGTCAAGCAACTGGACTAGATAAGGGCTGGAGTGTTAAAAATTTAGCAATGTGCCCATTCCCTAAAGCGTGTATTATTTTTTTTAATGCACGGAAACAACCTTCCAATCGAAATTCTAGATTGAGGCCATGCGCAATCGCCTCATCGGCTTCTGGAGGCAGTGGCCTTCGCCTCCGCTACCCCCGCACCGCTATTCGCGCTTCAGATCGCGAGACGAGCGTGCCATCATTCGGAAGCGAAGGAGGCGCGGGCATGGGCAAGGCGGATCTCGAGGGGATATCGATCAGGACGGAGCTCGGGCCTGGCGACATCGGGCTCATCCTCCAGCGCCACGGCGAGTTCTACGCCCGCGGGCTTCAAGCTGACCGAGGAGAAGGCATCGACCGCCCTAGGCAAGAGCCTTCGCGAACTGCGCTACGACCTCGCCCTGGGCTAAAGGACTATCGGCCCGATCCCCGGCGCACTTAAGCGGCGCTATCCGGGCGGCCCCGACGCGACCGCCTCGCGATCGAGGGCCAGAGCCTTCTCATGAAGGACCGCAGCGCATGGAACGGCGCGCGGAACGGCTCGGCCCGAAGCGGCTCGTCGGGGCCGGCCGAGTCCGATGAGCCGATAGCCGGCCGTATCGTCGCGCAAATGAAAAGATGGTCCGAGGGCAGGAGGGCGCGCTGCGCGCGGTTCAGGGGTATCTCCCCCTCGATCACGCCGGCCTCGAGGATTTCCACGTCCTCGGAGCAGAAGATGTAATCGAGCTGCGTGAAATTCGGCTCGGGCCCGAAGTGGTAGTGCGTGCGCCGTTCGTCCGGCGGGATTCCGACCGCCTCGAGGACGTCGCGGAAGGGGAGCTCGAGGAAGGGCCCGTATTCGAACTGCTCCTCCCCGCGGATCAGGATGCCGTTGAAGTCGCCCATCACGACGCAGTTGCGGCTCCGTACGACCGAGCGCAGAGTCTCCACTTCCCAGATGCGCCGCTCGAGGCCGCGATCGGCGCCGTACTGGGCCTTGAGATGCACGATGAATACTTCGAGGCAGGCCGCTTCGAGCCCTAAGTCGAGTCTGAGGAGATTCCTCGAGAAGGCACCGGGCACGTTCACCGCCCTGCAGCCGGGGAAGCGCCCCTTTCTCGCGAGAGCCCCGACGAAGATCCCGCGCTTCGAGTTCTCCTCGTGCAGATAGCAGTCGTAGCGATCCTCGAGGTAGAGGCGGTTGAAGGCGACGAGGGTTTCCATCCCGCCCACTTCGCAGAGACCGACGAGATCGAATTCCCGCTCGAGTATAATCCGGGCGACCTCGGCTATCTTGCCGCGCTCCTTGTTGGGGTTGAAGATCGAGGCGTTCATCGCCAGGTAGTCCCCGTCGAGGAGGGCCTCGAGCTCCTCGCGGCTTAAGCCCGGGTCGAGGAGGAGGTAGAAATCCTGGGCGTTGAAGGAGGCGATGCTTATGCTCGGTCTCACGCGCGCCACTCTATAGGAGTCGGCTTCCTTCGGAAAGGGGAAGCCGACCTCGCCTACATTTCCACCGCGAGCACCGACACGTCGTCGTCGGGCCTGTCGGCGCCCATGGCGCGGACGAGGGCCTCGGGCAGCTCGGCCAGCGGGAGGCCGCGCAAGCTCTCGACCGCGAGTAGGAGACGCTCGCGCGATTTCACCCAGCTTCGATCCGCCGGGGATCCCGCGGAGGGAAGCTCCACGAGGCCGTCGGTAAAGAGGACGAAGCGGTCCCCCTCCGCGGCGTCGATAGACTCGGACTTATAGACGGTGTCCTGGAACATGCCGATGAAGGGATTCTCGGACTCGAGGAAGCCGATCGGCCCCGACTTCGGGATCAGGAGGGCGGGGGGATGCCCCGCGGCGAGGTATACCGCCTTGCCGGCCTTGCGGTTGACGCGAAGCGCGAATGCGGTCAGGTAGGTTTCCTGCAGGAGGGTCCTCGCGAGGACTTCGTTCAGGTAGGCCATCGACTCCGGGACCGAATACGCGGGCGTCGCGCACTGCGCGAGGAGGACCTTCACGGCTGGAGTCACGTAGCTCGTGCCGACGTCGTGGCCGGCGACGTCCGCGATGAAGTAGAGGAAGACGCCCTCCCCGACCGGGACGACGTCGTAGAAATCGCCGCCCGCCTCCCTGAGCGAGCGGTAATAGACTCCGAAACGCGCCTCGGGCAGCTCCCCGGGCTGCACGAGGAGGGAGCGTTGCGCGGCCGCGAGCTGCCTGAGGCTCTCGGCCCTCGCCGCGACCAGCTCCGCGTCGATCGACGCCAGGTGCACGTGTACGCGCACGCGGGCCCGGATCTCCGCCTCGCTCGCCGATTTGACGATGTAGTCGACCGCGCCGAAGCCGAAGGCCCTGAGCTTCGACTGCTCGTCGCCCAGGCTCGTGAGCATGATGACCGCGGACCTGCGCGTAGCGCGGTTGTCCTTGAGCCTCCGGAGCGTCTCGAAGCCGTCCATGCCGGGCATGACCACGTCGAGGAGGATGAGGACGGGGCCCTCCCTCTCCGCGGCGGCGAGGCATTCCGCTCCGTCGGTCGCCTGGAGTATCTTGTAGCCGTCTTCCTCGAGGATCTCGGCCAGGTAGGAGCGGTTGGTATGAGAGTCGTCGACGATGAGGACCGTATACGAAGTGTCGCCCATAGCGCCTCCGCATTAAAAGTATATGCGCGGCCTGGCTGGGCGCCATGCGAAGGCGACGGAGAGGAGCCACGAACGCTAGGCGGAGAATTACATCAGTGCGATGTAGTCGCGAGCCTCGGCCAAGATCAGCGCCGCGACCCGCCGAGCTTCTCGAGCGCGAGCTCGAGTATCTTTACGTCGTTCTCGCCCCTGTATCCCGAGAAGGCGAGGGCGACCTTGACGCCGTCCCCGGTCGTGGCGGGGATACCGCCCTCCCAGCCTATGTAGTCGGGCCTCTGGATGCCGTACTTGGCCTCGTCGATCTCCCCGGAAAAGGCCTTCCGCTCGAATTCCCCGGTGGCCAAGCCCGTGATCCACACCTGCGTCGCCTTCTTCATGGCGATGCGGGCGCACTGCATGGCCGTCGAGGAGCCCGACCCGAACATCTTCCCGTAGTAGTCGCCGTCGGGACCGATGATCGCCACGGCCACGTTGCCCTTATTGAGGACGAAGTCCTCGGGCATCGCATCGTATCGGGGAAGGAGCGATTCGACCTCGGCGATCAAAGCGCGGGCGAACTCCGCCACGCTGCCGTCTTTACCCATGTTGCCTCCGCGCCGACCGGCCCTCGAGCCCTGCCGGCTTTCATGCTTCAGTCAGGCCGAAATCCTAGGCGCGCGGAGGCCGGCTGTCAATTCGCCTCCGACCGCCCCGCGCGGCGCCGACCGCACTCCCATTTCCCGCTTCGCCCATGCTAAGCTCCACTCACCATGGCTGAACATCGCATCGGCGCCCGGGCCATCGCGCTCGCGGTCTTGACTTTCGGCATCATCGCGCTCTTCCCGTCCTGCGCCACAAAAAAAAGCGAGCCCCTTGCCCTCGTTTCGCCGCGGGCGCGTATAGAAGCGCGGGGCACGGTCGCCCTCGACCGGTTCCGCACGAAATTGCCCTTCGCCCTCGAGCTCGACAATCCCGGGACGAGCGCAGTCTCCCTCGAGTCCTTGGAATGCACGCTCCTAGTGGACGGCGCCGAAGCCGGCCGTGTCGCGTCGGCCGAGCCTTGTTCGATCGGAGCGGGGGACTCCGCCTCCTTTCCCCTCGAGATGATCGCGGACGCGCGGAAGCTCGGCGGCGCGTACTCGAGCCCCGAAGGCCCGGCGACGGCGGCCTTCCGCATCGATGCCAGGCTTACGCTTAGGAACGCGGAGGGCGGGCGCTCCGCGGCGAAGGCTTCGGCCGAGGGCTCCTTCCCGATCGTCCGCGAGCCGCGATTCGAGATCCTCAAGCTCAAGATAGAGCGCGATATCCTCGTGACGACCAACCTCAAGCTCGCGATCGAGGTCTACAACCCGAACGCCTTCCCCCTCGAGCTCAAGTCCCTCTCCTACGTCTTCGACGGCGAGGGCAAGCCCTGGGCGGAAGGAAAGACCGAGGGCCCCTTCGCGGTCGGGGCCCGATCCTCGGGGAGGATCGAACTCGCCTTCGAGATGAACTTCGCCGATCGGGACAGGGCCCTCTTCGACCTCGTGGCGAACCTTCAGATCGTCCGGTACAGGCTCGCGGGCTCGGCTTCCGTCGCCGCCGACATAGGCATACCGCTCGTCTTCCCCATCGAATTCGACGAGGGAGGCAGCTGCCGCGTCGAGCGCTGAAAGTCGGCGCGGATGCATCGGAGCCGATGCCGCGGGCGGGGGCCGCGCGCGAGCGGGTGCCGCGGCCCCCGCCCCGTCTTCCCTCGCCCCGCTCCGACCGGTATAATCGCTTTGTTTCTCCTTGGAGGTTTTTTACATGACGACGCTCATCATCGTGCGCCACGGGCACACCGCTCTCAACGACGGCGACCGCTTCCGGGGCAGGACCGATACGCCCCTCGACGACCAGGGCCTGCGCGAGGCGGAAGTCACCGCCCAGGCCATCTCGAGTCGCTGGAAGCTCTCGGCCGTCTATACGAGCTCGGTCAGCAGGGCGCACGTAACGGGTGAGATCATCGGCAAGCCCTTCGGCCTTCCCGCGATCGACGAGCCCGGCATCCTCGACATGGACTACGGCGAGTGGACGGGGCTCACCTTCGACGAGGCCCGGGCCCACGACGCCGGCATATACAAGATCTGCATGGAGAAGCCCAGCGCATTCAAGCCCC
>Ga0265342_10003084_pt1 | contig 13926 bp, 12 predicted proteins | sample 4CB327metaG_FD_203125 | JGI IMG/M metagenome (GOLD analysis project Ga0265342, IMG submission 203125) | Rhizosphere microbial communities from Carex aquatilis grown in University of Washington, Seatle, WA, United States - 4-CB3-27 metaG | ecosystem: Host-associated > Plants > Roots >...
GGCCGCGCTGATCGGCTTCACGCTCGGACTGCTGTTCGGTCTGATCGCCGGCTATTTCCGCGATACCTGGATCGACAAGGTCGCGACCTCGATCGCGATCGCCGGCGTCTCGGTGCCGCATTACTGGCTCGGCATGGTGCTGGTCATCATCTTCTCGGTGCAACTGAGCTGGCTGCCCGCGGTTGGCGCCGGCCCGGGCGGCTCGGGTGCATGGGCCTGGGATTGGGAGCACATCCGCTATCTGATCCTGCCGGCGGTCACCACCTCCGTCATTCCGATGGGGATCATCACCCGCACCGTTCGCGCACTCACCGGCGACATCCTGAGCCAGGATTTTGTCGAGGCGTTGCGCGCCAAGGGCCTGCATGAGACGGAGGTCTTCAAGCATGTCATCAAGAACGCGGCGCCGACCGCGATGGCGGTGATGGGGCTGCAATTGGGCTACATGCTCGGCGGCTCGATCCTGATCGAGACCGTGTTCTCCTGGCCGGGTTCGGGGCTGCTGCTCAACTCCGCGATCTTCCAGCGCGATTTGCCGCTGCTTCAGGGCACCATCCTGGTGCTCGCGATGTTCTTCGTCGTTCTCAATTTGCTGGTCGATATCGCGCAAGCTGCGATCGATCCGCGGATCAAGCGGAGCTAGTCCGATGAGTGCGACGATGGATGCGGCGCTTCAGGCCCCGCCTGCGACCAAGGCAAGAGGCTACTGGGCCACCGTCGGACGGCGCATCGTCCGCGACCGGGTGAGCATGGCCTGCGCGGTCATTCTCATTGCGATTTTTCTCTCGGCCATCTGCGCGCCGTGGCTCGGCCTTGCCGATCCCTATCAAGGCTCGATGATCCGGCGGCTGCGTCATATCGGCACCGCGGGTTTTCCGCTCGGCACCGATGAGCTCGGCCGCGACATGCTGGCGCGTCTGATCTATGGCGGCCGGCTGTCGCTGGTCATCGGCATTCTTCCAGTGATCCTCGCTTTCGTGATCGGCACCTCGCTCGGCCTGATCGCCGGCTATGTCGGCGGCAAGATCAATACCGCGATCATGCGCACGATCGACGTGTTCTACGCCTTTCCCTCGGTGCTGCTGGCGATTGCGATTTCGGGCGCCCTGGGCGCCGGCATCGTCAACTCCATCGTCTCGCTGACCATCGTCTTCGTCCCGCAAATCACCCGCGTCGCCGAAAGCGTCACCACCAGCGTGCGCAACATGGACTTTGTCGAGGCTGCGCGTGCCTCAGGCGCCGGTCCCTTCACCATCATGCGCGTGCATATGCTCGGCAACGTGCTAGGGCCGATCTTCGTCTACGCGACGGGCCTCATTTCGGTCTCGATGATCCTGGCGGCGGGCTTATCGTTCCTCGGTCTCGGCACCAAGCCGCCGGAGCCCGAATGGGGTCTGATGCTCAACACCTTGCGCACGGCGATCTACGTCAATCCCTGGGTCGCAGCCTTGCCGGGCGCCATGATCTTTGCGGTTTCGATTTGCTTCAACCTGCTCAGCGATGGCATGCGCTCGGCCATGGACATCAGGAATTAGGCCGATGACCCTGTTAGAGCCGATCAAGGACGTCGGCGGCGCGGCGCAGCCGCTGCTCGAGGTCAAGGGGCTAACCAAACACTTTCCGGTGCGCGGCGATCTCTTCAGCCCGCGCAAGACGGTGCGTGCGGTCGACGACGTATCGTTCGCGATCGCCAAGGGCGAAACCGTCGGCATCGTCGGGGAATCCGGTTGCGGCAAGTCGACCACGGCGCGGCTGTTGATGCATCTGATGCCGCGCGACGCCGGCGATATCATCTATGACGGCATGCAGGTCGGGCGCGCGCTGTCGCTGCGTGAATTGCGCCGCGGCATGCAGATGGTGTTTCAGGACAGCTACGCCTCGCTCAATCCGCGCCTGACGATCGAGGAATCAATCGCCTTCGGCCCGAAGGTGCATGGCATGGCCGATACGCCGGCCCGCGCGCTGGCGCGTGAACTGCTGGGCAAGGTCGGATTGCGGCCGGAGAATTTCGCCAACCGCTACCCGCACGAGATTTCCGGCGGACAGCGGCAGCGCGTCAATATCGCCCGCGCGCTGGCGCTGTCACCGCGTCTGGTCATCCTCGATGAAGCGGTCTCGGCGCTCGACAAGTCGGTCGAAGCACAGGTGCTCAATCTGCTCGCCGATCTCAAGCGCGAATTCGGGCTGACTTACCTGTTCATCAGCCATGATCTCAACGTCGTGCGCTACATCTCCGACCGCGTGCTGGTGATGTATCTGGGCGAAGTCGTCGAGCTTGGTCCGGTCGATCAGGTCTGGGACGCGCCGGCGCATCCCTACACAAGGGCGCTGCTCGCAGCGATGCCGTCCTCCGACCCCGATCGGCGGACCGAGACGCCGCCGATCTCGGGCGATCCGCCCAATCCGATCGATCCGCCGCCGGGTTGTCGCTTTCATACCCGCTGTCCGTTTGCGGAGCCGCTCTGCGCTGCCACCACGCCTAAACTCACCGCGCTTGATAAAATGGGCCATCAGGCGGCCTGCTACATGGCTATTCCCGGCTCGGGTCATAGCCGTGCGCCAAAACAACAAGGAGGAAACAACGCATGACCAGACCCACGGAGAAGGAAATCGGCGCCATTGCCAGCGCCGCCGGCGTGCCGGTCGACACCGAGATCGCCGCGCGCATTGCTGGTTCGATCGGGCCGGCGTTCGACGGCTTTGCGGCGATCGCCGGCACATTACCATTCGATCTCGAGCCTTCGACGTTCACGCTCGTTCAAACCGAAAAGGCCGCGCGATGAGATCAGAACCGTCCCTGATGTCGCTGACGGCGGTCGCAAGCGCGATCGCGGACAAGCAACTCTCTTCGCGCGAGGTGACGCAATCCTGTCTCGACCGGATCGCGAAATGGCAGCCGCATCTGAACGCCTTCATGGCGATCGAGGCGGATGAGGCTCTGAAGGCGGCCGACGCCGCCGATGCCGCGCTCGCCAAGGGCGGCCGCCACGGCAAGCTGCACGGCGTGCCGCTCGCGCACAAGGACATGTATTACGAGGCCGGCAAGGTTGTGACCTGCGGCTCGCGCATTCGCCGTGATTTCGTCGCCACCACGACCTCGACTGCGCTGCAACGCCTCAAGGATGCTGGCACAGTCCGTCTCGGCTCGTTGCAGATGGCGGAGTTCGCCTACGGCCCAACCGGCCATAACGCGCATTTCGGCCCGGTGCATAATCCCTTCGCCCTGCCGCATGTCACTGGCGGTTCGTCTTCGGGATCGGGCTCCGCGGTTGCGGCGCGGTTGACCTTTGCCGCGCTCGGCTCGGATACCGGCGGTTCGATCCGCATGCCCGCGCATTTCTGCGGCGTCACCGGCTTGAAGACCACCGTCGGCCGCGTCAGCCGCGCCGGCGCGATGCCGTTGTCACAGTCGCTCGACACCGTCGGGCCGCTGGCGCGCACGGCGGAAGACTGTGCAGTGTTGCTGGGTCTGATGGCTGGTGCCGATCCGGCTGATCCGACCGCGAGCGCGTTGCCTGTACCGGACTACGCGGCGGCGATTGCCCAGTCGATGAAGGGGCTGACGGTCGGCGTGCCGAGCGCCTTCTATGTCGACGATCTTGATTCTGAAGTCGCCAGCGTGCTCGACGCGACAATCGTAACACTCAAGCGCGAAGGGGCCAATGTCGTTCAGGTCGATCTGCCCGATCAGCGCCAGCTTTCGAGCGCTTCGCAGTTGGTGCTCGCGGTGGAAGCGGCCGCTTTCCACAAGCGCTGGATGATCGAGCGACCACAAGACTATGGTCCGCAGGTGATGATGCGGCTTCAAAACGGGCTGGCGATCTCGGGCGTCACCTATCTCGAAGCCCTGCGCTGGCGCGGTCCGGCGCTGGCGGCGCACAACGCGGCCACGGCCAAGGTCGATGCCGTGATCGCCCCGGTTTCGCCGGTCCCCGCGCCGACCATTGCCGAGAGCGATGTCGGCAGCAGTCCCGGTGCCGAGGCCGTGATCCAGCGGCTGACGCGTTTCACCCGTCCGATCAACTATCTCGGCCTGCCGTCACTATCGATTCCGTCGGGCTTTACCCGTGGCGGTCTTCCGGTGGGATTGCAACTGGTCGGCCGCTCGTTCGATGAAGCCACGATCCTGCGGATCGGGGCTGCGTTCCAGCGCGCGACGGATTTCCACGAAAAGGTGCCGCAGTTGCCATGACCGCGATCGTCGACGTCTCCAACCTCAGCATCCGCTTCTCGGGCGAGCGCACGGTGCATGCCGTGAACAACCTGTCTTTTTCGGTCGGAGAGGGCGAAGTGCTGGGGCTATTGGGCGAATCCGGCTCGGGCAAGAGCGTGACGTTGCGGTCGCTGATGCGCCTGTTGCCGAAAAAACGGACCGCGATCGAGGGCCGTATTCATCTGGCCGGCCGTGACGTGCTGGCGCTCGACGACGAGGAACTGTCGGCGTTCCGCGGCCAGACCGTCTCGATGATCTTTCAGGAGCCGGCGCTGGCGCTCGATCCGGTCTATACGATCGGCCAGCAGATCGCCGAGACGGTGATCCGCCATGAAGGCAAGAGCGCCAGCGAGGCGAGGGCGCGTGCACTGGAAATGCTGGAGGTGGTGCGCATTCCTTCCGCCAAGCGCCGGCTCGACACCTATCCGCACGAAATGTCGGGCGGCATGCGTCAGCGCGCGATGATCGCGCTGGCGCTCGCCTGCCGGCCGAAGGTCCTGCTCGCGGACGAGCCGACGACCGCGCTCGATGCCACCGTGCAGATCCAGATCCTTCTTCTGCTGCGAGAGTTGCAGCGCGAATTCGGCATGTCCGTGATTTTCGTGACGCACGATATCGGGGTCGCCATCGAGATCTGTGACCGCGTAGCCGTGATGTATGCCGGTGAGATCGTGGAACAGGGCACGCTCAGCCAGATCGTGCGCTCGCCGGTTCATCCTTACGCCAAAGGCTTGTTGGCCTCGACCGTCCACGGCGCCAAACGTGGCGAGCGGCTGGGGACGATTCCGGGCACGCCACCGACGCTTGATCATGCGCCGACCCATTGCTCGTTTGCACCGCGATGCGGTTTCGCCGAGGCGCGGTGCCTCAAGCAACTGCCGCCGAACGTATCGATGGCCGGTGGCCGGATCGCAAGATGCATCCTGGCGGAGCGCGTTGCGGTTGCCGCGACCGTTTAAACTCGGTTCCTGGGTCTGCGGCAATTCCGTTCTGTGAAATATTGCCCGTGCGGGTCCGCCGCTGTTCGAATTGGCATGGTCACGTCAGCCAATAATGGCTAGGTTTCCCGGCGAGCGCGGGAGGAACGACGCGCCTAAACCGGGGGAGCTTTCATGCATATTTCGAACGAAGGTCTGCTTGTCATTCTGTTCGTCGGCCTGGTCGCGGGCTGGCTCGCCGGCAAGATCGTGCGCGGCACCGGCTTTGGCATCATCGGCGACATCGTCGTCGGCATCGCCGGCGCGCTGGTCGCGAGTTTCCTGTTTCCGAAGCTTGGCCTCTCCATTGGCTCCGGCCTGGTGTCGGAAATCATCTATTCGGCGATCGGCGCCGTCATATTGCTGCTGATTGTCAGGCTGGTCCGGACCGGTGGCCGCTTTTAGCTCTGCCTTTACTATGGAAGACGACGGGGCGGACTTAAGTCCGCTTCGTCACCCATAAGATATTGATTTATAAAGATATAAGTTCGTCTCTCGCATTGGACGGGGCTCGCGAAAATTAGTAAAATCTCCATGCGCATCCGCTATTTAAGGGGAATTACGAACCCCGTATGAAGAGATCAGGATAAATGGCAGCCGCCCCGGGCGTCCGGCGTTCCGAACTCGGTGAAGCGCTGCGCGCTTGCCGCAACGCCTTTATCGGCGTCGGCGTCATGAGCTGCATGATCAACCTGCTCTATCTGACCGGGTCATTGTTCATGCTCGAGGTCTATGACCGGGTGCTGCCGAGCCGCAGCGTTCCGACCCTGATCGGCCTGATCATCCTGGCGAGCGGCCTTTATATGGCCCAGGGTGTCCTCGACCTGATCCGCGGACGAATTCTTGGCCGCGTCGGAACCTCGCTCGATGAAGCGCTCAATGCGCGGGTGTTCGACACCGTGGTGCGACTGCCGCTCGTGGCCGGCGGACGCGGCGAGGGCCTTCAGCCGCTGCGCGATCTCGACAATGTTCGCAGCTTTCTCGGCGGCATGGGACCGGGCGCGTTCTTCGACCTGCCGTGGCTGCCGTTTTATCTCGCGATCTGCTTTGCCTTTCACGTTCTGATCGGCGTTACCGCTCTGGTCGGCGCGATCATTCTGGTGACGCTCACCGTCATGACGGAGTTTCTGTCACGCGAACCGGCGCGTCAGGCGCTCGGACTGGCGGCGCGGCGCAACGACCTGGCCGCAACCAGCCGCCGCAACGCCGAAGTGCTGGTGGCGATGGGCATGGCCGGCCGGATGTCCCGGCGCTGGGCCGATGCCAACCAGAACTATCTCGATGGCAACCAGCGCGCCAGCGACGTCGCCGGCGGGCTTGGCGCCGCCGCCAAGGTCATGCGGATGATGCTGCAATCGGCTGTGCTCGCGGTCGGCGCCTACCTTGTAATCCATCAGGAGGCGACCGCTGGCATCATCATCGCGGGTTCGATCCTGAGCGCCCGCGCGCTTGCGCCGGTCGATCTTGCGATCGCGCACTGGAAGAGTTTCATCGCTGCACGCCAGAGCTGGCATCGTCTCACGCATTTGCTGCAATCGATGCCGGCCCGCGCCACACCGACCTTGCTGCAAACGCCGTCCAGCCGCCTGTCTGTCGAAGCCGTCAGCATCGTTCCGCCCGGAGACCAGCGGGCCATCGTCCAGGACGTCACGTTTGCGCTGTCGGCCGGAAACGGCCTTGGCGTCATCGGGCCGAGCGGTTCGGGAAAATCTTCGCTAGTGCGTGCGCTGGTCGGCGTATGGCAGCCGGCGCGCGGCAAGGTGCGGATCGACGGCGCCGCACTCGACCAGTGGTCCTCGGACGTGTTGGGCCGATATATCGGTTACCTGCCGCAGGATGTCGAATTGTTTGCGGGCTCGGTCGCGCAGAACATCTCGCGCTTCGATCCCGAGGCGACGTCCGACGCCATCATCGCGGCCGCCAAGGAAGCCGGCGTGCACGAGATGATCATCAAGATGCGCGAAGGCTACGATACCCAGGTCGGCGAGCAGGGCACGGCGTTGTCGGCAGGTCAGGCGCAACGCGTCGGTCTGGCGCGGGCGCTGTATGGCAACCCCTTCCTCATCGTTCTGGATGAGCCGAATTCCAACCTCGATACCGAAGGCGACGAAGCGCTGACCCGCGCCATCCGTGGCGCGCGCGAACGCGGTGCCATCGTGGTGGTGGTCGCGCATCGGCCGATCGGAATCGAGGCGGTCGACCAGTTGCTGGTGCTCCGGGACGGCCGCATGCAGGCCTTCGGGCCCAAGGAAACCGTGCTGGCGCAGGTGTTGCAACCGCGCGTTACCGCGCCTTCGCCGATCAAGATCGTCTCCGACGGAGGCATCGCCAAGCCATGATCACGATGAAGGATTTCAACGAGAAGGGCACGCGCTTTTCGATCAAGCGGCATTTGATCGTTGGCCTGTCGGTCGTCATCCTGCTCGCGGGCGGCCTCGGCGGCTGGGCGTCGACCGCGCAAATTTCGGGTGCGCTGATCGCGCCAGGCTCAATCGTCGTCGAATCCAACGTCAAGAAAGTGCAGCACCCGACCGGCGGCGTCGTCGGCGAGTTGCGCGCCCATGACGGCGACCTCGTCAAGGCGGGCGACGTGGTGGTGCGGCTCGACGACACCGTCACCAAAGCGAGCCTTGCCATCGTCACCAAGAACCTCGACGGCTTGTGGGCGCGCGCGGCAAGGCTGGAGGCCGAACAGCGCGGCCTGGACAAGGTTACGTTTCCTCCGATGCTGACCAGCCGCGCCAGCGATCCCGAAGTTGCCGCGGTCATGGCGAGCGAAACCAAGCTGTTCGACGTGCGCGTCAACGGCCGGGCCGGCCAGAAATCGCAGTTGCGCGAGCGGATCGTTCAGCTGAACGAGGAAATCGCCGGTCTCACCGCGCAGGAAAAGGCCAAGGATCAGGAAATCGAGCTGGTCGAAAAGGAACTGACGGGCGTTCGCGATCTCTACGACAAGCACCTTGTGCAGTTGAGCCGGCTCACGACGCTCGAACGCGACCGGGCGAGGCTCGCCGGCGAGCGCGCGCAATACATCGCCTCGCGTGCCCAGGCCAAGGGCAAGATCACAGAGACGGAATTGCAGATCATCCAGGTCGACAAGGACGTGGTGAGCGACGTGTCGAAAGACCTTCGCGAAACCAACGACAAGATCGGCGAATTCGTCGAGCGCAAGGTGACGGCCGAGGACCAGTTGCGGCGGGTTGACATCCGCGCGCCACAGGACGGCATGGTGCTGCAATCGTCCGTGCACACGGTCGGCGGCGTGATCACCGCCGGCGATGCGATCATGCTGATCGTGCCGCAGGCCGACGATCTTCAGGTCGAGGCCAAGGTCAATCCGCAGGATATCGACAAGCTGCAAATCGGACAGAAGACGTTGCTGCGGCTGTCGGCCTTCAACCAGCGCACCACGCCGGAATTGAATGGCGTTGTCACCCGCGTATCGCCCGACACCACCGCCGACCAGCGTACCGGGCAAACCTATTACACGATCCGGGTTTCGATGCCGGCGGATGAAATCGCGCGCCTTGGTGACGTCAAGCTCATTCCGGGCATGCCGGTAGAAGCCTTCGTGCAGACCGGTGATCGCACGCTACTGTCTTACCTGATCAAGCCGCTGAGCGATCAGCTGATGCGAGCTTTCCGCGAAAAATGACGGCCCGATAGGCCGTCATTCCGGGATGGTGCGCTAGCCCAGACCCGGAATCTCGAGATCCCGGGTTCACGCTGTGCGCGCCCCGGAATGACGATGACGGGACAGACTAGCGCGATAGATTTTCCAGCAGCAGATTCAGCGCGCGCGCCGCAAAGGCGTGCATGTTGGCCTGCCGGTCGGCGCTTCCGGTCTCGAGCGTGATCACCTGGGATGCGCGCCCGGCGACGGCCATGCAGCTATGGCCGGCGGCGTCGCCATAGCGGTTACCGGTGGGGCCGGTCGCGCCGGTCTCCGACAGACCCCAGTCGGTTGCAAAGCGTTCGCGGGTCCGATCGGCCAGCAGCCGGGCATAGGGCTCGGACGCCGAACGGATACCTTTCATGGCGTCATCGGAAATATCGGCCAACAGCCGCCGGGCGTCGCGCGTGTAGACCACGGCGCCGCCGAGGAAATAAGCCGACGCGCCCGGTACCGCGAGCAGGCTCGCCGAAATCAGCCCGCCGGTGGAGGATTCCGCAACCGCAATGGTTTCCTTTAGCGCGATGAGCTTGGCTGCAACCTGTTCAGCGATTGCGATGAGGTCTTTCATGGATGTCCTCCGGCGTTCGGGAGATCAGGCGTGTCCCGCTATATGCCGTTCATGCGCATAGCGCACCAGCGCCGCAAAACGATAAAGCCCGTGCACGAACTTCCCGTAAGGCAGCGTTATGAACAGCGCGAAAACGACGCCCAGATGCAACGCCAGCAGCGGACCCATCGCGGACGTCTCGCGCCAGGCGAGAAGCGCCAGCCCCGTGAGCCCGGTCATAAACAACATCAACGTAAAGGCGGCGTCCATGCCGGAGCTGTTGGCGTCAACCAGTACCGCATCGCGCTTTGACCTTTCCGCCAGTAATCCGATCGGCCCGATCACGAGCCCGATGCCGCCGAGCGTGCCCAGCACCACCGGCAGGTCCCACCAGGCATAGGGCGCCTCGCGCGCAAGGAAATAATGGTAGAGCGTCGCCACACATGTCGACGCAAAGCACAGCAGGAAGCCGTAGAACGTAAAGTGATGATAGATCCTGCGGCGGTCGGTCGGGCGCTCGTCTTCGTTGAAGCAGCCGACGCCGCCGCCATCGAGATAGCGCAGCCGGCTGGCATCCTTGATCGCCTGCCACAGCGACGGCGGATCGCTCAGCGTCCCTGAGGGCTCGCCGATATCGCGCCAGAAGGCCCGCAAGCCCATCGCAAGCGCGATTATGGCGTAGAGGAATGCTGCGCCGAACAGAGCCGCCATCGCATTATGCGGCATCAGCGCATAGAACGCGCCGGGGCCGGTGTGAACGCCGGTCAGAATTCTCGGATCGTTCAACGCGGAAAAGCCAAAGATAAAAGCGGCAACGCTTATGGCCGCGATCAGGCTGATCGCAACGCCGTTGCGGGCAAACAGACCGGAAAACGCGCGGGGCCAGGCGTAGGTTGCCCAGGACTCGGCGCGCAAGGCAGCCAGGTTTTGCGGCACATTGACGTTGAATTCGTGTGGCGGCGAGAACTGGCAGTCGGCGTAGCAGGCGCCGCAGGCGTGGCAGAGATTGGCAAAGTAATTGAGGTCGCCGTCGGTAAAGGCGCGGCGCATCTCCATCGCCGGAAACACCGCGCAGAGACCTTCGCAATAGCGGCAGGAATTGCAGACCGTCATCAGGCGGTCGGCTTCTTTGAGCAGTTGGGTGCCGTGCATGCTGCGCTACTTTGTTACTGTTGATGCGTTGTCTTCATGCGAACCGGTGCCCACTTCGCTTGAAAACGCAATGAGATTCACTTCGTCAAACCCTTGCGTTCGAGCCATGTCTGAATCAGGCCCGCGACCTCGGCGTTGTTTTTGTCCATCATGACCATGTGCGAATTACCCTTGATGCCGGCCTGCGGCAGGTCGATGACGTCGACACTGCCGCCGGCAGCCTTGATGCTGTCGGCGAAGGCAACGCCAGCCGCGCGCATCTTCGGCCAGCGCGAATCGCGATCGATATAGTCGCCGTAGATGATCAGGATCGGAACGTTCTTCAGCGCGTCGATCTTGGCGGGATCACCGATCGCCGCCGGCTCGACCGCGATCAGCGCCTTGACCTTGTCGGGGCGCGCCTGCGCGACCTTGAAGCCAAAGCTGCCAGACTGGCTGTGTACCATGACGATGCTTGGACCGACACGGTCGATTTCGGCGACATAGGCCGCGATCGTTGCATCATCGTTGGTGGTCCAGCGCGGCACGCCTTGCTTGACGAAGTTCTCATAAGCTTCGACCGGAAACTGGCTGCCCGGCATCACCTTGCGCTTGGCGGGATCGGGATCGTACGAGTTCGGCCCGTCGCCGATGCGAAAGCGCTCGAATGGGTTGGCCGTGGTCAGAAACACCGGATCGCTTTTGAAGATATCGGGATATTGCGCCCAGCCGGCGCGGCCGCGCTCGACCGCATCGGAATTGTAGACGCTCCAGCCCTTGCGCAGGAAATAGGTCAGCCAGCCTTCGCGCCCGTCGGGCGTCGTTTCCCAGGTGACGCCGGTCAGACCGCCGCCATGCCACATCAGGAGCGGATAGGCGCCGTGTTCGTTGGCCGGCAGAAAGTACTGCACGTACATCTGCTCGACCTGGTAGACGCCGTTCGGATCGACCTTGGCGGGCACGCCGCCAGGCGTGAACGTCACTTCCTTGACCGGCTTTCCGCTGATTTCAACGAGCCGTCCGCCGACATGGAACGAGCCCATGTCGCGCAGCGAGATCGGATCGGCGGCATGCGCCGACGCGGCCGTTAGCAACGCTATCGTGGCGGTGAATGCATATCGTATCATGGCGTTCCCCTTCCGATTGTAGCCGAGGTCAGTTCCTCGCATTCCGCGCCGCTTCCCGTCCGGCTATCCGGCCGAACACGCTGCCGATCGTCATGCCCATGCCGGCGGCGTAGCCCTGGCCCAGCACATTGCCGGACATGATTTCACCGGCGGCGAACATGTTGGCCGAGGGCTTGCCGTCCTTCATCAGCATCCGCGCCTGCATGTTCACGCGCGTGCCGAGATAGGTGAAGGTGATGCCGGGCCGGACAGGATAGGCGTAATACGGCGGCGTCTCGATCCGTCGCGCCCAATGCGTTTTCGGCGGCGTCAGGCCCTCGGTGCGGCAATCGTCGAGAATCGTATGGTCGAAGGTGCCCGGCCGCACCGCGGTGTTGAAGCCGGCGATGGTCTGTTGCAGCGCCGCGGCGTCAAGCTCCAGCTTTTCGGCAAGGCCCGCGATGGTCAGGGATTCGATCGGCGGAAACAGCGTCGGCATGAAACTATTGCGCGAACTCGCATCGAAGATGATGTAGGCGATCTGGCCGGGCTGGGCGGCGACGAGGCGTCCCCAGATCGCGTAACGCTTCGGCCAGATATCCTCGCCTTCGTCGTAGAAGCGCTGCGCGTCGCGGTTGACGACGATGCCGAACACCACAGAGTCATGTCTCGTGATGATGCCGCCGTCGAACTTCGGCGCGCGAGCATCGATCGCGACCGCGTGGCATTGCGTCGGATCGCCGATCTCCTGCACGCCCTTGTCGAGCAGCAGTTTGAGGACACTGCCGCGGTTATAGGGCGTGCCGCGGATCAGGAAATTATCGGCAATCTCGCCCCAATATTGCTTGAGCCATTCGATGTTGGCTTCGAACCCGCCGCAGGCGGCCACCAGCGCCGAGGCGTTGACGGTCGCGTGGCCTTCGCCGCGCGTGAAGGTCGCGGACAGAAACATGCCGTCGGCGACGTCGATATCAGTGACTTCGGCATCGTAGAGAACGTCGATGCCGAGTTGTTCGGCGGTCAGATAAAGCGCATTCAGCATCGCGCGGCCGCCGCCGAGGAAGAACGAGTTGGTGCGCCCGAGGCTGAGCGTTCCGCCGAGCGAGGGTTGCCAGCGCACGCCCTGCTGAACGATCCAGTGCAGGATGTCCTTGGATTCGCGGATCATGTGCCGCGCCAGCTCTTCGTCGGTCTTGCCGCCGGTGACACGGAGCAGGTCTTCCCAGAATTCCTCTTCCGTATAGGGACCGGTGAGAATTTCGGTCGCCGCATCGTGCGCGCAGCGCATGTTGCGGGTGTGGCGGGTATTGCCGCCACGATAGAATTTCGGGGCGGCTTCGAGCACCAGCACCGAGGCACCGTCGCGTGCGGCGCTGATCGCGGCGCAAAGCGCGGCATTACCGCCGCCGATCACCAGCACGTCGTATTTGCGGGTCAGGTCCACCATGCAGGCGTGTTATCTCGTTCGCATGGAAATCAGAACCGGCATCCGCGCAGGGCGATACGCCGTCACGGCATGATCGAGAATAGTATCAGGTGGCGAGCGCCTGCTGCTTCGCAGCCTCCTCGCCACTGCGATAGACGATCAAGGCGGCGACGATGCCGAGCACGGCGGCGCACATCAGCCAGTAGCCGGGAGAGGCCTTGTCGCCGGTGTGGTCGATCAACCAGGTCGATGCGAAGGGCGTGAAGGTCCCGAACAGGCCTGCAGCCAGTGCGAATGCCATCGAGAAGCAGGTGGTGCGAACGTGCTTCGGTACGATCTCAACAAGCGCACCGAGCATGGTGCCGCTATAGACGCCGAAATAGAACGAGAACATCATCTCGACTGCCAGCATCTTGCCAAAGGTCGGCGCCTCTACCAGCCAATGCAGCGCCGGGTAGGCCGTGAGCAGCGACAAGACGGCGATCGCGAGCAGTACGGGCCTGCGTCCGATGCGATCGGACAACGCGCCGCCGACCGGATTCCAGAAGAAATTCGTCACCGCTACCAGGATCGTCACGAGAAGCGCATCGGCCGAAGACAGCTTGAGCACGGTCCTGCCGAAGGTCGGGGTGTAGACGGTGACGAAGTAGAAGGTCGTGGTGGTCAATACCGCGATCATCATGCCGAGCACGATGATCTGCCAGTTTGCCGCCGCCGATGCGAACACCTCACGCTGCGTCGGATGCTTCTTCATCGCGAGAAATTCCGGCGTCTCCTCGAGCGTACGGCGCAACAGGAAGATGAAGGGAATGATGAGGCAGCCGATGAAGAACGGAATGCGCCATCCCCA
>Ga0265342_10003088_pt1 | contig 13903 bp, 10 predicted proteins | sample 4CB327metaG_FD_203125 | JGI IMG/M metagenome (GOLD analysis project Ga0265342, IMG submission 203125) | Rhizosphere microbial communities from Carex aquatilis grown in University of Washington, Seatle, WA, United States - 4-CB3-27 metaG | ecosystem: Host-associated > Plants > Roots >...
GAGAGGGTTAGGGAGAGGGGCCGTCGGGCGCCGCGGCTCGCAAGGTCTGCCCTCTCCCTAACCCTCTCCCGCGGACGGGAGAGGGGACCGGAAAAGCCCGAGGCCCGAGGCCTGAGGCCCTTTTCCGGCTACAGCTTCGTGATGTCGGGCAGCGTGCCGTCGGCGTTTCGCTTGGCCGCTGCGGCCTTGGCCGTGGTCGCGTTCGTTATCGAGACGCCGCCCGAGCTGGTGATGTTCTGGAACGAGCCGCCGCGGTTGTTGTTGGCGCCGCAGCCGGTGCAGGTCATCGAGGCCGGGTTGCTGTTGTTGGTGAAGCCCCAGTCGGAAACGTGGGAGCCACCGGCGGTCTCGTTGTTGTCGAAGGCGAAGTCGTTCGACATGACGTGCTTCGCCGAGACGTTGTTGCCGCCCATCTTGAAGCCATTGCCGTTGCTCATGCTTCCCGCGGTGGTCGCGCCCATTCCGAACATCCAGCTGTTCTTGACGGTGACCGGATCCGGCCAGGCGAACAGGTCGATGCCGTCGTCGGCGTTGTCCCAGCTCCGGCAACCGTCGAAGACGTTACCCGCGCCCTGGCCTTCCTTGGCGCACAGGCCGTCGGCGTTGGCGCCCTGGCACGCGGTATCCGCGTTCTGGTGCGAGTCGCAGTTCAAGACGGTGTTGAACGAGCCGCTGGTGGCGATTCCCGAGCCAGAGCGAATGCTGATGCCGCAGTCCCCGTTGTTGTGCACGTCGAGATCCTGGACCACCGAGTGCGCTCCCTGGATGCTGACGCCCCAGCCGTTGCTGTTCTTGATCTCGAGGCCCTGGATTTTGTAGTAGTCCGAGATGAGGTCGATGCCGCCGTGGTTGTTCTGATCGGTGCCCGAGATCGGGGCGCTGGAGACGGTGCCGCTCGGGCAGCTGGTCACGCGCGGCTGGGTCGCGAAGTCGAGCACCGGCTTCGTGGTCGCCGCCGGGTCGGGCATGAACGTGATGATGCGCGTGGGCGTGCCCATGCGTTCCTTCTTGGTCTGGAAGCGCGCGCTCATCGGATAGGTGCCCGCCATCAGGCACAGCGTGGTGTTCGTACCGGAGCAGATATCGCCCGGCTGCGCGCCGCCGACGCCGGGACAGAGAACGTTGTACGCAGCCGCGAGCGTCGCCATCGGCGCCGCCTGGGTTCCCGGGTTCGTGTCGCTGCCGGTCGGCGAGAGCCAGACGTCGCAGGGGCCGGTCTTGCCGCCGGCGCCGGTCGCGCCACCCATGCCGGTCATGCCGCCGGCGCCGGTCGCGCCGCCCTGGTTTCCGCCGCCGGTGCCGGGCCGTCCGCCCGTCCCCGAGACTCCGCCGGTATTGCCGGAGCTACCGCCGGTGCTGCCGTTGCTGCCACCAGCGCTGCCATTGCTGCCACCTGCGCTGGTCGTCGAACCTCCCGAACCGCCGCTCGTCGTCGCGCCACCCGCGCCGGTGGTACCGGTCGCGCCGCCGGTCGAGGTGTGGCTGCCGCCCGCACCGCTGGATCCGGCTTCTCCGCCGGTGTCGGTTCCCGCGGCGCATCCCACGACCAATGACAGACAGGAAGCAAAGCAAAGGACAGTCGAGGAGCGGAGCACGGTTTGATTCGATTTCATGAACATCTCCGTGGCGGGGGGCCGGCGTGTGGTCAGAAGTGTTCAAATTGGGTTGCCACAAGGCGCCACCACGGCTCAGGCGGCATACAGATCGCGAGCGAGCGTGGGCTCGCTCACGAATACGAGGACCCCTCTCCCTAACCCTCTCCCCGGCGGACCGGGGCGAGGGGATCGGATCGACTAGCGCATCGCTTGCGAGCGACTGCATTGAATCCGATGCGAGCGACTGCATTGAATCCGATGCGAGCGACTGCGGTGAATCCGATCCCCTCCCCCCGTCTGCGGGGGGAGGGTTAGGGAGAGGGGTCCGGTCCGGCCCTTGTCCCTACGCCTGCGTGATCCGCCCGGTGATCTCCGACAGCACTTCGCGCGCCGCCGCAATGAAGCCCTCGACGTCGGCCGGCGTGTGCGCCAGCGAGATGAACGCGGCCTCGAACTGCGCGGGCGGCAGCAGATAGCCGCGTTCGAGCATGCCATGGAAGAAGCGCGCGTAGACCGCCGTGTCGGCCTTCTTCGCGCTCACCAGATCGACGACCTCCTCGGTCGTGAAGAACAGCGTGAACGCCGAGCCGACCCGCTGGACGCGGGCGCGTGCGCCGGTGCGCCGCACGGCACGCGAGAGCTCGTCTTCGAGCGCGCGGCCGAGATCTTCCAGCGTCTCGTACGCGCGGTTGTTGAGCTTTTTCAGCGTCGCCAGACCCGCCGCCACCGCAAGCGGGTTCCCCGACAGCGTACCGGCTTGATAGACCGGTCCCTCGGGCGCGACCTTGCTCATGACCGCAGCGCGCCCGCCGTAGATCCCCATCGGCAGGCCGCCGCCGGCGATCTTGCCCAGGCAGGTCAGATCCGGCTTCACGCCGAACAGCTGCTGCGCGCCACCGCGCGCGACGCGGAAGCCGGTGATCACCTCGTCGAAGATCAACAGCGCACCGTGCTGGTCGCAGAGCGCGCGCAAAACGGGAAGGTACGCCGGCCGCGGCAGCACCACGCCCATGTTGCCCACGATCGGCTCGACGATCACCGCCGCGATCTGGCCAGGATGCGTCTCGAATGCGCTCCGCATGGCGTCGAGATCGTTGAACGGCACCACGATCGTGTCGGCCACCGAGCCCGCGGTGACGCCGGCCGAGCCGGGAATGCCCAGCGTCACCGCTCCCGAGCCGGCGGCGACCAGCAGCTGATCGGAGTGGCCGTGATAGCCACCGTCGATCTTGATGATCTTGGGCCGCTCGGTGAAGCCGCGCGCCACGCGCAGCGCCGACATCGTCGCCTCGGTGCCCGACGACACGAAGCGCATCTTCTCGAGCGACGGGATCATGAACTGCAGCAGCTCGCCGAGCTCGACCTCGCGCGCGGTCGGCGCGCCGAACGTCGTACCCGACGCGGCCGTGTGCACGATCGCGGCGATCACGTCGGGATCGGCGTGACCCAGCACCAGCGGTCCCCACGATCCGACGAAGTCGACGTAGCGGTTGCCATCGACGTCGTAGACATACGCGCCGACCCCGCGCTGCAGGAAAACCGGCGTGCCGCCCACTGCCTTGAAAGCGCGCACCGGCGAGTTGACGCCGCCCGGGAAGAGCCGGCAGGCTCGCTGGTACAGGGCCGCCGACTGAGCGCGCTTGTCAGACATCAGTTCGTATTCCCGCCGTTACGGCCGCCGCCGTTCTCACCGCCGTCGTCGCCACCTTCGTCGACGCTGGAGTCGCCACCTGAGTCGTCGTCGGCGTCGGCTTCGAGCGCATCCTCGTCGTCGCCGGCAGCCTCCTCGCCGAGATCCTCCTCCGCCAGCGGCTCGCTCTGCGCCTCGGCGCGCGCGGCGGCGACCTCGGGCGCGACCTCGGACTCGCCCTCTTCCTTCTCCGCCATGCGTTCCATGGCCACGACCTGCTCGTCGGTCTCGAGGCGAATCAGACGCACGCCCTGGGTGTTGCGACCGATGGTCGGGATGCCGTTGACCGGCATGCGAATCAGCTTGCCGCCGTTCGTGATCAGCATCAGGTCGTCCTCGTCGGTGACCAGGCGCAGGCCGACGACCTTGCCGTTGCGCTCGCTGGCCTTGATGGTGATGACGCCCTTGCCGCCGCGGTTCTTGGTCGGGTAGTCGGACACCGGCGTGCGCTTGCCGTAGCCGCGCTCGCACACGGTTAACAGCGTCGACGGCACGTCGCGCGGGATCACCGCCATGCCGACCACCTCGTCGCTGCCCTGGCGCAGCTTGATGCCGCGCACGCCGCGGGCCGTGCGGCCCATCGGGCGTACGTTCTCTTCGCGGAAGCGGATCGCCCAGCCGTCCCTGGTGCCCAGCAGTACGTCGGACGCGCCCTCGGTGATGCGCACGCCGACCAGATCATCGTTGTCGGCGATCGAAAGCGCGATGATGCCCGAGCTGCGGATGTTGGCGAACAGGTTGAGCGACGTCTTCTTGATCTGGCCGGCGCGCGTCGCCATGACCACGAACGCGCCCTCGGAGAACTCGCGCACCGGCAGCATCGCCACGACGCGCTCGTTCTCTTGCAGCGGGATCAGGTTCACGAACGCCTTGCCCTTGGCGGTGCGCCCGGCCTGCGGCACCTCCCACACCTTCTTGGTGTAGGCGCGCCCCTTGCTGGTGAACATCAACAGGGTGTCGTGCGTCGACGCCACGAACAGCTGCGCGACGAAGTCCTCTTCGTGCGTCGCTGCGCCGGTGATGCCGCGTCCACCGCGCCGCTGCGCCTTGTACAGCGACTTCGGGTTGCGTTTGACGTAGCCGCCGTGAGTGACGGTGACCACCATCTCCTCCGGCGCGATCATGTCCTCGATGTCGATGTCGGCCGCGATGTCGATCAGCTCCGACCGCCGTGGATCGGCGTACGCCGACTTGATCTGCTCCAGCTCCGAGACGACGACCGCCATCAGCACGGTCTCGCTGCCCAGAATCTCCTCGAGCCGCGCGATCAGCACCGCCAGTTCCTTGATCTCCGCGATCAGGGCATCGCGCTCAAGCCCGGTCAGCTTGGCCAGCCGCATGTCGAGGATCGCCTGCGCCTGTCGCGCCGATAGCTCGAACGTTTCAATGAGGCCGGTCTTCGCGGTCTCGGTGTCCTTCGACGAGCGAATGAGGTCGATGACCGCGTCGATGTTGTCGACAGCGATCTTCAGGCCCTCGAGGATGTGCATCCGCTCCTTGGCCTGGCGGAGCTCGAACATCGTGCGCCGCCCGACGACGTCGCGGCGGTGGGAGATGAAGTGCTGCAGCAGCTTCTTCAGCGAAAGCGTCTGCGGCCGGCCGTCGACGATCGCCAGCATGTTGATGCCGAACGAGTCCTGCATCGGCGTCATCTTCCAGAGGTTGTTGAGCACCACCTCCGGCACGGCGTCCTTCTTGAGATCGATCACCATGCGCATGCCGTCGCGGTCCGACTCGTCGCGGATGTCGGAGATGCCGTCGATGCGCTTGTCGCGCACCAGCTCGGCGATCTTCTCGATCAGCTTCGCCTTGTTGACCTGGTATGGAATCTCGGTCGTCACGATCGACTTGCGGCCGGTTTTGGCGTGCTCCTCGATGTTCGTGCGCGCGCGCATGAGCAGCGCGCCGCGGCCGGTCTCGTAGGCGGCGCGGATGCCACCGGTGCCGCAGATGAAGCCGCCGGTCGGGAAGTCCGGGGCGGGCACGATCTCGCACAGCTCGTCGGTGGTGACGTCAGGGTTCTTGGCGACGGCGATCGCGGCGTCGACGATCTCGCCCAGGTTGTGCGGCGGGATGTTTGTCGCCATGCCGACCGCGATGCCGGCGGCGCCGTTGACGAGCAGGTTGGGGAAGCGCGCCGGCAGCACCGTCGGCTCGACCTCTTTGTCGTCGTAGTTCGGCTGGAAGTCGACGGTCTCCTTGTCGATGTCGGCCAGCAGCTCGCCGCCGATGCGCTCCATGCGGCACTCGGTGTAGCGGTAGGCGGCCGGTGGATCGCCGTCGATCGAGCCGAAGTTGCCCTGGCCGTCGATCAGCGTGTAGCGCATCGCGAAGTCCTGCGCGAGGCGCACGAGCGCGTCGTAGGCAGCGGTGTCGCCGTGCGGGTGGAAGCGGCCGAGCACCTCGCCGACGACACGCGCGCACTTGATGTAGGCGCGGTTCCAGACGTTGTTGTTCAGGTGCTGGGTATAGAGAATTCGCCTGTGGACCGGCTTCAACCCATCTCGCACGTCGGGCAACGCGCGCGAGACGATGACGCTCATGGCGTAGTCCATGAACGACGACTTCATCTCCTCTTCGATGGCGATCGGGATGCGATTGCCGAACGCGGAAGGCGGTGGTGCGGCGCCGTCAGCGCTCATCGGTCTCCTTCATCCCAGCCGTGCATGGCCCACTTTTATACGTGAAAGCCCCCGCCGGTTCCATGCATTCCGCCGCTTCTTTTCGCGCGTTTTCCTGCGCGTCCGCGCGCCTCCGCGCGGCATGATTTCGTCTACTGCTTCGTCCACCGCCTCGTGGCACCCCGGCGGCGGCGATCAATTCTTGGTCAGCGGTCCGCTGAACGTCAGGTCGCAGCTGCCGCCCATGGTGCTGTCGCTGGCGGTGAATGGGCCCATGAATTGACCGGTCGCCGTCGCCGTGCTGCCGCTGGTCTTCGTGAACGAGAACGCCAACGCCGACCAGGTGTAGGTCGTCGTAACCGCGGGATTGCCGAAGATGGTTTGCTGCATGCACGTCTGGTTCGACGTTGCGACCGCCATGGTGTTTCCACCCGACAGTTGCATCGTCCAGCCGGTCTGACAGCGGTACTGCGCCAGCACGGTCGACGCCGTGGTCCCGAGGCCAATCAGGATGTAGTCGCCAGTGAGAGCGCTCTGAACCACCGATCCATCGGTGCAGCTGCCGTTCATGGTCCCGCCGGTGAAGGTCCACGTACCGACGAAGCCGGCGCGCGGATCGCTGCTGGTCGGGACATCGGAGCCCGCGTCCATCTTCGCGCCGCCGGTGCCGGGGTTCGTTCCGCCGTCAGAGCCGCCGCTGCCGGGCGCCTCTCCGGTTTTCCAACACTTCTGGTCAGCGACGTCGCAGGAGTAGCCCTTGGGGCACGACCCGCCGGGACCGCAGACCAGCTTGTCGTTCGCGAAGTCAGGCGAGTAAGTGCACGCCCCGAGGCCGGCGAGAACGACCGCCGTCACCGCGAGTAACCGTCGACGCATCAGAACGTCACCCGCAAGGCTGCGCCCGCACGATCCGGCGCCACCGATGGCAGCAGCGCCACGCTGCCGGCCGGGGGGGACCCGGTCTCGGCCGGATGCCGCGTGCCCAGGTAGTAGAGCACGCCGCCCGCGGCGAGCGCGGCGCTGCCGACCACGATGAAGGCGACTTCCTTGGTTTGCGCGCTGCGCCCGCGTTGATCCTCACTGGGGTCAAAGGTGCCGCCGGAGTTGGCGGTCTTCTCGACGTTCCGCTGCGCGTCCTTGGCTTGCCCGCCGAAGATCGCCGCCACCACGTATGACAGAACACCGGCCCCGCCGGTGACCAGCCCCGCGAGGCGCAGATTCTTGCCGTGGTCGATGGGAGCTGCCTCGGGTGGCGAGCTCGGGGGCGGCGCGGGTGGCAGGGGCAGGGGCTGCGCGACTGCCGGGTTGGGCGGCGCGACCGGCGGCGCACCGGGTTGATCCGGAGTCGCGCCGGCCGCCGGTCCCGGGGGAGGTGCCGGGGGGTTCGCGGGAACCGCGGGTGGCGCCGCGGGTGGCTGCGCGCCGGGGTTGTCGCCGACCGGTGGCGGCGCGACGGCACCGGTTGCCCCGCTCTTTTCGAGCGTGGTGATCTTCTCCTCGATGTCGGCGCGGTAGGGCGACTTGGGCACGTGCTGGAGGTACTTGCGATAGAAGAAGACCGCCTTGTTCCCATTGCCCGCCATACGGTAGGCCTGCGCCAGGTTCAGCAGCAGCGTCGGGTCTTGCTTGTCGGCATAAGCTGCCTCGTACTCGGCGGCCGCCTCGTTGTACTTGCCGAGGTCCATGAACGCCTTGCCCTTTTGCGCGTGCTCGCGCGCTGCCGACGTCTCGTCGGCGGCGAACGATGTCGACGCGGGAAACAGGCCGGCCCCCATTGCACCAGTGAGCACGACAGCGAGCAAGGCTCTCGGGTAGCGCATCGGCGCTGTACAGTATCGCCCAATCCGCGTTCGCCGGGAACCGGGAAACTGGACGTCAGCGTGGAATGAAGCGGCCCGCGGTCGCTTCCAGGTGACGGAATTCTTCGATCTGCGCCAGGAAGACCGGCACGATCTCGGGGTCGAACTGCGAGCCCATACAGCGTTCCAGCTCGCCGCACGCGACCTCGTGCGGGAGCGCCTTGCGATACGCGCGGTCCGACGTCATCGCGTCGTAGGCATCGGCGATCGCGACGATGCGGCCGATGATCGGGATGTTGTCGGCCATCAGCCCTTGCGGGTAGCCCGATCCGTCCCATGCCTCATGGTGGCAGTAGCAGCCCGGGACGATGTCGCGCATGAACGGGATCGGCTCGAGGATCCGCTTGCCCTTGGCCGGGTGCGAGCGAAACATCGCCAGCTCCTCGGGCGTCAGCTTGCCCGGCTTGTTGAGCTTGTCGTTGCGCACGCCGATCTTGCCGACGTCGTGCATGAGGCCCACCTTGACGATGGTGTCGATGTCCTGCTCGCTCATGCGCAGGCCGAGGCCGATCAGGCGCGCATACATGGCGACGCGCTCGGAGTGGCCGCGCGTGTAGCGGTCCGACTCCTCGAGCGCGTGCGCGAAGCCGATGATGCTCTGCTTGAAGTTCTCTTCCAGCGAGACGTTGGCGCGCGTGAGGTCCTTGTTGGCGCTCACCAGGTGCTCGTAGAGGCGCGCGTTCTCGATCGACACCGCCGCGCGGCTGCCGAGCACGTAGAGCATCTTGCGCTGGCCCTCGCTGAACTTTGCACCGCGCGTGTAACTGTACGCGTTGAGCATGCCGATGATGCGGCCGTTCAGCTTGAGCGGGATCGAGCAGAAGCTGACCAGGCGCCGATTGAGATCCGGCGGCGAAGCGAGGAAGCGGTACGACCGGCTGCCGTGCACCAGCAGCGGGCGGTCTTCTTGAAACAGCGGCAGCACCTCGTCCAGGTTCAGCGTCGGCGGCTGCACGTTGGGCTCGGCGCGCTGGGCGACCTTGCGCGTGCGCTCGATGAAGCGCCCTTCGCGCTTGGGATCCTCCATGAGCAGGCTCACCACGTCGGCGTCGACCGCGTCGAGCGTCGCGTCCAGCACGAGATCGAGCACGGTCTCGACCGACAGTGACGTCGCGATCGCCTCGCTGATCTTGTAGATCGCGAGCGCGTCCTTGAGGCGGATGTTCTCGTGCTGCAGGCGCTGGCGGTCGAGCCCGCGCTGCACGATGTGCACGACCTCCTCGACCTTGAACGGCTTGAGGATGTAGTCGTAAGCGCCGCGCTTCATCGCCTCGATCGCGGTCTCGACGGTGCCGAAGCCGGTCATGATCACCGTGAGGACCGGGATGCTCTCCTCGGTGATCTTCAGGATCAGCTCGAGGCCGCCCATGTTGGGCATCTTCAAGTCGGAGATCACCAGGTTGTAGCTGCGACGGTGCAGCTCCTTGAGCGCTTCGACGCCGTCCTCGACCGTGTGGACGACGTAGCCTTCCATGGTGAGGAAGTCCGAGAGGATCTCGCGGATGACCTTCTCGTCGTCGACGACCAGGATGCGCGGAATCTCGGGGTGGGGAGCGAGCTCGGGTTCCGCCCCGTCGATGTCCTCCGGCATCGGCGTTTTCGCCAGCAGGGCTTCTCGATCGCTCGTGGTCAAAGGGGTCACCCGGGTGCGAGGGCCCAGCGTAGTCCACATGAACCCCGAGTACCAGCCCCTGTGTTCTCTGGCCCTTCCGGCGCCGTCCTCGACCTGCTCTCCCTTACGAGGCGCGTCAGCCCCCCTTTGCCTTCGAATGCTGGCCGACCAGGTCCTTCCACTTGTCTTCGAGCTTCTGTGTCGATTTCTGCTCCGATTCCGCGTCTTTTTTCGCCGACTGCCAGTCGGAGCTCCGGTCCTTCGACTGGCCCTCGAACTTGCCGACGTCGATCTCGTCGGTGGTCTTGATGCCCGCGGTCTTGGCCACGCGCGCCTTCTCCAGCTCGACCTTGGCCTGGGCGGCGGCGACGTGCGCGTTGGCGGCGTTCCGGTTCGCCTTGTACCAGGCCTTCTTCTGCACGATCCAGTCGAGCTTGGCATCGGCCGCCCTCAGGCCGAGCTCGGCCACGTCCTTGCCGTGCGACGCCGCCTCGTTGCGGTTCTGGTCGTGCGCCTGCACCGAGGCCTCGAACTCCGCGGCGGCCTTCTCGACCTCGAGCTGGGCCTGCTGCTTCTCCTTGTCGGCGATGTCGCGGTCGTGGACCAGGCCCTCGAGCTGGGTCTCGGCGGTGCGCTGCTCCCCCTGCGCGATCTCCAGATCCCGGCGCGCGTCGAACACCGACATCCGCTGGTTGGCCGGCACGGAGTCCATCGCCGAATCGTCGACTTTGTAGCTGAGGCCGCTGCTGCAAGCGGCGCCGCCGCACAACGCGGCCGCCGCCGCCGCGACGACCAGACTCAGGTGCCTCCTGGTGGATACCGACGTAGACACGCTCATGGCGCCTCATGGTGAGGCGCCGCACGAGTCTTGGCAAGAGACCTGTGAGCGCCGGTGGTCAGGCGACCGCTGTGGGCGGCGCTGTCGCTGTCCCGTCTCCGAGGCGGCCGAACCAGCCGAAGAATTCGCGCAGACGCGCCTTGCGCGCGTCGTCGAGGTAGTCAAAGTTGGTACCGCGATCGACGACCTCCCAGAAATCCTTGGTCGTGATCGACAGCATCTCGTCGCGGATCGAGCGCAGGCGCTCGGGCGATTCATGCGCCATGTCCTCGAAGATCGCGCGCGCCCGCGCGTCCGCGCCGCGCAGCAGATAGCACGTCGCCAGCTTCGCTTGCGCCTTGCGCACGCCGCGGAGCGCGCGCTCGTCGGCGGTCGTATCGGGCTCTTTGTCGATCTCCAGGAAGATCCCGAGCAGTCGGTCGTGGCAGGCGGCGCCCACGTCGAGCGCGACCTCGCATAGGTCGCAGAGGTCGTAGGCCGCGGTCTCGGTGACGAAACCGAGGCCCATGCGCCGCGCGAGCTGCGCGTAGTACTTGAAGTGCCCGCCGATCTCGATGAGCGCCCCCGTCCAATCGTCCTCGGCCCGCGCCGGCGCGCGCATCATCGCTTCGGCGAGCTGGCGGTACTGATTGAGCACGTTGTAGGCGCTGCGGATCTCGCGGGTGTTGAGCGCCGCGCGCAGAAATGTGTTCATGAACTTCACGGTGAGCGCCAGCACGTTGCGCTCTCCCGCGGCCAGCGCCGCCTCGCCGGCGTAGCGGGTCTCGATCGCCACCACGTGGGCCATCTCGGGCAGGTTTGCCAGCGCCTCGGAGAAGATCTCGCGCAGCTGGCGCAGCGCCTTCCACTCGAGCCAGATCCGGCCGGCTGCCAGATCCTCGACCGAATCCTTGGCCATGGCGACGAAGTCCGGATTCTCGCGCAGGCCAGCCCCCACGGCGAACCAGGCCGCGGGCAGGCTCTTCTTCTCGGGTAGGTAGGCGCAGAGCGCGCGCCGCAACGCCGCGATAGCGCCCGCGGCGATGATGCGATCCTTCTGCCCGAGCGCGTTGATCGCGATGTCGGTCAGGTGCTCGAGGCTGGCGACCGCCGCCAACTGCCGCTGCGCGATGTTGGCGCCGTCGCGCGCGGCGAGCGCGCTCTGCAGCGCCTGCTGCCCGATGCGCGCGATGACCCGCTCCGGGTCAAGGAACTCGAACACATAGGCGAAGTAGGGCATCAGGATCAGCAGGCTGGCGGTCGCTATCACGACCGTCATCACGATGGTCGCCTGCGGCACGTAGTCGTGGGTGACGCTCAGGCTCGCCCACACCGCGTTGATGCAGGCGACGACGAAGAAGCCCATCACGAACAGGTTGGTGCGATCGCGGAAGAACATATCGGCGACGCGCGAGGTGTATCGGGTCGCAGCCAGCTGCACGACGATCGACACGACGGTGATCGCGATGCCCAGCACCGCCGCGATCACCTGCGCCAGGTTGCCGAGGGCGTTCTGCAGAGTCTCCGCGTCGAAATGAAAGAGCTGCGAGATCGGCCCCTTCGCGTTCGGCGCCGGCGGCACGCTGATGAAGAAATAGTCGGCGATCCAGAACACAGCGAAGAGCGCCATCGCGAAACCCGCCAGCAGCGCCACGGTCCGTATCAGAGCACTACCGTTCCGCAGGCGGTTGGGCTCAGAGAGCATGCCATCGCATGGTAACCTATTCGCCGGGTCCGCATGCTCCTGGCGATCGACATCGGCAACACCAACATCGCGCTCGGTCTGTTCGATCTGCCGGACCGCGCCAGCGGGTTGTCGGACCGCGCCAGCGGGGGAAGGACCTTGCGCGCCGACTGGCGCCTCGAGACGCGGGCCGCGCGCACCGGCGACGAATACGCGGCGTTGCTGGCGACGCTGTTCGGCCTGCGCGGCCTGGCGCTGGGGGCAGTCGACGCAGTCGCGGTGTCGTCGGTGGTACCGCCCGCGCTGTCTCCGATGGAGCAGCTCTGCCGCCGCCACCTGGGCATCGAGCCTCTGATCGTGGGCCCGGGCACGAAGTCGGGGATGCCGATTCTCTATGAGAACCCGCGCGAGGTCGGCGCCGACCGCATCGTCAACGCGGTCGCGGCATACCAGACCTGGCCGCAGGGCGCGATCGTCGTCGACTTCGGGACGGCCACCATCTTCGACGTGGTCACCGCACGCGGCGAGTACGCGGGCGGTGTGATCGCGCCCGGGTTGATGGTGTCGGCCGACGCGCTCTACCATGCGACCGCCAAGCTCCCGCGCGTCGAGATCGTGCGGCCCAAGAACACCATCGGGCGCAATACCGTCGCCAGCATCCAGTCGGGGCTGGTGTTCGGATACGCCGGTCTGGTCGACGCGATCGTGACGCGCATCCAGAGCGAGGTCGATTTTCAGCCGCGCGTCGTCGGCACCGGTAGCCTCGCGCCGCTCATCGCCGCCGAATCGAAGACCATCCAGGAGTGCGACGACATGTTGACGCTACGGGGGCTCGCGCTGATCTATGAACGGAATCGCTGAGCTGCTGGCCGATCCTGGCGCCGCCGACGACGCGATCGCGCGCGCCGCGGCGACGGCGGGCGCGGCCGATCTCGAGCTCGTCGCGTGCGAGGAGGCGCGCCTGCTGCGCCACCCGCCCATCGTCGCGGCACTGTTCGCCAACCGCTCGGCGCCGATGGCGCTGGTCAACCGCGCAGTCGCAGCTTGCGTGCGTGCCGGGGTGCGCGTCGATGGGATCCCCGGCTTCGACGACGTCGCGGCGGCGATGAAGACAGAGCTGGCCGCCGCGGCGGACCCCAGCGCGTCGCCGGATGGGTTCGACGAGGCGCTCGCCCAGTCCCAGCAGATGGACGCCGCCGGGGCCGCGGGCCCGGAAATCGCAGCGGCCGAGACCGAGGCGGCCGGGGCGCAACCGGAACGCAAGCGCAAGTCGGCGGTGATCGACTTCGGCAAGCTGAAGCTGTTCGAGAAGATCCGGCTGGCAACGCTGGGCAACGCGTTCTGCCGGCAGACCTTGCTGCGCGATTCGAATCGTCTGGTGTCGATGGCGGCCATCCGGTCGCCAGGCATCACCGACCTGGAGGTGGTCCGCGCCGCCGGCAACCGCGCGGTCTCCGAGGACGTGATCCGCTACATCGCCAACAGCAAGGAGTACCTCAAGCTCTATCCGGTCAAGCTGAGCCTGGTCGGCAATCCCAAGTGTCCGCTCGCGCTGACCTTGAAGATGCTGCCGACGCTGCGGCCCGAGGATCTCAAGAACATCGCGCGTTCGAAGAACGTCCCCAACGCCCTGTCGACCGCGGCGCGCAAGCTGTCCACGGCACGAAATCCCAGCAACTCCTAGTCGCGGCGCGGAACGGCGCCGATCGTGTGCTAGATCGGATGGCGTGTCGTTGAGCTTCGTCGGTCGTTTCGGCCAGATCCTGGTCGCACCGCGCGCCGCAATGGAGCGCATCGAACGCGAGGGCGGCGGCTTTCGCGACGCGGTGATCCTGATCGCTCTCGGTACCGTCACGTTGCGCTTCCCGCAGCTCGCGGAGGCGTTGCTCGGGCTCACGCAACCATCGCGCGGCACGCTCCTGCGCGTCGTCGGCGTCTTCTCGAACGAGGCGCGCGAAGCGCTGATGATCATTCCCGCGACGCTGGGGATCGTCCTTCTCGGCGGCCGGCGGCGCGACCCCAACC
>Ga0265342_10003093_pt1 | contig 13891 bp, 10 predicted proteins | sample 4CB327metaG_FD_203125 | JGI IMG/M metagenome (GOLD analysis project Ga0265342, IMG submission 203125) | Rhizosphere microbial communities from Carex aquatilis grown in University of Washington, Seatle, WA, United States - 4-CB3-27 metaG | ecosystem: Host-associated > Plants > Roots >...
TGTGGAGGTACGGCACGGAACGACCGTGGGCACCAACACGATGCTGGAGCGGACCGGCGCTCGCGTGGCGTTTGTGACGACGGCGGGATTTGAAGACACGATTGCGATCGGAAGGCAGGCGCGGGCGCGGCTTTATGACTGGTTTGCGCCGGCGCCGGAGTGCCTTATGCCGAGAGAGCTGCGATTTGGCGTTGCCGAGCGCGTGAGCGCGGAGGGCGAGATTCTGCGCGAGCCGACAGACGAAGAGCTGGCTGCGCTGGTTGAGTCCGTGCGCGCGAGCAGTGCAGAAGCTGTAGCAATCAGTCTGTTGTTTTCGTTTGCGAATCCAAAAACAGAGCGGCGCGTGGAGGCAAGGTTGCGCGAGCTGGGGATTCCGATTTCAGCTTCGCACCGCATTCTGCCGGAGTTTCGCGAGTACGAGCGCGCGTCCACGACAGTAGTGAACGCGTATCTGGCGCCGCGCATGAATCGATATCTCGAAGCGCTTGAATACCGCGTCGGCGCCAAGCACATCGGCGGTTGCGTGGATGTGATGCAGTCGTCGGGCGGAATTATTGCGGCGCACGTGGCCGCGGAGGAACCCGTGCGCACCGTGCTAAGCGGGCCTGCGGGCGGAGTGGTGGGCGCGTGTCGCATGGCGCAATGGGCGGGATTCGACAAGATCATCGGGTTCGACATGGGCGGTACATCGAGCGATGTTTTTGTAGCGAACGCGGCGACGGGCGTCGAGCGCACGCGCGAATCGGTAATCGCAGGAGTTCCGATCGGCGTGCCGATGCTCGACATTCACACGGCCGGAGCCGGCGGCGGATCCCTCGCGAGATTTGACTCGGGAGGAATGCTGCGCGTAGGACCGGAGTCTGCCGGCGCTGATCCCGGGCCAATCTGCTTTGGGCGTGGCGAGCGAGCGACGGTGACCGATGCTAACTTTGTGCTGGGACGGCTGGATGCGGAGACTTTTCTTGGCGGAGGCGTGAAGCTCGACGGCGATCGCACGGGGCGGATCATGCAGGAACAAAAGGGAACGCTCGCAACCGTGGAGGAGTTTGCAGCGGGGATAGTGCGCGTGGTCGAGACGCAGATGGAAAGAGCCATTCGCGTGATCAGCGTGGAGCGGGGCCACGATCCGCGCGACTTTACGCTCGTGGCCTTTGGCGGTGGCGGTCCGCTTCATGCGTGTTCGCTCGCGCGGGCGTTGCGCATTCCACGGGTGCTGGTGCCGGCGTTACCGGGCGCGCTTTCGGCCGTGGGAATTCTGCTGGCCGATACGGTGCGGGATTTTTCGCGGACGGTAATGCTGCCGGGTGAAGCGATGGAGAATGTTGGCGAGTTTCTCGGCGAGCTTGAAAAGCAGGGCGCAGCAGAGTTTGCGGCGGAGGGACTGGACGGTGCGGTTGAGCGGAGCCTGGATCTGCGCTATCGCGGGCAGGGGTACGAACTCAATGTTCCATACGATCCACAGGCACCGGGCGGGTCGATGAAGGCTTTTCACGAGTTGCATCGCCAGCGCTACGGATTCGCTGATGCGGCGAGACCGATAGAGATTGTGAACGTGCGCGTGCGGATGATTGCGGCGAGCGATCCGTATGAGCCGGTGCGGCAGGCGGTGGTCGAGGGCGATGGCAGTGCGGCGATTTCTGGCGAGCGTGACGTTTGGTTTGAGGGCGGATGGAGGCCGACGCGAATCTACAAACGCGATCTGCTCGCACCGGGCGATGCGATCGCGGGGCCGGCGATGTTCCCTGAATACACGGCGGCCACGCTGCTTCCGCCAGGATGCACTGCGCGCGTGGATGAGCTCGCCAATCTGGTGATCGATATCGGCGAGGAGGCGGGCTCATGAAGCCAAAGGCGGCCGATCCGGTGGAACTCGCGATCTTTCAGTCTGCGGTCCACTCGATCGCGGAAGAGATGGGTGCGGCGCTGAGGCGGACAGCGCTTTCGCCGAACATCAAGGAGCGGCGCGATTATTCGTGCGCGGTGTTTGACGGGCGCGGGCGCGCGATCGCGATGGGCGACCATATGCCGGTGCACCTGGGCTCGATGCCGATGAGCGTGCAGGCGGCGATTGCGGCAATCGAATTTGCGCCAGGAGACATTGCGGTCCTGAACGATCCGTATGCGGGCGGAACGCATTTGCCCGACATCACCATGGTTCTGCCGGTGTTTTTAAAAGGTGAGAATGTGCCCGTGTTTTACGTCGCGAATCGCGCGCATCACGCCGATGTGGGCGGGAAGTTCGCGGGCTCGATGGGCCCGGCAACGACAATCGAAGATGAGGGAATTCGCATTTCTCCGGTGCGGATTGTGCGCGGCGGAATTGTGGATCATGATGTTCTCGATTGGATCTTGCGCAACGTGCGCACGCCCGAGGAACGCGAGGGCGACCTTGCCGCGCAGATGGGCGCGTGCCGAGTGGGCGAGCGGCGCGTGCTCGATTTGGCGGCGAAGTACGGCATGGAAAAGCTGATGGCGTGGGGTGAAGAGCTGCTGGATTACTCGGAGCGTCTGGTGCGGGCCGAACTCGCGAAAATGCCCGCAGGCATTTTCGACGCAGCTGACTGGCTGGATGACGATGGCGTGACAGATGATCCGATCCGGATTGCCGTGCGGCTTCGCGTCGATCCCGAGGCTGGCGCGATGGACGTGGATTTTGCAGGCTCGTCGGCGCAGGTGGCGGGCGCCGTCAATGCAGTTCGCGCGATCACGCTTTCGGCGTGTTTTTATGTTCTGCGGTGTCTGCTGCCGGAAGATGCGCCGGCGACGGAGGGGATCCTGCGCGCCCTGACGCTGCACACGCCGGAAGGATCGATTGTGAACGCTCGGCCGCCTGCCGCTGTGGCCGGCGGAAATGTCGAAACGTCGCAGCGGATTGTGGATGTGCTGATGCGCGCGCTGGCAAAGGCTGTGCCCGAGCGCGTTCCGGCGGCGAGCGCGGGAACCATGAGCAATGTGACGATCGGCGGCATTGATCCGCGATCCGGCGAGGCGTTTGCGTACTACGAAACGGCGGCGGGCGGAATGGGCGCGCGTCCGGGAATGGACGGCATCAGCGGCGTGCATACGCACATGACCAACTCGCTCAACACGCCGGTTGAGGCGCTCGAATATGCGTACCCGTTTCGCGTTCGCCAGTACGGGTATCGCTATGGCTCAGGCGGCGAGGGGAGGTTTCGCGGCGGGGATGCTCTGATTCGCGAGGTAGAGTTGCTCTCCGATGCCGAAGTGACGCTGCTTGCGGATCGAAGAAAGTTTCGGCCCTATGGATTGGCAGGCGGCGGGGAGGGAGCGCCGGGACGGGCGACGGTGCTGAAGGCGGAAGGCGGCGAGGAAATTGAGCTGCCTGGAAAGTGCAGCCGCCAGCTGAACAAGGGCGATGTGCTGCGGATTGAAACGCCGGGCGGCGGTGGCTGGGGATACGAGGGACTAAGGGACTAGGGGCGTCGGGACTCGTAGCTTGCGCACGATTGGAGTTGCGTTAGTCAGGCACCTTGACCTCGACGTGGGAAGCATCCTCGATAAAGGTGGCGATGGCGGAGTGATCGAGGTCGCCTTTGCCATCGGCGATGAGGGACGAAAGCATCTGCTGCACCTGCGCGGTGAGCGGCAGAAAGACGTGATTGGCCTCCGCGGTCTGGAGCGCGTTGCGCAGGTCCTTTTGATGCAGGCTGATTCTGAAGCCGGGTTTGAAGTTTCGCGCGATCAGCATGGGTCCCTTGGCGTTGAGCACCGCGCTGCCGGCGAGTCCTGCCTTGACGGCGTTAACAACGACTTCGGGATTGAGGCCGCAGCGCGTCGCAAGCGTGAGCGCCTCGCCCATGGCGGCGATATTGCAAGCGACCATAATTTGATTGGCGAGCTTGGTGGTATTGCCCGCGCCAACGGGACCGGTGAGCGTGACGCTGGAGCCGAGGCACTTGAGGATGGGCTCGGCCTTGGCGAAGACTTCCGGCTTGCCGCCGGCCATGATCGCGAGCGTGCCGTCAACCGCTTTGGGCTCGCCGCCCGAGACCGGTGCGTCGATAAAATCGACGCCCTTGGCCGCGCAGGCTGCGGCGATTTTCTGCGAGACGAGCGGGCTTATCGAACTCATATCGACAATCAGCGAGCCCGGCTTTGCGCCCGAGAGGATTCCGCCAGCGCCGAGAACGACTTCTTCGACTTCCGGGCCGTCGGGGAGCATGGTTATCACGATTTCGGAGCGCGCACCGACGTCGGCGTTCGACGCGCCCCGCAGCGCGCCCTCGGCCACGGCTGCGTCGAGCTTGGCGGGAGTTCGGCCATAGGCGACGACGGTGTGGCCGGCCTTGAGAAGGTTCCTGAGCATGGGGCGGCCCATGATGCCGAGGCCGACAAATCCAACGGTTGCCATCGTTCGTCTCCGCTTGCGGAATTTAAGATGAAGGGGTGCGTAACTACTTCAACTATTTTACTGAGATCGAGGATCGCTTCCAGAAAAGGCGGGGAACAATTCTGCTGCTTTCGACGCTGGACTGGGCTCTGATCGAAATGTGGCGCGAGGCGGGGATTCCGCTGGAGGCGGTGTTGCGCGGAATCGATGCGGCATTCGACAAGTATGAGACGCGGCAGAAGCGAGCTCGCATGCAGCGCGTAAACGGGTTGGCGTGGTGCGCGCAGGCTGTGATGCAGGCCGCCATGGAGATGAGCGAGGCCGCGACCGGATCATCGGGGGCGACCGCGTCAACCACGGCCAAGGACTCAGGTTTCGAGCATCAGCGCGTGGCGGCGCATTTGATGACGGCGGCAGAGGCGCTGGATCGCGCAACAGTCGCAGAGGAGGCTTGCCGGGCAACAGCCGCGCGACTGAGAGAATTGGCGGCAGAGGTGCTGGGCGGCGACGAGGAAAAAGGGGCGGATGTGAATCTTGAAGGTCTGGAGCGATCGCTGACGGTTCTCGAAGAAAAATTGTATGCGGCGCTCAAAGCGGCGGCGCCTGAGAATCTGCTTGTCGGGCTGAAGGAGCACGCGGCGCTGGAGCTTGCGCCCTATCGCAGCCGCATGGGAGTTGTGCAGTTGCGGCAGGTGGAGCAGCAGTTTGAGCGCAAGCAATTGCTGGTGCATTACAACCTGCCGCGGTTGAGCCTGTTTTATATGAGCCAACAATGAAGAAGCAGTCGCGATCGTTCTCGCGGCGTAAGGAGGCTGCGCCCGCAGCTTCCGGCCAGAATGCTGCGGCGCCGCAGCTCGTCAAGATCGAAAAGCCGATTTACGGCGGGGCGTCTCTGGCGCGCGTTGAGGGCAAGGCGATATTTGTCCCGCTCGCGTTGCCCGGCGAAGAGGCGCGGGTGCGCATCGTTGAAGAGAAACGCGGGTACGCCACAGCCGAAGTGGAAGAAATTGTCGCTGCCGCGCCGGAGCGGGTTGCGCCGAATTGCAAACATTTCGGAGCGTGCGGAGGCTGCCAGTACCAGCACGCGGACTACAACGCACAGCTCGAGATGAAGCAGAGCATTCTGCGCGAGACACTGGAACGGGGCGGCGTGCGTGCGCCAGAAGAGATTGCAGTGCTCGCGGGCAAGCCGTGGGCGTACCGGAACCGGATCCGTCTGGCTTTCGATGCGGCGGGGCGAGCGGGTTACCGCGGCAGGCGGTCGCATGCGGTGGTCGGGATCGACGAATGCCCCATCGCGGCGCCTGTGCTGGTGCAGGCTGCGCTCCGCGCCGCGGAACTGTTTCGGCGGTTCGCGGTTCCAAGCCGGCCCGCGGAACTCTCGCTGTTTTGCGATGCGGCTGAGGACTCGATGCTGGCGAGTGTCTTCACGGAGGGCGCGGCTCAGGTTCCGCTCAGAGACTATTTCGATGCGCTGTTGCCGCAGATTCCCTCGCTTCGAGGCGTGGAGCTTGTGGAAGTTCACCAAGGCCAGCCAAGGACGGTTGCGCGGGCCGGTGCCGAATCCATCGCTTACCGCGCGGCTGGATTTGATTACCGCGTCGATCATGGTGCGTTCTTCCAGGTCAATCGCTGGCTCGTGGATGAGCTCGTGGAATGCGTAACGAACGGGCTGATCGGCAGGCAGGCGTGGGATTTGTTTGCCGGCGTGGGATTGTTTGCGCGGAGACTCGCTGAGCGGTTTGAGAACGTGATTGCGGTGGAGTCGGCGCCGGCAGCGATTGCGGCGCTCAAGGAGAATTTGAGCGAAACGAACGCGACGGCCGCGAAGGCAACCGCGGTCGAATTTCTGCGTGGCGCGACAATGGGCGAATGCCCGGATGTGATTGTCGTCGATCCCCCGCGCTTGGGATTGGGCCCCGAAACGACGGAACTGCTGAGGCAAATTGGCGCGCCAGAGATGGTGTATGTGTCGTGCGATCCGGCAACGCTCGCACGCGACCTTCGCGTGCTGCTGGGCGCAGGATATGCGATTGAACGCGTTACTCTGGCAGACCTGTTTCCGCAGACGTTTCACCTGGAGACAGTGGTCCGGTTACGGCGGTGATGGGCGATGTATCGGGATGAACTGCCCGAGTTTCCAATTCCTGATAGGCTTGATGCCAAATTCACTCTTCAACCCTGGGCCCCATGCAAGACGATCTACCCAACCCTGCAAGGCGCACGCACGACTTGACTGCAGTGCCGTTATTTCATGCGGCGTGGCTGTTTGCAGCGGGGATTGTGCTCACAAGCCGGGTATGGCTTTCACCTCCGCTGGTGCTTGTGCTGCTGGTGTTGGTTGCTGCGCTGTGCGCGGCGGCGGCACTGGGCGCGCAGCGGATCGTGGGTTTGCCGATAGCGGCTTTGTGGCTGTTCCTGGGCGTGTGGTGCGCTCAGATGCAGCCGCAGCCGGCGCCCGCTCCTGAGTTGGCCGCGCTTTCCGATGGACTATTGCGAACGGTTGAGGGCACCGTGGTGGATGCGGGACCGGTTCGCACGGAGCTTGAACAAAACATCGACGAGGCCTCGGCTGCAGCGCCGTCGCAGCGCATCGATCTGCGGGTAACGACGGTTGAAATGGTGAACGACCAGAGCGATGCGCAGGAGCCGGTTGCCGGCGGCGTGCGACTCACGGTGCGCTGGCCCGCCGCGGCGGGCTGGCCGGTTGGTGCGGTAAACGGCGCGCAAGCGTTCCGATGCGGCGAGCGGGTGCGGGCTGTGGTTCGCTTGCTGCGGCCGGAGACCTATCATGATCCGGGAGTTTGGAGCCGCGCGGATTTTCTGCTCGACCAGGGAATTACGGCGACAGCCTCCGTCGCTTCGGATCGCGTGGAGCGAATAGGCCGGGCGCCCGGTGCGTTTTTCGCGTGCAGAGTGAGCGGGTGGCAGCACGCATCGACGACGCGGCTACTGGCGCTGCCCGCTGCCATGCGGAACATGCCCGCGCCGCTGCGGCTGAGCGAAGACGACGCCGTGATGCTGGCCGCCATGGTGGCGGGCGACCGCACCTATCTGACGCATGCGCTCCGCGTGGGCTTTGAGCGCACCGGTTCCTTCCACATGCTGGTGGTCTCAGGGTTCCATCTGGCCATTGTGGCCGGATGCATCTTCTGGATTGCGCGCCGGCTTCGCATGCCCCGCGTGCCGGCGACGGTCCTGACAATCGTGGCCTCGTTTGCCTATGCACTGTTCACTGGATTCGCCACGCCAGTGCAGCGGTCGTTGTGGATGGTCACGCTCTATTTATTGGGGCGGCTGGTGTACCGCGAACGAAACGCGCTGAACACGATTGGATTTGCCGCGCTGTGCCTGTTGGTCGTAAACCCGCGCAGCCTGTTCGATTCGAGCCTGCAAATGACGCTGCTGGCGGTGCTTGCGATTGCCGGAGTCGCAGCGCCCCTACTGCAAGGAACCATCCATCCCTATGCAACGGCGATGCGCGACCTGAGGCTGGTGGCCGTGGACATCAAGCTCGCGCCGCGGCTGGCGGAGTTCCGCTTGATGATGCGGATGGTAGCGGAGCGAATGGAGCGAGCAGGAAATGGCGCGATTGCGTGGCGCGTTTTTCCGTGGTGCGTGCGATTTGTGATTCGCTTCACCGAGTTGATCGTAGTCTCGTGCGTGGTGGAGTTGGCGATGATGCTGCCGATGGCGGTCTACTTCCATCGCATCACGATTTTTGCGCTGCCTGTGAATCTGCTGATTCTGCCTCTGCTGGTTGTGCTCATGCCGGCGGCGCTGCTGACGCTGCTCTTGCTCGTCGTTTGGCCAGCCGCGGCGGTGGTTCCGGCAATGGTCGTGGCGCTGGTGATGCACTTTGGAGTGCGGCTGGTGCACCTGTTCGGGTCGATGACGCTGGGAGACTTCAGGATTCCCAATCCGCTGTTGTGGCAGTCCGCCGCGTTTTGTTTGCTGCTGGGTGCGGCGATTGTGCTTGCGCACGAAAGCCTTGTGCGCGGAACGCGTTGGATGCGAGGCGGAGCATGGGTGGCGCTGGCGATGGCCGCGCTGGCAGCCGTGATGCCGCGGCCCGTGGAGCGGCCGAAGGGCGCGATGCTCATGGAGGCGATCGACGTCGGGCAAGGCGACTCGCTGCTCATTATCACGCCCGACGGAAAGACGCTGCTGGTGGATGGCGGCGGATTCGGCGGTGGGCCGAGGCAGGCTCCTCAGGACTTTGACATCGGCGAGGAAGTGGTGTCACCCGCACTGTGGGCGCGCGGAATTCGGCACCTGGATGTGGTCGCGCTGAGCCACGCGCACTCCGATCATTTGGGCGGACTGCCGGCGGTACTCAGAAACTTCCGTCCCGACGAATTGTGGGTTGGAAACAATCCGCGATTTGGAGCATATAACGCGCTATTGAATGAGGCCGCGGCGTTGCATGTGCGAGTGAAAAGCTTCCGCGCCGGCGAGTCGTTCAATTTTGGCGCCACGCAGGTGAATGTGCTGGCGCCGTTTCGCGATTATCTGCCGGGTGCGGAGCCGGCGAATAACGACTCACTGGTGCTGCGCGTCGCGTACGGCGAGTCATCCGTGATGCTGGAGGGCGATGCAGAAGCGCCGATTGAGCAGGCGATGCTGGCCGAACCCGGCCTCGGCAGCACGCTGCTGAAGGTGGGGCATCACGGCAGCATCACGTCTACGCGGCCGGAGTTTTTGGCGCGCGTCCGGCCGCAGTGGGCAGTGATCTCGTGCGGCCTGCGCAACCGGTATGGCCATCCGCGTGAGGAAGTACTCGAGGAGTTGCAGGAGGCACATGTGCGCACTTTCCGAACGGACATCAATGGGGTTTCGTGCTTCGTGCTCGACGGGAAGACGGCGACGGGGACAACGGGTTGCGGAGGGCCGTGAACCGTCAGTGCGCGATAGCGGCGCTGATCGCGAGCAGCGATTCCAGCAACGGCTTGAGCAGTTTCAAGTCAAGGGCGTTGGCGCCGTCGGATTTGGCACTGGACGGGTCATCGTGAACTTCGACGAAGAGACCGTCGATACCCGCGGCAACCGCAGCGCGCGCGAGCAAAGGAATGTACTCGGGCTGGCCGCCGCTGATGCCGTTGGCCGCCGAGGGCTGCTGCACGGAGTGGGTGGCGTCAAAGACGACGGGCGCCAGCCGGCGCATGATGGCGAGGGAGCGGAAATCGACGACCAGGTTGTTGTAGCCGAATGATGAACCGCGCTCGGTAAGGCAGACGCGCTCGTTGCCCGTGGAGCGCACTTTCTCGATGCCATGGCTCATATCCCAGGGAGCGACAAACTGGCCTTTCTTGATGTTGACCGCACGGCCGGTTTTACCGGCGGCCACCAGTAAGTCGGTCTGGCGGCAGAGAAAGGCAGGAATCTGGAGAACGTCAACGGCTTCTGCTGCGACTTCGCAGTGCGCAGGCTCGTGGACATCCGTGAGGATGGGAAGGCCCGTGTCTTTGGCGATGAGGCCGAGGATCCGCGTGCCTTCCTTGAGGCCGGGACCGCGAAAGCTCTTCGCGCTGGTGCGGTTGGCTTTGTCGTAGCTGGCTTTGAAGATCAATGGAACGCCGAGATCGGCGGCAATGCGCTGGATGGACTCCGCAATCGACCGGGTGTGGCTCTCAGACTCGATCACGCAAGGCCCGGCGATGAGGAAGAGCCGGCCGGAGCCCACTTGCACCGGCCCGATTTCGAACGAACTGCTCACGAGGGAGATTGTACAGTGACCTGTTGTCGGTGATCGGCGGATGGCGCCGGTTGCCTTAAGCCGCTAGCGGGGAGCTTGATGTCGACGGCCGAAACCGGGTGATCCGGGCCGTCGACTTGCGCGCTCCCCTCCTTCCGAGAAACGGAGTTAGAGCGCGCAGTTTGCGGTTCCCGAAGCAGCGGGCCCGGTTACTCGGTGTGGATGCGCGACCACTCCCACAAGGCGCGATCGAGCGTGCGCAAAGGCGTGGGGGCTGGAAGCTCGTTGAGCGGCTGGACGATGTTGCTTTCGGCGAGGCGCTTGCAGAAGGCCAGGTACTCCTCGTAGAAGTGGACATCGTGACGCGCGTGGCCGAGAGCCTCGAGCGTGCGGTAGTCGAGCACCGTGTAGCGCTCAGGGAAGATCGCAGCCAGAACGGCCGAGGCCACAGCGATGTCGACACCATGGAGCTCAAGCAGGGCCTTGACGGCCGCTTCAGTGGAGGACTCCGGCGCGGCGGCCACAGCCAGCACCTGCCGGATCTTCTCGTTGCTGTTGCAGATCAAAACCTGCACCGCGCGCTCCGATTTCCAGCGCACGATCGCTTCCAGATTGGCCAGCGAATAATCTCCATTGCGAATGGCTTCCCCGGCCTCGAAGGCTGCCTTTTCAAGCTCATGCTCCTTCTCGCCGGCGGTTTGCCAGTATTGCTCTGCCAAGTCTTGCAACTCCGCTTCAGCAGGCTGAAGCTGGAAATAGGCGACCATCTTTATTGCCATCCTTTCGATTCTTATGCCCAAAACTTAGACACGATAGGCCCGCCGGGAAATCATTGTCAATAACCCGGAGGGTGGTTTTTCTAGGTGAGTACCGGACTGGTCCATGAGACGCTTGCCGCCGGACTAGGAATATATAGGAAAGGCTCTGGAAGAAGCTCTCTTTCATTGATTTCTGACTCGAAATTTGGGCGCTCCGTTCGTAGTAGACGCAACCTTCGATGAAATCGCTTCAAGACGGGTTGGATTTGCGAAGAATGTTTCGAGAAAAGCGACCCGGAGTAGACGGATCCCGCGCATCGGCATCGGCGGATAAGAGAAAAACGTTTTCAAAACAGACATTTATCGAATTAATGCATAAATACATAAATGTGCTAATATGCATTTATGCGTACGACAGTAGACATTCCCGATGAAGTGTACAGGGCGGTCAAAGTGCTGGCCGCTGAGCGCGGGACTACGGTGCGAGAGCTGGTTCTTGAGGGGCTGCAGACGGTGATGAGAACCAGGAAGGCGGGTCGCACAGGATTGGAGTCGCCGCACCCCGAACTCGGCGGCCTGGAGACCAGCCAGGAAACGAACGACGACCTCATCGGGTTTCCGTAGGCCCCAGGCGCAACCCGCACCGCATGACCGACCGATTGCTATTTTGGAACGAGCGAGGCGCCGATCACTCGGGGTGCCGTGGATTCTTTTGCCGCGCAGCGGCAATCTGCGCGTGGCTGTCTCCGGGGTCGGAACGTGGTCGAAGGTTTCGTTGCTCGACCATTTCGAGAAATAGCAGTCCCAGAATTCCGATAAAAGCCAGGCCGAAATAGGGGCGGTCCGAGTCCTCGGTGCGCAGGATGTAGGGAACGTGGGGCGCGATTGCGATCAAAGACCACACCCAGCCCACAACAATCGTAAGATAGGTAGCATGCGTGACTAGGACGTTGCTGGCGAAGTAGGTCCCGAGAGATTCTCTCAATCGGCCCCTTTGCTCGAGGCTGCGTCCAAAGACAAGGATCGTGTAGCCCGCGCATGCACTCATATACAGGGCCCAAACGTGATCTCTGAATAGGAAGAAGATCGCCACTGTCGTCAGCGTGGCGAAGATGTAGACGAATCTTCTGGATCGCATGAGCGCTCCCGCGTTTCAAGATTCGTGAGCAATTCTACTGCACAACCTGGCTGGCGACCGACTCGATTTGCGCCCGCTGCAAACGGTGCCTGTAGCTGGCGATGATGAACTCGCGGAAGAGGGGGTGGGGCTCGAGGGGCTTCGATTTGAACTCGGGGTGGAACTGGCAGCCGAGGAAGTAGGGATGGCCGGGGATCTCGACGATCTCAACGTACGTCTGGTCGGGCGTGGAGCCGGAGATGCGCAGACCGGCGCCTGTGAGCAGCGCCTCGTATTCGCGGTTGAATTCGTAACGATGGCGATGCCGCTCGCTGATTTCCTTTTGGCCGCCATAGGCGCGCGAGGCCAGCGAGTCTTCCTGCAAAACGCAGGCCCACGCACCCAATCTCATCGTCCCGCCCATCTCTTCCACGCCGAGCAGTTCGCGCAGCTTGTAAATGATGCGATGCTCGGTGGCCGGGTCGAACTCGCTGGAGTTGGCGTCTTTGAGGCCGCAGACATTGCGCGCAAACTCGATGCAGGCGGTTTGCATGCCGAGGCAAATGCCGAAGTAGGGCACGTTTTTCTCGCGCGCGTAGCGGATGGCGTTCAGCATGCCGTCGATGCCGCGCTTGCCGAAGCCGCCGGGAACGAGGATGCCGTCGTAGCCCTCGAGCTGCGCTTCATAGCTGCGATCGTCGGGGCCGGCGGACTCAAGCCCCTCGGCCTCGATCCAATGAATTTTGAGTTTGAGATTCTGTGAAATCGCCCCGTGCGTCAGCGCTTCCTTCAGAGACTTGTAGCTGTCCTCGTACTCCACGTACTTGCCGACGATGGCGATGGAGACTTCGTCCTTGGGGTGGTAGCAGCGGTCGACGAGTTCCCGCCAGAGAGTGATGTCGGCGTCGGGCGCATCTTTGTGGAGGTATTTGAGAATGAGAGTGTCGACGCCTTCTTCGGCAAAGCCCAGCGGAACTTCGTAGATGAACGGCACGGTCTTGGCGCCGATCACAGCCTTCTCTTCGACGTTGCAGAAGGCTGCAATCTTCTGCTTGATGTCGCGGCTGAGCGCGCGGTCGGAGCGGCACAGCAGGATGTCAGCCTGGATTCCGATCGAAAGCAGCTCCTTGACCGAGTGCTGCGTGGGCTTGGTTTTCAGCTCCTGCGCGGCGGCGATCCAGGGGACCAGCGTGACGTGGACGAAAACCGTGCTCTCGCGGCCCAGCTCCTGGCGCATCTGGCGGATGGCTTCGAGGAACGGCAGCGACTCAATGTCGCCGACGGTTCCGCCGATTTCGACGATGGTCACGTCGGCGCCGTTCGATGCCACCTTGCGCATGGCATTCTTGATCTCGTTGGTGACGTGGGGAATCACCTGAACGGTTTTGCCCAGGTAGTCGCCGCGGCGCTCCTTCAAAATAATCTGTTCGTAGATGCGGCCCGTGGTGTAGTTGTTGTCGCGCGAGAGCGGCGCGTGGGTGAAGCGCTCGTAGTGGCCGAGGTCGAGGTCGGTTTCAGCGCCGTCGTCGGTCACGAATACTTCGCCGTGCTGGAAGGGCGACATGGTGCCGGGATCGACGTTGAGGTAGGGGTCGAACTTCATCAGGTTGACGCGAAGGCCGCGGCTCTCTAAGAGGCAACCGATGGAGGCCGCTGCGAGACCTTTGCCTAAACTGGACACAACTCCGCCCGTCACAAAGACGTACTTTGCCGACATCGATGCAACCTCGTCACTAAGTTTTTGGGATTGGCCGTACCTGGTGGGCACATTCAAGTATGGCAGAGATTCGGGGTGCGGCGAAAGAGGAAAATTTGGCCGAATTAGGATTGAATGGGATCGCGTCCCGCTTAACGATACTGAAAATAAGCGCCTTGCGCCTGATTCGTGGGTCGAAGCGCCAACGGGTTTACGATGCTCTCGGGGATGGACCTGCAATGACCAGCAAGATTGAGGTGGTAAAGACCGACAT
>Ga0265342_10003096_pt1 | contig 13891 bp, 13 predicted proteins | sample 4CB327metaG_FD_203125 | JGI IMG/M metagenome (GOLD analysis project Ga0265342, IMG submission 203125) | Rhizosphere microbial communities from Carex aquatilis grown in University of Washington, Seatle, WA, United States - 4-CB3-27 metaG | ecosystem: Host-associated > Plants > Roots >...
GGCGGCGATGCTACAACAGAACAGCCGGGCGGAGTTTGGCATACAACAGATGGCGGTAATACCTGGTCAGATTTTAACGGCGGTACAATGCCGAATACTGCAACAGTAAGAGCGTTAGCTTTTAAAGGAAATACGCTTTATGCAGGCGTATCTGTAGGACCAACAGGCATACAGGAATATACCGAATTGCCATTGGGAATTCACAACCCAATAAGCGACATGCCAAAAGAATTTTCTTTGAGCCAGAATTACCCGAATCCGTTTAATCCAAGTACTGTAATAGAATATGCTGTTCCCAGGACATCTTTTGTTACTGTTAAGGTTTATGATATAATTGGAAAGGAAGTAAAAACCCTGGTTAGTGAGACAAAACAGGCAGGGGCTTATGCTCTCAATTTCAATGCGTCTAATTTACCAAGCGGCGTATATCTGTATAAAATTGTTGCAGGCGATTTTACCGCAACGAAGAAAATGATGTTAGTGAAATAAATAGTATAAGAAATTAATCCGGATTTTGTATTGCAAGGGTGTTCTTTTGAACACCCTTTTTATTTACTTTAAATAGAAATGATATTTCATTTTCCCAATTGCCATCTGCCTGCTGCTCCACGAGTCAACGACTCGAAGGAGTCGTGGACAGGCAGGCGATCTAAATGTAGTGGCTATAAAAGCATTTAACAGATATGCGGAACTGCATAATGTATGTTGAATCTATCTTTTTGCGGTTCGACCCCGACGGGGTCGCATGTTTATAGGTTTTCGCTTGCTACAAACATACGACTCCTTCGGAGTCTAACTAATAAAACATTCTAAATATTACGTACTTTTATTCAATTTCATATATCCTTAATTTTCAGTATTTTTGTAGATTATGTAATCAATCGGTGGCTTTTGGCCAGCGTTTGCATTTAATGTTAGATTTAACTTATTGATGAGAGATATTATAAAAATTGCTTCAGGGCAGGGATTTTGGGGGGACCTTATAGACGCTCCCGTAAACCAGGCTTCAAAAGGACAGATTGATTATTTAATGATGGATTACCTCGCCGAGGTGACAATGTCCATCCTTCAGAAACAAAAGCTCAAAAATCCCGCATTTGGTTATGCCCGCGATATTCCGCCTCTAATGGAACGGCTTCTTCCGCTTTTGAAAGAGAAAAAATTTAAGGTTGTTACAAATGGCGGTGGAGTAAATCCAATAGCGTGCCGCGATGCAGTATTTGAAGTTGCGAAGAAGCTAGGTATAAAAGATATCAAAATCGGCGTTGTGATGGGCGATAATATTATGGATAGGATTGGCACGCTGATAGATAAGGGCGTAACGCTGAATAATATGGAGACGGGCGAGAGCGCAGCGATAGTTAAAGATAAGCTTCTCAGCGCCAATGTTTATTTCGGCGCATCACCGGTTGTTGAGGCCCTGAGCAAAGGCGCTGACATTGTTATAACAGGAAGAGTTACAGATACGGGATTAACGCTGGCGCCGATGATATATGAATTTGGATGGGACTGGAAAGATTGGGATAAAATGGCCGCAGGTACGGTTGCCGGGCACATCATAGAATGCGGCGGACAGGCAAGCGGCGGTAATTTCCTTGGCGATTGGCAGAGCGTTCCCGACCTTGCGCGCATTGGATTCCCGATAGTGGAAGCGCACTCAGACGGTAACTTTTATATTACCAAGCATGAAAATACCGGCGGACTGGTATCAGTAGAAACAGTAAGCGAACAGTTGGTTTACGAAATTGGCAATCCGAAAGATTATATAACGCCTGATTGCATAGCGGATTTTACAAGTATCCATGTTGAACAGGCAGGGAAAGACAGGGTTAGAGTATTTGACATAAAGGGTCTGCCGGCAACAGAGTTTTATAAAGTATCGATGTCATATGAAGATGGCTACAGCGCTTTTGCTACGTTAACATATTCAGCTCCTGACGCGCTTAAAAAAGCTGAAGCCTCGGATAAAATACTGCGCACACGACTGGCCGACCTGAAACTGGAGTTTGAGGAAATAAGAACAGAATTTCTTGGATATAATTCATGCCACGGCCCGCTTGTGAAGAGAAGGGATGACCTGAGCGAAGTTGTTTTAAGAATTGGAGTCAGAGCAAAAGAGAAGAGCCCTATTGAGAGATTTGGTAAGGAAATAGCTCCGTTAATATTAACGGGCCCGCCAAGTGTAACAGGGTTTGCAGGCGGCAGGCCAAAGCCATCGGATGTGGTGGCGTATTGGCCGGCGCTGATACCGAAGAAAGAAGTGGAACCTGAAGTAATTGTTGAAGGAATATAAATTGTCTGAACCCCCGATAGAGTAATGCTGAGGTTGTAAATATTCCAGAGATTAGATATAATTTGATTTTTAGAAATCCCATCCCCCCTGCCTGCAGCAGGCAGGCCTTTGTACAAAGGGGGGACTAAAAACTTCAAGATCTAAAATTTCTGATAAAGAAAATCAATTTCGGAATTGCTTGAGTTAAGAAGGGGGTTTATTAATCGAAAGATTGTAATGGAACAAAATAATGATAAGTTATTTGAATTGATGAAAGCGCTTTCTGAAAGCGGCGTCAAATTTGTCGTTTGCGGCGGCGTTGCCTGTGTTCTTCAGGGTGTTGAAAGAGCAACTTTTGATCTTGATATATATGCTGATTTGGAAACAGGGAATTTAAAAAGTCTTATAGAAGTAACTAAACAATTTAATTTAATACCCAGGATCCCCGAACCAGTTGAGAATTTACTTGATGAAAAAAAACGTGAGTCATGGATACAAACTAAAGATGCTTTGGTGTATACATTTGTATCGAATAGCGGTCCTCTGCAAATTGACATTTTTTTGAAATATCCGAAATCTTACGATGAATTACTCTGGAATGCCGATGAAATTGAGATTGATGATGTGAAGATATATGTTTCTTCAATAGAAGACTTAATTTTTGCAAAAAAACTGGTAAATCCAGTAAGGGATAAGGATTTAACCGATATAAAGGAACTTGAAGAAAAACTCAGAAATAAATAATAAAGGAAGCTTTAAACCCGATCCTATGTTTGACGGGCATATTGAAAAACCTCTGTCAAAAATGACTCCGCGGGAAAAAATATATTATTTATGGCTTCAAATGGAATTTAAATACAAAATAAGAAACAGGAAATTTCTTGGAAAAATAAAAAAGGACAACGAATAAAATGGAAAAGATATTGGTTATCGGAGCTTCGGGGCAGATCGGCTCAGAGCTTACAGTTGAATTGAGAAAGAAATATGAGAGCGCAAATGTATTCGCATCGGATATAAAACAGGCCCCTCAGGATGTTATGGACGGCGGACCGTTTAAGTTACTTGATGTAATGGACCATGACCTGCTTGTTGAGTTCATTAATAAAAATAAATTCACTCAGATATATCACCTTGCGGCAATACTATCAGGGAACGCTGAAAAAAATCCGATAAGATCATGGGAAATAAATATGAAAAGCATGCTTAGCATATTAAATATAGCCCGTGATAACGGAGTAAAAAAAGTTTTCTGGCCAAGCTCTATTGCTGTATTTGGGCCGACAACACCTTCGAAAAATACGCCGCAGCTTACAGTTATGGAGCCTACCACAGTATATGGTATCAGTAAGTTAGCAGGCGAGAGGTGGTGCGAGTATTACTTTAACCGTTATGGACTTGACGTGAGAAGCGTACGTTACCCGGGACTTATCAGCTACAAAACTGAAGCCGGCGGAGGCACAACAGATTACGCAGTAGAGATCTTCTATGAGGCGATAAAGAACAAACGTTACACTTGTTTTCTTAAGGCAGATGCAGCTTTGCCGATGATGTTTATGCCGGATGGCATTAAAGCTACAATTGACCTGATGGAAGCGGATTCATCTAAATTAACAATTCGCTCAAGCTACAACTTAAGCGCGATAAGTTTCAACCCGGCTGATATTGCCGCGGAAATCAAGAAACACATTCCTGAGTTTGAGATAAGTTACGAGCCTGATTTCAGGCAGAAGATAGCCGAATCATGGCCGCAGAGCATTGATGATAGTTATGCAAAAAAAGACTGGGGCTGGAATTATAAATATGACCTGAGCTCGATGACAGATATTATGCTGAATGAGATAGGGAAGAAACTTCTGGTTAAGGCTTAGTGTACTGTTCTTTGTTGCTGAGCGCGTAGACAGAAAACCCGATTGCGAACATACTCAATATGGTTAAAATGCCATCCGGCATTATATCATCAAATTTACTGTATTTAAGCCCGAAAAATGTTGCGAGGCCAAATGAAATAAACAGCGATAAATAAACGCCCGTGAAATTTATCTTATTAATTAATCCGGAGCAATAAACCAGCGCAGCTGCGGATATTATAGCGATTACAACCGTTAAGATACCGGTTCCTTTTATAAAAGCGCCGATGCCTCCGAGAAACATCAATATTCCATATAGAAATATTACGGTCCCTGCCAGTTTCATTTCCCGTTAAGCGTATCAGCCAGAAACTTACCTATGGATTTATTGAACTCTTCCGGGTTTTCCATATTTGATAAATGCCCTGCATCAGAAATTAATGCCAAGTCGGCGTTTCGGATCTTTCCGTAGATTAATTTTGAGTATTCGGGTGGCGTTATTTTATCTTCCTTTCCAACCAATACCAAAACGGGAATATCAATCCTCTCAAGATATTCAGTCGGATCCATCCTTGCCGCTAATGTCAATAATGCGCCGGCAACGTTTAATGGTTTTTGCCAGCCCATCATGGTTTTTAAAAAGTCAACAAGCGGTTGGTTTTCAGTAAATGATTTTTCGCTCAGCGCTGCCTTTATAAAACCTTCGTTGAATCCGGCTATTTCGCCTGATTTAATCTGCTTTATCTGCCGGGCTCTTGTCGCTTTACTGTTATTATTATCTGCTTCTGACCTTGTATCGCAAAGAATAGCTCCTTTAAATTTGTTCTGTCCCTGTTCAAGCGCGCGGAGAGCAATATAACCTCCCATTGATAAGCCGCAGATGACAGGTTTTTCGAGTTTCATAGAACTCATTATCGAATACAGGTCCTCAACATGTGAGTCTATTGTTAAAACCGTGTCCTGCGTTTCGCTGTACCCAAATCCCCGCAGATCGTATGTAATTACTCTGTATTTGCCCTGGAATGCCTCCGTCTGTTTATCCCACATCCTGTTGCAGAACGGGAATGCGTGTATGAAAATAATCGTTTTTGAGTTTTCGTCGCCAAACTCCGCTACGTTCAAACCGTTTATATTATGCTTTTTCATTTAGTAGTTGTTCGAATATTTTTCGCAAATAATTTAATTCAGTTCCGCTGATCTTTTCGTTTAAAATATAATTAATGTTAACAAGAGCGTATGGAACGCTTTCCAGAAATTTTCTTTTGCCTTTTACTATTCCCAGGAAACCATAAGCTCCCATCGCCTGAAGTATCCTGATAATTGCGTAATACCAGAAGTAATATTTCAGTTCTTTCGCATCAACAGCCACGTAATCGCTCAATACATTGATATAATATTCAATTAATGACTCCCTGATCTCCTGCGGTACTTTTGCCTTGGCGTCATATAAAAGAGAAGCAAGGTCGTATAATAACGGGCCCCGCCTCCCTGACTGAAAATCAATAAAATACAGCTCATTTCCTTTTATCATGATGTTTCTTGACTGGAAATCGCGGTAAAGAAAATATTCCCGCGGCATTTCAAGCACGCGTGTTTTAAGGTAAGCAAGATCCTCATTCAGCAGGTCAAAGTCAATTTCACCCCTGTGAAAATTAAGCAGGAATCTTTCCTTAAAATAGTTTATGTCATAGTCTATGTTATCGCCGCCAAACTCGTCAAACTGGTAGCACAGGTTATAATTAATTTGCGGGCCGGCTTTTATCTGGAACTCAGGCAGCAAAGAAAGGGCTCTCTTATACAGATCAATTTCTTTTTCGCCGAAATGCCTGTTTTGGCCCTCTTTAATTTTTACAAGCAGGGTAGTATCGCCCAGGTCTTCCATCAGGTAAAACCTCAGATCATCGCTGATACGGAAAATAAACGGAACATTGATGCCGTGCTTTTTAAAGTGAAGGTCGAATTCAATAAACGCCCTATTCTCTGAAACGTTATCGTTAAAGATCCCGATTGCGCTGTTGCCGTTGTTATCCCCAAGCCTGATAATTTCCCTGTCAGAGCCATGAGCCGTGAGCGGTTCATAGCATACAATATCTTTGCCGAATTCCTGCCGGAATAAATTTAGAAGTTCCTGATGATTATCAGATGATATTTTTCCTGAAATACCGATGTTAATATTTCCCTTTAGCTATTTTCTTAAGTATCCATCCTTCGCGGTCTATCTGCACTTCTTTAGGTTTGGAATTTACTACAAACTGGAAATCCTGGCTTCTCGAATCATTGAATATTGTAAAATCCTGAATTGTATCGTTCGTGACAATATTTATTTTTACCGGCATCTTATACACATCATCATCCTGTACCTGTTTTAGCTGCAGCCTTACGGTGTAATTGCCGGAATTTGTTCCCTGGAAATCTTCAAACTTCCATGAGTATTCATATTTTGGCCTTCCCGTGCCTTTATATACCCATTCATCGAAGAACCAGTCGAGTTTTTTGCCGCTAACATCTTCCATCACGCCCATAAAGTCGCTGGTTTCAGCGTTCTTATATTTAAATCTTTCAAAATATTCTCTCATACCTTTAAAGAATACGTCATCGCCTAAAACTCCTCTTAGCATGTGCAGAACCCATGCGCCTTTCTGGTAAACTGTGGCATAAACGGGGGGCGAGTCAATGAAACCTGCGGGTGCATAAACAGTCCCCGAAAAGTATCCGTAATCAAATCCTTTTAAATAATCGAAATATGCCTGCTTGCCGCTGATGTGTTCTTCCCACAGCGCTTCACAATATGACGCAAAACCTTCATTCAGCCATATGTTTTTCCAGTTCATCAGGGTAACGGCGTCGCCAAACCATTGATGTGAAAGCTCATGAATAACTACATTATCATATGCATTATCCCCGGTCACCAGCAGGTATCCGTATGATGTTAATGTCTGATGTTCCATAGCTCCGCTGGTCCATCCAAACTGCGCCATGCCGTATTTTTCATTTATGAATGGATATTCTCCAAAATCAGTCGCCAGCATTTTAATCATTTCCGGAGTTTTGCTCCAGTCATTTCTTGATTTGGCGGAGTCGCGCGGAAATACGTAATAGGTAAGCGGCATTTGTTTTGTCCCGTCAAGAGAAGTGTATGAATCTTCCCAGTAAGCGAATTTTGTAACCACTATGCTTACCAAATAGGTGGCAATAGGGTAGGTACTCTTCCAACTATATGTTGTTAAACTATCTTCGCCTGCCGACACATCTGTTAGTATGCCATTTGATGCGGCTTTCATTCCCGGCGGCGTGTGAATATGAAGTTCGGTATATGATTTATCGGAAGGTAAATCTTTTGATGGCCACCAAACCGGTCCGTAATTTGGTTCGCTTAAAGTATAAATAGCCATGTTACCATAGAATTCTTTGAATGAGAACGAATCAAACCCAAGTTTCTTGGGAGAGCCGGAGTAATTTACTTTAACCAAAAATGTTTCCCCAGAAGGGATCTTAACGCTTGAGTTTATTACCAGATAATTATTGTCCTGTTTAAACGATGCGTCGTTCCATCCGCCTATTTTCCGTAAATCGGCGGAAGTATCTTTTGAATCGGGATTTTCAAGGAATGAGACCGAGTTGACTTTCATGTTATCGTATAGGTTCAGGTAAACCTGGTTTAGCGTATCAGACATGGAGTAAGCCTCCATTATCAATTCGCCTTTAATAGTCTTGGCAGGAATGTCAAACCAAAGGCTTAGATCGTATTTAGTTACATCATATAAATTCTGCTGTGAGAGGATTTCCGGCGGATCTTTACGAACTTCATCTGATGTTTTAAATTTCGTATACAGGTTTTCGGCGATTGAAATGCCCTTTTCCTTTGCTATATCTTTCATAGCAATAAAATTGTCGGTCCCTTTGGTTGCAAGCGAACTGGCTCCCATGAACAACAGTGCAGCAAGCCCAATATTCAATATAGAGATAACCCCAAAAAGCAGGCTTCTTTTATTATAATTTATCTTATTCATCAAACTGTTTATTCTTACTGTGAAAAATTGATTTGGCTATGATAATTCAAAATTTTATAAAGAAAAATTGTAAATTTTAGGGTATTTATGAGGGTTAAACGAATAACGGGCTTTATCCTGTTATGAATTCAGCTTTTTTTTAGCAGAATCCATCAGTTCTTTAAGTTCTGACTTCCGCGACCTGTTGATATTAATTGATTTTTCCCAATCTGCCAGCGCGGCTTTATATTGTTCAGTTTTAAAATATGTAAGCCCGCGGCCATAATAAGCTTCATCATGATTAGGGTTAAGTTCAATGGCTTTGTTGAAATTCTTGAAAGCGGCGTTGAAGTCACCCAGATCATACTTAACAAGGGCAAGATTTGTATAAGCATCGGCAAATTGCGGGAACATCGAAATTGCTATTTCGCATTCCTGCGCGGCTTCATCATATTTCTTCATAGCGTAATATGTGTAAGAGAGATTACTGTGTGTTTCAGGCGAGTATGGGTTCAGCTTAAGCGCGGCCTGGTAATTTTTAAGGGCCTGTTCAAGATTTCCCTGTCTTGCATAAATGTTGCCTAAATTATTGAATGCTTTAAAGTAGCTTCGGTCCAGCTCTGTTGCGCGGGTTTGATCATATATGGCTTCTTCGAAATTACCGAGCTGCGCGTTTGCAACTCCGCGGTTGCAGTAACATTCAGGGAAATATGGCTCTATCTCAATTGCCTTATTAAAATTTTCAATGGCTTTTACAGGGTCCCCCAGATTTAAAAAGGCAAGTCCCTTGTTATTAAAGGACAGATTATCCATCGGATTAATTTCTATCGCTTTATCGAAATCCGCCAATGCCTCATCGTATCTCTTGAGCTCAAGGTATGAACGGCCGCGGTTGTAGTATGTCTCAAGGTCGTTTTTCACAACTTCAAGATAGCGGGTGAAATATTCTACCGCCATAAGGTAGTCATTGGCTGTATAAGCTGAATATGCAGTCACATAAAGCTCTTCCGGACCTAAATTATCTTCTTCTGCCGCCACTAATAATTATCTATTTGCGCTCTTTGTAATTTTCCTGAATAGTCTATATAGACCGCTTTCCATTCTGTGTAAAAATCATAAACCGTCCATCCGCCTTCGCGGTGTCCGTTGCCGGTTTCTTTTACTCCGCCAAAAGGCATATGGGCTTCAGCCCCGATAGTAGCCCCGTTGATATAAGTGATGCCCGCTTTAATATCTCTTACCGCTTTAAATGCAGAATTTACATCCTGCGTGAAGATTGAAGATGAAAGTCCGTATTTAGTATCATTCAAAATGTCAATTGCTTCTTCAAGCGATTCAGTTTTTATGACCGAAAGTACAGGCCCGAATATTTCTTCTCTTGCAATCCTCATGTTCCGGTTTACGTTTGTAAATATAGTTGGTTTATAGAACCAGCCTTTGTTCAGATCGCCTTCGGTTGCAAATTCCCCGCCAAGCGCTAATGTTGCTTTGTCTTCATCTTTACCTATCTTAACATAACCATGCACGCTGTTTCTCTGGTCTTCGCTTACAACCGGCCCGACGTCCACGCCTTTATTATTGCCATATCCAAGCCTGAGTTTCTTTGCCCTGTCAATAAGCTTCTTCATAAATTCATCATGGATGTTTTTATGCAATATCAGCCTTGAAGTGGCTGTGCACCGTTGGCCCGTTGTTCCGAAAGCGCCCCATAAAACCGCCTCGAGGGCCAGTTCCTGGTTGGCGTCGTCCATTACTATCTGCGCGTTCTTGCCGCCCAGTTCAAGAGAAACTCTCTTAAGCGATGAACCGGCTACTTCGCTTATTCTTTTCCCGACAGAAGTAGAGCCAGTGAATGAAATCAGGTCCACATCGGGGCTTGCAATCAAAACCTCGCCGACTACGCTGCCTTTTCCGTGAAGCAGGTTGATAACTCCGGGTATATAATCTTTCCCCAGAACTTCTCTCATGGCTTTATCGATAATTTCAACCAATGTGTGCGCTGTCTTTGGAGTCAGTTCCGCCGGCTTGAACACGCATGTATTGCCGCAAACTAAAGCAGGGAAGAGCTTCCATGTGGGAATAGCCATCGGGAAATTCCATGGCGTAATAAATCCGCCAACGCCAATAGGCGTCCTGAAACTTAGATTCAATTTATTCGGGAGCTCGCTGGGAGCAGTATGCCCAAATAGCCTTCTGCCTTCAGATGCCGCATAGTAAGCGGTATCGATGCCTTCCTGAACGTCGCCTTTTGTCTCCGCGAAGACTTTTCCCATCTCGCGCGTCATCTCAAATGCTATTTCATCTTTCTTTTCGTTCATCAGATCGCCGACAAGTTTAAGCACATCGCCGCGTTTTGGAGCGGGCACAAGCCTCCACTTCTCATATGCGATTTTAGCCGCCTTAATTGCTTCTTCAACTTCTTCTTTTGATGAAGATGGATACAGTCCTATCAAATCATTATTATCTGCAGGATTTCTGTTTTCAGAATATTTTCCGCCGGCAGGTTCTCTCCACTGGCCGTTAATCAAGTTTTTATATTTTTCACTCATAATATCACCAATATATTCAGGATTATTAAATTACAAATTTTCCGTTTTTAATTATTTCAATTTCTTTATTTGAACCGTCAAAGCCCGAAACGTTAATGCTTTCGTGCCCGATCATAAAATCAGTATGGACAAGCGAAACGTTACATTTACGTTTTTTAAGATCGCTTTCGCTGCCGCCGTCTTCGGATTCAGGCAGTACCGAGCTGAACCCTCTACCAAGAGCGATGTGGCATGCGGCATTCTCGTCGTAGAGGATGCTGTTGAAAACTATTCCGCTTTGAAAAATTGGCGATGAACTATCCACAAGCGCTGCTTCGCCAAGGTATTTTGCGCCTTCGTCCACTTCAAGGAATTTTTCAAGCGCTTCTTTGTTCTGATCGGCGCCGAAGTTTACTACTTTACCTTCTTTGAATTCGAACCATGCGCCGGTAACCGTTTTTTCTAAAACTTTAACGGGCCTTGTTACTTTTGCCATTCCTTTGGTTCTTGTGAAATCAGGCGTGGTAAATACTTCTTCCGTTGGTAAGTTTGGGATGAATTTTGAATTTGAAAAAGTTTCGCTGTATCCGCCTTTCCATTTGGAACCGGGAATCACTCCAATTTCGAGATCTGTGCCGCCGCCCCAAAAACGCACCCTGTCAAGTTTCATCTGTGAGAGTTTCACAGATCTATTGTGAAGTTTTGCCGCATGTTCTTTCCATGTTTGAACAGGGTCGGGGCTATCAAGCCTTAGAATTTTAGAAATAGCCCCGCTAAGTTTTTCATAATTTGCTTCGGTATAATGGTTGCCGAAAATTTTGTCGGCCCATTTTCTGCCGGGTACGGCAATAATACACCATTTTTTATTAAAGCTTATAAGCTGCTTTGTAAACAGCTTGATAGCGTTCCGTTCTGCTCTTGAAATTGATTCCAGTTTTGAAATATCTTCATCGGCCAGCTCGTCGGTTTCTTCTGTATTATCCAGACGTAAATGCGCCCAGTCATCCGCCAGCATTTCCATTGTACGCCCGGTGACGAAATTTGGCACAAAGCTGAGGTTTTCAGGATTTGAATACCTGGATTTTATCTTTGTCAATTTAGAGCCGCTAACGCTAATATCTACATATCTGGCGCCTTTTTCATAAGCTGCCTGTGCGGCAACCAGCGCGAAATCATAATTATCGACACCGCATGTTATCAGCAGGCATTGATCTTTTTGAAGATTTATACCGGCTTCTATAACGACATCTGCGTATTTCTTTAATATCTCTTCAGTCACAAATTCTCCCTCAAGAATTGTTTGCCAAACAGCAAAATAATCATATCTATGCTTTATAACCATTCATAAAGTCGGTATTATAGTGAGGCGGTTTATCAGGTTCAGTACATAATAAATTGTAATATTAAGTCTTTTTAAACTATTATTAATTACTAATTAAAATTACCGTAAAGCTAGTATGTTTAACGATTTTTAAATAAATTATTTTATAACGTAGATAAATAACTATGTTCGAAGAAAAAGAATTTTTAAGTGAAATTGAAGTAGCCTTAAGGGATAGAGCTGAAGAAGACCTTCTTTCATTCATGAGTTGCAATATAGATGGGGTCATAGGGAAAATGACGAACTTAAAGAACACCATAAACTCTGAATTAGGCTCCGGAACTGCGTCTTTTGATGAAATCACGGGCAGAATGTATTACGTTTATTCAATTTTCATTAATCTCTGGAATTGCAGAAACTGAGTTTTTAGATTTTTGTAAAGTCTTTTAACCGCTTATCATTGTCCTTCTTTTAGTTTCTTGCTATATTGCTTGAATTTCCGCAATATTCCCCATGAAATCATTGAAATATTTTACGCTGCTTTTGCTTTTTGCCGCGGCTTCATACGGCCAGGATACAGCTAAGGTAATGGCTTATAACCTCCTGAATTATGTTGCAGGCGATACTGCCGTCAGAAATCCTTACTTCAGAACAACAATGAACGCGTTTAGCCCGGATGTACTTGTAGTTGAAGAAATGACATCACAGGCTATGGCGAATGCATTTCGCGACAATGTGCTGAATCTTGCAGGCATTGGAGTATATCAATCGGGCACATTTATAGACGGTCCGGATACAGATTGTGAGATATACTTTAAGTCCAACAAATTTGTTTTTATCAGCAACACGCCAATCGTTACGGATCTGCGGAATATTTACATGTTCAAGATCTATCATATTGTAACCCATGATACTTTAATATTATTTGCCGTTCATTTAAAAGCGAGCACGGGAGCTTCAAACGAATTAAGCCGCGCTCAAGAGGTGGATAGCCTTAGAAAAGTTACAAATCTTCTTCCTGCAGGTTCCAATTTTATTGTAATGGGCGATTTTAATATTTACGGATCGGCTGAATCAGCATATCAAAAACTATTGGCTCCGGGAGGAATACAGGGATATTTTCTTGATGTCCTGAGCCTTTCAGGAATATGGAACAACGGCGCTTATGCTCCATATCATACTCAATCAACCAGAACCAGGTCATTTGGCGGCGGAGCTACAGGCGGAATGGACGACAGGTTCGATATGATTTTATTTTCTCAAGGAGTAATCGACCAAGGCGGGGTTACTTATATACCTCAGTCGCTAAACCCATACGGAAACGACGGACAGCATTATAATGATTCAATTAATCAACCGCCGAATCTTGCAGTCGGTCAAACAGTCGCAAATGCGCTGCATTACTCATCCGACCATCTTCCGATCACGGTAAAATTAAAGTTTGAATCGCCGAACGGTATTATCCCAATAAGCGGCGTTCCGGCGGAGTTTATGCTGTCGCAGAACTACCCTAATCCATTCAATCCTGCAACAAAGATCAGGTTTGGCATTCCGGCTGGATTAACCGGCGGAGCGCATGCACAGATCGTCATTTATGATATTAATGGCAGGGTTGCGGCAAAGATAATAGATAAGCAGATGCAGCCCGGGCAATATGAAGTGGAATGGAACGCATCATCTTACCCAAGCGGAGTTTACTTTTACAGGCTCACAGCCGGAGATTATGTTATGAGCCGCAAAATGATTCTTGTAAAGTAATAAAACAGGCTAAAAACACAATATATTTCTTTACATTGATTCTAAAGGGGTATATTCCTAATTTTGTTAAATTCTCTAAAAGTGTTTTAAATTTTAAATATTTACAGGTTTACTCTAACCTAACTTAATCTAAATTCAACATAACTATGCACAAATTAAGTTTTATTGCTCTGATT
>Ga0265342_10003097_pt1 | contig 13890 bp, 9 predicted proteins | sample 4CB327metaG_FD_203125 | JGI IMG/M metagenome (GOLD analysis project Ga0265342, IMG submission 203125) | Rhizosphere microbial communities from Carex aquatilis grown in University of Washington, Seatle, WA, United States - 4-CB3-27 metaG | ecosystem: Host-associated > Plants > Roots > Rhizosphere...
GACGGCAGTGGCCGGCCTCAGCCTCAAGGTCGCCAAGGGCGAAGTTCTGGGCTTTCTCGGCCCCAACGGCGCGGGCAAATCCACCACCATGAAGATGGTGACGGGCTATCTGGCGCCCAGCGAGGGCCGGATCCGTGTCTGCGGCCACGATGTGGAAACCGACACCATCGCCGCGCAGGCCGCGATCGGCTATCTGCCCGAAGGCGCGCCCTCCTATGGCGACATGACCGCGGGCCAGTTCCTCGCCTTCATCGCCGAGGTGCGCGGCTTCAGGGGCGACGAGGCGAAGGCGCGCGTCGCCAAGGCGGTGGAAAGAACCGAGATCGCCCCCGTCCTCGATCAGACCATCGAAACATTGTCCAAGGGCTTCAAGCGCCGCGTCGGCCTGGCCCAGGCAATCCTGCACGACCCGCCGGTGCTGATCATGGACGAGCCGACCGACGGGCTCGATCCCAACCAGAAACATTCCGTGCGCGCGCTGCTGCGCGCCATGGCGCCGACCAAGGCCATCATCGTCTCGACGCATCTACTGGAGGAAGTGGAAGCGATCTGCAGCCGCGTGGTGATCATCGACCGCGGCTCCATCGTCGCCGACGGCACGCCCGCCGAGCTTCTGGCGCGCTCGCGCTACCACAATGCCGTGACCATGGTGCTGCCCGAAGCCGACGCGGCGGTAGCGGCGCGCAAGCTCAAGGCGCTCGGCTCCGTGGCGGGTGTCGACAAGAGCACGCGGCCCGACGGCGCGGCGCAACTGACCGCTTTCCCCAAGGCCGGCGCCTTGCTGATCGAAGCGGTGAGCGCGCTGGCGATGAGCGAGAAATGGAACGTCAAGGAGATGTACGCGGAGCCCGGCCGGCTCGATGAGGTGTTCCGAGCCATCACCACCGACGACGCGACGCGGGCTAAGGCGGCGCGGACATGAACCAGGTCTGGCCCGTCTTCAAGCGCGAGTTCGCCGCCTATTTTGCGACGCCGCTGGCCTACGTCTTCATCGTGATCTTCCTGTTCGCGATGGGCGTGTTCACCTTCTATGTCGGGCATTTCTACGACAACGACATCGCCGACCTCAGCGTGTTTTTCGGCTTTCATCCCTGGCTTTACCTGTTCCTGGTGCCGGCGATCTCGATGCGGCTGTGGGCGGAGGAGCGCAAGAGCGGTACGCTGGAGCTCCTGCTCACTTTGCCCGTGCCGCTGTGGGCGAACGTCGTGGCCAAATATCTGGCTGCCTGGGCGTTCATCGCCATCGCGCTGGCGCTCACCTTTCCGATCTGGATCACGGTCAATTTCCTCGGCTCGCCTGACAACGGCGTGATCCTGGCGAGCTATATCGGCAGCCTGCTGATGGCGGGCGGCTATCTGGCCATCGGCGCCTGCATCTCGGCGGCGACCAACAACCAGGTCATCGCCTTCGTCGTGAGCGTGGTAGTTTGCTTCCTGTTTACGGTCTCGGGCGCTCCTTTGGTGCTCGATTTCTTCCACGCCTGGGCGCCCGAGCCGCTGATCGACGCCGTCGCCTCGTTCAGCTTCCTGACCCATTTCTCCGCGATCATGCAGGGCGTCATTGATCTTCGCGATGTGGTGTTCTTCGCTTCGCTGATCGCCTTGTTCCTGACCGCGAACGTCGTCGTCGTCGAGCTGGCCAAATCGCGATGAGACCGCTCTCCCACCGGCTTTACGCCATCGCGGCCATTGCGCTCGCCGCGGTTATTTTCGTCGGCCTCAACATCGCCGTCGACGCCGCCATCACCACCGCCCGCCTCGACCTGACCGAGAACGGCCGCTTCACGCTCGCGCCCGGCACGCGCCACATCATCGCGAGCCTTCAGGAACCGATCGTCCTCAAATTCTACTATTCAAAGAAGGTCGCCGCCGATTATGCCAAGACCCGCGCCTATGCCGACCGCGTGCGCGACATGCTGGAGGAATACGCCTCGCTGAGCCACGGCAAGATCGTGCTGGAGGAAGTCGATCCGCAGCCCTACACGCCCGCCGAAGACGAAGCCACCGCCGACGGCCTCAGCGCCGCGCCCACCGATTCCGGCGACAATGTCTATTTCGGCCTGGTCGGCACCAACCGCATCGACGGCAAGGAAGTCATCGCCTACTTCACGCCCGAACGCGAGCCGCTCCTCGAATACGATCTGTCCTCGCTGGTCTATAGGCTGGCGACGCCCAAGAAGCCCAAGCTCGCGATCCTTACCACCCTGCCGCTCGATAGCGGCATCGGCGGCATGCAGGCGGTCATGCAGGGCACGGCGCAGCCCTTTGCGGTCTATCAGGAACTCGCGCAGACCTACGATATCCAAATGCTCGAACCCAATTTCACCTCGATCCCCGCCGACGCCGACGTGCTGATGGTCGTGCAGCCGGGCGCGCTGAACGAGCAGCAGAACTTTGCCATCGACCAGTTCGTGCTGAAAGGCGGGCGCGCGCTGATCTTCGTCGATCCCGATTCGCAGCTGGCGGCGAGCGCGGGCGGCGATGATCCCCAAATGGCGCCGCCGGCTTCGTCGTCCCTGCCGCGGCTGTTCCAGGCCTGGGGCCTCGGCTTCTACGCCGACAAGGTGATCGGCGATCTCAAGCTGGCGCAGCGCGTGCAGGCCTCGCAAAGCGGCGAGGCAGTGCGCTATCCTGTCTGGCTGCATCTGGGCACCGACCAAGTCGACGCGCGCGATCCCGTCACCGCGAACATCCAGGTGCTCAATCTGGCGACGGCGGGCGCGCTGTTCCCGCGCAAGGACGCCACCACGCATTTCGAGACGCTCGCCGCCTCCTCCGCCCAAGCCGCCCTGCTAGACAGCGAACAGGTGCGGATGAACCGGCGCCCGCAGGATCTGATGGACGCGATCACGCCGAGCGGCAAGCCTTTCGCCATCGCCGCGCGCCTTTCCGGCCCGGCCAAGACGGCGTTTCCCGACGCCGGCATCGACGCGCTCAAGAGCGCGAAGAATATCGACGTCGTCGTGATGGCCGATACCGACCTGTTCGACAACAAGTTCTGGGTGCGGCTGGGCAGTCTTTACGGCAAGCGGGTCGCAGCACCCTTTGCCGACAACGGCGCCTTCGTGATGAACGCCGTCGAAAACCTGATGGGTTCGAGCGATTTGATCTCGTTGCGCACGCGGGCGACCAACGACCGGCCGTTCACCGTGGTGCGCAATCTTCAGGCCGATGCCTCGGCGCAGTATCAGCAGGAAGCGCAGGCGCTGCAGCTGCGCCTCACCGACGCCGAGCAGCATCTGCACGATCTGCAGCAGGGCCAAGGCGGCAAGGCCGACGCCATCGCGCTCACTCCGCAGCAGCAGGCGGAGATCGAACGCTTCAAGCGCGAGCTGATCCAGACCCGCGAGCAACTACGCGAGGTCCAGCATAATCTGCGCAAGGACATCGACCTGTTGGGCTCGGTTCTCGCCTTTCTCAACATCGCTCTGGTGCCGCTTCTAGTGGCGGCCATCGCCGTGCTGCTCGCCGCGTTGCGCCGCCGACGCCGCGCGCGCGCCATCCGGCTATGAGGGCGCGATGAACCTGAAAACCTTCTTCTCCGATCCGCGCCGGCGCAATCTCGCGCTGCTCGCCGCGTTGGCGTTCTTCAGCGTGGTCTTCGCGGCGGTGGCGCTCGCGTGGCGCGCCGACGAAGTGGCGCCAAAATATACGCCGCAGGCCTTCTTCCCCGGCCTTGCGGGAAAACTGGACGACGTCACGCGCATCCACGTCGTCTCGAAGAAAAACGGCGCGTTCGATGTGGTGTTCGTGCCGATGAAGGGCTGGGTGCTGCCGGGCCGCGGCAATTATCCCGCTTCGTTCGAAGAAGTGCGCAAGACGCTGGTCGGGTTGGCGGCGCTTGAGACCATTGAGCCCAAGACCGCGCGCGCCGATTGGCTGCATTATCTCGATCTCGATTCCCCGCCCAACGAAGCGGGAGTGCTGATCTCCCTCGCGGACGACAAGAACCGTGTGCTGGCCTCGCTGATCGTCGGCAAGAGCGAGGATATCGGCGAGGCGTCGGAGAATGTCGGCCTGTTCGTGCGCCAGCCCGGCCAGATGCAAAGCTGGCTGGTCTCCAGCCCGTTCGCACCGCACGCCGCCCAGTCCGACTGGCTGAAGAAGAATATCGTCGAGCTGGACCGCAGCCGAATCCAGTCGGTCGACGTCCGGCCTTTGACGGGGCCCAGTTATTCGGTCAGCCGCGACAAGCCGGGCGATGTTGATTTCTCGCCGACCCCCATCCCGCACGGCCGCGAGCTGACGGATTCGGGCGCGCCTGCCGTCGTGGCCTCCGCGCTGGCGGATTTCTCCTTCACCGACGTCCAGCCGGTGGGAAATTTCGATTTCGACGGTCAAGTCTGGCGCACCGTGACCCACACCTTCGACGGGCTGATCGTCAACGTGGACGTCGTCAAGCTGGGCACGGATTTCTGGGCGCGGATCAACGCCTTTGCCCTGCCCGGCAAACCGGACACTGCCAAAGAGGCCCGCGAAATCGATGAGGCCGCGCAAGGCTGGGCGTTCAAGTTGCCCGCCTACAAGGGCGCCGCGTTCACGAGTTCCCTCGACAGCATGCTGAAACCCGTCGAGGCGTCGCGAAATGCGAAGAAGTAAGCAACCGCGCCGGCCGTTCTAGGGCCGAGTTAGCCATGCAGGCGCGATCGGGCGGTAGGCAGCAGGCACAAAATCTCCGGCGGTTTTATCGCCACGCCCTGCAGTTGCAGTGGAAGCGCGGCGCGGCGCGCCGACGCCAGCTCGGCATGGAGCGTAAACCAGACGAAGACATTCACGCCCTCCCGAATGGGCAGAGCCGGGAAATTGTTTACCGCCGATTCCGTGACCAGGGCCGCCAGGATTTGTCCTGCGGGAATCGCATTGCGAAACGCTGCAACGAATGCCTCCGGCACCGGTGCATCGAAACGGCAAACGACCGCCGCGACCACGCCGCTCGGCAATTCCATCGCTCCGACCGGCGCGCGCACGCCCGCGCCGCCGAAGCCCGACCCAGACCAGGCCGGGCGCAGCAACAGCACGTTGTCGGAGTCGAGCATAGTCGCATTGGCGGCGTTGCGATGTGCCCGCCACACCGGGCCGCCATAGAAGGCGGCGAGCGATTTGGCTCGCGCCTCCATGTCGGAAAATCCCCTGAGCCATACGAAGCGATCGGGGTCGTCCGCGTCGCGGAAGGTGCCGATGATCTCCATGCCGAGTGCTTCCTGGCTTTCGACGAATTCGCGCTCGAACAGCTCGATCAAGACATCGCGCATGCCGGGCTTCAGCGTGTATTGGCGCAGCTCGACAATTCCGCTCATTCCACCCTCGCAAGATCCATGCGCCAATTGGTTTCCCAGCTTTTGCCGCCATCGGAGGAGAAGGCCTGCTCCCAATGCGCCGAGTTGGACGTAATGCGCGACCAGACGAAGCGAACCTTGATCGGCTTGCCGGCGAAGGTGTCGTCGGCCTCGAAGGTGCCGACGCCGTTCTGGAAATTGCCGATGACGGGCGTGCCGAGGTCGTGCGGATTGCGCTCGTCGAGCCACCAGATCGCCCAAGTACCGCTTTTGGGATCGTAGCCACGGATGCCCGTGGCGCGATAGGGGCCCGACGGCAGCCCGAGATAGTTGTCGTCGATATTCCCCTTGCCGTTCATCGTCGGCCATAACTGCAAGGTGCCATCGAACTCGACCCAGTCGTGGCAGTCGGCCAAGCGCTGGGCCAGCCGCCAGTGATGCACCTTCCATTTGCCGACGAGAAAATCGAAATCGTGGGAATGGTCGGTCAATGTCCGACCTCCTTCTGCGGGGTTGGCGGCGAATGTGGGCGCGCAGAGCAATGCTGCCGCCAGCAACGGAGTAGTGATCTTCATGGGCACGGCCCTCGGGGTTGCAGGCACGGTTGTAAAGCCCTAAATATGACATCGAACGTCATGTATTTTGGGGCAATCGAAAAATGTTGGCGAGCCGGCTGCTGTCGATCCTGATGCTGCTGCAGACGCGCGGGCGCATGAGCGCCGCCGTGCTGGCGCGCGAGTTCGAGGTGTCGGCGCGCACCATCCATCGCGACATCGATCAGCTAAGCGCCGCCGGCGTCCCCGTCTATGCCGACCGCGGGCGCAATGGCGGTTTTCAATTGATGGACGGCTACCGCACGAAACTGACGGGAATGACGCAGCCCGAAGCCGAAGCGTTGTTCCTGGCGGGGCTGCCCGGACCGGCGGCCGAACTGGGTCTTGCCGAAGTGCTCTCCGCCGCCCGGCTAAAACTTCTGGCGGCGCTGCCCGCGAATGTTCAGGGACAGGCGCAGCGCGTTGCCCTGCGCTTCCATCTCGATCCAGCCGGGTGGTTTCACGGCACCGAGCCGCTGCCTTCGTTGCAGATTGTGGCACAAGCGGTGTGGAGCGAGCGCTATCTGAGGCTGCGCTATCGCAATAATGGTGAAGTTTATGGGCGCAAGCTCGGACCACTCGGCCTCGTTCTGAAGGGTGGCGTCTGGTATCTCGTGGCCCAGAGCGGCAAAGCCATCCGCACCTATCGCGTGGCGCAAATGCTCGACGCTGAAATCACCGATGAAATCTTCACGCGGCCCAAGGCCTTCGATCTCGCAAGCCATTGGCAGAATTCGGCGCGCGCCTATGAAACCGGCACGTATCGCGCACGCGCCGATGTCCGCCTGTCGGCGAAGGGCCTTGCGCGACTCAATCTGCTGGGCCCGGTCGTCCGGGACGAGGCGGAGCGCACGGCCGGGACGCCCGACCGTGAGGGATGGGTGCGCTGTTCGCTGCCCGTCGAATCCGGCGAGTTTGGCGTTCGCGAGCTGCTGCGCCTCGGCGAGGACGCGGAAATCCTGGGGCCCTCGGCCTTGCGGGCGCAAATGACAGCAGTCCTGACCGCGATGCGGCGCCGCTACGCCGATGAGGGGTTGCGCCTCCGCCGAGTCACGGCTAAACGATCCACTTAGCCTGCAATTCAGCCGGACCGGGCGCACCCAGCGTGTGCGCACGTTTGTGTGCGAGACAAGATGCCCAAGCGGACCGACATCCATACCGTCCTGATCATCGGCGCCGGGCCCATCGTTATCGGTCAGGCCTGCGAGTTCGACTATTCCGGCGCCCAGGCCTGCAAGGCGTTACGCGCCGAGGGTTATCGCGTGGTGCTGGTGAATTCCAACCCGGCCACCATCATGACCGATCCGGGGCTGGCCGACGCCACCTACATCGAGCCGATCACGCCCTCCTTCGTCGAAAAGATCATCGTGCGCGAGCGGGAGAATGTGCCGCCCGGAAGAGTTTTCGCGCTGCTGCCGACCATGGGCGGGCAGACCGCGCTCAACACCGCGCTGTCGCTGCGCAAGCGCGGCATACTGGAGAAATACGGCATCGAGCTGATCGGCGCCTCGGCGGAAGCCATCGACAAAGCGGAAGACCGCGAGCTGTTCCGCCAGGCGATGATGAAGATCGGCCTCGACGTGCCGCGCGGCATCACGCTCAAGGGCTATCTGCGCCATAAGAAGGATTCGTCGGGCACCTTCCTCTACGACGACGAGAACAATCCGGTGATGGAGCTATCGCCCGAGGCCTTCACCCACGCACTGCAGGCGCTCGACCATGTCGGCCTGCCCGCGGTGATCCGGCCGTCCTTCACGTTGGGCGGCACCGGCGGCGGCATTGCCTACAACCGCGAGGAGTTCTTCGAGATCGTCGAGCTTGGCCTGGAGGCCTCGCCCACCAACGAGGTGCTGATCGAGGAATCGGTGCTCGGCTGGAAAGAATTCGAACTCGAGGTCGTGCGCGACAAGGCCGACAACGCCATCGTCATTTGCTCGATCGAGAATGTCGACGCGATGGGCGTGCATACCGGCGATTCCATCACCGTGGCGCCCTCGCTGACCCTCACCGACAAGGAATATCAGCGCATGCGCTCGGCTTCGATCGCAGTGCTGCGCGAGATCGGAGTGGAAACCGGCGGGTCGAACGTGCAGTTCGCGGTGAATCCGGCGGACGGGCGCATGGTGCTGATCGAAATGAATCCGCGCGTGTCGCGCTCCTCGGCGCTGGCGTCGAAGGCCACCGGCTTTCCCATCGCCAAGATCGCGGCAAAGCTGGCGGTCGGCTACACACTCGACGAATTGCAAAACGACATTACGCGCGTGACGCCCGCCTCGTTCGAGCCGACCATCGATTATGTGGTGACGAAAATCCCGCGCTTCGCCTTCGAGAAATTCCCCGGCGCGCAGCCGCTCCTCACAACCTCGATGAAATCGGTCGGCGAGGCCATGGCGATCGGGCGCACCTTCGCGGAGTCGGTGCAGAAGGCGCTGCGTTCGTTGGAAACCGGCGTCACCGGCTTCGACGAAGTCGAACTCGCCAACGACAAGAACACCATCCGCGCGGAGCTTGCTCGCGCCACGCCGGATCGGCTGCGCTTGGCCGCCCAGGCCATGCGCTTCGGCTATCCGATGGACGAGATCGCGGCGATCACTCATTACGATCCCTGGTTCCTCGGCGAGATCGAGGCGATCCTGGCGGTCGAGGCCGAGGTCAGGGCAAGCGGCCTGCCTAGCGACGCCGAAGGGATGCGCCGCCTCAAGTCGATGGGCTTTTCCGATGCGCGCCTCGCCACGCTCGCGGGCAAAAAGGAAAACGAAGTCCGTACGCTGCGCCACAAACTCGGCGTGCGGCCGGTCTTCAAGCGCATCGACACCTGCGCAGCCGAATTCGCGGCGCTGACGCCCTATATGTATTCGACCTACGAGGTCCCCGTCGGCGGCACGGCGGAATGCGAAAGCCGGCCCACCGACGCGAAGAAGATCATCATCCTGGGCGGCGGGCCGAACCGCATCGGCCAGGGTATCGAGTTCGACTATTGCTGCTGCCACGCGGCCTATGCGCTCTCCGAGCAGGGCTACGAGACCATCATGGTCAATTGCAATCCCGAGACGGTGTCAACCGATTACGACACCTCGGACCGGCTCTATTTCGAGCCGCTGACCGCCGAGGACGTGCTGGAGATCGTCGCCAAGGAGCAGGAAGCGGGAACGCTCAAGGGCGTCATCGTGCAGTTCGGCGGCCAGACGCCGCTCAAGCTCGCCAACACGCTGGTCGAGGCGGGCGTGCCGATCCTGGGCACCAGCGCCGACGCCATTGACCTCGCCGAGGACCGCAAGCGCTTTCAGGGCCTGATCGCTGAGCTCGGCCTGAAGCAGCCGCGCAACGCGACCGCCATGACGGCGGAGGAAACCGTCGCGGCGGCTGCTTCCATCGGCTATCCGGTCATCCTGCGGCCATCTTATGTGCTGGGCGGGCGCGGCATGGTGGTGGTCACCAACGAGGAGCAATTGAAGGCGAGCCTGCAATCGGGCGAGTTGTTCCTCATCTCGGGCCAAAATCCGGTGCTGATCGACGGCTTCCTCGACCACGCCATCGAGATCGACGTTGACGCCGTCGCCGATCACACCGGCGAGGTCTTCATCGCCGGCATCATGGAGCATATCGAAGAGGCGGGCGTCCATTCGGGCGATTCCGCCTGCGCCATCCCGCCCCATTCGCTCGGCAAAGCCGTGCTCGCCGAGATCGAGCGGCAGACCGTCGCCATGGCGCGCGCGCTGAACGTCCGTGGGCTGATGAATGTGCAATATGCCGTGCAGAACGGCGGCGACATCTTCGTCCTCGAAGTCAATCCGCGCGCCAGCCGCACCGTGCCGTTCGTCGCCAAGGCGATCGGCGTGCCGGTCGCCGCCGTCGCCGCGCGCGTCATGGCGGGCGAAACGCTCGCCCAACTGCCGCACTCGCGCGTGCGCTCGCGGCGGATCTGCATCAAGGAAGCGGTCATGCCGTTTGCGCGTTTCCCTGGCGTCGACACGATTCTCGGTCCCGAAATGCGCTCGACCGGGGAGGTAATGGGGCGCGACTCGAATTTCGGCCGCGCCTTCGCCAAGAGCCAAATCGCAGCGGGGCTGAAACTGCCTCTCTCCGGCAAGCTCTTCGTCTCGGTGCGCGACGCCGACAAGGACGCGGCCATCGCCCCGGTCAGCACTCTCGTCGCCATGGGCTTCGAAGTGTTCGCCACGCGCGGGACGGCGCGGGTGCTCGAGGCCGCGGGCATTCCGGTGAAGCCCATCAACAAGGTGCTGGAGGGCCGCCCGCACGTCGTCGATGCCATCAAGAACGGCGAGGTGCAGCTCGTCTTCAACACCACGCAGGGCGCGCGCGCCATCAGCGATTCGATGTCGATTCGCCGAACGGCGCTGACCATGAAGGTGCCCTACTACACGACGATGGCGGGAGCGGCCGCCGCGACCGAGGCAATTGGCGCTCTGCGCGCCGGAACGCTCGGCGTGCGCCCTCTGCAGCACGAAGGCCGCGACGACTTCCTGTCCGATTGAATGCCCTTACGGATGAGCTGCCCTGGGGACGCATAACAGGGCTCACTTGAAGTCGCCCCCCTGCAGTCTTACAGTTTACCGGCTGCCGCCCCGCGCGTGGGGAATGAAATCCAGGCGTGACAAGGGGTTAGGACAAAGTTTCGCGACTTTCGCATCCGCCTGATTTGCCTGCGCAAGGCGGGAGGCAGTCGTTTTGCACACACGGGATTATTGGTGACATGGAACGCATACCGATGACCGCCGCGGGCTACAAAGCCCTTGAGGAAGAGGTCAATCTGCTCAAGACCGTCGAGCGTCCGGCGATCACGCGGATGATCGCGGAAGCGCGCCAGCACGGCGACCTCTCGGAGAACGCCGAATACCACGCGGCCAAGGAGCGTCAGGCCTTCGTCGAAGGGCGCGTTATCGTGTTGGAAGACCAGCTCGGCCGCGCCGACGTGATCGACGTGTCGAAGCTTTCGGGGACGACGGTGAAATTCGGCGCCACCGTGACGCTCTCCGACGAGGACACCGACGAACGGCGCACCTATCAGATCGTCGGCGACATGGAGGCCGACGCCAAGAGAGGCCGCATTTCCATCTCCTCGCCCATCGCGCGCGCCCTGATCGGCAAAGGCAAGGGCGACACGGTGGAGGTCGCCGCACCCGGCGGCGCGCGGGCCTACGAGATTCTCAAGGTCGAGTTCGTCTAAGATGCGTGCTGGCGCTGTTGCGGCGCTGGCCTGTGCTTGGCTGACGTGACACTCTGTTTCGGGGCACATTCAGAGAGGCAGGCTTGAGCAGTCCATCCGCCACCAAACGCGTCACCGAAATCACCATCCGCGGGCTCATCCTCGGCGTTCTCATCACCCTCGTCTTCACGGCGGCGAACGTCTATCTCGGCCTCAAGGTCGGGCTGACTTTCGCCACCTCGATTCCCGCCGCGGTAATTTCGATGGCCATCCTGTCGGCCTTCAAGAGTTCGTCCATCCTCGAGAACAACATCGTGCAGACGGTGGCTTCGGCCGCCGGGACGCTGTCATCGATCATCTTCGTGCTGCCGGGGCTAGTGATCGTCGGCTGGTGGACCGGCTTCCCGTTCTGGACTTCGTTCTGGGTCTGCACCGCCGGCGGCATCCTTGGCGTGCTGTTCACGATCCCGCTTCGCCGCGCCATGGTGACGACGTCCGACCTGCCCTATCCCGAAGGCGTCGCGGCGGCGGAAGTTCTCGAAGTCGGCACCCAGGCGCGCGAAGGCTCGGCGGAGTCGCGCGAAGGTCTGCTCGCGGTGGTCTACGGCTCGATCGCATCCGCCTTCATGGCGATTCTGGCGGCGACCCAGGTTGCGGCGGGCGAAGTGACCGGCTTCTTCAAGACCGGCAACGGCGCCAGCGGCTACGACATGTCGTTTTCGCTGGCGCTGATGGGCGTGGGCTATCTCGTCGGATTGTCGGTCGGCGCGGCGATGCTGTTCGGCCTTCTGATCGCCTTCGGAGGCGCCCTGCCCATCCTCACCGCCATGACGCCCATGCACGCAGGGCAATCGCTCGGCGATTTCGTTGAGGGAATCCGTCTCAGCCAGGTGCGTTTCATCGGTGCCGGCGCCATCGGCGTCGCCGCGATCTGGACCTTGACCAAGCTGGCGGGCCCGGTGGTGCGCGGCGTGATCGCGACGATGTCGGCCTCGCGCACCGTCAAGAGCGCCGACGATTTGCGCGACGTCGACATGTCGCCCGTGTGGATCGTGCTGATTACCGTCGTCTGCCTCGCCGTTATCGCCTATTTGCTGAAGACGTTCCTCGCCGGAACGCCACTGGTCGACCAGACCTGGAAACTGGTGGTGGCGATGATGCCCTTCGTCTTCATCGGCGGTTTTCTGGTCGCGGCAGTGACCGGCTACATGGCGGGCCTGATCGGCTCCTCCAACAGCCCGATCTCCGGCGTCGGCATTCTGGCGATTGTCATCTGTGCGACCTTGCTGATCGCTTTGGCGCAGCCGAGCGAGGCCGCCAAGAGCGCGCTCGTCGCGTACGCGCTGTTCACCACCGCCGTGGTCTTCGCCATCGCCACCATCTCCAACAACAATTTGCAGGACCTCAAGACCGGACAACTGGTCGGCGCGACGCCGCGCGCGCAACAGTGGGCATTGATCATCGGCGTGATCGCGGGTGCCGCGGTCATTCCGCCGGTGCTCAATCTGCTCAACCAGGCCTACGGTTTCGCGGGAGCGGCCCGGTTGGCGAGCGCGGTTGCGCATCCCCTGCCCGCGCCGCAGGCGAGCCTGATCTCGGCGCTCGCGGTGGGCGTGATCCAGCAGAAGCTGGACTGGGCGATGATCGGGATCGGCGGCGCGCTTGGCGTGGCGCTGATCGTGCTCGACGAGCTGCTGGGCAAGCTGAAATGGCTGCGCTTGCCGCCGCTGGCAGTGGGGCTTGGCATTTACCTGCCGATGTCGGCGACGTTGCCGGTGGTGGTGGGCGCCTTCATTGGAAAGCTCTACGACGTGTGGGCGGTGCGGCGAAAGAATCCCGAGCACGCGAAGCGGCTCGCCGTGCTGGTCTCTTCCGGCATGATCGTGGGCGAGAGCTTGTTCGGCGTGGTGCTCGCGGGGCTGATCGTGGCGTTTTCAACCGAGGCGCCGCTGGGGCTGGTGCGCGCGGACTTTGCTCCCGCTCCGTGGGTCGGGCTGGCGGTATTCGCGGCGCTGATCGTGCTGCTTTACGGCTGGACGATGGCGCGCGCCAGGAAGGCGTCAGGGCCGGCGAGCGATAAGAGCGCGTAGCTCGGCGATTTCGCTGAAGCGTCCCTCCGGCGACAGCGCCACCAGTTCCCGGCGCAGATCGGCTTCGAAGGCGGCCGCGCGGTCGCCCAGCTTCTGCGGCGCCATGACCGACAGCGAAAAGGCGAGCCCGACGATCTCGTCCGCGGTGATTTCGCGTCGCACGACGACGCCGACGCTCTCCAGCGCGCTGAACGGCGAATCGAGCAGCAGCGATTCGTGCGTGCGGTAGTCCGGGCTCTTCCGCGCCGCGCGATGGGGCGCCTCGTCCGCGCCATAGCGCACGCCCACCTCTTCCAAGAGCACATTGCGCCAGCGATTCTCGGCGGTCTTGGGATGTTCGTCCTCGAACAGCGCCAGCGCCCCGCCTGGCAGCACAAGTCGATCAAGCGTCTTCAGCGCCTCGGCGCGGTTCATCCAGTGGAAAGACCGCCCCATCGTTACCAGGGCGAAAGGCCCGATGCCGACCGGCAGGTCGTAGGAACTGCCTCGGAGCACGCGGATCACGACACCGGCCTCGCGCGCTTGCGCCTGCGCCGCCTCGAGCATCGCAGGCTCGGGATCGACCGCGGTGACCCCCATCCCCGACAGGGCGAACGGAACCGCCAGCAGGCCGGGGCCGCAACCCAGATCCAAGACCGAGTCGGCTGGCCTCAGCCCGGCATTGGCGATAACGCGCGCGATCAGGGATTGCGGGTAGCCTAGCCGGTAACGCGCGTAAAACGGCACGGTGGTGCGGAATCGATGCGGATCATAGGCGGGCTCGG
>Ga0265342_10003099_pt1 | contig 13883 bp, 11 predicted proteins | sample 4CB327metaG_FD_203125 | JGI IMG/M metagenome (GOLD analysis project Ga0265342, IMG submission 203125) | Rhizosphere microbial communities from Carex aquatilis grown in University of Washington, Seatle, WA, United States - 4-CB3-27 metaG | ecosystem: Host-associated > Plants > Roots >...
CAGCTCCGACCTCGTCGAGAGGAGCATCGCCGCCCACCGGATTGTGGGTGGCACGCTGCCGCTGGTCCAGCTTCTGCTCAATCTCTCGATGGTGGCGCTGGTTTGGTTCGGCGGCACCCGTGAGCTCGACGGTGAGCTTCCCATCGGGCAGCTCATGGCCACGGTGAACTACCTCACGCAGATCCTCTTTTCCCTCATGATGTCGGCGATGATGCTCATGACCGTGACGCGCGGAAAGGCATCTATGGGCCGAGTCCGGGAGATCCTGGACGCTGGGGAATGCGGAGACCCGGCCTCTTTCTCGTTGATGGGATGTCCACCCATTGCGGAATCCGGATCCCCGCATAGCGGCGCCGGGCTCGTGTTTCGCTCGGTGTGGTTCCGGTATCCGGAAGCTGGCGACGACAGCCTGTCCGACGTCTCCTTCCAGCTCGAGCCCGGTCAAAGCCTTGGGATCCTAGGCCCAACGGGTGCAGGCAAGTCCACCTTGATCGCCCTGATCCTGCGTTTCTCCGACCCTTTGCTTGGCCAGGTTCTGGTCGACGGGATGGACCTGCGCGAGCGCGATTGTGCGGCCTGGAGAGGTGAAGTCGGATGGGTGCCGCAGACCTCCACACTTTTTTCCGGGACCGTGCGCGACAACATCTGCTGGGGTAACAACGAGGCCACCGAAGAGGAGATTGCACAGGCTACACGACTGGCCCAAGCCGATGTTTTCATCAGCGAATTGCCGGAAGGGTATGACACGGTGATCGGGCAACGCGGGGTGAACCTCTCTGGCGGACAACGCCAGCGGATTTCTATTGCCCGGGCGTTGGTGCGTAGGCCGGCACTGCTGATCCTCGACGATGCGACCAGTGCGCTTGATGGTCGGACCGAAAAGCGGCTCTGCCAGGCGATTGCCCGCTCGTTGCCGAGAACCACACGTATTGTCGTGGCCCAGAGGATCGCATCCGTCGCTGATTCCGACCGCATCCTGCTGCTCGACCAAGGATGGGTCGCGGGGCTGGGCTCCCACCGCGAGCTACTGGCCGGCAACTCGCTCTACCAGGACATCTGGAGATCGCAGATGGGCGCCGAGGAGCTTCGGGCATGAGCGTTCCGCACCGGAATTCCCCACCCATCTCCATTTCTATGGGCGGGCGCACCTTCGGCGTCGGGGGTGGCCACCGTTTCGGAGTCGGGCTCGCCCCGGTCCGACTCCGCTCCCCGCGGGCGACCTTGTGGCGTCTCGCGCCCCTGGTACGTCCCCACGCATCGACGATCTCCATGGTCGCGATCTTCGTGCTGGCCGGCACCTTTGCGACACTCTGTACGCCTTGGCTCATTGGCCACGCCGTCGATGCCTTGCGCCGGCATTTGCCGACGGTCCGACATGAATTGATGCACTTGTCGCTACTGCTCGCGGCCGCCTACGCCACCGGTTTTCTGTCTACCTGGATCCAGAGCTGGTTCATGGTGGGTGTGTCGCAGCGTGTTGTCGCCAAGTTGCGCTATGACCTGTTCTCTCACCTGCAAAAGCTTCCGCTACGCTTCTTTGACACGCGGCCCGACGGAGACGTTCTCAGCCGCTTCCAGAATGACCTCGACAGTCTTTCCGCCACGCTGTCCCAGAATGGCGTTCAGCTTCTGGGCAGCGTCTTGTCGGTGGCAGGAGCGTTGGTCCTGATGCTCTCGATGGACGCCCGTCTGGCATTGGCAGCGCTCCTCCCGATTCCACTCGGATTCTACCTGACGACCCGCATCGCAAAGGCCACGCACCGCCATTTCTCGGATCAGAGCCGGGAGCTAGGCAGCCTGAACGGACTTTCCGAGGAGATCGTCGCAGGACTTGCCGTTGTCCGCGCCTTCGGGCGGGAACGGAAGGCGCTGGAGGATTTCTTCGCGGTCAACGCCCGTCTCAGCAAGGCCGGAATGCGCGCCCAAATCTTTTCGGGAATCATTCCTCCCATGATGGGTCTCGTCAACAATCTGAGCTTTGCCTGCGCCACACTCTTTGGCGGGTGGCTGGTGCTACGGGGCCACGCCTCGCTGGGATCGATTACGGCCTTCACCTTGCTGACCCGGCAGTTCGCCCGGCCCCTGAGTGAAATCTCGAACCAGTTCAACCAGATTCAGGCAAGCCTGGCCGGCGTTGAACGCGTCTTCGAGATTCTGGATGAGCCCCCCGAATCGGAGGATCCCAATGGCCGGTTCCAGGTTCGCCCCCGGGGACATGTCGAGTTCATGGGCGCGGGCTTTTCCTACCGACGCGGCGTTCCCGTCTTGCGCGATGTGTGCTTGGAGGCCAAGCCTGGTTCTACCATCGCCCTTGTCGGTCCCACCGGCTCCGGCAAGACCACGCTGGTGAACCTATTGGCGCGATTCTACGATCTCGACGAAGGATCGATCCGCGTCGACGGCATCGACGTACGCGACCTCGACCGCCATCATCTGCGCCGGCACCTCGGCATCGTCCTGCAAGACACCCACCTGTTCACCGGAACCATTCGCGAGAACCTGCTCTATGGCAACCCTTCGGCATCCGCAGAGCAGGTCCACGAGGCCGCCCGCTTGGCCAACGCCGAACCGTTCATCCAGCGCCTCTCGCAGGGATACGACACCTTGATAACCGAAGCCGGCGCAGCCCTGAGCCAAGGCGAGCGCCAGCTTCTGACCATCGCTCGCGCCTTTCTCGCCGATCCCGTGATCCTCGTGCTGGATGAGGCAACCTCGAACGTGGACACTCGTACCGAGCTGCACATCCAGGAAGGCATGCGCGCCCTGCGACGCGGACGCACGAGCTTCATCGTCGCGCACCGCCTGTCGACCATTCGACAAGCCGACGTCATCCTGGTCCTCGAGCAGGGGCGGATCGCCCAAAGAGGAACCCACTGTCAGCTCCTATCGCAGGACGGCCTGTACGCCCAATTGCACGCCAGTCAGAGCGCGTAGGTGGATATTGGTAGCGAGAGGTCTCTCGACGGCTGTGAATGCGGCCGATCTCAGTGACATCCATCAGGCGAGCATCTCGAGGAATGTCTTCACTTTCGTGATCTGTTCTTCCGTGGGCGGCTGATCATGCACTGTGGTTTCCAGTGCCACGAGAGGCACCCCGAGCTTCTTGAAGTACTCGCGTTCGAGGCCCTGGACCACACTGCCGTAAGGACAGCCGGTGATGAAGGACGAGATGATCCCTCGTGCCTTGGTTTGCTGAACCAGCTCCTCGACGCGCACCCGGCGGTACGTGGCGGATGCACCGGCAGCTTCACCCAATTCGCCCTTCACTTGAGCATCGAAAAGGTAGTTGGCGATGGATTCCAGGGGTGGAATGTCCTCGCGAAAGTCGGAGGTTGAGGTCAGCACCCAGCCCAGGATAACGCCATTCGATTCCTCGATGGCTTCCAGCAGTGCACCTCCACCCACAATACCGCCGACAAGTCCCGCCAGCACGAGTGGAATATAGGGTTGGTTGAGTGGAGCTTTCCCTGCTTCCTCCAATTCCTCCGTCAACCGATCGAGGATTCCATCGAACTTCCCGGGATCGCCGAAGTAGTGAACTGTGCCAAGCAGAACCTGCAAAGTCGGTAGGCTGGGCAAAAAGAATGGACTTCTAACACGCAAGTCCAAGATGCGGCGAACCTTCCGGGTGATGTGATTCTTCAGTTTGATCTCGGCCCTTACCCGCTGTTCATCGGCAGGCCTTCCGGTAAGCCAGACTGCGACCTTTTCCAGCTCCTTCACCAGGAATTTGACCAATTCTTCCCGCTTTTCCTCCGGCTTGAAAGCCGTGGCCGCGTCAATCCAGTGGATATCATAGCCATCACGCCGGGCATGCTCGACCGCATTGCCGATGGGCTCGCAGGTCGAGCCGAACAGAAGCACGCGTTTGATCGGTCCATCCTTCTTCAGGTGTAATCGCCCCACCATGGCCTTGATCATCGAGCAGAATTCGGAAGGAATCTGGTGGTGATTCTCGGCGATTCCCTCGGCGTGAAGGCTGTCTTCGCGCCAAAGCTCATTGATCCCGATAGGGATGGTGTCACATGCACGGATAAGCGGCGCTTCCCACGAAGCCCCACCCCAGATCGCAGACTTCCCTGCTGCGGCGTCACGTTCTATCTCCCTAAACGTGTAGGTGCTCGCCAGCTCGGCCAGTGCTCGGCTGGCCGGCGACCTAGCTTCACGCCACGAAGAACGCTTGCCACACGTGCGACCATCTGCCCTCGATGTTTCCGTGTTGCTCATGATTCCTCACTCGAAAGGAACTTGTGCGATGACCTCGAAGAATGATTTCTTCGGCCCGAAACGTGAAGTGCTCATCTTCTCTTGAGACAGGATTCGCCACCGTCCGCGAAGAACGGTGGCGATCTTCTCCGGGGTGAAGAATTGCTTGCTCACGCCGTCTACGCATATGCGCTCCCAACTACGGGCATCGCCAGCCGCCCCCCACTCTCCATCACCGAAGGCGTTCACTCGGAACGCAAAGACACCACCAGGATTCAGCAGATTGTGAACGCTCTTGAAGACCGCAACCGTCTCCCCTCGATTGAAGTAATGCAGGGAAAGACACGCTACGACCACGTCGAAACCGCTGATGAGGCTACCGATATTGCGCAGATCCATCACGCGATGAATCGCACCGGGATTTCTCTGTCTAGAACGCTCGATCGCCACGCGTGACACATCCAGTGCCGTCACTTCGAAGCCCCAACTCACGAGAACCTCCGTGTCAAGACCCACGCCGCAACCGAGCTCCAATGCCTGATCGCCGTGACCCACCAGGACCGTCTTCCACCGGTCGAGCCAAGGTTCGTAAACCCCACTCTGCCCTCCCGAGTAGCGCTGGTCCCAGATCGCCGCAGCCTGGTCCATTCCTTGACTACTCCGCCAGCATTTCGATGAACGCTTTGATACGTGTGACCTGTTCCTCCGTCGGTGGTTCCTGCGCATGAACGCTGTGTTCCAGTCCGACCAGAGGTACACCTTTCTTCTTGAAGTATTGTCGTTCGAGCCCCTGCACCACGCTCCCGTAAGGGCATCCCGTGACGAACGATGAAATGATGCCGCGTGCATTGGTCTTGTCGACCAACTCTTCGACCCGACGACGCCGTAGGGTAGCCGACGCTCCTGCTCCCTCACCCAGCTCGCCCTTCAGTTGAGCGTCGAACAAGTAGTGCGCGACAGCCTCCAGCGGAGAGATATCTTCGCGAAAGTCCGAGGTACTGTGGATCACCCAGCCCAGCACGACACCATTGGCCTCCTCGATGATCTTCAGCAGCTTCGGACCTCCCGCGACCCCCCCCGCAAGCACCAGCGGGATGAAGAACCGCTTCTCCGGTTTCGCAGAAGCCGCCTCCAGATCGACCAGTAGCTGGTCCAGCACCTGCTCGTATCGCTCCCGTTGGCCGAAGTAATGTGTCGATCCAAGCAAAACCTGCGATGTCGCCGTACTACCAAGGTAAAAGGGTGTCTTCAAGCGCAGGTCGAGAATGCGCCGCACTTTGCGCACCATCTTGTTCTTGAACTTCAATTCCTCGCTTAGCCTATCCTCGTCGACCGGTTTCCCGGTGAGCCAAAGTGCGACCTTTTGCAGCTCGTTGATCAGGAAAGCCACCAACTCCGTTCGCCTTTCGCCTTCCTTGAATGCCGTGGCGGCGTCGATGCAATGGACATCGTACCCATCGTGCCGGGCGTGGTCGAGTACCATGCTGATGGGTTCGCATATCGAGCCGAAGAACAGAATTCTCTTGATCGCGTTGTCCTTGCGCAGGTGCAAGCGACCTATCATGGCCTTGATCATCGAGCAGAATTCGCCGGGGATCTGATGATAGCTTTCCGCGACCGATTCTGCGTGCAGACTGTCTTCCTTCCACAATTCTGCGAAGCCCACAGGGGTCGTGTCGCATGAGAGAATAAGCGGAGCCTCCCACGAGTTTCCACCCCAGATCACGGAACGACCCTCCCGCGCCCAACTTTCAATCCGTTCGAGAGAATACTCCTTCTGCAGCTCCGCGAGCGCCTTGACCGCATCCGATCCGGCGGCAGAGTGCGGCCCAGTGGACTTGCCCGCATCGTCGCGAGGACTCGTTTCCGTAGCCGGTCTAAGCATTGACGTATTGCTCATGACTTATCGTACCTCCCCTCTCATTCAAGACTTCGACAAAGGCTTCGATGCGTGTTTTCAATTGTCCGTAATCGCTCTCCGAGTAGTCGCTCGAAATCTCCAATATTGGGAGGTCTTGCTTCTGGAATTCGCTGATAAACTCCTTCTTGCTTACACCGTAGCAGGCGCAAAACTTGAGATACACATAGACCACGCCATCCACCGAGTACTCCCTGGCCAATTTGCCTGAAAACGTGACGCCATCTTCCAGCGGCTTCATCCGCGCGCACGGCGCCTGGTCGAGATACCCATTCGCAAGCGCCCGGTATGGATCCCCGGCTTCGGCCACACGATGGTAGAAAGGCCGTACACCGGCACAATGGTCTTCGATGACCACGCGCGCCCCTAGCTCGTTTTCGAGAATATTGAGCAGGCGCCGATCGCCATCGGCCATGATGCTGCCGGAGATCATCAAGCGCAACGGACGCCCCGGAGGCACGGGAATCCCCTCGAGATGGCGCTGCACCTGTTCCAGTGCCTGAACTAGTTTCTCCCCGGGCAGGTAGTAGTAGCCGCGCACCAAATCCAAGAATTCCGCGCCCGAGATAACTGGATACGGTCCCTTGCGAAGCTCAGAGATCTGTTTAAGCAACGCTCGGGCGCGGTTATAGATGGTGATCTGTCGTCGCACTTCTTCGTCTTGAACGCGCGTTCCCGTAAGCTCGCCCAGGTCGTCTTTGAAGTTGATGATCTCCTCGCGAAAGAAATTCCGTGCATCCTGGCTCGACCGCAGTTTCGGCAGGTTCAGCAACTTCACCGGCACAAATTGCTCGATGACCTCCGAGGCGCGCTTCATCGTCGAGCAACTGTGAAAATTGTAGACCTTATCGAAGGACTTATAGAAGGGATCGTCCTCCTGGAAGAATCCTATGCAGCTCTTGGTAAAGTCACAAAAGACGCTTTGCGTATAGAGCTCCCCGGCAGACACGGTCTTGGGGCTCCCCGTTTTCACTAGCCGCGAATGCCGCACTCCGGCGGCGTTCAGCAACTCGACCGGCGTGTAATTGCAGATGTACCCGACCTTCTTGGTACCTTTCGCATCGATGAGCGACTGCTGTTCATCGTCGACGAGCTTGGCAAACTCTCGCAAATTCAGCTTTGCTGCCTGCCATGTCGTGTCCCGGGCTTCATTCGCCATTGGGCAACCTCGCTTCCTCTCGCGTTTCATGTTTCGCCACATGCTTCTTCGTTCTCTTCACTTCATGCGTGCTAGCGAAGAACTTCCAGGCATGAATCGCCGCACCCAAGGCTCCGGCAAAGATCAGGTCCAGCTTCGCCGGTGTGAACTTCGCGCCTATCTCCTCTTCGAGAACCTTCCACATGCCAACGTTGTTGGAAACACCCCCGGTGAAGACGATGTCGGGCTCGATCCCGACACGACCGAGCAGATTGTGGACCCGACGGGCAGTCGAAGTGTGCACCCCCGCCGCGATATCCGCACTGATCTCCTGCAGATTCTCCCGGGCTCCCCGCGCGCGTAGCGAGATGACTTCTGATTCCGCGAAGACGGCACACTGACTGCTGACTTGCGCTGGCTTCTCGGACTTCAGAGCAATCTCGCCCAGATCTCGCAGGTCGATACCCAGAATCGCGGCCGCCTTTTCCAGGAACCTTCCCGTTCCCGCAGCGCACTTGTCGTTCATGACGAACTCGACGACCTTGCCTGTCGCTCGGTCTACCTTGATGGCCTTGGAGTCCTGGCCACCGATGTCGATAATCGTCCGGGTTTTGGGAATGACCGCATGTGCCCCCATCGCGTGGCAGCTGATCTCCGTGACCACCCGATAGGGGATGTCATCGTACTTGAGCGAGATGCGCCCGTAGCCAGTGCCGACGACTGCCGCGATGTCGCTGCGCTCTAGCCCCGAGGTTTGCAGCAACTTGTTCAGCAGCTCGTCGGCAGTCTCCTGCATGTAGAGCCCGGTCGGCAGAAGCACGGTGAAGACGTCGTCACCATGCAGGAGGATGGCCTTCGATCCTCGTGAACCGATGTCGAGGCCGACGACGGGTACGGTGGTCGTGAATTTCCACGCTCCCTCGTTGATGATATCCTTAGCTTGGTGCTTCATGGCTTCCCATTGTTGGCTGTTTGACGAATGCGTTCCACATGCGGTTCGAATGACGAATCGGAGCCACCTATCGGCGGAGTGAGCTTTCCTTCGTGAATTTCCCAGCGATTTCCCGCTCGCGCCGCCAGTTGTCGGTCATGCGTGACCAATACCAACGCATAGCCTTCTTTGGGCAGCTGTAACAGAAAGTCAGCGACCTGAGATGCACGCCGGGGGTCGAGGTCGTTCGTCGGTTCGTCCGCGAGCACCACGGCGGGACGCAAGAGAAGCGCTCGCGCGAGGGCGACCCGTCTTTTCTGGCCAAGACTGAGCTGATGCGGCAGGAAGTCGGCCCGTGCGCCCAGGCCGAGGCGGTCCAAGAGCTCGCGGGCAGCTTTCCGCTTTTCGCGAGCCTTTCCGGCCAAGAGTGCTGGTAGTAGCACGTTGTCGAGGACAGTGAGGGCGCCGACGAGTTGTGCGGATTGGAAGATGAAGCCGTAGAACTCGTTGCGTAGCTGCGACCGTTCGCGGTCGGAAAGCGCGGCAGTATCCCGTTCCGCGACCAAGATCTTGCCTGAGCTGGGTTCGAGCAGGAGCGCGAGTAGCGCGAGCAGGGTGGTCTTGCCGCTCCCCGACGGACCCACAATCGTCGTGACTTCGCCCGAGCAGACTTTCAAGGAGACGTTGTCAAGAATCGTCTCGCTTCCGTACACCCTCGATACATTCTGCGCTTCCAGCAGAATTTGCGATTGCGCGCTCAATCGATATCCCCTTGGGCCATCGTCAAGGCAGGTTCGAGCTGTGCAACGCGCAATGCGGGTCCAGCCGCCGAGAGGAAGCCAATCACCCCGTAGAACAGCAAGGCACCCGTCGCGGCCCCTAAGAGAAGTGCGCCACCGGGCGCGACGAATGGGAATGCGTTTTGCGAAGCAAGACGGGCAAAGGCAATGCGGTAGAGGGCGTAACCGAGAGGCAAGCCAAGGGTCGCGCCGCCGAGCGCGAGCGCCGTGGACTCTCCGACCACCAGTTGCACCATGCGGGGCTTGCTGGCGCCAAGTGCCCGGTAGAGCGCCCACTCCCCCTTCCGGTCCCAAGCGACTGAGGAGAAGTGCCCGAGTAGATAGGCAACACCGCCCAGCGCCGTGAGAAGCCCAGCAGCGGCCAGGACGAACACGAAGGCGTCCATCAGCCGCTTGAAACGCTGGAAGGTATCCGCTGCTCGAATGACTTTGAGCGGTCCCAGGCCTTCAAGCGAACGACCCACTTCCTGGATGCGGCTGGGGTCGGTCACCTCGACAAGCAGTGCAGAAATCAGTCTATGTGGATCGCCAGCTTCCTGCCAGACCGCTTTAAGGGCCTCCGAGCTCGCTGCCAAGTTGCGTGCGGATTCCATTGGCATCAGAATCGAGTAATCGAGCGCCGTACCGGTAGCCTCGAGCCTGAAAGCGACGCGAAAGATTCCGCCCAGTAGCTCCACCAACGCACCTGACTTCCCGATGCCGGCAAAGAGCTCCGATCCGACGATGACCTCGTCATCTTCCAGCTTATCGCGGCCCTCAGGTGACATTTTTGCCAGCCGCCCTGTGACCTGCGCCTCGATGCCAATGAGCCGAGTCTCAACTCCGATCGAACAACATTCAAGGTGCAGCGACTGCGTGAAGAATTGGGCTTCCACATTGCGTACGCCCGGGATCTTCCGCGCTTCATTCGCAAACTTACTGTCCATATAGACGCTCAAGGGCGAACCGGCAAAGAGCGCTTTGTCCGGGTCTACCGTAGCGTTACTCGGGACGACCAAAAGGTCTGCCCCGAGCCGCTGCCGCCCGCGCTCCAAGCCTTGATCGAAACCTCGATAAAGAAGAAATACCGCAAGTAACAGACCGGCTCCAAGCGCCACGCCGAGGACGGTGGCAATCGATTGCCACCGTCGGCGCAGCAGGCTATTGGCAATCAGACGCAACATGGCTAAGCAGTCTTGGCTGGGCTAGCTGGGTCATCCCACTCATCCCTCGCGACCGTCTTTACGGCTCCGGCTCGCGCGGTGACCGCGACAAAGCCACCAACCACTACCAAAAGGCTCGACCACAGCCAAAGCCAGTGCGCGGTTTCATGGCAGGCCATGGCTGCGTTGCCGCACAGTCCAACCACCCACGACTGCGTCACTGCAACGACCAGCAAACCGAACAGAACCAATACCCCACCCACGACTCGGCGGCCCTCGGGGTGCGGAACGACCCACAAGGTCCCGCCAACGAGCACGACCGCCACGGCAAGAAGTGACTCGACTTGGAACGTCCAGTGGCAGCGCATCCTACTAGACATCCCGAATGCGGTTCCAAGCTGACTCCCACAGGGCGGAACGAAATGCGGCGACAGCACCAAAGCCAGCCCGCCCAGGATGGCAAGCACATTGCTGACCCGTTTCAAGGAAAATCTCGGCAGGTTACTGGACTCAGATCTCAAAATTGAAGTACTCCTGGGCCTGTAAGTTGAACTCCTCAAGCAACTGCTGTTTGATCGCGACGAAATCCGGATGGTCACGACGGCGCGGGCGGGATAGAGCGATGGGAATGCATCTCTTCACCCGACCAGGTCTGCAAGACATCAAGACAACGACATCGCTGAGATAGATCGCTTCCTCTACGTCATGGGTGACCATAACCATCGTAGTTCTCTCTTCGAACCAGATCTTCTCCAACTCGTTCTGCATATAGATCCGCGTCATTGCATCGAGTGCGCCTAAGGGCTCATCCAGCAAGAGGATCTTTGGCTTATTGACCAATGACCGGGCAATTGCCGCACGCTGCGCCATGCCACCGGAAAGTTGGCCTGGATAGGCCTTGGCAAATTGGGTCAGACCGACCAATCCCAGATAGTGTTGAACCAGCTTCCGCCGCTCTGCTGCAGGATAGGACACCAGACCAAATCCGACATTCTCTTCGACGGTAAGCCAGGGCAGTAGACGATGTTCTTGAAACACCACACCCTTTTCGATGCTCGGTCCCCTTACCGGACGGCCCTCCAACTCGATGGCACCCTCGAAGTCACCTTCTAGCCCAGCGATAATGCGCAACAACGTCGTCTTGCCACACCCGCTGGCGCCTACAATCGAGACGAACTGTCCCTTGCCAATGCGTAGGTCGACACCCTCTAGTGCCGTGACGGCGAGCTGGTCGCTGTTGAAGGTCTTCGTTACCCCGTTGATCTCGAGACCAATGCTTTGCATCTTCCTTCCAATCTCTCGCATCTCAAGCAACCAAGCGCTTGACCACTCAGCCGCTATACGGCGGTTGCGGCCACACCCGCAACCGCCATATTCACAAACGCCTTTAGTCCTTGAGTGCCTCCTCCAGGAAACTGGCATCTGCCCATTCCGCCACATCGAAGTCCTTGCGAATGTATCCTTGCTCAAGAAGGAACTGCTTCTCAACGCCAATCCCCGCCAGATTCTTGGGCGACAAATTGGGCAGAAATTGATGCTTCGCGATCTCCGCCTTCAGCGAGCACTTCCCAGCCCAATGCGAAATGACCTGTCCAAAGATGTCCGCAGCCTCCTCTTGATTGCCATGGATCCAGTGGCCGGCCTTGATTGCCGCACGTAGGTAGGCGACAACAATCTCTGGATGGTCTTTCGCGAGCTCATCACTGACCGTTATGGTGTAGGGAGAGTTTGCAACTTGAAGCGTCCAGTCCGGGTGCTGCGCCAGATCTTCTATGGCCTTTACCTTGCCTCCATGTTGAAACGATTGGGCACGACCACGATTTGCATAGATTGCGTCTACCCTTCCATTCAACAGAGCGTCGATCTCCGCTCCGTAGTGTGAATTGGGCCCAGTAGATACCTCTTTGAACCGCTCGGCCGGGTTCGCCACGGGCTTACTCGATGGATAGTCTGGAACATCGACTCTCAAATCCACTATCTCCACCTCGTTTCGCCTCACTCCGGCCAAGTCGAGGGCGACAAGTATCCCGCGTTCCGCAGTCGCGCGCCAGAAGTCTACACGGTCCGTCTTCTCACGCTTGTACAAACCAATCCTTCGCCCACGCAGATCCGCAACCTTGTTGACGCCGGAGTCCACCCGACTCAGGATTTGGCCTCCATCTCCCGAGAATGTCAGGCCAATCAATCTGCTGCGCTTCCCTTCCGATCGGGCATGGATTGCCGGGATGTTGCCACCATCACGAAACTGGTTCGTCAACGTATGGTTGAAATGCGACAGCCAGTTCTCATGTGACAACGACCAAAGATATTTCAGCGATCCACCGACCCTCTTCAGCTCGGTTTCAAGCCAGCCCTTGTAGACTGCAATGTGTGAAGCTACCAGCACCGGACAGATGGTATAGATTGCCTCGGTGCTCGTAGCGGTGTTCGTCCTACTTTTCGATTCAGCTTCCAAAACTGCGGTGCTCATGATGTTGCTCCTCTCGTGATAGTCAAACGGCAGTGGCCTGAGTCACGCCAACCGGGCCAGCGGAACTGCCTACGTACGCCTTGTCATTGTCGTGGGTCACGACATCGGCCCTCTTCAGTCTTCGCCCCATGAACTCCGCGAGGCTGCTGACCCCCCCGCGGAATTGCGCCGGTGGGCAGTCGTGTTTCACCAAGATTGTAGAAGCTCTCTCATAGATGCTCTTCATCTTGTCCGAGCTCGGAACGTCAACCCCCGTCTCCCGCTTCAACTTCTTGCCAAGACCTCCCACGAGAAATGGTGTGAGCAGCGTCGGCACACCGATGCTCGCAAACAGCTCGAATCCTTCGAGGAGCTTTTCCTCGTTTTGGATCCCGGCAATCAACTGTGTTGCCACCTCACCGGGGAAGATTTCCTTCGATTTCTTGAAGGCTTTGAGATAGTCCGCAATTGGACGATAGCCCTTGGCATTCGGCATCAACGATCTCCGTTCGCCTTCCTCGTAAATATCCACATCCAATTGGATATCCGTATATCCGGCCTCCCGCAGCCGATACAGCCATTCCTCATCCTTGGGTGGCTCGATAACGGCGCGAATGTAGGATGCCTTGGGAAGCTGTCCTAGCCTTGCCTTGATTGCTTCCAGGACCTGGATATAGACAGCAGCGCCCTTATCTGCCCCTGGCAAGGTGCCCGCATCTACCGTGATCGAGAACTTCCCAATTTCCGGTCCAATCTCTTGCACCGCAGCCTCCACCGCCTTGCCTAGCCCCTCAAACCAGCCGTCTTGTTTGTAGAGGACCTTGTCCTCGTCATAGTTACCCGGAATGCAGCAGAAACGGCAGGCGTTCTTCGTCTTTGTATACGTGCACCCCCACGATGGCCAGATGCAGAGGCCGTTGTAGCAAGCCAAGGATACGAAGGGAAACTTCCCGCCCGTAAGGTTGAGCGTCTCGTTCTCATTCTCCGGGAAATCCTCTTGGCCGCATGGCGTCAGCACACTTGAGACGCCTTCGTCGAGAAAGATGGCACTCCCACAGCTTCCTTCCTTGCCCTTCTTGAAAGACCACTGATGGTCCCAGAACTTCGGCCTCTTGTAGAATGTCACATCGGTGAAGTACTTGCCATTCTCGAATACCTGGATCTTGCCATCCACCCTTCTGACTTCGAAGGGTGAGTCGTCGTGCCCATAGGCTGTAAACGAAAAGGGCCCAGTGATATCGTCTCCAATCCAGGTCAGGGGCGCATGGTAATAGCCATCGTCTATGAGCTCCTGTTTCA
>Ga0265342_10003102_pt1 | contig 13878 bp, 8 predicted proteins | sample 4CB327metaG_FD_203125 | JGI IMG/M metagenome (GOLD analysis project Ga0265342, IMG submission 203125) | Rhizosphere microbial communities from Carex aquatilis grown in University of Washington, Seatle, WA, United States - 4-CB3-27 metaG | ecosystem: Host-associated > Plants > Roots > Rhizosphere...
TGTATCCACGAAGCCCCCCGGTGTCAAGGCCAGAACACCAAGGAAATGCTGCAGAATCCGCCAGTTCGCGAAGATTTGTGTATTCCGGGCCGAAAGCGGAGAACGGGCCCTCTCCGAATCCTCGGAAAGGGCCCGCACTCCTTATTACTATTCCGCCGCCGGCAACTGCGCAGTCGCCTCGCTCGACTTGACGGCGTCTTTCTCACGCTCGCTGAGAATGAGCTTGTCGCGCTTGCCCGCGACCTCGCGCAGCCCATTCATCATCGCCCCGGTTCCCGCCGGGATCAGCCGGCCGACGATGACGTTTTCCTTCAGCCCGTCGAGGGTGTCCGCCTTGCCGTTGACCGCGGCTTCGGTGAGCACCCGCGTGGTCTCCTGGAAGGAGGCCGCCGAGATGAACGATCGCGTCTGCAACGAGGCCTTGGTGATTCCGAGCAACACCGGATGACCGCTTGCCTCTTTCTTGCCGTCGGCTTTCGCCACCGCGTTGATCTCGTCGAATTCGGTCCGATCCATTTGGTCGCCCTGGATCAGATCGGTTTCGCCGGAATCGTCGATCTCGACCTTCTGCAGCATCTGGCGAACGATCACCTCGATGTGCTTGTCGTTGATCTGCACGCCCTGCAGCCGATAGACCTCCTGGATTTCGTTGACCAGGTAGGCGGCGAGATCCTCGACGCCCTTGATCGCCAGAATGTCGTGCGGCGCCGGATTGCCTTCGACGATGAAGTCGCCCTTCTCGATGGCGTCGCCATCCTGCAAGTGGATGTGCTTGCCCTTCGGGATGAGATACTCCCGCACCTCTTCGCCCTTACCGCCCGGCTCGATCGTGACGCGACGCTTGTTCTTGTAGTCGCGACCAAAGCGGATAGTGCCGGAGATCTCGGCGATGACTGCCGCTTCCTTCGGCCGCCGCGCCTCGAACAGCTCCGCCACCCGCGGCAGACCGCCGGTGATGTCGCGCGTCTTGGCGCTTTCCGTCGGGATACGGGCGATGACGTCGCCCGCTTTGATCTTGCCGCCCGGATCGACCGAGATGATGGAATCAACCGAGAGCAGATAGCGCGCCTCGCCGCCACGGCTCAGCTTCAGGATCTTGCCGTCCTTGCCCTTGATCACGATGGCAGGACGCAGATCCTGGCCGCGGCCGGAGCCCGAAGTCCGCCAATCCGTGACCACGCGCTTGGCGATGCCGGTCGACTCGTCGAGCGATTCCGACATCGACTGCCCTTCGACCAGATCCTCGAACCCGATCGCGCCTTCGACTTCGGTCATCACCGGACGGGTGTAGGGATCCCATTCGGCGATGCGCTGGCCGCTCTTCACCTTGTCACCCTCTTCGACCCGCATGCGCGAGCCGTATTGGATGCGGTGAACGGCGCGTTCGGTGCCGTCCTGATCGACCACGATGACCGCCATGTTGCGGACCATCGCGATATTCTCGCCGTCGGAGTTCTTGGCGATATTCTTGTTCTTGATCTTGATCTTGCCGTCGAAGTTGGAGTCGATGAAGGACTGCTCGTTGATCTGCGCCGCGCCGCCGATATGGAACGTACGCATGGTGAGCTGGGTGCCCGGCTCGCCAATCGACTGCGCCGCGATCACGCCGACCGCCTCGCCCATATTGACCGGTGTACCGCGGGCGAGATCGCGCCCGTAGCACTTGCCGCACACGCCGTTGGTCAATTCGCAGGTGAGCACCGACCGGATGCGCACTTCTTGAATCGCCGCCTGCGTCACCGCCTCGACCTCAGGCTCTTCCAACAGCGTCCCGCGCTTGATGATGATCTTGTTGGTCGCGGGGTCGCGCAGATCTTCCGCCGTGGTGCGACCGAGAATGCGGGTCGCCAGCGACGCCACCACCTGACCGGAGTCGATGATCGCGCGCACCTTGATGCCGCCGGTCGTACCGCAGTCTTCGTCGGTGATGATGCAATCTTGCGCCACGTCGACCAGGCGTCGCGTCAGGTAGCCGGAGTTCGCGGTCTTCAGCGCCGTATCGGCGAGGCCCTTGCGGGCGCCGTGGGTCGAGTTGAAGTACTCGAGCACCGACAACCCTTCCTTAAAGTTGGAAATGATCGGGCTCTCGATGATTTCACCCGACGGCTTCGCCATCAGACCGCGCATGCCGGCGAGCTGACGCATCTGAGCGGGCGAACCGCGCGCTCCGGAATGCGCCATCATGTAGATCGAATTGATCGGCACTTCGCGTCCGGTCTTCTCGTCTTTGCGGACCGCTGAGATCTCGATCATCATTTCGTCGGCGATTTCTTCGGTGCACTTCGACCACGCGTCGACCACCTTGTTGTACTTCTCGCCTTGCGTGATCAGGCCCTCGTTGAATTGCTGCTCGAATTCCTTCGCCAGCTCGCGGGTCTGCTCGACGATCTTCCACTTCGACTTCGGCACCACCATGTCGTCCTTGCCGAACGAAATGCCGGCCTTGAAGGCGTGGTGGAATCCGAGCGCCATGATGCGATCGCAGAAGATCACTGTCTCCTTCTGACCGCAGTGGCGATACACCGTGTCGATCAGGTTGGAGATCTCGCGCTTGGTCATCAACTTGTTGACGGCTTCGTAGGAGATCTTCGGGCTTCGCGGCAGCACCTGCCCGAGCATCACGCGACCGGGCGTGGTGTCGTGCCAGGTCCTCACCAGCTTGCCTTTGTCGTCGAGGCCATACCAGCGATACTTGATCCTGCTGTGCAGGCTGATGACCTTCTCAGCCAACGCATGCTCGATGTCGGCGATATTGCCGAACAGCTTACTCTGGCCCGGCTCGTTGTCGCGCATCAGCGACAGGTAATACAGGCCGAGCACGATGTCCTGGCTCGGCACGATGATCGGCGAGCCGTTGGCCGGATGCAGGATGTTGTTGGTCGACATCATCAGCACGCGCGCTTCCAGCTGCGCCTCGAGCGACAGCGGAACGTGCACGGCCATCTGGTCGCCGTCGAAGTCGGCGTTGAAGGCGGCGCAGACCAGCGGATGCAGCTGGATCGCCTTGCCTTCGATCAGCACCGGCTCGAACGCCTGAATGCCGAGACGATGCAGGGTGGGCGCGCGGTTGAGCAGCACCGGGTGCTCGCGAATGACCTCGTCGAGAATATCCCAAACTTCGGGCTTCTCTTTTTCGACAAGCTTTTTCGCCTGCTTCACCGTGGTGGACAGACCCTTGGCGTCAAGCCGCGAATAGATGAACGGCTTGAACAGCTCGAGCGCCATCTTCTTCGGCAGCCCGCACTGATGCAGCTTCAGCTCCGGGCCGACCACGATCACCGAACGGCCGGAATAGTCCACGCGCTTGCCGAGCAGGTTCTGACGGAACCGGCCCTGCTTGCCCTTGAGCATGTCGGCGAGCGACTTCAGCGGCCGCTTGTTGGCGCCGGTGATGACGCGGCCGCGGCGGCCGTTGTCGAACAGTGCGTCGACGGCCTCCTGCAGCATGCGCTTTTCGTTGCGGATGATGATGTCCGGCGCGCGCAGTTCGATCAGCCGCTTGAGGCGGTTGTTGCGGTTGATCACGCGGCGATAGAGATCATTGAGATCGGAGGTCGCGAACCGGCCGCCGTCGAGCGGAACCAGGGGCCGCAGATCCGGCGGAATCACCGGAACCTGGGTCAGGATCATCCATTCCGGCTTGTTGCCGGACTGCACGAACGCCTCGATCAGCTTGACCCGCTTGGCGAGCTTCTTCGGCTTGAGCTCGGAGGTCGATTCCACGATCTCCTTGCGCAGATCCGCCGCCATCTTTTCCAGATCGAGCGCCTTGAGCATTTCCCGGATCGCTTCCGCGCCGATCATGGCGGTGAAGCTGTCCGCGCCGTACTCGTCCTGCGCCTTGATGAACTCGTCTTCCGACAGCAGCTGGCGATCGCCGAGCGCGGTCAGGCCGGGCTCCAGCACCACGTAATATTCGAAATACAGAATCCGCTCGAGATCCTTCAGCGTCATGTCGAGCAGCAGACCGATGCGGCTCGGCAGCGACTTCAGGAACCAGATATGAGCCACCGGCGCGGCCAGTTCGATATGGCCCATGCGCTCGCGCCGCACCCGCGACAGCGTCACCTCGACGCCGCACTTCTCGCAGATGATGCCCTTGTACTTCATGCGCTTGTACTTGCCGCACAAGCACTCGTAGTCCTTGATCGGCCCGAAAATACGCGCGCAGAACAGGCCGTCACGTTCCGGCTTGAACGTGCGGTAGTTGATCGTCTCCGGCTTTTTGATCTCGCCGTACGACCACGAGAGAATCTTCTCCGGCGACGCGATCGAGATGCGGATCTGGTCAAAGACCTGAGCCGGCGTCTGCGGACTGAAGAGATTCATGACCTCTTGATTCATCGTCTTCTCCACCTACGGGGCGCGCTCGCAGCGCTGGCCCCTTTCAGGATAACCACCCTGTCAAGCCGGGACGGCACATCGTCGTCCCGGAAGAAATCACCACTTACTCGGCCGCTTCCACATTCTCTCCGCCCGGTCCTCGTTGCTGCTTCGAGTTGTAGAGATCGACGTTGAGGCCGAGCGAACGCATTTCCTTCACCAGCACGTTGAACGATTCCGGAATACCGGCCTCGAACGTATCGTCGCCGCGCACGATGGCTTCGTAGACCTTGGTGCGGCCGGCGACGTCGTCCGACTTCACCGTCAGCATCTCCTGCAGCGTATAGGCCGCGCCGTAGGCTTCGAGCGCCCACACTTCCATTTCGCCGAACCGTTGCCCGCCGAACTGCGCCTTGCCGCCGAGCGGTTGCTGGGTGACCAGGCTGTACGGACCGATCGAACGCGCATGGATCTTGTCGTCGACCAGATGATGCAGCTTCAGCATATAGATGAAGCCGACGGTCACCTTGCGGTCGAACTGATCGCCGGTACGCCCGTCGTGCAGCACGACCTGTCCGGAGTGATCGAGGCCGGCGAGATCGAGCATGTGCTCGATGTCGGCCTCTTTGGCGCCGTCGAACACCGGGGTGGCAATCGGCACGCCGTGGCGCAGATTGCCGCCGAGTTCGACCAGTTCCTCTTCACCCAGCGACTTGATGGTCTCGTCGTCGCCATAGACCTTCTTCAGGGTCTCCTTCAGCGGCTTGAGATCCTTGCGGCTGTAATAGGCATCGACCGCCTGGCCGATGCGCTTGCCGAGGCCCGCGCACGCCCAGCCCAGATGCGTCTCCAGGATCTGTCCGACGTTCATCCGGCTCGGCACGCCGAGCGGATTGAGCACGATGTCGACCGGCTGGCCGTCCTCGAGGAACGGCATGTCTTCTGCCGGCACGATCTTCGACACCACGCCCTTGTTGCCGTGGCGGCCGGCCATCTTGTCGCCGGGCTGGATCTTGCGCTTCACCGCAACGAAGACCTTGACCATCTTCATCACGCCGGGCGGCAGCTCGTCGCCGCGCTGCAGCTTCTCGACCTTGTCGAGGAAGCGCTGCTCGAGACCCTTCTTGCTCTCCTCGTACTGCTTACGGATGGCCTCGATCTCGGCCATCAGCTTGTCGTTCGAGGTCGCAAACTGCCACCACTGCGAACGCGGGAACTCCTCCAGCACCGCGCGGGTGATCTTGGTGTCCTTCTTGAAGCCCTTGGGACCGGCGACGCCGACGCGTCCCTCGAGCAGCTCGGCCAAGCGGCCATAGACGTTGCGGTCGAGGATCGCCTGCTCGTCGTCGCGGTCCTTGGCGAGCCGTTCGATCTCTTCCCGTTCGATCGCGAGCGCGCGCTCGTCCTTCTCGACACCGTGCCGATTGAACACGCGCACTTCGACCACCGTGCCCTGCACGCCCGGCGGCACCCGCAACGAGGTGTCGCGCACGTCGGAGGCCTTTTCGCCGAAGATCGCGCGCAGCAGCTTTTCTTCCGGCGTCATCGGGCTTTCGCCCTTCGGCGTGATCTTGCCGACCAGAATGTCGCCGGCGTTGACCTCGGCGCCGATGTAGACGATGCCGGCTTCGTCGAGATTCTTCAGCGCTTCTTCCGAGACGTTCGGAATGTCGCGCGTGATTTCCTCCGGACCGAGCTTGGTGTCGCGCGCCATCACCTCGAATTCTTCGATGTGGATCGAGGTGAAGACGTCGTCCTTGACGATGCGTTCGGACAGCAGGATGGAGTCTTCGAAGTTGTAACCATTCCACGGCATGAACGCGACCAGCACGTTGCGGCCGAGCGCGAGCTCGCCGAGATCGGTCGAGGGACCGTCGGCAATGATGTCGCCCTTGGCGACGCTGTCGCCGACCTTCACCAGCGGACGCTGGTTGATGCAGGTGTTCTGGTTCGAGCGCTGGAACTTCATCAGCCGGTAGATGTCGACGCCCGACTTGGTCGGATCGAGATCGCCGGTTGCACGCACCACGATACGGGTGGCATCGACCTGGTCGATGATGCCGGTCCGCCGCGCCGCGATGGCGGCGCCGGAATCACGGGCCACCACGCCTTCCATGCCGGTGCCGACGAAGGGAGATTCCGCGCGCACCAACGGTACCGCCTGGCGCTGCATGTTGGAACCCATCAACGCGCGGTTGGCGTCGTCGTTTTCCAGGAACGGAATCAACGCGGCAGCCACCGACACCAACTGCTTCGGCGACACATCCATGAAGTCCACGCGATCGGGCGCCACCATCAGCACGTCGCCGGCATGACGGCACACGATCAGGTCTTCGGTGAAGCGTCCGCGTGCATCGATCGGCTGGTTGGCCTGGGCGACGTAGTAGCGGCCCTCTTCCATGGCGGAGAGGTACGTCACTTCGTCGGTGACCCGGCCGTCTTTCACCCGGCGATACGGCGTCTCGACGAAGCCGTATTTGTTGACCCGGGCGTAGGTCGCCAGCGAATTGATCAGGCCGATATTCGGACCTTCCGGGGTTTCGATCGGGCAGATGCGACCATAATGCGTCGGATGCACGTCGCGCACTTCGAAGCCCGCGCGCTCGCGCGTGAGGCCGCCGGGTCCAAGCGCCGAAAGCCGGCGCTTGTGGGTGATTTCCGACAGCGGATTGGTCTGATCCATGAACTGCGAGAGCTGCGAGGATCCGAAGAACTCGCGCACCGCGGCCGCCGCCGGCTTGGCATTAATCAGGTCCTGCGGCATCACGGTGTCGATGTCGACCGACGACATCCGTTCCTTGATGGCGCGCTCCATGCGCAGCAAGCCGATGCGATACTGATTTTCCATCAGCTCGCCGACCGAGCGCACCCGGCGGTTGCCGAGATGATCGATGTCGTCGATCTCGCCGCGGCCGTCGCGCAAGTCGACGAGGGTGCGGATCACGCCGACGATGTCCTCCTTGCGCAGCACGCGCAGGGTATCTTCGGCCTGCAGGTCGAGACGCATGTTCATCTTCACGCGGCCGACCGCAGACAGGTCGTAGCGCTCGGAATCGAAGAACAGCGAGTGGAACATCGCCTGCGCGGTGTCGAGCGTCGGCGGCTCGCCCGGACGCATGACGCGATAGATGTCGAACAGCGCGTCTTCGCGCGTCATGTTCTTGTCGGCCACCAGCGTGTTGCGGATATAGGCGCCGACATTGACGTGATCGACGTCGAGCACGGGAATTTCCTTGTAGCCCGCCTCGTTCAGCGTCTTCAGCACCTTGTCGGTGATCTCGCCGCCGGCCTCGACATGGATCTCGCCGGTCTTCACGTTGACCAGATCCTCGCCGATATATTGGCCGATGAGTTCCTCATCGGTCATGCGCAGCGCCTTGAGGCCTTTCTCGGCCAGCTGACGCGCCTGACGGACGGTGATCTTCTTGCCGGCCTCGACCACGACCTTGCCGGTATCGGCGTCGACCAGATCATTGATCGCCTTGTAGCCCTTGAGCCGATTGGCATCGAACGGCACGCGCCAGCCGTCTTTCGAGCGCTTGTAGACGATGTGCTTGTAGAACGTGCGCAGGATCTCCTCGGCGTCCATGCCGAGCGCATAGAGCAGCGACGTCACCGGGATCTTCCGGCGGCGGTCGATACGCGCGAACACGATGTCCTTGGCGTCGAACTCGATGTCGAGCCAGGAACCGCGGTAGGGAATGATGCGGGCGGCGAACAGCAGCTTGCCCGAAGAATGCGTCTTGCCCTTGTCGTGATCGAAGAACACGCCGGGCGAGCGGTGCATCTGCGAGACGATCACCCGCTCGGTGCCGTTCACCACGAACGTTCCGTTCATGGTCATGAGCGGAATATCGCCCATGTAGACGTCCTGCTCTTTGATGTCCTTGACCGAGCGCGCGCCGGTCTCTTCGTCGATATCGAACACGATCAGGCGCAGCGTCACCTTCAGCGGCGCCGCATAGGTCATGCCGCGCTGGCGGCACTCGTCGACGTCATACTTCGGCGGCTCGAATTCGTAGCGCACGAATTCGAGCTGAGCGGTATTGGAGAAGTCCGAAATCGGGAACACCGATTTGAAGACCGCCTGCAGACCCTCGTCGGGCCGTCCGCCCGGCGGTTCCTTTACCAGCAGGAATTGGTCGTAGGACGCCTTCTGAACCTCGATGAGGTTCGGCATCTCTGCGACTTCCTGAATTTTGCCAAAGAACTTACGGACCCGCTTGCGACCAGTAAACGTCTCTGCCATCGTGGCCTCTCGCTCCAACCGCCTGCCCGCTGCTGCTCATTGCAGCTTCTGGGCGGCGGCGCCTCCGACGATCCGCAACGGATCCGATCGGGAGTATCGTGATCGGCGGGGGATTTCGCTCAGACCCCGCCCAGAATACCGATCCGGACAACATCCCGACCGGCCAACACGCCTTGCCGCTTGCGCGGCGTTGGGCGACTCCGGAGTCTTATCCCCGGAGTCGCTGGATTCGTCTCACACTTACTTGAGTTCGACCTTGGCACCCACTTTTTCGAGGGTCGCCTTGATCTTTTCGGCCTCGTCCTTGGTCACGCCGTCCTTGACGGTTTTCGGCGCGCCTTCGACCAGGTCCTTGGCTTCCTTGAGGCCCAGTCCGGTCAGCGCCCGGACTTCCTTGATGACCTCGATCTTCTTGTCGCCGGTGCTGGCGAGTACGACCGTGAACTCGGTCTTCTCTTCCGCCGGTGCCGCCGCAGCAGCTCCCGGGGCCGCCGCCACCGCGACTGCGGCCGCTGCGGAAACGCCCCACTTCTCTTCGAGCAGCTTGGCGAGTTCCGCCGCCTCGAGCACCGTCAGCTTGGACAGCTCATCAACGAGCTTCGATACATCAGTCATAGATCCCACGTCCTTATCGGTTCGAACCAGTCGAGATTGCGAAGCGCGTCACGCGGCTTCGCTCTTGTTGGCATAAGCTTGAACCACCCGAGCGACTTTCGCCGCCGGCGCATTCAGCAACTGCGCCACCTTGGTCGCCGGGGCCTGCAGCAGGCCGACGAGCTTGGCACGCAATTCATCGAGCGACGGCAGCGCGGCGAGCGCCTTGATGCCGTCCGGGTTCAGCACGGTCGTGCCCATCGCTCCGCCGAGGATCACGAATTTCTCGTGGGCCTTGGCAAAATCGGTGGCGACCTTCGGTGCGGCCACGGGATCGCCCGAATAGGCAATCACGGTCGGCCCCTTCAGCAGGGGGACGACAACGGACGCGTCCGTGCCTTCAAGAGCGATCTTGGCGAGACGGTTCTTTGCGACCTTCACCGAGGCGCCCGCCTGCTTCATCTGCTTGCGCAGAGTCTGCATCTGGGCCACGGTCAGGCCTGCGTAGTGAGCCACGACCACGACGTTCGAGGTCTTGAAGACCCCGTTGAGCGCCGTGACGAGCTCCTTTTTGGCCGCTCGTTCCACTCTTGCTCTCTCCGGTTGGCGGCTTGTCCAGGGACAAAAGCCGCCGGTTGCGACTGCCGCCCTGACCTGTTCCGTCGACGACGTAAGGGCCAGGACGACGCTCCTGATGCCCTGCCCCCCGACGCGGCAAGCCGCCCCAGGATCTCTAGGTCCGAACCACTACGGGGTTGCCCCCGAAAAAGCTCTTCCCCGTCTGTGCAGGCTGGCGATTAAGCCGGGCGCGAACGCTCGGCACCTGCAGTCTTGGACAGGACTTAACTGTCCGGCATGCCGGACAGCTTGCGTGTCATCCTAAAAACGATGCCCGTCACCCCAGCCTTTCAGATGAATCCCTGGGGATGTCCAAAAGGAAAGATGCCGTTCACCGTGTTTTTCGAAGGACGCGCAAAGGCGCGCCGACAAACTGGGGCCGGCACGCCCGATAGGCACTATTTAGCCTCTCGCGCCGGCTTTGCCAAGTGCTGTATTCGCTTAGAGAGCCGCAATCACTCAGAACTGCTCGATTCGCTTAACCGCGCCCGTTCCCGGCTCCTCGCGGGACATTCCGGTCAGCGCCGGAATGCCCCCGCAAGGCCGTTAAGATCCGAACACGCTCGAGGGCTCGACCTTGACCCCCGGTCCCATGGTCGAGGAGATCGCGATCCGATTGATATAATGCCCCTTGGCCCCTGCTGGCTTGGCCTTTTGCACGGCATCCGCGAAAGCGCGAATGTTTTCAACCAGTTTCTCCTCGGAGAACGACGCCTTGCCGACCCCGCCCTGCACGATGCCCTGCGACTCCACCTTGAACTCGATGGTGCCTGATTTCGCCGCCTTGACGGCATTGGACACATCCATGCTCACGGTACCGACTTTCGGGTTCGGCATCAGGCCGCGCGGACCGAGCACTTTGCCGAGCCGTCCGACCAGCGGCATCATGTCCGGGGTCGCGATGCAGCGGTCGAAATCGACCTTGCCGCCATTGATCTGCTCGACCAGATCCTCGGCGCCGACGATGTCGGCACCCGCGGCCTTGGCCTCTTCGGCCTTGGCCCCGCGCGCGAACACGGCAACACGTACCGTGCGGCCGGAGCCGTTCGGCAGGCTGACGATGCCGCGCACCATCTGGTCGGCGTGACGGGGATCGACCCCGAGATTCATCGCGATTTCGACAGTCTCGTCGAATTTGGCCTTGGCGCGCTCCTTGACCATCTTCACCGCCGCTTCGAGCGGATAAAGCTTTTCGCGGTCGACGCCTTCGCGTGCTGAAACGATCCGTTTTCCGAGATTGCTCATGATCCTACCCCGCGACCTCGATGCCCATGGAGCGGGCGGAACCTTCGATCATGCGCATCGCCGACTCCACCGTATCGCAGTTCAGATCCGCCATCTTCTTTTCGGCGATCTCCTTGACCTGCGCCGCGGTCACCTTGCCGACCTTGTCGCGGCCGGGCGTCTTGGAGCCTGATTCCAGCTTGGCGGCCTTCTTCAGGAAGTACGACACCGGCGGCGTCCGCATCTCGAAGGTGAAGGAGCGATCCTGGTAGATCGTAATCACCACCGGGACCGGCTGGCCCTTCTCCATCTGCTGGGTCTTGGCATTGAACGATTTGCAGAACTCCATGATGTTCAGCCCGCGCTGACCAAGCGCGGGCCCGATCGGCGGGGAAGGATTGGCCGCCCCCGCCGGCACCTGCAATTTGAGAAAACCCGTGACTTTTTTTGCCATCGCTGAGCTCCTGTGCGCGCGCCGACGCTTGATGTCGGCGCATCAGGGAACGTGGTTCGGATCCCGACGGTTTGGCAGACCGCCGTCTCCTCCCACGCGTGAAAGGCAGTTAGAGTTTCTCTACCTGCCCAAATTCCAGTTCCACCGGCGTCGCCCGTCCGAAGATCGACACCGCGACCTTCAACCGCGAGCGGGCGTCGTCGACTTCCTCAACCGTGCCGTTGAACGACGCAAACGGGCCATCCGACACCCGCACCTGCTCGCCCACCTCGAACGACACCGAAGGCTTCGGCCGTTCGATGCCTTCCTGCACCTGGTGCAGGATCCGCGCCGCCTCGGAGTCCGAGATCGGCATCGGCTTGTTGTCGGTGCCAAGGAATCCCGTGACCTTCGGGGTGTTCTTGATGAGGTGATAGGCCTCATCGGTCAGATCCATCTTCACCAGCACGTAGCCGGGGAAGAACTTGCGTTCGGCGTCCACCTTGCGGCCGCGCCGCACTTCCACGACCTTTTCGGTCGGCACCATGATCTCTTCGAACAGGTCCCCAAGCCCACGCTGCTTGGCCTGCTCGCGGATCGATTCCGCGACCTTTTTCTCGAAATTCGAGTAGGCGTGGACGATGTACCAGCGCTTGGCCATGGCCTCAATTCCAGCCGCTTTGTTCACGTTAGCTGCCAATCCCGAGGACGACCGTTACAGCGATACGGATGATGTAATCGGCAAACAAAAAGAACACCCCGGCGACGGTCGCCATCACGAACACCATCGCCGTCGTAATCGCAGTTTCGCGCCGCGACGGCCAGGTGACTTTCTGGATCTCCGCGCGCACTTCCTGCATGAACTTGAGCGGGCTTGCCTTTGCCATCACTTGATCCGTCACCCAGACTGCCTCGTTTAGAACTGCCCGTTTTGGGCTTTCGCCCGAACAACCCTCTTTCCGATGGGATTTGCTTCGCCTCGCCGCAGATGTCCCTGGCTGCGCGGCCAAACCCTCGCCCGGTAATCGGACACTAGGAGCATCCTGCCCCGGCAACCTGCCTAGACGGGGCAGGTGTCTTGGCAGGAGTGGAGGGACTCGAACCCCCAACCCCCGGTTTTGGAGACCGGTGCTCTAGCCATTGAGCTACACTCCTCCGGAAGCGGGTGCGGCGGCCCAAAGGCACGCCGCGGGTTTCTCATGCATGAACGGCGACGGCAATGCAAGCCCGACCGTGAGGTTAGCATGCTTAATGCGTTGGCGTGGTGACCGGCATCGCCGTCCTCAGCGACTGCGTCACCAATTCGGTGCTCGTATCAGCGCCCTCTCCCATGGGGAGAGGGCAGCATTGAGCGCGCAGCAACCTTGGTTGGGTGAGGGGCTCTCGCGCGACGTGAGACCGTAACCCCTCACCCACTTCCGCCTATTGGAACTCCGAGTAGCCCGGCACGTCACTCAATAATACTGGCAACCACGCCGGCGCCGACGGTACGGCCGCCTTCGCGGATGGCGAAGCGCAGCTTCTCTTCCATCGCGATCGGGACGATCAAGGTGACCTCCATCGCGATGTTGTCGCCCGGCATCACCATCTCGGTGCCTTCCGGCAGCGACACCACACCGGTCACGTCGGTGGTGCGGAAGTAGAATTGCGGGCGGTAGTTGGTGAAGAACGGCGTGTGCCGCCCACCCTCTTCCTTGGTCAGGATATATGCTTCCGCCTTGAACTTCGTGTGCGGCTTCACCGTGCCCGGCTTGCACAGAACCTGACCGCGCTCGATTTCCTCGCGCTTGGTCCCGCGCAGCAGGCAGCCGACGTTGTCCCCCGCCTCGCCCTGATCGAGGAGCTTGCGGAACATCTCGACGCCCGTCACCGTCGTCTTGGTCGTCGGCTTGATCCCGACGATCTCGACTTCCTCGCCGACCTTGATGATCCCGCGCTCGATCCGACCCGTGCACACCGTGCCGCGGCCCGAAATCGAGAACACGTCTTCCACCGGCATCAGGAACGGCTGATCCTTCGGGCGCTCCGGCTGCGGGATGTTCTCATCCACCGCCTTCATCAGCTCCAGGATCGCGTCGTGGCCGAGCTTCTTGTCCTTGTCTTCCAGCGCGCACAGCGCCGAGCCCTTGATCACAGGGATCTTGTCGCCGGGGAAATTGTACTTCGACAGCAGCTCCCGCACCTCGAGCTCGACCAGCTCCAGCAGTTCCGGGTCGTCGACCATGTCGACCTTGTTCATGAACACCACAAGGGCGGGCACGCCAACTTGGCGCGCCAGCAGGATATGTTCGCGCGTCTGCGGCATCGGGCCGTCCGCCGCCGATACCACCAGGATCGCGCCGTCCATCTGCGCCGCACCGGTGATCATGTTCTTCACGTAGTCCGCGTGACCGGGGCAATCCACGTGCGCGTAGTGCCGCTTGTTGGTCTCGTATTC
>Ga0265342_10003104_pt1 | contig 13876 bp, 12 predicted proteins | sample 4CB327metaG_FD_203125 | JGI IMG/M metagenome (GOLD analysis project Ga0265342, IMG submission 203125) | Rhizosphere microbial communities from Carex aquatilis grown in University of Washington, Seatle, WA, United States - 4-CB3-27 metaG | ecosystem: Host-associated > Plants > Roots >...
TGCTCGAACGCGCCGACCGCGAATATCACGATGTGATCCTGACGGCCGTTGCAGGCGGCGAGGCCCCGACCAACGACAAAACCAGGCCGCTGCTGGAGATCATCGGAAAATACACCAATCTTCCGCTCGATCAGGTGATCGGCAATTGCGCCTATATCGATCCCGAGGGCAGGCTGGACGTCAAGAACGTCGCCAACCAGATCGAATGGCTGCAAGGCCAGGGCTTCGTCGACAAGGGGGTGAAGCTTGATGCCGTCATCGCCAAAGATTTTGTGAAGCCATATTAGTGGACCTGATTGCCGACCATATCTCGCATCGATTCGGCGCGCTCGATGTGCTCGACGATGTCTCGTTCGCGGTTGGCGCGGGTGAAGTGGTCGCGGTTGTCGGCCCCTCGGGTTGCGGCAAGAGTACGTTGCTCTCCATTCTTGGCGGCTTGCTGCAGCCGCTTCTGGGCGCGGCGAAGCTGCGCGGGTACGCGCCGCCGAAAAGTCTCAATCCGCTGACCTTCGTGTTCCAGGATTTTGCGCTGCTGCCGTGGTGCACGGTGGCGGAGAATGTCGAATTCCCGTTGCTGCACGCGATCGCGGACGCCGCCGCACGGCGTTCGGTGGTCGACGATGCGCTCTCCCGCACCGGACTGTCGGATTTTCGAAAGACCTATCCGAAGCAGCTTTCGGGCGGCATGCGCCAACGCGTGGGCATTGCACGGGCGCTGGCGGTCAAACCTGCGATCCTGCTGATGGACGAACCGCTGTCGGCGCTGGACTCCCAGACCCGCGAACTGCTGATGGAAGATTTTATCCGCTTGCTCGCAGACGCCGCGATGGGTGCGGTCTATGTCACACACAATCTCGAAGAAGCCGTTCGGCTGGCGGACCGCATCGTGGTGCTGTCGCGCCGTCCCGGCCGCGTGCGTGAGGTCGTTGCCATTCCGATGTCTCGCGCCGAGCGCGGCGAACTTCATGCGCGGGAAAAATTGCTGGCGCTGCAAAACGAGCTGTGGTCGGTGATCCGGACCGAGGCCATCGATGCAGAACGCGAGGTTCAGCGTGGTTGAGTGTGGCAAGGACGCGGTGAGCCCCGCACAGGCAAGCGGCAGCGACTTGCGCCACGTCGGCTTTCGTGGCGGTGGCTTCCTGCCGCAGACCTCCCGTTATGCCGGTCTTGCCGCGATCGCCGTCGTGATCGGGGTCTGGCAACTCGCCGGCAGCCTGTCGCTGGTCAATCCGGTGTTCCTACCGACGCCGCTGTCGATCCTGCGCGCGATGGTTCAGTTGGCGTTGTCCGGCGCGCTTTGGCAGCACCTCGCCTACTCGATCTTGCGCATCGGCAGCGGATGGCTGCTGGGTACAGTGGCCGGCATTATTATCGGATTTGCGATCGGACTATCCACGCTGGCGCGGAGCGTCGGCATCACTTTCATCTCGGCGCTGTTTCCGATCCCGAAAATCGCGCTGTTGCCGCTTCTGATCCTGTGGCTGGGGATCGGCGAGGAGCCGAAGATCGCAACCATTGCGCTCGGCGTCTTCTTCTCCACAGCGATTGCGGTCTATAGCGGGGTGGACGCGGTGCCGCGCAATTTGATCCGGATGGCGCAGAGTTTCAACGTGCCGTTTTCTACCATCGTCCGCCGCGTGATCTGGCCGGGCGCATTGCCGTCGATCCTCGCCGGCTTTCGGATCACCGCGTCAGTGGCGCTGCTGCTGGTCGTGAGCGCGGAAATGATCGGCGCGGAATACGGCATCGGCGCGTTCGTGTTGCAGGCTGGCAACCTGATGCAGACCGACCAATTGCTGGCCGGCGTCGTCATCCTGTCGGTGTTCGGGCTTCTGGTGGGATGGTCGATCAGCCGGCTGGAACGGCGGCTGTTGCGCTGGCGGTGAGGATGGTGCTGAGCAGCAATTGCGACCGTCATGCCCGCGCTCGTCGCGGGCATCCACGTCTTGCGTGCTTCTTCGTGGTCGCATAGGCGTGGATGGCCGGGGCAAGCCCGGCCATGACGAAACATGGAGCGCGGCGCTGGTTTTACGCGTTTCCTCTGTCCTCGCGGAACAGGTCTAGCTTCTGCTGCACCGGACGGTCGGAGAACGAGAACAGCACCGAGTCCGCATCTGCCTCGTGCGTCACCCACTGCCAGCTCGGTACCACGAACAGGTCGCGCGGACCCCACTCGAAGGTCTGCTCGCCGACCCGCGTGCGGCCCTTGCCTTCGATCGCCGCGAACACGGTCGCGTCGGTCGAGCGATAGCGCGCGGTCTTGAAGCCCTTCGGCAGCAACTGGATGAAGGTGCCGATGGTCGGCATCGCGAAATCGCCGGTCTCGGGATTGGAGAATTTCAGCTTCAGGCCGTGACAGGCGTCCCATTCGTTACGCTGCTTGGCGGCCTCGAGCGCCTCGCGTGTATAGGAGTAAGGATAGTTGAAGATCGGCGATGTCTTGGATTTGCGCTTGTCGTCGATCGGCAGCAGGTTGTGGCCGTAACGCGCAAAGCTGTCGCCGGCGGGACGGCTGATCTTCTGCTGGTCTTCCTTCGACTGTTCGGCAAAGGATGCGTCAAAGAACTGCACCATCGGGATATCGAGACCGTCGAGCCAGAACATGTTCTCGGACGTCTCGTTGCAATGGTCGTGCCAGGTCCAGGCCGGCGTGATGACGAAGTCACCCGGCGACATCGCGGTGCGCTCGCCGTCAACAGAGGTATAGGCGCCCTGGCCCTCGAGCACGAAGCGCAGCGCCGACTGGCTGTGACGATGGGCGGGTGCGATGTCGCCCGGCACCACCATCTGTACGCCGGCAAACAGCGAGGTCGTTATTTTCGACTGGCCGCGCAATCCCGGATTTTCCAGCACCAGCACGCGCCGCTCGGCTTCCTTGGCGGTGATCAGTTTTCCCGCCTCGTTCATGTAGGCGCGGATCGCGTCGAACTTCCACAGATGCGGCTTGCAGGCGCTTCTCGGCTCGGGCGTCACCAGGTCGCCGAGCACGGTCCACAGCGCGGTAAGATTTTCGCCGTCGATCTTCTTGTAGAACGCCTCGCGTTCCGGCGTCTTCGACACGGCTTCCATGAGCTTCTCCCGTTGGCGCTGTTGTTCGTTTCTTGATTGACAGTATACTGCCAATTTGGGTAGCGTCAATCAAGGCCGGAAAGGCCCGCGTACAAATAAAAGGGGAGGTCTCGCGATGAAGCTGCACGGCTATTTTCGCAGCAGCGCGTCCTATCGGGTTAGAATCGCGTTGAACCTGAAGGGGTTAAGTGCGGAACACCTGAGCTACCATCTGCGCAAGGGCGAACAGCGCGCTTCCGATTATCTGGAGCTCAACCCGCAAGGTCTGGTTCCGACGGTTCAGGGCGATGACGGCGTCGTTCTCACCCAGTCGCTCGCGATCATCGAATGGCTCGATGAAACCCATCCAACGCCGCCGCTTCTTCCGAAAGATCCGCTGCGCCGCGCCCAGGTCCGCGCTTTTGCGCAAGCGATCGCCTGCGATATCCACCCGGTCCAGAACCTGAAGGTCCTGGCGCGGCTGCGCGAACTCGGTCTTGCGGAAGAGAAAGTCACGGAGTGGGCAGCATGGGCCAACCGTGAAGGTCTTGGCGCGTGCGAAAAACTGATCGCGGGCGAAACCGGTCCGTTCTGCTTCGGCGACGCGCCGACCCTTGCCGATCTTTGTCTGGTGCCGCAACTCGCCAATGCGCGGCGCTTCGGCGTGGATGTCGCCGCGTTCCCGCGCCTGTTGAAAGCGGAAGCGGCTGCGAGAGAGCTCAAGGCGTTTGCCGACGCTGCGCCGGAGCGGCAGCCCGATGCCGAATAACAAGGACCCCGTCACGATGGATGCCGTCTACACCGCCCCCGGCTATCTCTTCCGCCGGATGCAGCAGATCGCGGTCGCGATCTTCATCGAAGAGTGCAAGGATTTCGACCTGACGCCGGTGCAATATGCCGCGCTGATCGCGATCCGTACCCATCCCGGCATCGACGCCACGCGTCTCTCCGCGGTGATCGCGTTCGATCGTTCGACGCTCGGCAGCGTGATCGAGCGGCTGGAGGCCAAGAGCTATATCGAACGCAAGCCCGCGCTAGAGGACAAGCGGGTCAAGCTTTTGTACCTGACCAAGGCGGGCGCCAACCTGTTGCGCGACATCATGCCGTCGGTCGATCGCGTCCAGGCGCGGATTTTGCAGCCGCTGAAGCCTGCCGACCGCAAGACGCTGCTGACGTTGCTCGAACAACTCGTCGATCTCAACAACGAGGCGTCGCGCGTGCCGCTTCGCGCCGAAGATGCCTTGGAACATTTGAGCAAGGTGAGCTGATGTCGGGCGTTCAACAAGCACGGCCGGTCCTGATCGCGGGCGGCGGCATCGGCGGCCTGGCGGTGGCGCTGGGCCTCGCGCAAAAGGGTATCGGTTCGATCCTGCTGGAGAAAGCATCCTCGCTGGGCGAGATCGGCGCCGGCATTCAGCTCGGCCCGAATGCCTTTCATGCTTTCGACTATCTCGGCGTCGGCGAAGCCGCGCGCAACATGGCGGTCTATGTCGATCATCTCCGGATGATGGACGCGATGACGGCGAAGGAAATTTGCCACGTCGATCTCGGCGAAGCGTTCCGCACACGCTTCGGCAATCCTTATGCAGTCGTGCATCGCGGCGACCTGCACGGTGTTTTCCTGAAAGCGTGTCGCGACAGCGATCTGATCGATTTACGGGTCAGCTCCGAGGTCATTGGTTACGATCAGGATGGCTCGTCGGTCACCGCCAAACTCGCCTCGGGCGATCGCGTCACCGGTTCGCTCCTGATCGGCGCCGACGGGTTATGGTCGAACATCCGCAAGCAGGTTGTCGGCGACGGCAAGCCGCGCGTCTCCGGCCACACCACGTACCGCTCCGTGATTCCGACCGAGCAGATGCCGGAGGACTTGCGCTGGAATGCGGCCACGCTATGGGCTGGTCCGAAATGCCATCTCGTGCACTATCCGTTGTCAGGGTGGAAAGTGTTCAATCTTGCCATCACCTGCCACAACGATGCGCCGGAACCTGTTGCCGGCAAGCCGGTGAGTGAAGAAGAGGTGATGAAGGGATTTGCGCATATTCACGAGCGCGCGCTCGAGATCATCCGCCACGGCATCAACTGGAAACTCTGGGTGCTTTGCGATCGCGATCCGACCGAGCGCTGGGTCGACGGTCGCGTCGTTCTGCTCGGTGATGCCGCGCATCCGATGCTGCAATATTTCGCGCAAGGCGCCTGCCAGGCGATGGAAGATGCGGTGTGCCTGTCGCATATGCTGGGGAGCCACCCGAGCGACCACGAGCGTGGCTTGCAAAAATACCGCGAGCAGCGTTTCCCGCGCACCGCGCGCGTGCAAATGATGTCCCGCGTGATCGGGGAACACATCTATCATCCCGACGGCGAACACGCGCGGTTGCGCAACGCCATTATGGGCGCGAAGTCGCAAGAGGAATGGTGCGATGAACTCGCCTGGCTTTATGGCGGCACAGGGCTGAGGGGGTAAGGATGACCCGGTGCTCCTCTTGGTCATTGCGAGGAGCGCAGGCGACGAAGCGATCCAGTCTTCTTTTTTGGATTGCTTCGCTGACCCTCGCAATGACGGGTAGTCACATCCGCATCACGGCCTGGCGGTCGATCTTGCCGGTGCCGGTTTTCGGCAACTCGTCGACGAACCTGATCTCGCGTGGATATTTGTAGGGCAAAAGCTTCGCCTTGACGAAGTCTTGCAGTAACTTTGTCGCCTCGTTTCCGTCGGCTGCAGCCCTGTTCATGACGACGACGGCCTTCAGCGTCATACGCCGGTCCGGCAATTCGGCGGCGAACACCGCGCACTCGCGCACGTCGGGATGTTCGGCGAGGCACAGTTCGACCTCGAGCGGATAGACCCACTGGCCCGAAATTTTGATCAGGTCGTCGGCCCGGCCACGGAAGAAATAGAATCCGTCGGTGTCGCGTACGAAACGGTCGCCGGTATAGATCCAGCCACCCTCGCGGATGGTCTCGGCGGATTTGTCGGGCCGGTTCCAGTACAGCGGCGTGTTGGAATCGCCGCGCACCCACAAGATGCCTTCGGCGTTGTCGCCGACTTCGTTGCCGTCACTGTCTTTCAGCGCGATCTCGTAGCCGGGCACACGAAGCCCGGCGGCGCCGAGCTTTTTGTTCTCCGCGCGATTGCTCAGATAGATGTGCAGGACTTCGGTCGAACCGAGACCTTCCATGATTTCGAGGCCAGTCAGCGTCTTCCAGCCGTTGAAGACTTCGGATGAAAGAACTTCGGCGGCCGACACGGCCATGCGCAGCGAGGAGAAGTCGGCTTTGTCAGCGCCCTCAGCCTTGGTCAGCGACGTGTAAAGCGTCGGCAGTCCGAAGAAGACAGTCGGGCGATAGCGCGCGATCGCCTCGAAGATGGCCTGCGGTTTGGGTTGGCCCGGCAGCAGCAGCGTCGCCGCGCCGACGGCGAATGGAAAGGTGACGGAGTTGCCGAAGCCGTAGGCAAAGAACATCTTCGGCACCGAGAAGCAGATGTCGTCGGCCGTCAGTTTGAGGAAATTCTGCGCATAGGCTTTCTCGCTATAGGCCATGTCGTGCTGAAGATGGACGATGCCTTTAGGCCTTCCAGTCGAGCCCGACGAATACATCCAGAACGCCATTTCATCGCGGTGCGTATCGGCCTCGGCGAGTTCGGCGGAAAAGCCTGGTAAGCATTGCTTTGCGGTCAAGGTCTTTGGCACGGCATGGGTACCAGCCTCGCCATTGACGACGATGAGTGTGTGCAACGCCGTGTCCTTGCAGGCAACATCGTCAAATCGCGTACAAAATTCAGCGTCGGCGACCGCGACAGTTGCACCTGAATCCGAGAGGTAGAATTGCAACAGATCCGGTGGCGTCAGCGTGTTGATCAGAAGCGGCACGAAGCCCGCCCGTACCGCGCCGAAGAACGCCGCCGGATAGGCGGGCGTATCGTCGAGAAACATCAGGATGCGATCACCACGCTTGAGGCCGAGCGAGATCAGCCCGTTGCCCCATCGCGCGGCTTCCGCACAGAGTTCGCGATAAGTTACAGCGCCAAGCGGACCGGTCAGCGCGAGCCGGTCGCCGTTTCCCTTGTCGAGGTTGTCGAACAGAATGCGACTTGCATTGTAGGTTTCTGGAACGGAAAAGCGGATCTCGCGCGCGCCGCCGCTGTTGGGAGGCACCTGGTCTGTGATCTGGAGAGGGGTGGCCGACATCATTCCCGGCCTCCGTCGGCGGACTCTGACCGCGATGCCTCATAGCGGGCCATGAAGCCGGGCGACATCATGCGCAGACGCGTGTCGTCGATTCGCCCCGAGCGGGTGATGTAGCTGTAGGCAAAATCCATCAGGTCGAGCTTCATGTGTTCGGCGAAACCGGCATACCAGTCGGCGCTGGTGCGCGCCGCCGTCACGAGTTTCTGCACGATCGGCTTGCGGTCGGCCTCATAGCGCGCCAGCGCCGTCGTGACATGCGCCTCCGCCTCCAGCGCCTTGGCCAGCGCAATCGCGTCCTCGATGGCCAACCGCGTGCCGGAGCCGATCGAGAAGTGCGCGGAATGCAGCGCGTCGCCGATCAGCACCATGTTCCTGAAGGACCAGCGCTCGTTCCATACCCAGGGGAAATTCCGCCACACGGATTTGTTTGAGATCAGCATGCCGCCGCCGAGCGCTTCGGCGAACACCTCCTCGCAGATCGCCCTGGACTGGTCGGCGTCCTTGTAGGCAAATCCGTAATGGTCCCAGGTCGCGCGGTCACACTCGACCAGGAAAGTGCTCATGTCATTGGAGTAGCGATAGTGATGCGCGTTGAACGTTCCGCGTCCGGTATCCACGAAGGTCTGCGACAGCGTCTCAAAGCGCTTGTGGGTGCCGTACCAGGCGAACTTGTTGGTGGAGTAAGAGATGGAGAAGCCGAAATCGCCCTCGAAGGCGCGGCGCACCAGCGAATTGAGGCCGTCGGCCGCAACGATCAGGTCGTAGCCGCTCAACTGATCGAGCGAGGCTTGCGTGTCGAAATGCAGGACGACACCGACGGACGCTGCACGCGCCTGCAACGTCTTGAGCAGTTCCAGCCTGCCGATCGAGGAAAATCCAACGCCATCGATCTCGACGCTCTCGCCGCGAAGATTGAGCGTGATGTTCTTCCAGCTTTCCATTTTCGGCGCGATCGCATCGACCGTTTCGGGGTCGTCGGCGCGCAGGAATTCCATCGCCTGGTCGGAGAACACTACGCCAAAACCCCAGGTCGCGTCGGCCGGGTTCTGTTCGAACAGGTCGATGCTCGCGTCCGGGTGGCGCTTCTTCCAGAGATAGCTGAAATAGAGGCCGCCGGGGCCTCCGCCGATAACGGCGATGCGCACAATCTCCTCCCCGATTGACAGTATACTTACAGTTTTGGGGTCAATCTAGCGCCCGCGCGCCGCGGGCGCTACCGGAAACTTTCGGTTTTGAGACCCGGCGCAGCCTGCGCGGTAGACACCGTCGGCGGCGGAGACCGCGGCGTTGGCCGTGCCGGTTTGGAAAATCGTGAACGCGGCAAAGGCAGGGATGGCGCCTGCTGATGGCAATGAGCGCATGTTTGTTCTCCCTTGTTCGACGTCGGTCGCTTCCTTTCCTTCGAGTCGCTTTGCTCCACCTTGGTCGGCCTTCCGCCAGCTTGCGTCATGGCCGAAGACTCGTTGTATTGATGGTTTGTAGTGGTGGCTGTGCGCTGATTTTGATTGCCGCTCCCTCTTGCAAGGAGAACTCATGGCAGAGTCCAGGACCAAATGGCTTGCCTTCTATGGCGAGAATGTCGAGCCCATTTTCAAAGAGATCGTATCCCACGTCGAGAAGATCATCATCGGAACGCTGATCATTTCGGCCGGTGCTCATGTGCCGAGCAATGAGCCGGCGATTCAATTATTCGGATATCTGCGTCACAGTCTGATCGGCCGAGGCGTTATGCTGGTCGGCATTATCATCCTGCTTCTGAATTTCATCGATGGCCTCTACAAGCTCGCGAAGGTGAACTGGCATGTGGCATGGCAAATCGCGATGTCGGTGTTCTACATCGCGCTGTCGGTCCGCATGATCCAGCTTATCCTCGCGTTTCGTGGCGAATGAGCAGTGGCGGCAAAAAGCGGCCGCTGATGCGAGCTTAACGGGTTGCGAACGGCGCCAGCACCTCCTGGCAGCCCGGGGACAAGTCGGCGGCGCGGTTTGAAATGCACTGCATGATGCGGCCGCCGCCGGGTACCACGCCGGCGCACAGGGTGCGGATGTCGGCGCCGCAGGCCGAACGCATCACAAACAGCTCTTCGCGCGGCAACATCGGCCGCAGCACGATCACTGCCGGAGCCGCCGCAGGCGCCACGCCGGCTGCTGCCGGAGCTCCGCTCATGGCGGCTGCAAGTGCCTTGCCGCAAGCCGGCGAAACGCTGGCCTTGTTCTTTTCGAGGCATTCCAGCGCCGGTGCGCCGCCGGTCGGAACGCCTGCGCAAACCTTCGAATAATCGCCACGACATGCGCTTCGGATTGCGGAAACCTGCGAACTGCTCGGCTTCTTTGTCGCCGCGGTCCCAGGCTTGGACTCATCTTTCGGCTCGACCGCAGTTGTCTCCGTCTTCGGAGCTGCGGCAGGCGCGGCTTCGGTCTTGGTGGCTTCGGTCTTTGTGGGTTCGTTCTTGGCGGGTTCGTTCTTTGGCGCCACGGAAGCTTCGAGGGCGCCGACCGCACTCTGGCAGCTCGACGACAGGCTCGACATATTCTTGGCGAGACATTGCAGCGCCGCTTCGCCGCCCGGCTGTACACTGGAGCAATGCGCCATATAGTCGGAGCGGCAGGCCGATTTCACGGCTGCCCTTTGCGCCTCGCTTGGGCCTTGCGAGAAGGAGGGTGTTGCGATGGCGCCAATTGCCACCGTGACAAGCGCACAGAACACCGTACGTTTCGACGCGTCAAACATCTGGGCAAATCCTTTTGGCTAAATGGCTTTGCGCAATCCTTTCAGTTATCGCTGGCGCTGCGCTTCAACGCTGAAAATTCCAGCTCTTGAATCTCTCAAACCCGGGACCGTTGGCAGAACAACCTGCACGGGAGATCATTTTCGCTTTCCGGTTCCGTCACAAGCGGATTATTGTTATCAAGGCGCGACAGAACGCCTCCTCGATAAGCGTCCTTATCTTTGAACCAAATGGCACTTCGATAGACGTGTTTTGATTTAAAACAGGCTGCAATTGAGGCACAGGGAATTGAAGCACGAGATGAGGTCTTCGCGTTTGCACAACGCTGCCACCGCCTCGCGTGTCGCGTTTGCGATGTCGGCATTCGTCATACTAAGTGCCTGCGAGCAAAATACTTTTGTGCCGCCGCCGCCGCCGAAGGTGGATGTCGCCACGCCGCTGCAGAAATCGATTACGCGCTATCTCGATGCCACCGGCAACACCGCACCGGTCAAGAGTGTCGATCTGGTCGCGCGCGTGCAGGGCTTTCTGCAAGCGATCAACTACAAGGACGGCAGTCCGGTAAAGGAAGGCACGACGCTGTTCACGATCGAGCCCGAGACCTACAAGCTCAAGCTCGAACAGGCGCAGGCGGCGGAGGCGGGTGCTCAGGCGTCGCTGAAACAGGCGGAGACCGACTACAAGCGCCAGGTCGATCTGGTGCAGAGGCAGGCGGTATCGCAGTCGACGCTGGATACCTCCACATCCAACCGCGACAATGCGCAGGCCAATCTTCTGCAGGCCCAGGCCAGCACCAAAATTGCGCAGGTCAACTTCGGCTACACCAACGTCACCGCGCCGTTTGACGGCATCGTGACCGCGCATCTTGTCTCGGTCGGCGAGCTCGTCGGCGTGGCGTCGCCGACGCAACTCGCCACCATCGTGGCGCTCGATCCGATCTATGTGAATTTCAACGTCAACGAACAGGACGTGCTGAGGGTGCGCGAGGAAGCGCGCCGCCGCGGCCTGACCGTCGATGACCTGCGCCAGCTCCCGGTCGAGATCGGGCTGCAGACCGAGACCGGCTATCCCCACAAGGGCACGCTCGATTACATCGCGCCCCAGGTCAACCAGTCGACGGGCACGCTCGCCGTGCGCGGCATTTTGAAAAACCCCGACCGTGCGCTGTTGCCCGGCTATTTTGCCCGCGTCCGGGTGCCGTTCGAGCAGGACGTAAAGGCGATGCTCGTTCCCGACGTCGCGCTCGGCAGCGACCAGGCTGGCCGCTATGTGCTGGTGGTCAATGCAGAGAATGTCGTCGAGCAGCGAAAGGTGACGATCGGTCCGCTGGAAGGCGATCTGCGCGTCATCGAAAGCGGATTGAAGGCAGGTGACAGGGTTGTCGTCGCCGGGCTGTTGCGCGCGATCCCGGGTCAGAAGGTCGAGCCGCAGCTCAAGAATATCGAGTCCGGCGGCGCGGCCGCGAAGTAGGAGCCGGCGATGATCTCGAAATTCTTCATCGAGCGCCCGGTTCTTTCCAACGTGATCGCGATCCTGATGATCCTGATTGGCGGTGTGGCGCTGTTCAACCTCGCCATCGCCCAATACCCCGACGTGGTCCCTCCGACCGTGCAGGTCACGACCCGCTATCCCGGTGCCAGCGCCAAGACCGTGATCGACACCGTGGCGCTGCCGATCGAGCAGCAGGTCAACGGCGTCGAGGACATGATTTACATGCAGTCCTACAGCGGGGCCGACGGCACCTATACGCTGACGGTGACGTTCAAGATCGGCACGGACCTCAACTTCGCGCAGGTCCTGGTGCAGAACCGCGTGTCGGCGGCGTTGTCGCAGTTGCCGCAATCGGTGCAAAGCCAGGGCGTCACGGTGCAGAAGAAGTCCACCGCGATCCTTCTGTTCGTGACGTTGACCTCGCCGAGTGCGACCTATGACAGCCTGTTCCTGAGCAACTACGCCACCATCAATCTGCGCGACGAGCTCTCGCGCCTGCCGGGGGTGGGCAACGTCACGGTGTTCGGCGCCGGCCAGTATTCGATGCGGGTCTGGCTCGATCCGAACAAGTTGCAGGTTCGCGGGCTGATGCCGCAGGACGTGATCCAGGCGATCCAGCAGCAGAGCCAGCAGGTCACCGCAGGCCAGGTCGGCGCGCCGCCTACGCCGGCCGGCCAGGCGTTTCAGTACACGCTCAACGTCGCGGGACGCCTCGACGACAAGACCGGGTTCGAAAACATCATCGTCAAGACCGGCGATAATGGCGACGTCACGCGGGTGCGCGATGTCGGCTGGGTCGAGCTCGGCGCGCAGACCTACAGTCAGATCTTCTCGCTTAACAAGAAGCCTGCCGCCGGCATCGGTGTGTACCAGTCGCCCGGCGCCAACGCGCTCGAGGTCGAGAAGGCCGTCGAAAAGAAGATGGCGGAGCTCGCCAAGGCGTTTCCGCAGGATATCGTCTACGACACGCCGTTTGACACCACCAAGTTCGTGCAGGCCTCGATCGAAGAGGTCTACAAGACGCTGATCGAAGCGGGCGTCCTGGTTTTGATCGTCATCCTGGTTTTCCTGCAAGACTGGCGAGCGATGCTGGTGCCGGCGACCACGGTGCCGGTGACCATCATCGGCGCGTTCGCCGCGATGGCGGCGCTTGGCTTTACCGTCAACCTGTCGACGCTGTTTGCCATCGTGCTCGCGATCGGCATCGTGGTCGACGATGCCATCGTCGTCGTCGAAGGCGCCGCGCATAACATCGAACAGGGTATGTCCGGCCACGATGCAGCGATCAAGGCGATGGACGCGCTGTTCGCGCCGATTGTCGGCATCACGCTGGTGCTGATCTCGGTGTTCCTGCCGGCCGCGTTCCTGCCGGGGCTCACCGGGCGAATGTATGCGCAATTCGCCCTGGTGATTGCCGCAACCGCGCTGTTGTCGGCCGTCAACGCCGCAACATTGAAGCCGACGCAATGCGCGCTGTGGCTGCGCCGGCCGGTGCCGCCGGAGCAGCGCAACTTTTTCTATCGCGGCTTCAACGCCGTCTATGAGCGCGTGGAGCGCGGCTATACCTGGCTGATCGGCAGTCTGGTGCGGCACAGCGGCGTGTCCGTGATCCTGGCGCTGATCCTGATTTCAATCGGCGGCTATGGCCTGTCGCGCGTGCCGACCGGATTCATCCCCATCGAGGATCAGGGCTATCTGCTCGCCGCCGTGCAATTGCCGGACGGCGCCGCACTCGACCGAACGCAGAAAGTCATGGACCGTGTGCAGGAAATCGCGAGCAAGCAGCCCGGCGTCGATCAGATCATGACCATTTCCGGTATCTCGGCGCTCGATAGCAGTTCGAGCCTCGCCAACGCCGGCGTCGCCTATATCGTGTTGACGGAATGGAGCAAGCGCGGCAAGGGCGAGGATCTGCGCGCGCTGTTCACAGGCCTGAACGAAAAGCTGTCGACCATCGAGGAAGCGCGTATCCTGGTCATTCCACCGCCGCCGATCCAGGGCATTGGCAACGCGGCAGGCTTTGCCATGCAGGTGCAGCTGCGCGACGGCAATTCCGATTTCGGCAAGTTGCAGGCCATCACCAACGCGATGGTGTCCAACGGGCAGTCGCAGAGCGCGCTGCAGCGCGTCTCGTCGTCGTTCCGCGCGATGGTGCCGCAATTCGACGTCGAGGTGGACCGCGTCAAGACGCAGACGCTGCATGTCACCACCGACCAGGTCTTCTCGACGCTATCGAGTTACATGGGCGCGTCCTACGTCAACCAGTTCAACAAGTTCGGCCGTACTTTCCAGGTCTATACCCAGGCCGATTCCCAGTTCCGTCTGACGACACGCGACATCGAGAACCTGATGGTGCGCAACTCGCAAGGCGACATGGTCCCGATCGGCACGGTGGCGAAGGTGACGCCCGCCGTCGGC
>Ga0265342_10003109_pt1 | contig 13871 bp, 15 predicted proteins | sample 4CB327metaG_FD_203125 | JGI IMG/M metagenome (GOLD analysis project Ga0265342, IMG submission 203125) | Rhizosphere microbial communities from Carex aquatilis grown in University of Washington, Seatle, WA, United States - 4-CB3-27 metaG | ecosystem: Host-associated > Plants > Roots >...
ACGCGTTGACCTTCTCCAGAAAGTCTACACCGAGCGGCTGCATGACATCACCTACGATATTTGGGACGTGCACACGGAGAAGGAGCGTTGGTGGGTGATCACAAATCCGACGAACCTCTACTTGCAGTCGCAATTCCCAAATATGGACCTCGCCCTCACCTTTCACGTGGGCCTCAGCCTGCGGATTCCACGGAGCGGTCGTCACGATATCGCCGATCTCAAAGTCGAACCACTACTCGCAGCTTGGAGAGCCTTGGATCAGGCTGAGGAGGCGAAAGCACAACCATAAATCGGAGCGTGCGTCACTTGCTCAAGATTGAATTCGATGGAAACTGGTATGCAGAAGAAAGCATCGCTATGCGAATGAACAGATGCATGACGTGGAGTTTTGCGATCATCTTTTGGACTTGTGGTGTGACCGGGTGTGGATCATCCAAGTCTTCAACAAGCTACTGCAACTTGACAGATGGGCGCGCCATTCAAATGGGCGCAGCTTTTTCGGATGGCTGCAACTGCTGTGTTTGCACCTCAACCGGGCCCACCTGTCAGGGCGCTGCTTGCGTCGTGGATTCGGGAGCTAGCGCGGGCTCCTGCCAATCGGATAGTGATTGCGCTGCCCAGGGCAGACTTCTGTGCGCGTTCAATCCTGGCTGCGATTCTCCGAGCGGCACCTGCCTCGGGGGCAACGGCATATGCCCGCTCTTTGCCGTATCTCGGGTCGCCGCCTTCGAGTATTGCGGCTGCGACGGTGTGACCTATCCCATCACAAACGACCTCCAGTATCCCTACAAACCCTACAGGCACTTCGGAGCCTGCCCGTAGGGGAGTTTGGCCTGGAATGGTGCTGTCGAACCCATAATGCCGTTGCAGCTGACAAGGATCTGTCAACTCTCGGTCGGCGGTCAACGAGCCGGGGCCGCGCGGCTCGCAAGTTGATCGAAGGCCGCCGCGCGGCCCCGGCAGTGGTACTATCGATCATCACATAACGGCCCTTGCAGCTGAACGGCAAAGCGTTAGCCAGTCACCGCCGCGCGCGGGGTGTGGAGCTCGATCGGGAGCAACCGCGCGAAGTGCGCAAAGTCGGTATCCGTCGTCAGGATGCCAAATCGTCGTCGCGTGGCCACGGCGCAAATGAGGTAGTCTGTGTTGGAGCCTTGGATCCCCCTTGCTCGGCATTTGTTGAAGAAGGAGGCTGCTTCCTCGGAGTCCTCAGCTTCCAACGGTATGTCCGGGAACGCGCGAAGATGATCGCGCAGCGTCTCGAACTGCTGATCGGCTCGGACGCCCGAGAGGAGCTCCTGCCTGACAGGTCCAAGCATGGCCGCCCGGCCCTCCCGCACCAACTCGGCAAGTTCCCTCGTCACGGCGCTAGGCGACGACCGCTGTCTGCGAAGCGCAAGCGACCAGACCGAGGTGTCGATGATGATGTTCATGCGCGTCGGCGTTGCTGCTTGTAGTCGTACTTCGGATCAAAATCGACCTTCCCAAACAGGTCCAGGATCCGAGCCTGCTTCCGCCGCTGGACGTACTCCTCCAGAGCCTGCGTCACGGTGCCCTTCTTCGTTCTCTGGCCCCCGACTCGGACGGCCTCGTTCAGCAGTCGATCATCGATAGCAAGGTTGGTCGCCATGTGTAAAAGTCTACACATTCGAAGCCCCCGTGCAAGTCGCAGCGCCCTCGCTCGCTTCGTATCGGGAGGAAACCGGGCTGCGGAATCAGTTCTTTGCGAAAACTCGGGTTGCGGTGTCCATAGGATAGATGTCCCCTGTTCAACCCCTGGTCTTTCATGCGTAGACACCTCGGCAGTGCCCTGGTCACGGCCCTTACGACTCTGGGCGTCTTGGCGCTGGCGGACCTGCCAGCACGCGCCGAGGTGGGCAGCACAAGGCGGCCCATGAGCTTCATCACACCGGGCCCCAGCTTCGAGTTGGGCTTGGACGGCTCGATGCGCTTCGGCGGCGAGGTGGCGCTGGCGCAATACTCGGGCAGTTGGGCTTTGGGCGCTGCCGTGGGCTTCGTGCCAGGCCGCCTTTACTTCGAAGCACAGCCCGCCGTGGTGCTAGGCGGTCGCATACACAGTGTGGCATTGGGCCTGAACCCCGGCTTGGTCATTGATGTCACGGGAGATGTGCCTCGCTATGGCGGCCAGGCGACCCTGTGGGCCAACTACGTCCACGGAGGCGCCAGACTCTGGGCATCACCGCTGCTTCCCTTCGTGCGCGTACAAGCAGTGATGGGGATGGGTCTCGTCTTCACCGGAGGGCTGATGCTGAAGCTGCCCGTCCCGGTTTCATGAGCGGGTGAGGTTACTTGGTCGTGAGTTGCTCAGGCACGATGGGGCCGTTTTCGGGAAAGAATCGCACCGTGCGCCTGGGCGGATCGGTGAGGCCTTCGTCGAAGCGCATCGCCCGCCAGCGGACGTCATCCGGACCGTCCGTCGTGTGCCCCTCTTTGAATACGTCGCCTTGACCGGCGACGTAGAGGCTGAGGGTGCGGAGGAAGCGCCCCACATCGTTCGGCCGGAACGCGGTTTCCACGAAGACTGCCTCTAGATCGGGGAGATCGAGTTGCGCGAATCCGACGGTATCCATGAGCATCCAGCCGTCGGCGGCGCCCCGCAGGCTCGACATGCGCACGTTGGTCCAGGTTTCGATGGGCTCGCGGCGATGCTCGGCCGCAAATCCCAGGGTCTGCGCGAGCTCGCCCGGGGACATGAGTACCTCGCCGTTCGGGTTGAAATAGGCAAGGGCGCCTTGACAGCGCGTGATCGCCTGCGCCACCGCCACGAGCGAGCCCATTTCCGCGTGGGGATCGTAGTCGGCTGGCAGCAGGTTGACGTCGTCCCCCGCGCCAAACCCATACGATAGGCGCACGCGCACGACGGCTCGATGTCGCTCGATGATAGGCGAAGGGTCGCCTTCCCAGTTCCACGCCTGCTGGCAGGCTCGCCCAAGGCTTCCGGGATAGGTGAAGGGGCCAAAGTGCCCCATGGACCACGCGCCAAAGAGGGCCGGGGCGGCGGTCGGTGACCCCATGTCGTCAGGCCACGGCCGCTCCACCACGTCGACAGCGATGAGTCCATTGACTTCCGGACGAAATCCCACGACCAAGGTTGGACCACCGAGCTCCCAGGAGGTCGCTTCGTCCGTGCGCTTGAGAATCGGCATGGCGAGCGCCGCCGCAAGCACATCGAGACTCGGAGCTCGCTCGAACAGAACGGCAATTCCCTGGGTGTACAAGCCCTTCATCCCCGCAACCCTGACTACGTCAGACGGGCTAGCACGTCGGTCGCCACTTGCGTGATGTCGCCGGCGCCGAGTACGAGCAGGAGATCCCCGGCTTTGAGCTGCGCCATGAGACTGGCGGCCAGTTCCTTGCGTGGCGCATAGCTCGCCCGCGGTGATTGCGGAAACGTGCGCATGAGCGCCTGGACGTCGACGCCAACGATGGGTGATTCTCCCGCAGGATAAATGTCCGTTAGCACGACGTGGTCCGCACCAGCAAGCGCGGGCGCGAAGTCCTTCATCAGATCCTGGGTACGAGAAAATCGGTGGGGTTGGAAGGCGACGACGAGGCGCCGGCCATAGAGCTTGGCAGCGGCGATGGTGGCTGCGATCTCTGTTGGGTGGTGTCCATAGTCGTCGACCACCAGGATCCCGCCGACCTCGCCGCGCACCGAAAAACGGCGATCCACACCGCCGAAGCCAGCCAGCGCCTCGCAGGTTGCTTGAAAAGGAACGTCGAAGATGTCGGCCACGCACAGCGAGGCGAGAGCGTTCTGTGCGTAGTGAACGCCGGGCATGCGCACAACCAACTCGCCCCGTGCCATGCCCCGCACGGTGACGTACATGCGCGTGCCTTGGGCATCCGCCGACAAAATCTCGCCACGGTAGTCGCCGGCGCCGAGACCGTAGGTGATGTGCCGCTTGACCAGCTCGGGCACCAGCCCAACCGCCGTCGGATTGTCCGCGCACACCACGACCACCCCATAGAAAGGAACTTGATTGGCAAAGTCGAGAAAGGCCCTGCGCAGCGCCGACTCGGTTCCGTAGTGATCCATGTGCTCGCGGTCGATGTTGGTAATCACCGCGACCATGGGCAACAAATGGCGAAACGACCCGTCGGACTCGTCGGCTTCGGCCACCAGCACCTCGCCCTGCCCGAGTCGCGCGTTTGAGCCGAACACCTTGGCCTTGCCGCCGATCACCACCGTCGGATCCAAGCCGGCTTGGGCCAGGATGGTGGCGATCATGGTCGTGGTGCTGGTCTTGCCGTGCGATCCGGCCACGGCCACGCCATCTTTCACGCGCATCAGCTCGCCCAGCATCTCGGCGCGCGGGATCACGGGAATGTCGCGCCGACGCGCGGCCACCACCTCGGGGTTGTCGGACTTGACCGCACTCGAGATGACGACCACGTCGGCGCTACGCACCTGCTCGGCGCGATGGCCGACAAAGATGCGGCCACCCAGCCCTTGCAGGCGACGGGTGGCGTCGCTCTCGCGCTGGTCGGAGCCGGAGACTTGGTAACCAAGGTTCAATAGAACTTCGGCGATACCGGACATGCCGATACCGCCGATGCCTACGAAATGAATACTAACGTCGCGCTTCTTGAACATGGTGGTCGGTCGGTGACCGACGAATGGGTACTACTTGCTGACCAAACCGTCCAGGCTGGGAAGCTCGGACAAGTTGGGCTCGACCACGATCTCGATACGGCGATTCTGCTTCTGTCCGTCTGCGGTCGCGTTGTCGGCTGCTGGATCGTATTCGGCGTAACCGGCCGCGCCGACCTGATTCGGCTTCATGCCGTTCTCCACAAGCAAGCGCACCACCTCGACCGCGCGCTCGGTCGACAGCTCCCAGTTGGAGCGGAACTTCTTGGAGTGGATGGGCAGGTTGTCGGTGTGGCCAGCCACCAGGAAGTGTCGATCTGCCGGCATGGTAGCGAGGACCTTGGCAACCTTGGCAATGGCATCCTTGCCCTCGGCCTTGAGCTCGGTCTTGCCCGAGTCGAAGAGAATATCGTTGGGCAACACGAGGAGCATGCGGCCGTTGCGAACCGTGACCTTGATCTGGCCCGCGTCGACCATGGAGCGTAGCTTCTCGACGAGTGAACGGAACATGGCCGCTCGCGCCTCGGCGATCTTCTTCTGCTTTTCCAGCTCGTCCAGGCGCTTTTGCAGATTGTCCATGCCAGCCGCGAGAGCGCCGGCCTCGTCAGCCTTGCCCTTGCCATAGGCCTTCACCTGGTCCATCTGCTTCTTCAGCTCGGCGATTTGCTTGTTGAGGTCGTCCACCTTGGCCTGAAGCTTCGCGTTGTCCTGGCTCAGGCCATCCTTCTCCTTGAGGGCCTTGGCCAGCTCTGCCTCCTTCGCTTCAAACGTACCTGAGGTGACACAGGCGGTCCCGAGTATCGAGCCGGCCAGCACAAATACTGCAAGCTTGATGGTGTTTCTCACGTCTATCTCCTCCGTAGCGAATAGTGGCAATTCATATCCCCGGCGTGGGGTGCCGGCATATTAGCGCTAGTCCAACGGGATCGATAGTGCCCTTTGCAGCCGGGAACGAGCCCGTGCCAATGCCGGCAACTTGGCCTATTCTGCATCCGTGAAAGAGATCACCCTGGTATTGGCCGCATGCGTCCTTTGCTTGCCTCTGGCTGGCTGCCCGAACAGCTTACCCGCGACGGACGCCGCGAGCGACGCGCTCACGGATGTGGCGGCAAGAATAGATAGCCAGGGCACGGACGCTCCTGTGACCTTCGACCTGGGTGGGGACGGCGCAGCCGCAGTCGACCTGCGCGCGCCAGCGCTCGACTTGCCAGCCGAGGTGCCAGACGCGGCTGGACCTTCTGATGCACCCGTTGGTGAAACCAGCAGCGAGGCTGGATGCGATGGCTGGACAGCCCTCAAGCGCCTTTCACCAGCGGAGGTGTCCGACCTGCTTGCCGCCTCGGATCCCATCGTCATCAACGTACACACTCCCTACGCCGGCGATATCCCGGGCACGGACACGTCCATCCCTTATTCCAACGTGGACGCCATCGAGGCCTACCTCAACCACGATCACTGTGCAGACGTCGTGCTGATCTGTCTGAGCGGCGGGATGAGCCAGTCCGCGGGCAACGAACTGGTCAAGCGCGGCTACCTGCGCGTGCGCGATCTGAACGGCGGAATGGATGCCTGGCAGAAGGCCGGGTACCCTCTGCTCAAGGATGGCGGTACCTAGGGAGGACGCGTGCGGAGCCTACGCTTCGCTGGCTTTGCCGGCAGCGAAGCATCGCGGGAGGGTTTGGGAACCCTCCCAGTACCGCCCCCGGCCGAAGGCCGGATCCTTCAGGCGCGAAACGTGGCAGCCCCTCACCCGCCTCGCTGCGCTCGGCGACCTCTCCCCGCTGCGCTCCGCTCCGCGGGGCGAGGTGGTTTCAGGTCAGGGTTCCCATTACGACGACATCCCCGCTCGAACGCCATTCTTAGTCTTGAGCGTCCGCGCCCGCTTGGGCTTCTCGCTGCCGGCCACCTTGCCGCTCAGGCCGGCCAAGTACAGGGTGTGCTTGAGCGACGAGCCCATGAGATCGGTGAGGTTGCGCGAGGCCATGAACACGCGGACCTGGTGGTTCACGTGAGTCAGAAGCGCCCCCAGCGCGCAGCCCCCGAAGAGGCACTTCTTGCGCCCAAGCAGACACTTGCAGTCCGACATGGGTCCGTCCATGGCCTCGAGGATTTCAAGCAGCGAGATCTTTTCCGCCGCCCGCCCGAGAATGAATCCACCACCTGGACCGCGCCGCGAGGAGAGCAGTCCGACCTTCACCAGCCGCTGCATGACTTTCGACAAATGCGCGACCGAGACTCCTTGTTCTCCGGCGATCTCTCCCACCGAGTGGTTCACGTTGCCCTTGGAACGAGCGATATGCGCCATCGCGTGGATCGCTAGATTCGCCGCATCAGAGATCCTCAAAATAGTATCCATGCCCTGAGCCTAGCGCGCAATTGGCTCCGCGCCCGCCGATTTTGACACAACTTCGTGCATTTCAGCATTGCGGACGCGGAGTATCCGAGTGGTTTCGTCTGATTTCAGGGAACTGTCCCGCAGCAAGGAGAGGCCGCCCACCTCCCGGCTAGCAGACCAAGGATTGAACAGGGTAGGCGAGGATCCTCCGGTCACGCGTGACCAGGGTTAGCTCGTCGGCGAGAGCTTGCGCCACCAGCATGCGATCGAAGGGATCGCGGTGCAGCGGCGGAAGCTTGCCCAGGCGCTGGATGTGACGAAAGTGCAAGGGCAGCTCGAACATCCGATGTCGCTCCATTTGCTCGGCCAGGTCATCGGGTGCGTCGAGCTTGCCGAGCGCGCGCTTGATCTCCATCTCCCAACCTGACACAGCGCTAACGAACACCGTGCTCTCGGCCCGTTCAAGCTGGCGGCGAGCCTCGGGCGCCAAGCTCCTGGGCTCGGACAGCGCCCAAAGCAGCGCGTGGGTGTCGAGCAGCAACCTCACTTCCTGCGCCTCCGGGTTGGCCTGGTTTCCGGTTCCCCTTCAAAAAGCTGGATGATCTCGTCAGAGGTCTCGTCGAAGTCGGGCGCAACGCGCAGCTTGCCCTCCCATCCCCCGAGCTTGCGGGGGGTGGCCCCAGGCTGACAGGAAACCAGGCGCACGTAGGGGCGTCCGGCCTTGGCGATGATGATGTCCTCGCCCGCCACCGCCTCCTCGAGCAAGCGCGACAGGTGTGTCTTGGCCTGCTGGACGTTGATCGACTTCATAGACCAAGTCTGGTCTGGTCTGATCTAGGTGTCAACACGGCCCTTCTTGCCCTGCGTTTACCCTGCGCTCTGCGCCGGCTTCGCCTGCATCGCACAGACCTCGATCTCGCACAGCCATTCGGGCCGGCAGATGTGGGCCACCACAACCGCCATGGGCAGCTCCGCGGACAAACCTCGAGCCGCCGCTACCGTGAGGAAGTCGCGGTAGTCGTCCGCTCGCTTGAGGTACGCCGTGGCGCCGACCACATCGTCCAAGTCCATTCCCGCCCTGACCAACAGCGCACGCACGTTGTCGAACATACAGTCGAGCTGGCCCCGGATATCGCCCAGCGCGACAACGGCGCCCTGGACATCCACGCTGGCGGTGCCGGAGACATAGAGCGTTTTGCGGCCAGGCTCGACGATCAGCGAGCCGCGCGCGAAGGCCGAGCCATAGGCTGACGCCTCGCCCATGGGGCCAGGCGCGATGGCCTCCACGCCAACCTCCGCGTTGGCGGCCACCGCGTACAGATCCATGGCAACCTGCGAGGCGGCGCCGCACAGCGTGCCCTCGACGCAGGTGCTGGCCGGCAGGCGAACGATCTTCTGCTCCTCGAAATAGCGATTGCGAGCCTGGTTGACGAACCCGTAGTTGTGCTCGATATCGCGTACATGGATCCACGTCCGTACCACATCCTTGAACCCAAGCCCGCGATCGGTCAGGGCGTGCCCCGCTTGCGCCAGCATGTCGTAGGTCATGTCGACAAGGTCGGCCGAGCCGCGCAAGTCTGGGCGCGGCGTGATGGACATGAGCCTCACGTGGCGAGCGCCCGCGCGCAAAATGGTAGCGGCCGCTGGCTTCTCCGAGCTGCCATACCAAACCCCGCTCTGGCGTGCCGAGCGAACGGTGTGGAGTTGCAAGGTGCAATGGCAAAACGGCGCCGCGGGTGGCTGCACGATCGCGCTGATGGGCAAGGGTCCGGATGCTTCCCAGGCAATCGCCAGCGCCTCCCGCCAGTCCCAGCCGGGAGCCTTGGCGAAGTGAATCCAGCCGCAGACGATGTTGCTGGGCCCAAGCCCGTGAGCAAGGAGCGCCGCCAGGGCCTGCTCGGCAAGCGACGTAAACTGTCCACGATCGTCCTCGCGCGTGGAGCCTGGCGAGATCTGAAAGACGACTTCGACGCTGCCAGTACCTAGGAGTCGCCTGGCGCGTACGGTTGGAATTGCATCTACGGAGGGTCCTGACGACATTTATCCCCAGCTTATGCGAAGGCCACGAGGACATAGTGCACATTCGTCTTGGCGAGGTAGATTGTGTCCCTCGTGAAGCGTATCGCCATCGCCGCCGCGCTCGTTCTGGCCTGGACCGGCACGCTCTCGTGCAAGCACAAGCACCAGCGGCTGCGCTCGCAAGCCCGCGTGGACAAAGTCGAATCGCCGCAGCCGCCACCAAGTGCAACCCTCATGCCCGGTGTCGTCGCTCCCCGCCTGCTACCCTCGGCGACCTCGGCTTCGTTCCGTCAGCAAGCCATCGAGAGCATCGGTACCTACGAATGGCAGGACTTCACCGCGCCCGGGTCGCGCCTGGTCAACACCAACGGCGATTACTGGACCCATCTCGCGGATCTGGCCTGGCGACGCGACGTGGAGATCCACCTCGACAACGTGCCCCTCGATCTCGACCAAGACGGCCGCGTCGACACCCACGTCACGCGCCACATTTCCCTCAAGGGCGGCATCTTGGGCAACCCCGAGGTCTTTGGCCTGGCCAAGGATCCCGACGACCCTCCAGGCAAGCTCGGCTACACCTCGGCGAGCACCGGCTTTTCCGGTCTGCGCGACGCCCTGGATTTCGAAACCGGCAAGCCTACGGGCGAGATCGGCATGACCTGCTGGCTGTGCCATTCGGGGCGCAATCCCGTGGATGGCAAGACCGTGCTCGGGCTGCCCAGTACGCGCCTCGACTATGGCCTCATGCTGGCCACTTCGTCGCTCTTCGATCCCGCACACGTTCTCGACCTCGACCAGGATGGCATTCCCGACGGTGAGGCGGACATCAGGCGCCGCATGCGCCTGCCTGATTCGCTGGAGCTGGATGGGGACCACGATGGCCGGGTAACCGTGGCCGAATACCGACGGGCGCTCAAGCTTCCTGACGCAAGACAGGTGCAGGCATCGCTGCTGTCAGCGGGACCAGGCCGCCAAGATCTGACCAATGAATTCGGCCTGGACATGACCGCGCCGGGGCTACACTCGCGCCGCTACCAGGACGTGGGCCTCATGCGCACAGGGCCGGCGGGTGTGTTCAATCCCAAGAGCACGCCCAGCTCGCTGGTGGTGCGATCACTATCGGTGATCAACTGGGCCGCCACCTACGCCACGCGCGGTGTGGACTGGCTGGGCCGCTACGCCGAGCGCACCGGCCAAGGGCGCGGACAGGCCCTGGCCGAGCTTGGCATCGAGTTTCCGCCTGGCCTGGAGGGCGACGCCGACCTCATCAACCGCGCCATGGTCCTCGACGGCCGCACCATCGGAGCCATCGGTCTGCAGGCCGATTCCTTCCCCGGCATCATGTACGCACGCGTGTTTCGCCTGGGCGCGCCCGCCCCGCCCGAGCTCGTGCGCGGACTGCGCCTTGGCTTCGAGGCCACGCAGATCCGCAAGCTCATCTACGACACCGACCTCGCCGCCATCGCGCGGCCAGCACTGGACGCGAGCGCCGTGACCCGCGGCCGGTCCATCTTCTTCGACCGTGTGGTGGGCGACATCATCAACCAGCAAATCTTGGTCGACGTACCACCGGTCTATGCCGACACCAAAATCGAGCCCCCCCTGCTTGCGCCCATTGATGAGACCCGTCCCCTTGCGGCGCGCATTCCCGTGCGCTGCGTGTCCTGCCATTCGGCGACCACACTCGCGACAGACAAACCCATTCCAAGAACCGGGCTCGAAATCCCGCGCTGCACCGACTGCCATCTCGTGCACGAACCGGTCGGGCTGCTTGCCATGGTCGGCCTACGCAAGGGTAACGGCCCTGCCGGGCTGGCCTCGATCTTCGACGAGTTTGGTATCGATTCCAAGAGCGCGAAGGCAGAAGAGGTTCAACGCACCTGTTCGCATTGCCACGACAGCCATCCCGCCCTCGCAACCCCCATCCCCTACACGAACTGCGGCATTCTGCCCTTCGATGCCGACGGCGATGGCCGCGCACAGGGCGACGAGCGCGACGACCTGGCCGCGGGTGGCATCGGCACCGATGCCATGTTCGGCTTCGAGGTCGACCGCCGCGCCCTGGTGGACAAGGACGTGCGCATGCCCATCACGCGCATTCCATCCATCCATCGCAAGGGCCCGACCGAGGCCGTCCAGATCGCCGGTCCCTGGGTGCGCACGGCGCCGCTGACCACGCTGGTCGCATCCGCCCCCTACCTACACAACGGCTCGGTACCGACCTTGGAAGCCCTGCTCGCGGCGACCGACAACAGGCCGACAACCTTCAACCTGGGCAGCGGCCAAGGCGCCTTCACCTTCGACACACGCCTGCCCGGCAACCGCAACACCGGCCATGAATTCGGCACCAAGCTCAGCGCGGACGAAAAGCAGGATCTGATCGCATTTCTGAAGAGCCTGTAGCCGTCCCAGCAATCTCGATGGGCAAGCGACGATTGCCCCAGGTACCAGGTGTGCCGTCGAATTGGCCTGCGCATAGGGCGCCGCACGCCTTGCACGCGCCCTTCTCGGCCAGCGCCCAGGAGGTGACTTGGTAGCCCGCGCGGCCGATGAGCCGTTCGCCGCAGCCGGTGCAGAAAGTACTGGAGCCCTCGTCGTCACGCAGGTTGCCGATGTAGACATGGCGTAAACCATTGCCGAGTGCGATGGTACGTGCACGCTGCAAGGTCGCAAGGGGCGTGGGCGGACGATCGAGCAGGCGGAAATCGGGGTGAAAAGCGGAAAAGTGCAACGGTACTTCGGTGCCGAGATTGGCGGCCACCCAGCGGGTCATCTCGTCCAATTCAGCGTCACTGTCGTTTTCCTCCGGGATAAGCAGAGTCGTGAGCTCCAGCCAGACCCCGGTCTTCGCGCGCAGGTAGACCAGCGTATCGAGAACCCTGTGCAAATCGCCGCCACAAAGGTCACGATAGAAACGCTGGGAAAAGGCCTTCAGGTCGATGTTGGCCGCATCGAAGTGGCGGTAGAACTCCTCGCGCGGCAAGGGCATCATGTATCCTGCCGAGACCGCTACGGTGCGCACGTCGAGCCTGTGGCAGGCATCGGCGACGTCGATGGCGTATTCGAAGAAGACCACCGGATCGTTGTAGGTCATGGCCACGCTCCGGCAACCTTGGCGCACGGCCGTGGCCGCAATGGTCTCCGGCGTGGCGGCCTCGCTCATGCGCTCCACGTCGCGCGCACGGCTGGTTTCCCAGTTCTGGCAGAACTTGCACGTAAGGTTGCAGCCCGCAGTGCCAAACGACAACACAGGGGTGCCCGGCAGGAAGTGGAACAGTGGTTTCTTCTCGATGGGATCGATACAGAAACCGGTCGACCGGCCGTAGCTCGAAAGTACGATTTGGCCATCGCGACATTCACGCACGAAGCACACGCCGCGCTGACCCTCGCGCAAGCGACAGGCGCGCGGGCACATTTCACACACCGTGTGGCCATCTTTGTCGCGGCGAAAGTAGCGGACCGCCGTCGCGACACCGTCCTGACTGCCTGCCGCTTCGCCGTCCCCATGCAAGTCGGCGGTCACCCTCTCTGAACGCGAATCCACGGCCAAGTATGACATGCGAACTAGCCCATGCGTTCACGGGCCGTCGTTTCTGCTTTTACCAGGAAGACCTTTTCGGTGTTCTAGGGGCAGTTGCCCTGCCTGCACGTTCCGATCGTGCATAGGTTGCCCGCGCAACACGACTCGCCAGCTCCGCCGCAGGACGCGCAGGAGTAAGGAGAGCCCCCGGGGCCCGACTGCTGGCAGCTGTTCCCAGTTCGGCAGGTTCCATTGCCGTTTGTCGTCATGGCCCCGCAGCAAGGCTGGCCGTTATCCCCGCAGGCCACGCAGCTTGCTTCACCGCCGGGCCCGCCCGCCGTCTGGCAGGCAAAGCCGGCGGAGCAAGCGGCCACTTCTCCTGATGTTGGATTGGGGCAACACGGTTGGTTGGCGCCTCCGCAGGCAACGCAACTGGATGGCATTGTCGCGGTTTGGCAGAACGTATTCGGCGCCGTGCAACGGTTGTTCGCGCAGCATGCATTCCCAAGCCCGCCGCAGGTCCCGCACACGTTGGCCGAACAGGTGGAGGTGATGCCAGGGCTGCACTGCAATCCCGCTGCCTTGCACGTCGCGGTGCCGCTGCCGGAGACTGGAGGGATACAGCACCCGCCGTCCAGACAGAAATTGCCCGGGCAGCACGGCTCGTCAGAGCCGCCACAAGCGGTACAAACCCTCGGACCTGCACTTGCCTGGCAAAATGTGTTGGCGGCCGTGCAGGACGAGCTCGTACAGCACGCATCGTCGGTACCGCCGCAGGTCCCGCAGGCTCCATTCGAACACGTTCCGGAGAGCGGGCTTGGACAAGTGCTTCCGCTGGCGGTGCAGACACCGCCTACGCAACACCCGCTATTCGAACACGCGTTGCCTGCACAGCAAAGCTGACCAGGCTCGCCGCAGGAGGACGCTGGGGGACCATCTGCGACCGCATCGGCTGCGCTGTCTTTCAGATCCGCACCTCGATCCGCAGGGAAGCGATCCGCTGGGGGGCCATCCGCTAGGGGACCATCTGCTGGGGAGCCGTCCAGTGGGGGGCCATCCGCGGCGAAGCCATCGTCACGCGCGTCACGGTTCAAATCCGCGTCCCAATACACGACTGCCGGAGCATCGTTTGAGCTGCCCGTGTCGGCATCGAACGAGTCAACCAACGAGGACGTAGCGTCAACGGCCTGGGAACCAACATCATGCGAAGGCGGTAGGACCGGCACATCAGGCGGGACTTCGAGCTCAGGGGCGACGTCCGCGTCCTCGATAGCTACTGCATTGTCAGGAAGATCGGCAGTGTCCGGACTGTCAGCGCTTGCACCGTCCCCGTCTGCAGGGCCGATGGGTCGATCCCCCGCAAGGCTTGCGTCCTGTTTGGC
>Ga0265342_10003110_pt1 | contig 13867 bp, 12 predicted proteins | sample 4CB327metaG_FD_203125 | JGI IMG/M metagenome (GOLD analysis project Ga0265342, IMG submission 203125) | Rhizosphere microbial communities from Carex aquatilis grown in University of Washington, Seatle, WA, United States - 4-CB3-27 metaG | ecosystem: Host-associated > Plants > Roots >...
CGCGGGGCGAGGTGGTTTTAGGTCAGGGTTCCCATCACAATCGCGTAGGCGGAGGCCGGCTTTGCCGGCCGTAGCCAGAGCGCGGGAGGGTTTGGGAACCCTCCCAGGGTTCCCATCACAGTTAGAGACCAACTGCCGCTGGCATGAAGAATTCCTTGCTCACGGTCAGGCGCGACTGCAAGTTCTGATACTCGACGTACTCGCGTCGCCCTTTGTCGTCGAAGACCTCGATCTTCATCGGCAGCCCCAGCTTGCCCTCGACGCAGTAGCGGAGCCGAGTGGCGTAGAGTCCCTTGGCTCCAGCGGGTGCCGCGAAGAACATGCAAAACAGACCGTGCCCGTCGAAGCCCTCATCGGTGCGACGGTAACCGCCTGCCAAAGCTGCTTTGTCCTGATCCGCCTGCATGACGTCGATCATGGCGCCAAACCCGACCTCGGTAATGGTGTGGTTGGTGTAGCGGCGGGCAAGACTGCTATCGAGCGAAAGCCACAGGGAAAAGAGACCAAGAACGCCCGACTCGCGCGCAAGCATTTCGCCCGACCGCAACTCGGCGTTGTAGAGTGCGCGCCGTCCTTTGTGCTCCCCTGCGACGAACATGAGTCGCACGGCGCGCGGCTTCTCGCGCACGGTCACATCGACGACGTCCGGGCCGTAGAGGTGACCGTGGACGCGCTCCTCCCTTATCACGCGTGCCTGATACACCCCCAGGCTATCCAGCGACTGGCGGCCCAGAGCGACGACGTCCGACACGGAGAGCGAACGAAAGAACACTTCTTGCTCGGCCACGCTCAGGGCCGACAGCGCACGCACGCGTTCTGGCTCGGACAAGGCAAGCACGCGTTCCGCCAGGGCCTGACCAGGAGAAAGAGAGGCCGCCCTCGCAGGCACCCCGGGGCCCAGGACGAGCGCAAGCAGGATCACAAACGGGGCGTGGGTCGATATCAACGACGCCAGCATAGCTCGACCCGGACGGCAAGCCACACCGTGAGCCAGCTTTTACCTCATGCGCTGCCGGGCGGGCCTCGAGCGCACACCGGCCCTTGGAACGAATAGCAAGCCCCGCGGCTCGCTCCCGACATCCAACAGCAGCAACCTGACCGTGTCCGAGCCTGACGCAGGAGAAGAGTAGCAATGATTCGGCAGTACCCCATCACTCCGGCCGCGGGAAAGCGCCTTATCGCCAAGGCCCTGACCCAGCACCCCATCGTCGAGCAGGCCCTCCGGGGCGGCCGACTGGTCATCGTGGCAGGTACGACCAACGGCTACGTTGCCGAGGAGATCCTGACGCATATCGGCCAGTCCGTGGGCTTTTCCCGCCGGTACTTCTTTCGTGGCGTCACGGTTTCGCCCGCCCGGATCACGGCCGTGCCTGGCCGGCATCCTGACAACAGTGGCTTTCCTGGCGATGTGGTCATCGACAAGGGTGTGTGGAAACGGGCCAAGACCATCTTCGAGGTGGCGGGCGACCTGGACGACAACGACGTGATCGTGAAGGGTGCCAATGCGCTCGATGTGGTTTCTGGACAGGCCGCCAACTTCGTCGATCATCCTGACGGTGGCCCGATGGCCGTGGTACTCCCAGCGGTCATGGGACGTCGGACCAAGCTGCTCATTCCCATCGGGCTGGAAAAGCGCGTCCCGGGAAGCCTGTTGGATCTAGCCAAGCGACTTGCCTCTACCGACGCCAGAGGTCCGCGGCTGTGCCCGTTGCCCGGCCAGGTGTTCACCGAGATCCACGCCATCGCCCTTGCCACCGGGGCACAAGCCACCCTCGTGGGGGCAGGCGGGGTAGGAGGCGCCGAAGGCTGCGTTTGGTTGGCAGTAGACAGCAGCGAGAGCCAACTCGGCAAGGTCGAGGCGCTGATGCGCCAGGTCCTCGGCGAACCACCCTTCGAAGCTGAAGGCTAGCAGCCCTTAACGGGCCGCGCGATGCGAACGCCCGGCCAGGCTTTCCTGACCGCAAAACGCCCACTATGATTGGGATCTCGTGACCGCGATACGCGTGCCTGGCCATGGCGACAAGTCACCGATCTTTTGCCCCGGCGACGGGCCGGCGGTGCTGTGTTTGCACGGATTTACGGGCACGCCCTACGAGGTGGCTCCACTGGCGCGCGGTCTGGCAGACCACGGCTTTTGCGTGTCTGCCCCGCTGCTCTCCGGCCATGGCGGAAGCGCGGCCGACCTCGCGGCTACGCGCTGGCAAGACTGGCTGGCCTCGGCCGACGCGGCGTTCGATCGACTGCGCGCGGCCTCGGGCGGAAGACCGGTGGCCCTCGCGGGTTTCTCCATGGGCGGTCTGCTGGCCCTGCGCCTGGCACGCTTGCGCCCCCACAGCGTCTCGGCCCTGGTGATCATGTCTGCTCCGCTACGCCAGCGCGACAGTCAGATCGCTCTGGTCCGTGCCTGGACCCACCTGCCGGCCTTCCTCCGCCGCGGCCCCCTGGCCACCATCCGCAAGCGCGGGGGTAGCGACGTCACCGACGACAAGGTCCGTGCGGAAAACCCCGCGCTCACCGAAATGCCCCTTGCGGGAATCGTCGAGCTGATCGAGCTTGCCGAGGTGGTTCGTCGCGATCTTACCTTCATCCATCTACCAGCGCTGATCGTGCACGGCGAGCGCGATCGAACGGTTCCCCAGCAGGCCTCTTTCGAGCTGGCGGGCAGCGTCGCATCTGACCTCGTCGAGCGGCTGTGGCTACAGCGATCGGGCCACCTCGTCGCCGTCGATGTCGATCGGGCGCAACTTTGCCAAGCGGTCGTGCGATTCTTGACCCAGCACACAAGGTCCACGGTGCTCGAGGGTGCCCCAGCGAGCACGCCGTGAACAAGCGACCATGAGAGAGCAACTCGAAGAGCCACGGGACGACCAAACCGATGACCAACTGATCTTGGCCATCGATCAGGGAACCACCGGTACGACGGTGCTTCTGCTCGACACGAAGATGCAAATCCAGGGCAAGGGCACGTGCGAGATCCCGCAGAGCTATCCCGCGCCGGGGCTGGTAGAGCACGATCCCGAGGCCATCTGGCGCTCGGTGCTGACAGCCTTGACCAAGGCACGCGCACAGGCACCCGACCGAAAGATCGCCGGTATAGGGGTCACCAACCAGCGCGAGACTGTGGTCCTGTGGGAGCGAGCGACCGGTCGCGCGGTGTCGCCCGCCATCGTGTGGCAAGATCGCCGCACGGCCGACCGCTGCCAGAGCATGCGCGCGGCCGGGCACGAGCCGCTCTTTCAGCGCACCACCGGCCTACTCCTCGATCCCTATTTCTCGGGCACCAAGATCGCCTGGATGCTGGAAAACCTTCCCGGCCTCCGCCAGCGGGCCGAAGCAGGCGCCATCGCCTTCGGCACGGTCGACAGCTTTCTGGTGTGGCGGCTCTCTGGCGGCAAGAGCCACCTCACGGACGTCACCAATGCTTCGCGTACCCTGCTTCTCGACTTGGCCACCCTCGAATGGAGCGCGGAGCTGTGCCGGCTGCTCGACGTGCCCAAAGCGATGCTTCCGCGGGTGTGTCCTTCCTCGGGCCACCTGGCGGCCACGCTCGGCGTGGATGGACTGCCCGACGGCACTCCTATCACCGGCATCGCGGGTGACCAGCAGGCCGCGCTGTTCGGTCAGGGTTGTTTCCACCGTGGAGAAGCCAAGTGCACCTTCGGCACAGGATCGTTTCTGCTCATGAACGTGGGCGACAAGCCGGTGCTTTCGCAACATCGCTTACTGGGCACGGTGGCCTGGCAAACTCCGCGCGGCACAAGCTACGCCCTCGAAGGCAGCGCCTTTGTCTCGGGCGCCCTGGTGCAGTGGCTGCGCGACGGATTGGGCATCATCAAAACCGCGTCCGATATCGAGCCGCTGGCTGCTTCGGTGCCCGACCCGGGTGGCGTGACCATCATCCCGGCGCTGGCCGGCCTGGGCGCTCCCCACTGGCGCCCGGAGGCGCGAGGAATCATCTGCGGCATCTCGCGAGGTACGACCGCCGCCCACATCGCTAGGGCAGCGCTGGAGGCCATGGCTCTGCAAAACGTCGACCTGGCACTGGCCATGCAGCTCGATGCCGGTCACCCCATCACCTTGCTTCGCGTCGACGGCGGCGCCTCGGCCAACGACTTGCTCATGCAAATGCAAGCGGATTTGCTCGGCGCGGATATCGTTCGGCCAGCCATGGTCGAATCGACCGCCCTCGGGGCCGGCCGCCTGGCCGCCCTTGGCTTGGGGCTTTACAGGGACATAGGAATGCAGCCAGACTTGAGGGTATCGACGTTCCATCCCCGCATCGACCTCGCAGAGCGCGAGCGAGTCCTGTCCCGCTGGCGCGAAGCGCTGACAAAGTCCTGAATGTCCCTTTCGAGTAAAACCAAACCTGACGGATCCAACCAGTTCCTTCCGGTTTCACTCCGCCTGGAAGCCGGGGCGTCAAGCCATGCCGGCCAGGTGCGCGAGGTCAACGAGGACGTGTACGGGATCTTCCTCGAAGAACGTCTGTTTGTCGTGGCGGACGGCATGGGCGGCCGCTCGGCGGGCGAAGTGGCCGCGCGTATTGCCGTGGACGCCCTGGAGGCCTTCTGCCTCGAGCACCGAACCTCGGCGCCCGAAACCTGGCCGTTTCCCATGGACATGCGATTCTCGCGACAGGTCAACCTCCTGCGCGTCGGTCTCAAGGTGGCGAACAAGCGAATCCGGGAAGAGTCGCGCAGAGATCCCGCGTGGTACCGCATGGGCGCCACCATCGCGGCGCTCTCCCTGGACGAAGAGCACCTGGTCGCGGCCCATGCCGGCGACGTGCGCATCTATCGCATCCGCAATGGCGTTACCTCGCGGCTGACCCGCGATCACTCCATCATCGAGGAGATGAAGTGCGCGCGGCCCGCCATCCCGCAGGAGGAGATTGCGGCCCTGGTCAACCGCAACGTCATCACCCGGGCCCTAGGCAACAAACCCGAAGTCGAACCCACGGTCTACCTGAATTCCTACGCCGCAGGCGATTTGTATCTGCTCTGCTCGGACGGGCTGTGGGAGTGCGTGCCCGACGACCAGGTCACCAGCATCATTCTGTTGCAACCGGATGTGGAATCGGCTTGCTACGCGCTCATCGACGCGGCCAACGCGGCGGGCGCGCCGGACAACGTCACGGCGCTCGTGGTCCGAGTGATACGATGAAACGGCGGCTCGCCAGCAAGAAGACCCTGGTGTGCGTGGGACCGGGCGGCGTGGGCAAGACCACGACCGCCGCCGCTCTGGGCGTGATCGGTGCGCGTAGCGGACTGCGCACGCTGGTGTGCACCATCGATCCTGCACCCCGTTTGGCCGACGCCCTCGGGGTGGCCAATCTTGGCCCCACGCCCACAGCCATTGGCGCTCAGACTGCCGCTTCGCTTGGCATCACCTCGCCCCACATGCTCCACGCCATGCGCGTCGATCCCGCCACCGCCTTCGCCCACTTGGTGGAGGAGCAGGTGGCAGACCCCGAGCTACGCAGACACATCTTTTCCAACTCTCTTTACCGGCACGTCACCACCAACCTGACCGGGTCGCAGGAATACGCGGCGACGCTTGCGCTGTACGAGCTTCGCCGCGACGGAGACTACGACCTCATCGTGCTCGACACGCCCCCCACCGCCAACGCCCTCGAGTTTCTCGAAACCCCCGAGCGCCTGGCCGCGGCCATCGCCAGTCCCGCCATGCAGTGGTTCGCCCGCCCAGACCCGCACCTGAGCCGTTTCTCGCTCAAACGCCTGGGCGTGGGCGGGGCCATGATCATCCGGCGCGCGGGCAAGCTCATGGGCAGCAAGTTTCTCGATGATCTGGGTGCCTTTCTCCTCGACATTCGCGAGGTGCTGGGCGGTTTTCTGACCCGCGCGCGGGAGATCGAGGCGGTGCTCAAGCGAGACGACGTGGGCTTCATCCTGGTCATGACACCTGAGACCGCAGCCGTGAATGAAGCCCTGTATTTCGCCCGCCGCTTGCGCGAAGCCGGCTCACCGCTGTGTTGCTACATCGCCAACCGGACCTTGCAAGAGCCCCTGCCCTGCTCCACGACCGCGCTGCGCGAGCAGATCGCAGCGATGCCTGCCCTGCGCGACTCGACGGCCGCCGAGATAGACGGCGCCACGCTCAAGCTCGCGGAGTTGGCGCAGTACCTGACCAAGATCGCCCACGCCCAGAAACGCGAGCTCGAGCGCTTGTCTCATGAATCGCCAGGGGTCGAGATCACCACAGTCCCGCTTTTGCCCCACGACGTTTCCAGCATCGACTCGCTTCGTGCCATCGCCGATCTTCTGGAAAACGCCTAACCCATGTTGCGCCTGTTCCTTGCAGTCGACCTGCCGAGTCCCGTGCGGCAAGAGGTGGCAGCCCTGCGCACGCAGGTAAACGGAGCCCGATGGGTCAAAACCCATCAGTTGCACATCACCTTGCGCTTCATGGGTCAGACCCCGGACCAAACCCTGGCCCACATCCGCGACCAGCTCTTGCGCGTGCGCGTTCCCGCGTTTGACCTGGCGCTACAGGGCGTGGGTACCTTCCCGGTTCCGCCACCGGCCGAAAGCCCGGATCCTTCAGCCATGAACCGTGGCAGCCCCTCACCCGCCTCGCTGCGCTCGGGTAGCGCGAGCAGCAAGCACGCTCGAGTGCTGTGGCTTGGCCTCGATCCCGTGGAGCCACTCGTCCACCTAAAGCACGAGATTGACGCCTGCCTGGGCCCGGACCTAGAGCACGCAAACCAGGACTTCTCGCCCCATCTCACGCTGGCGCGCTTCACCGAGAAGCCGGACGCCACCCTGACGCAGTTCCTTTCGCAACATCAGACCTATCGCAGCGCGCACTGGCCAGTTAACTGCTTTCACCTGTATAAGAGCACCCTTCATTCAGATGGAGCAGTGCATGAGGTGGTCGCGACTTATGCCTTCGCCGAGTTCTGCCGAGAGCAATAAACTTGAGGTCGCCCAGAGGAGCTACCCTGCCCATGACCCCTAGCGAGTCAGCTACACCCGTCCCTCTCATCATCGAGGGCCCGCTGCCCCTAACTCCCCTGCCCTTCATTCAGCCTGGGCTGGGCTTCGCGCTCGATGCCTCCCTGTATCACAGCATTCTCGACCAGGTCGACGACGGTGTGTACTTCGTAGATCGCGAGAAGCGCATTCTGCTGTGGAACCGCAGCGCCGAAAGAATCACCGGTTTCCCACGCAGCGAGGTCGTCGGTGAGCGCTGTAGTAACCAATGGCTGTGCCACATCGATGCGAGCGGCCGCATGCTATGCACGAATGGTTGCCCGCTTCAGCGCGTGGTGGATACGGGTGTTCCCATCGAGGCCGATGCCTTTCTGCAGCACAAGCAGGGTCACCGCATTCCGGTCAAGATCAAGACCATCCCGCTGCGCGATCGACAGAACAGGCTCGTGGGCGCGGTCGAGGTTTTTCGCAGCACCATCGACGACCAACGCCAAGGCAAGCTCATCGAGGAGCTGTCACACCTGGCCATGATCGACGACCTGACCCTGCTGCCCAACCGGCGCCACTTCGACTTGCAGCTTGAACGGCGTCTGGCCGAGCTGGGTCGCTTCGGCTGGCCCTTTGGGGCACTGATGATCGACATCGACCGATTCAAGCGGGTCAACGACAGTGCCGGGCACCAAGCGGGGGACGAGATCCTGCGCCTGGTAGCCCGCACCTTGTCCGCGAACTGCCGTGCTCTCGACACCGTTGCCCGCTGGGGCGGCGAGGAGTTCACTGCGATCATCACCAACGTGCGTGAAGACGAGCTGCGCCTCGTGGCCGAGAAGTTCCGGACCATGGTCGAGGCGAGCGGCCTGCGCGAAACCGAGGGCGAGCCTCTTTACGTCACGGTTTCGATCGGTGGAGCGGTAGCGCAGCCCAATGAAAACGCTGCCGAGCTGATGAAGCGCGCGGACGAGATGATGTATGCCGCGAAGCGTTCAGGGCGCAACCGCGTATGCATCTGAACAACCGCGTGCGTATCTGAACAGGAGAGAGCGCAGAGGACGGAGGAGAGGGCACAGAGAGGCCGGAAAGGGGCGAATCCGAGCGCGGACGCGAGCGAAGCGAGTCCGGTGAGGGTCGAGAGCAGAGCCAGTTGGGTGCTGGAGTGCGGGCGGGTCCGAAGTTTGTGAAGGGAGGCGAATGCCGAGATTTCTCGGGAACTTCTGTCCGGGCGCTTGCGCCCCCTTCCGTGTGCTGCGTTCTCTCTGGAGCGTCGCTGGCGGGACCCTGGGCCTGACTGCCAGGTTGTGATAGGGGTAGTGCCTCGATGGAACGAGGGCAGACTTCCGACGATGCTGCGCCGCACGCACGCTGGCCGTGGTGGCTTGCGTTCCTTCTCTGCCTGGCCGGTCTCGTCCTGTCGATTCTGCTCGAACAGATCCACTTCAAACTCCACACCGATCCTGCTTTCCACAGCTTCTGCGCCATCGACCGCAAGGTGAACTGCGACATCGTCGCGCGCAGCCCCTACGCCGTGCTCTTCGGCGTTCCGGTGGCTGCGTGGGGCATCTTCGGATATGCCCTGGCCGCCGTGGTCGCGGTGTGGGCCGCGCGCAGTCGCCGTCCGCTGCTTGCCGCCGGCTGCGGCCTTTACCTTGCCATCCTCTTCACGGTATCGAGCGCCGTCCTGGGCGCGGTGTCCGCATTCCTGGTCACCGCCGTTTGCATTCTCTGTTTGGCCACCTACGCCGCGAACCTGCTCTTTCTTACGTGCGCGCTCATCGCAGGGCGTGGACTGGGACTGCGCTGCGCTTTGGCCGAACCCCTGCGCACGCTCCGCGCGCGAACCGTACGAACGCTTGTCGTCCTGGCCATCATCGCCGGCTTCGCACTGGCGGTCATGGTCGCGCACCCATCCTATTGGAAGGCCGCGAACGAAGCGAGCCGGCCGCACCTCACCGCCCCCACCCTACCCCACGGCATCGAGCCCGGCGGAGGTCATTTCATGGGTGCACCCAAGGCGGCCGTGACCCTGGTCGAATTCAGCGACTACGAATGCCCGTACTGCCGCCAAGCCCATGTCCAGCTACGCGCCCTACTCGAACGCTATCCCACGCAGCTCCGCCTGGTGCACCGCCACTACCCGCTCGACCAAAGCTGCAACTCGTCGATCAAGGGCCCCATGCATCAGAACGCCTGCTTCGCGGCGATGATTGCCGAGTGCGCGGACCGGCAAGATCGATTCTGGCAAGCCAACGACTATCTGTTCGCCGAAGCACGCGTGCTGCACGCACGGGCAAACAACGAAATCGCGCGCGACATCGGCCTCGACCCCGCGGCGCTCGAGGCCTGCCTTCGCGAAGAAGGTCCACGTGCCGTGGCCTTCGACGTGGACGAAGGCAATCGCCTGGACATCCAGGGCACGCCCACCTTCTTTGTCGAGGGCAAGACGTACACGGGAACCTATCCCCCGTGGCTCCTGAGCCGCTTGCAGAACGCGGCGGCCGGTGTCGACAGCGGCGCAAAGGCACCGTAGGCAGCGGATTCACACCCCGCACACTGGACCTTGAGGATTGGTTCGACTTCGACGGTCCGCCTTCGCTCGACGTCTCGATCGAACCCGTTGAGCCGCCGGTTGACGCCCTTCGCAATTCGCAGGGTTGTCGTCATTTCGCACCAGACGTGCTTAAGATGCGCCCGCTGTGCCCAACCACCGTCTGTCCCTCGCTCTCGTAACCACGCTCGCCTCTGTTTTCGCCATTCTCGGCGTCTCCGGATGTCATTCCGGCGGCGGCAGCTGCGAGCAGGGTTCCCTCTGCGAGTGTAGCGGCGGCACGGACTGCTACCAGGGTTGCGCCGACGGCAACGGCTGCGACCTATCCTGCCACAGCATGGTCCACTGCGGCGGCGTATGCGGCGACGGCTGCTCCTTGCAGTGCCACGACGTCAACGATTGCTCCTCGTCTTGTGGCGACAACTGCAACATAGACTGCCACAACACCGTTTCCTGCGGCGCCTTCTGCGGCGCCAATTGCCAGTACGATTGTCAGAGCGTGGACCGCTGCGGAGTCCGCGCCGGCCCAGGAAGCACCATCGCCTGCACCAGCGTAACAACCTGTGTGGTCGAGTGCCTTGGCTCGTGCCAGGTTTCCTGCAACGGCGTCATCGACTGCAACGTGACCTGCCCCAATGGGACATCCCCCATCCCTTGCGCCAGCGGCCTCTGGGCGTGCGGTTCCTGTTAGAGAAGAAAGCGCTAACCTGATGAAGTCTCCAAGGTTCTCCTGCTCTGTGTCCGGCTACCAATCCGCCGCTGCATTTTGCGCGGCCCTCGTCATCGGTCTGGTTGCGTTCGCTCCCATGGTCCAGGCTCGAGAGCCGCTGGTCATCCACGACTCTCGCACGCCCATCGGCTATGACTTCGAGCTTGAACCCCACCTCGTGCTCGGCACGGAACCGCCGGGGCCGGGCGCCGGCTCGGGCGTGGGTATCGGCGTTCGGGGTAGCGTGGTCGTTGCCCCCGATGGTTTCATCAGCAAGCTGAACGACTCGGTCGCGGTTGGCTTCGGACTGGACTTCGGCCACTACACGGGCTCGTGGGCCATCCAGGGCTATCGCGACCAATGTCTCCATTTCGCCACTGGACCGAACGGTACTTCCATTTGCACCGAGGTGACCTCGAACGGCGGCACCTACAACTACGTCTACGTGCCCGTGGTCATGCAGTGGAATTTCTGGCTGACCCAGAGATGGTCCGTGTTCGGCGAGCCAGGCGTGAATCTGTACTTCCTCGGCAATCACGGTTTCGACGTCAGTCCGGCCCTCTACGTGGGAGGCCGCTTCCGGATCGCAGACCGCATCACCTTGACCGCTCGACTCGGCTATCCGACCTTCTCATTCGGCGTATCGTTCATGTTGTAGCGGTCTATTGGTTACTTTCCGGCGCCGTGCCAACGACGCTTTGCCAATGGCTCCTGATTAGCACAACAATTGGCTGGCAGCCTCTTGCCGCAACGCCAATGAGGCGAGCACAAATGTGCTAAGGCACGTTGCGCCGATGCTTACTAGCGCAACTTCGTAACGAATTGCCACTCCTGAGCATCTTATCGCGACTAACCGCGACATCGAAAGTTCAAGCACAGCATGTGGCCCGGCCTTCGGGCCAGACCATTGGCTACGAGAGGACAATCCCATGGCAAGTGAAGCGCTCACCATGTCGGGCGGGACGGCATCGACAACGGCAGGCCCCGGCGAAGTCGATTTGAAGAAGGTCATCCTTGCGGCCTCGCTAGGGACGCTCTTCGAATGGTACGACTTCTATCTCTACGGCAGCTTGGCAGTCTTCTTCGGGGGGCTCTTTTTCCCGAAGGGAAACGACACGGCTCAGCTGCTGGCCAGCCTAGCGACCTTCGGAGCTGGTTTCGCGGTCCGGCCCCTAGGCGCGCTGGTATTCGGGTACATGGGGGATCTGATTGGCCGCAAGTATACCTTTCTCATCACCATGGCAACCATGGGCCTTTCGACTGCGATGATCGGGCTGCTCCCTACCTACGCCTCGGTCGGCTTGGTTGCGACCACACTACTCGTCTTGCTGCGGCTCCTACAAGGGCTGGCGCTCGGAGGTGAGTACGGAGGCGCCGCCACGTACATCGCCGAGCACGTACCGGATCACAAGCGCGGGTACTACACGAGTTTCATTCAAACCACCGCCACCTTGGGCTTCTTCGTCAGCATGGGGGTCATCGGCTCGCTACGTCTCGGGATAGGTGAGAGTGCTTTCAAGGCCTACGGCTGGCGCATCCCGTTTCTGCTCTCCTTCGCCCTGCTCGCCGTGTCCCTCTATGTCCGTCTGAAGATGAAGGAGTCCCCGGTGTTCGCGCGTCTGAAGTCCAGCGGAAAGACCTCCGTGAATCCGCTCAAGGAGAGCTTCACCAATCCGGTCAACGTCAAATACGTGCTTATTGCGCTGTTCGGAGCGACGGCTGGACAGGGAGTGGTCTGGTATACGGGCCAGTTCTACGCGCTGACCTTTCTGCAAAGCATGCTCAAGATTCCATGGCAATCGGCCTATCTAATGGTGTCGGCGGCGCTGCTTATCACAACGCCCTTGTTCATCTACTTTGGACGACTCTCGGACCGCATCGGCCGAAAGAAAATCATGATGGCCGGCTGCGTGCTCGGCGCACTGACCTACGTGCCGATCTACATGGGCATGAAATACTTCTCCAATCCGAATGGTCTTCCGGTCGCCCCGGCGGCGGAGCTGAACTGGCCCATGATGATTCTCCTGCTCACGCTTCAGATGGTTTACGTGTGCATGGTCTATGGACCTGTGGCGGCGTTCCTGGTCGAGCTATTCCCCACCAAGATTCGCTACACCTCCATGTCTGTCCCCTATCACCTGGGCAACGGTTGGTTCGGAGGGTTTCTGCCGCTCATTGCGACGGCGGTGACAGCCTCCGCCTGGGCCAAGGGCACTTTCGGCGCGAACTCTATCTACACGGGACTCATCTATCCAATTGCTGTGTGCATCCTGACGATCGTCGTCAGTTCCCTATTTATCCGCGAGACCAAGGACCACAAGATCGAGGCCGAGTTCATCGTCCGCTGATTCAGCACACAGTCTAAATGGAGCGTCGTCAAGATTCGCAGGGGAATTGCTGTGCCCAGGTTGCCTGGCGCGAGGCCTGGGCGCCTCCGAATACCGCGCGAACATTGATAATCTCAGAGGGAGGTTCGAGGATGATTGTTGAATTCCGAAGTCTAGCAACCGTTCTGTTTGGGCTAGCATTGAGCGTCCCGAACGCATTTGCGCAGGAGACGCCGCCACTGGCAGAACCAGAAGCACCTCCAGTAACCGCCACACCTGCTGCAGAGCCAAGCGCTCCGCCAGCGATTGCGCCGGTCGCAGCGCCGGCGATGACTATGCCTCCGGCAGCCGTTTCGGAGCCCAGCTTGTCTCCACCTGCCGCCAGTCCACTGAAGATCGAGGGCAAGAACGGAACCAGCATTCGTCTTGGGTTGCTATTGCAACCACAACTTCAGGCGGTGAATAACCCAGAAATGAGCGGCTACTCGAAGAATCTCTACCTTCGGCGGGCTCGTATTCTCGTGGGTGGAACGATTTTCGACAAGGTGGAGTTCTTCGTCGATACCGACTATCCAAACCTGTTCTTGTCAAGCAACACTGGCACGACGGAGGCACCAGACTACCTGAAGAGCACGCCTGGAATGAATGTCCAGGATGCCTTCGCGACCTACAAGGCTTTTGGCGACTACATCAAAGTCGATGCCGGTTACATGCTGCCGCCCATGGCTCACAATGCCGTGCAGGGTGCCACGACGCTCTACAGCTGGGACTACTTCGGCTACACCTTTCAACACAACACGAACAACGCGGTCTTTCGCAGCTCGGGCGGTCCAGTGGGCCGCGATGCCGGTGTCCAATTGCGCGGATTGGTCGTGGACGGACACATCGAATACCGCGTAGGGCTCTTTCAAGGTCTGCGCGAAAACCAAACTACCGGCCAACCTACCAACGACGTGGCGGCACGCAATTTCTTCCGGGCCACCGGCCGCTTGCAGATCAATCTCCTGGATCCGGAGACAGGGTTCTTCTACGCGGGTAGCTATCTTGGCGCGAAGAAGATTCTGTCCATCGGCGGGTCTGCCGATATTCAGGACAAGTACAAGTACTTCGCGGGGGACGTCTTTGTGGACATGCCGCTCGGCCCTGGCGTTGTCACTGGCCAGATCGACGTGGCGCATTGGGATGGCGGGACGTTCATCCCATTGCTGGCCAAACAGACTGCCCTGATGGGCGAGGCTGGCTATAACATCGCGAACATCTGGGTGAATCCCATCGTCCGCGGCGAGAAGCGGTGGGGCAGCACAGGCTCTGGCGGAACAGCAACCATAGCGGACGA
>Ga0265342_10003112_pt1 | contig 13866 bp, 12 predicted proteins | sample 4CB327metaG_FD_203125 | JGI IMG/M metagenome (GOLD analysis project Ga0265342, IMG submission 203125) | Rhizosphere microbial communities from Carex aquatilis grown in University of Washington, Seatle, WA, United States - 4-CB3-27 metaG | ecosystem: Host-associated > Plants > Roots >...
AGATGGAGAAGCTCGACATGAAGAGGCTCCAGCAAGCCGCAGGACGGTAGCGCACTCCCTTCAGTATTGCCTTCACGACAATGGCGCATAGGACAGAACGACGTTTCCGTTGGCAAATGCGCGAGAGCTCAGAAGCTTGAATTGCAGAATGCGCCTAACTCCCTCGAACATCGTCCGCCCCTTGCCCAGCACGACCGGCACCACGACGAGCTGGTACTCGTCCACGAGGCCCTCTTGCGCCAGTTGCGAGACGATAGTGCCGCTGCCCATGATCGCCATGCCTTCCGCCGAATCCTTTTTGAGTTTCCGGATTTCATCGGCCGGATCGCTTTTCACCAGCCGCGTGTTGTTCCACGCCGCCGATCTCATTGATCGTGAAAACACGACCTTCGGGAGATTGTTCATTCGCTCGGCGACAATCGGCTCGTTCTTCCCCGCCATCGGGGTAGGCCAGTAGCTTGCCATGAGATCGTAGGTAATCCGGCCGAAAACCAGGATGCCTCCGCCTTGGGCATTGCCCGACACAAAATCGCTCCATTCAGCATCGTTGGTATCACGGTGGGCAAAGCTCATGCTTCCATTCGCGTCAGCAAAATACCCGTCGAGAGACACCGAATTGAACACGATCAGTTTCCCCATCCTCGGCCTCCATTCATTCATGCCGTGGATCAAATATAACGACGCACGCCCATTTGGGCATAGGGAGCGGAACCGGAAACGCAGCCTGGACGGCCCTGTCAAGCCTCTGATAGAATGAATGCCATCTCAAACGACAACCGGATGTTTCGTCCGTCGGTATGCGAGTGGCCATTGTGGCGCATGATGCCAACAGGAGGCTGCGAATGGCAGGAGCAGTGATGAACGGCTATGCCGAGCTGGTGGAGGATGCACGGAGAATCGTGCGCACGGCTGAAGAGGCCAGCGCGATCCGCATCCAGGTGGGCTCGGCCACCTGTGAGGACGCGGCGGGCGCGAACGAGGTTTTCGAGGAGTTCAAGAAGCACATCGAGGCGGCCGGACGGAGTGATATCACCCTCCGACGCACGGGATGCACGGGACGTTGCAGTCGGGAGCCCATCGTCGGAGTGCTCGTTCCGGGGCACATGCCGGTGAAATACGAAAAAGTTGACAGCGCCGCCGTGCACAAGATATTCACCTCCCACATTCTGGCGGGAAAACCCGTTTATGAGAACATCCTGGACAACGCGGCCAAAGAACAGGAGCTTCCTCGGTACGAGTTCCTCCACTGCTCGGGAGGGCGTTGCGGGCAAGGGCGCGGAGAAGGAGCGATCTCTTCCGTGTTGCGCCGTAAGCTTCAGCAGAAAGGGCTGTCCGAACATCAAGTTCGCGTGACGGATTCGAGCTGCTTCGGTCTTTGCAGTCATGATGAAATCGGCAAGAACAATTACCTCCTCCTTCGTCCGGACAAGGTCATGTACCGCGTCACCACGGAAGCGGATCTCGATGAGATCATAGCCAAGCACATACAAGGCGGCTCGATTGTCGACCGCCTCAAGATGCAGGAGTGGGGCGTCGGGGAAAGATTCTTCGATCTGTACGGGGACGTGGCGTTCTTCAGCAAGCAAACGCGCATTTCCCTGCGTAATGGCGGGGTCGTCGACCCGGAAAGCATTCACGAGTACGTGGCTTTTGACGGCTTCCAGTCACTCGCTCAGATCTTGGAGCGTGGAGATCCGCAATGGGTGATCCAGGAAATCACACGGTCCAATCTTCGTGGACGAGGGGGCGGCGGATATCCGACTGGGAAAAAATGGCTGGACGCCCGTAACGCACCGGGTGACATCAAATACATCATCTGCAATGCCGATGAGGGAGATCCCGGCGCCTTCATGGACCGCAGCATGCTGGAGGGCGACCCGTTCTCCGTCTTGGAAGGCATGGTGATCGGCGGGTACGCCATAGGGGCTCACCGCGGATTCATCTACGTGCGCGCCGAGTACCCGATGGCAATCCAGCGTCTGGAGACCGCCATGCTCCAGATGCGTGCACACGGTCTCCTGGGCCCGAGCGTGCTCGGCTCCGGGTTTGCGTTTGACCTCGAGGTTCGTCTTGGCGCCGGAGCGTTCGTATGCGGGGAGGAAACCTCCCTCATCCATTCGATAGAGGGCGAGCGCGGGCAACCGAGGGTACGGCCGCCTTACCCCAGCCAGAGCGGTCTCTGGGGAAAGCCCACCGTCATCAATAACGTCGAGACATTCTCGAACATCCCTGTGATCGTCGAATACGGTGCGGAATGGTTTCGCCAGATCGGGACGGAGAAGAGCGGGGGCACGAAAGTCTTCGCGTTGACCGGCAAGGTGCATCATACCGGTCTCGTCGAGGTGCCGATGGGCACGACCCTGCGTGAAATCGTTATGGATATCGGAGGGGGAGTCGCCGGCGGGAAGCACGTGAAGGCCATCCAGACCGGAGGTCCGGCGGGTGGATGCATTCCGGAGGCGATGTTCGATACCGTGGTCGATTACGAGAACCTCCAGCGCATGGGGTCGATCATGGGCTCGGGCGGAATGATCGTCATGGACGAGGACGACTGCATGGTGGATATCGCGAAGTTCTTCCTCGCCTTCAGCCAGGACGAGTCGTGCGGAAAGTGCACGCCCTGCCGCGAAGGAACAAAAAGGATGCTGGAAATCCTCGAACGAATCACCTCGGGCAATGGCGTGCCGGAGGACATCGGAAAGCTCGAGCGCCTGGGGAACCTGCTGCGAAAAACATCTCTCTGCGGTCTGGGCAGAGCGGCGGCGAACCCGGTCCTCAGCACCCTGAAGTACTATCGCGAGGAATATGAAGCCCATGTCGTTCAAAAACGGTGCCCGGCCCGTAAGTGCACGGCCTTGATTCACTACGCGATAAATCCAGAGAAGTGCGTTGGATGCACCGCATGCGCACGCGCGTGTCCCGTTCCCTGCATTGACGGGTCTTTGAAAAAGGTTCACGTGATAGATCAACCCCGGTGCATAAAGTGCGGGCGATGCTACGCGGCATGCCGCTTCGGCGCGGTGGACAGGAAGTGATGCAATGGCAAAAAGCATAACGCTCTCCATTGACGACAAGAAAGTCACGGTTGCCGAAGGAACCACAATCCTGGAAGCGGCGGAGACTTGCGGTATCCGCATACCGCGTCTCTGCTACCACCCCGATCTCTCTCTCATGGGCTCGTGCCGGGTTTGCGTGGTGGACGTGAAAGACATGGGCTTTTTCATGGCCGCATGCTCTTCCCCCGTGTGGGAGGGAATGACGGTGAGGACCAACTCGCCGGAGATTCGTCAGGCCCGACGCGACATCGTCGAGCTGCTTCTGGACAACCACACGAAGGAATGCCAGACGTGCGAAAGGGACGGGAACTGCGAGCTGCAGAACCTGGCGTATTCCCTCGGGGTGAGGGAGAGGCTCTTCGAAGGCGAACGAAAGCGATTTCCCCGGGAGGTCTCCAGTCTCTCCGTGATCAGGGACTCGGAGAAGTGCGTGCTCTGCGGTCGCTGCTACCGGGTATGCGCCGAAGTGCAGGGTGTCTACAACCTCAGCCAGCACGGACGCGGCTTCTCCACGATCGTGACACCGGCGCACGGGGCGGCGATGGATGAATCCGTGTGCATCCAATGCGGCCAGTGCATCAATGTCTGTCCGACCGCCGCTTTCCTCGAGCAGAAGCACACGGATGCCGTCTGGAAGGCGATTGCAGATCCCGATCTTCACGTGGTTGTCCAAACCGCTCCATCCATTCGCGCCGCCATTGGCGAGGGTTTCGGGCTCCCGCCCGGCACGCCGGAGACGGGGAAGATGATAACGGCCCTTCGCATGCTGGGCTTCGATGCTATTGTCGACACGGATTTCGGGGCGGACCTCACGATCGTGGAGGAATCCCATGAGCTGCTGCAGCGGCTCTCCGCGGGCGGCCCCTTCCCGATGATCACCTCCTGCTCTTCCGGGTGGGTGAACTTCCTGGAGAAGTTCTATCCAAGCCTCATCCCCAACGCATCCAGCTGCCGATCTCCGATGTCCATGACATCCGTGCTTCTCAAGACCTACTATGCGGAGAAGCTAGGCATCGATCCAAAAAAGATATTCGTCGTTTCCGTCATGCCGTGTGTGGCAAAGAAGTATGAGGCGGGAAGGCCCGAGCACGCAGCGGCAAGCGGTGCCCCGTACACGGACGCGGTCCTCACGACGCGGGAAGCGATCTGGATGATCCAGTCCTACGGGATCCAGTTCGAGGGCCTGCCCAACGGCCAGTTCGATTCCCTCATGAGAATCGGCACGGGCGCCGCGGACATATTCGGAACAACGGGCGGCGTGATGGAGGCGACCTTGCGTACCGCCTCGGAGCTTCTCACGGGCAAGCCGTCCGACAAGCTCGAGTTTACCGAAGTGCGAGCCGTGGAGGGCTTGCGGGAGCTCGAAATAGTGATCGGGGAGCGCGTGCTGAACATCGGCGTTGCCAACGGCTTGAACAATGCCCGCGTGCTGCTCGACAAAGTCGTGAGCGGGGAAAAACAATTCCACGTCATCGAGGTGATGGCATGTCCCGGCGGCTGCATAGGAGGCGGCGGTCAGCCCTACCCGCCGGTCGGGATGAAAGTCCTCGACCCGCGTCTCCTGCGCCAGCGCGCATCGGCGTTGTACCAGATCGACGGAGGGAAACAGCTTCGCCGATCCCACGAGAATCCTTCGGTCAGGACCTTGTACGCGGAGTTTCTCGGCGAGATCGGCGGCCCGAAGGCCCACGAGCTTCTCCACACGCGATATTCGGCCAAGCGGCCAAGAGGTATATGATGGAAAGCGCCACGGACAACCTGAATGAAATCATGGCGGAAAGCCGAAAGGCCCTGCCGGCGGATATTTTGGCCTACATAGAAGAAGTCATGAAAGGCTCCGAACCGCATAGCCAGCTCATCTCGGTCCTGCATAAGGTGCAGGGGCACTTCGGGTACCTGGCAAAGGAACAACTGGACGCGGTGGCGCAGCTCCTTCGCATCCCCCAGGCGAAAGTCACCGGTGTGGCCACTTTTTATCATTTCTTTCGCCTCAAGCCCCGCGGCAAATTCATGATCAATGTCTGCCTGGGAACGGCCTGTTACGTGAAAGGGGCGAGCGAGGTGGCTGGGCGATTCAAGGAAGAGCTTGGCATCGATTTTGGGGAGACAAGCGGTGACGGCATGTTCTCTTTGGAGAGCTCACGGTGCCTGGGAACGTGCGGTCTGGCTCCCGTTGTCATGATCGAAGGGGAGATTCACGCAAAAGTGAAACCAGAACAGGTTCCTGCGCTTCTCGACCGGTATCGCGCTCTGGCTCGAGGGGAACATGCCTGAGCAGATGCGGGACCGCTAGGCGTACTCTTGAGGAGTGTCCACGTCTCGCAATATCGTATCATCGTCCCACGGTATGTTGATTGACGAAAATCGACCGATGATCTCTCGCATGACCCCGGTTGCCGGATCGGAGCGCAGCATTTCTTCCGCAACGGCGCGCCGCAAGAGAACGGGATGACCCCGGTGTCCGCCGAAGGTCGGTGAAACGACATCGGCAAGCGGCGCATTTTTCAACGCAATGTAAATGGCGGGAGTGATCCAAGGCATGTCTCCCGGGGTGATGAAAAAGCGATCAGTCTGGATGTGCCCCGCGGCGCATCGCAAGGAGCTGAACATTCCGGTTGCCCAATTCGTGTTCTCCACGAAGACGACGGATGGCATGCCGCGGAAAATCGCCGCCAGTTCATCCGCCCGAAATCCGCCCACGAGGATCACGCGCTTGCATACAGGGAGGGCGGCGGCAACGACGGTTTCGATGATCGTGCTCTCCCCGAAGGGGAGGGCTGGCTTCCATCGTCCCATGCGTGACGAGCGCCCGGCGGCGGGCACGATACAGTCCATCAGCCCCTCGTCATTAGGCATGAGCGATGGTAGCCTCGGTGCGGCAATCCCACAAGACACCCGAAGAGCATGATTGGGCTATGCAACCGTGATCACGTCAGCGGAAGAGAGAAATCTTTCCGTGATTTCGTAGAGATTGGAGACGCGTCCGGCCCTCAGTCCCTCCTTGAGGTGGTAATAATCCAGGCAGGTCCCGCAGACGAGGATCTCCACCCCTTTTGCCTGAATGATCTTGAGCAGCTCGATCGTCTCCTCGCGCTCGGCGGCAAGCCGAACGCCGGAATTCATGAATACGAGGGTTTTCGGCGGCTTTTGAAGCTCGCTCACCGTGTAGAGCAATCCCTTGACCAGGAGCTTGCCGAGGGTCTCATCCCCGCGTCCGATCTGATCCGCGGAGAAGAAAAGGGTCTTCCCGCTGAGCTGCTGCCCTCCGGGCGCCTGAGCCTCATCCTCGCACGCGGTATCCGGCTCGTTTCCGCCCGCTTTGGCAATCATCGTCGCGGTCACCGCAGCCCTGATTGTGTGTACCGTGCCGGCGCTTGCTACAGACGGGGCGGCCCCGGTGAATTTCAGGAATCTGACGACATTTTCCCGCGCCGCGTCGTTATCCACGATGACTTCGATTTCATCCAGCTGCCCCGCCATCATTGCCTTGCGGCTCATGATCACCGGCTGAGGGCAGGCAAGCCCCTTCGCATCGATCGATTTCTTCATACTCTTTGTGTCCCTCCTTCTGGACGATCCGATACAGCACGCGGTGAGTCTTCAGAGCGTGCCACCATATTGAATACGTCTGTCCGCCATGCCCCTCCTCTGAGGTGAGAATTGAAAAGCCGCACCCCAAGGTTATGGCTGGGGGAGTCGGCACGAGCGTCGCCGCTACCCCCAGTTCCTTCAGAGCCCTTTCCGCGCTCAGGGTGTGATGTATGCTCTGAAATACGACCAGGAGATCAGACAAGCTCGATCATTCCCGTGCCTGCGGCCGTTGTTCCGATGAGCGCCGCCGGGATTCCTGCAGAGAGCATTTCCGACAGCACACCTTCCGCCTCTCCTATGGGGATCGCGGCGAGCAGCCCTCCCGAGGTTTGCGGGTCGAAAAGAATGTTCAGCTCGTCCTCGCTACAAGCCTCTTCTGCGTTCAGCACGAAGCGAAGACGAAAATCCTTGTTCCTATAGGTGCCTTCCGGTACGAGACCCATGGCGACATAGTCACTCACCGCGGGAAGCAAGGGCACAGACTGTACCTTAATGCGGATGTTGCATTTCGTATCGGCGGCCATCTCGCACGCGTGGCCGAGAAGCCCGAAACCGGTGACATCAGTGCACGCGTGGACCTCGTGACGTTGGAGGATTTCGCACGCCTTTCTGTTGAGAGTGCCCATGCTTGCGCACGCCGCTTGAAAGGCCTTCTCGGAGGCAAGCCCACCGCGCGAGGCGGTGGTGATCAGACCGGTGCCGATGGGCTTCGTGAGGATGATGCCTTCCGCACCGACCAATGAGTTGTTCAGCCACACACGGTCCGGCCTGACGATGCCGGTGACCGCGAAGCCGAATTTCAGCTCCTTGTCATCGATGCTGTGTCCTCCGACCAAGGGACAGTCCGCTTCAGCCAGAGAGCTGAGGCCTCCCTCCATCATTTTTTGAAGGATATCGATGTCCAGCGAGCCAACGGGGAATCCGACAACGGATACCGCGGTGCAGGGCTTTCCGCCCATTGCATAGACGTCCGAGAGGGCATTGGCTGCGGCGATCCTTCCGTAGAGAAAGGGGTCATCCACGATGGGAGGAAAGAAATCTATCGTGTGGATGAGGGCCTGTTCGTCGTTGAGGCGTAGCACCCCGGCATCCTCGCTGTGATGAAAGTCCGCGAGGAGATCCGGATACGCACGCTGAGACAGGCCGCACAGGGCTTTGTCCAAAAGGCCGGGACCGAGTTTTGCTCCGCAGCCGGCGAAGCGCGAAAAGGAAGTGAGTTTCATGATGCGGCTCCGATCTCTTGAATTGCCAAAATGACTCTCTGGATTTCATCCGCGGTGCAAAAGGGTCCCGGTGATACCCTGATCGTGCCCCCGCTCTGAAGGGTGCCGATGGTGCGATGCGCGGCCGGGGCGCAGTGCAGACCCCGACGGCAGGCAATTCCCCGCTCTTCCAGCCCGACGGCCAATTCATCCAAAGGGATCCGGCGGTGTGAGATCGAAAAGAGAGGGAGTCTGTCCTCGGGCCTGTCGGGCCCATGCATGATTATTCCGTCCACCGATGCAATTGCCTCACGCAGCAATTCCGCCGCCCGCATCCTTTTTGCCGCCAACACCTCGATACCTTCCCGCGCTATGTAGTGAACGGCCGCAAGCAGGCCGGCTATGGCCGGGAGATTCATGGTCCCGCTCTCGTAGCGATCCGGAAGAAAGTCAGGCTGCTGCTCGGAATCAGAGCGACTGCCTGTGCCGCCGTAGATCAATGGTGCAGGCAGCGCACGATTTCCGAGAAAGAGAAGCCCCAAGCCGGCAGGCGCAAGGAGGCCCTTGTGCGGGGAGACGCAGAAGAAATCCCACGGGAACGAACCGAGATTGATCGGCATCTCACCCGCCGCCTGGGCCGCATCGATTCCGACGAGTGTCCGGGGGGAGAGTCGCACGGCGAGCTCGGCCATCTCGCGGAAAGGGAAGAGCGTGCCCGTCACATTACTTGCCGCCGTGAACAGGAGCATCCGAGGCGCGCTGGAAAGAAGCTCGCGAAACGAATCCATGTCAGGCATGCCCCGCGCGTCGCACGTGAATATCCGCACCGAGCAGGGCAGCTCTTTTTCCAGCGCGCGTAGCGGCCGCATCACGGCGTTATGTTCCATTCCCGAAACGGCCACCGAATCCCCCGGATGAAGCGTGCCGCGCAGCAGCAGGTTCAAAGATGCAGTCGTTCCCGGTGTGAAAATAAGGCGCTCGCTGTCTCTGAAATTGAAGAGGCCTGCCGTTGCCGTCCGGGCTTCATAGACGAGCCTGTCGGCTGAAGATGCCGCCGCATGTGTGCCTCTGCCCGGGCTCCCGAGCGGCTCCTGGAGAGATCGCGCAACTGCTTCGGGCACGCCGGGTGCTTTTGGCCAGCTGGTTGCCGCGTTGTCCATATAGACCAGGGGCGGGCGGGTCGTCACGGGGCGATAATAGCAGGTTGCCCCTTCTCTGTGTAGAATCGCGCGAGCAGAATCGTTACGATGCGGCGCACGAGAAGGAGAAATCATGGGCACAATGGAAGGGTACACCGCCCTCGTGGCTGGTGGGGGGACCGGTATCGGACGCGCCATCGCGCAAGCACTCCACGCTGAGGGAGCCTTTGTCTTCATCTGTGGACGAAGAGAGGGAAAGCTCAAGGAAGCCTGCGCGCTCATTTCCGCGAAGGGAGAGAGAATCGCGGGAGTGGCGGCGGACGTCACGCAGACGCAGGACATCGAGCGGTTGGTGAAGTCCGTGCGTGAGAAACGCGGCGGTCTGGATGTGCTCGTCAATTGTACCGGCATCATGCGTTTTGGAAAACTCGAAGCCCTCCAGCCCGCCGTGCTGCGGGACATGCTGGAGGTCAACACCATCGCGCCCTGGCAGCTTTCCGTCGCCGTGCTCCCTCTCATGCGCGCACGCAAAGCTGGCTCCATCGTGAACATTTCTTCGATTTCCGGCATGCGTCCCTTCGAAGGAAGCGGCGCGTATTGCATGTCAAAATCGGCCCTCATCATGATGTCGCAAGTCATGGCCCTGGAAGTCGCCTCCGAGAACATCCGTGTGAATGTGATTTGTCCCGGCATGGTCGAGGAGACTGAATTGGGCGATGCCGTCTTCGCCCCGGACCAGGTCGCCGCCTCCTACGAGCGATTCCGCTCCACCCATCCCCTCGGTCGCAACGGCAAACCGCGAGACGTGGCCGCAGCGGCGCTTTTCTTCGCTTCTCCTCAGAGCTCGTGGATCACCGGTGCCGTTCTCCCGCTCGACGGCGGGCGGCATTTGACGTCGAACAAACCGGCCTGAGCGCGGAGCAGCCTACGGCAGGAACCGCGTTCCGCTGGATCCTGCCAGCGCCTCGATGGCCTTGTCCAGACACCCGATGGTCGCGGTCTTTCCGCTCCACCGCACGAATCTGAGGCATGCCTCCACTTTCGGGCCCATTGAACCCTTGAGGAAGTGGCCTTCGGCGAGGTAACGCTCCGCGTCGGCAACGCGAAGCTCGTCAGCACCGCACGCTTCTGGTGTGCCGTAACGCAGGGATACTTTTTCAACGTCAGTGAGAATGAGGAGCGCGTCAGCATGAACCGCCTTTGCAAGAGTAAAGCTGGCTTTGTCTTTGTCGATCACGGCGTTCACCCCCCTGAGGGTTCCATCCCCGTTCGGCGCGACCGGCACGCCCCCGCCGCCGGAAGCGATAACGACGAATCCGCTGTCCAGCAGCGCTCTGATGGCCGATTCCTCGACGATTTCCAACGGCTCGGGTGATGGCACCACTCTCCGCCACCCTTTTTCACTTCCCGGCTTCACCAGCTTCATACAGTAATGCTTGACGCGCTGCAGTGACTCCGCGTCCTTTTCGCTGTAGAAGGGCCCCACCGGTTTGGACGGATCCTCGAAATCAGGATCGTCGACACTCACAAGCACTTGCGTAACAAGGCTGCAGGCTCCCGCATTCATGCCCTCGGCGCGCAAGTAGTGACTGAGCCGATTCTGGATCATCCAGCCGATATGCCCCTGAGTCATGGCGCCACAGGCGGCGAGGCTCTGTCCGGGGACCATCGCTTCGCTTTCTTCCTGCTGGATGAGCAGGGCCCCTGCCTGAGGACCGTTGCCGTGGGCAACCACGATACGATTGCCGGCCCGCGCGATCTTGGCAATCTGCCTGGCTGTCGTGTCGACGTTTGCCAACTGTTCGTCCGTCGTGCCGCGTTGCCCGGAGCGCAGGATGGCGTTTCCGCCCAGGGCGATGACGATTGTGTTCATTGCTGCACCTTTCCGAGTCGGTGGACTACTGGTCTGACCACGGTAATCGGGACGATAAGGCCATTTCATTTTCCTGTCAATCAGATTTTTCGCCCCTTTATTAGGGGTATTTCTGATAGCTCGACGATTTTACTTGACAGAAATCATTCTGATGCACTACGATTCGAGTCGTGGTCTGACTGCCGTACCTTAACGGAAGAGGGTGACATGTTCGAGCGCCTCCATACGCAAAAAAACTATATGCAGATCGCGCGCCAGATTCGCGATCTGATTCGCGACGGCACCCTGAAAGTAGGAGAAAAACTTCCTCCTGAAAGGGCCCTCGTGGAACAGTTCGGCGCCTCCCGTGCCTGCGTTCGTGAAGCGTTGAGCGCTCTGGAGATGCTCGGTCTCATCGAGTGCCGCAGCGGTCAAGGCAATTACATCAAGGCGGATGGCTCGAACGGCGCCATCGACGGCGAAATGCTGAAGACCCTCCTCCAAGACCATGACGCCTACGAGATTTTCGAGGCACGCCTGGAAATGGAGCCCAATATGGCGGCCCTTGCCGCCGAGCGTGCTACCGCTGAAGAGCTGGAAAAGCTGAAATTATTCGTCGCCACCCTGCACGATCTCGGGGAGGCGATCATCGAGAAGGGTTTTGACGACGCGCTGGTGGACCAGTATATGGAAACCGACCGACAGTTCCACATGGAAGTCGGGCGAGCCGCGCACAATAACGTTCTGTTTACGGTCTTCTCCGGCGTAAACCTCATGACAAAAGAAACCCATTGGAAGGCCATGAAAAGCAAGGGACTTTCCAATGAGGCCAACGTCCTCGCCTACGACGCGGAGCACAAGGCTATTCTTGACGCGCTCGTGACCAGGGATTCCAAGACGGCATGGAAGGAATCCAAGCGACACTTGACCATGCTCAAAAAAAGTCTGTTCTAAACGTTCCTGGCAATGACGCGTCCTTCTTATCGCCGATGAGCGTTCGACGACGCGTGAGTGATACGACTATCCGAGGAGGAAAAGGAATGCTTTCAGGGAAAGACGTCAAAGGTGTGATTCCGGCTCTCGTCACCCCGTTTACGAAAAAGGACGAGGTTGATCTGAAGGGCGTTGAAAAGATCACGAAATTCCTGGTCGACAATGGCGTACATGCGCTCATGCCCGTTGGCGGCACGGGCGAGTTCCCCAGCTTGCTGCGCGAAGAGAAGCGCGATGTGGTCGCGGCGGTCGCGCGCGTTGCAAAGGGGAAGATCCCCATCATTCCGGGAACCGCGGCGTGCAGCACGCGGGAGGTCATTCTCCTCAGCAATGAGGCGCACGAGGCAGGCGCCGACGCCGTCATCGTGACCGCGCCCTACTATTTCAAGCTGTCCGACGCGTCCCTCATCCAGCACTACACGACGGTGGCCAAGAACGTCGGCTGCCCCGTCATCGTTTACAACAATCCCCTCTATACGGGCAACCCGATGAGCCCCCAAGTGATCGCGCAGCTGTTGGGCGTGAAGAACATCATTGGCGTCAAGAACAGCTCCCCGGACATGGGCCAGCTCATTGAAATGATCCGTCTGTCTCCCAAGGGCAAATCGCTTTGCACGGGAATCGACAGCCAGTTCTATCCGGCGCTGTGCGTCGGGGCATCGGGGCTCTACTCCACGGCGGCGGGAATCGTGCCGGCCCAGATGGTGAAACTATACGACCTGGCCATGGCGGGCAAGCACGCGGAAGCACTGGCGCTCAGCATGAAGCTTCAGTCGCTCAATCGCTATCTCGAATACGATCCGGGCTATGTCGCCCCGGCCAAGGAAGCGCTCAATCTCCTCGGCTTACCGGGCGGGTTCCTGCGTGAGCCGCTTCCGCAGCTCACCGCGGGCGAGAAGGCGGGCGTAAAGGCTGCGCTCAAAGAAATCGGAGCTCTCTAAACGGGGGACGGCGGCACATGAAACTGAGGATGGGAGTCGACACCGGAGGGACATTCACCGACGGGGTGGTCATAGACGAGAGAGGCGCGATCCATAACTTCAAGGAGCTCTCCACGCCCCGCGATCCCTCCATAGGCTTGTACAACGTCATCAAGAAGGCTGCTGATCATTTCGGCAAGGACGTGCGTGGGTTCCTCGCCGATCTGGACTTCTTCGCGCATGGCACCACCGTGGCGACAAACACACTGCTCACGGGCACCGGCGCGAAGACGGGGCTCATCTTGACTCAAGGATTCCGAGACACCCTGGAAATGCGCCGGGCGCACAAGGAGAACATCTGGGATCTGTATCTTCCGGCCGCGGTTCCCCTGGTTCCGCGCCGTCTGCGGATCGGCGTGCGGGAGCGCATCGACTACCGCGGTGTCGTCGTGCAGCCGCTTGACGAGCAAGACGTGTACCGCGCGTGCGAGCTGTTCAAGAAAGAGGGAGTCAAGGCCGTCGCGATCTGCACCCTTTTCTCCTTTCTCAACGACGAGCACGAGAGGGCCATTCGCGGGATCGTCCAGAAGGAGATGCCCGATGCCTTCATCTCCATCTCATCCGAGGTGCTGTCGCAAATCCGCGAGTACGAACGTACCTCCACAACCGTGGCCAACGCCTACGTCGGCCCGAAGCTCACTGTCTACCTCTCCACGCTCGACGCGAGGCTGAAGAGCGACGGCCTATCGCGCGCATTCTATATTACCGCCTCGAATGCCGGCGTCATGACGGCGGAGACGGCCATACGACAAGCATCCGCCACCCTGCTCTCGGGCCCCGCAGCGGGAGCAGTGGGTGGCATTTTCTTCTCTGAGCTCTTGGGGCGCGGCAACCTCATCACCATGGACATGGGTGGGACCTCGTTCGACGTGACCCTGGTGAACGAGGGGAAAGTCACCCTCAGCACGGAGGGATCCATTGCGGGATACCGCATCGCAAAGCCCATGTGCGACATCAATACAATCGGTGCCGGCGGCGGTTCCATTGCGTGGATCGACTCGGGTGGGATGCTGAAAGTCGGCCCCGCATCGGCGGGCTCCGACCCGGGTCCCG
>Ga0265342_10003113_pt1 | contig 13864 bp, 14 predicted proteins | sample 4CB327metaG_FD_203125 | JGI IMG/M metagenome (GOLD analysis project Ga0265342, IMG submission 203125) | Rhizosphere microbial communities from Carex aquatilis grown in University of Washington, Seatle, WA, United States - 4-CB3-27 metaG | ecosystem: Host-associated > Plants > Roots >...
CTCCCCTGGCCAGTCACTGGTCGTTCCTCTTCGGGCCCAGCATCACGTTCGGCAACGTCGGCACCAACCTCTGACGAGTTCCAAAATCAGGCGCGCGCCACGGCGTCCGGGTGATTTTGTGCCGCGATAGGAGTCTCCGGTCACGCCGGGTCGCGAATCCGGCGGCGCCCGCGGTTGGTCCGTCCGATGCAACACCGAGCGCGCGGAGCCATCCCGTGCCAACCGACGCCATCGCCTCGACCGTCCCCACCGCGCCGCGCGTCTTGCTCGCCCGTTTTCACCCCCTGGCTGACGAGAGCCGGATCGTCGTCGTGGGACGGGTGATCTGCGCGGCGGATGGCGCGTACCTGGATGCCGCGTCGCCGGGCAGTCTGTTCGCGGCACCGGCGACCCTGTTGCTCAAACTGCGCTACCTGATCGAGCGCGCCGCTCCCGATCCGTTCGACAGCCTGCGGAGATTGCGCAGCCGGTTCTGGTCCTTCGTCGAGATCACCCCTTCGGAAAAGGAGCCTGACGCATGAGTCCCCATTCCTCGAATCGCCTGAATCGCCGCGTGTCGCAGTACGTGCTCACTCAGCTCGACCACCATCTGTGGTCGATGCTGCTCGTGATCGGAGTCGCGGGCGCTTGCTCGCACACCCAGACCGAAGCGCCTGCTCCCGCTCACCCCACGGTCGCCGCCGAGCCGCCGGCCCGCCGGCCGCCGCCGCCTGAGCGCGGGCCCGAGCCCGCTGCCGCCGCCGTCGCTCAGGTCGACGACAGCAAGGCGAACAAGGAGCTCGCGGTCTACTTCGACTTCGATTCGGCGCTGCTGCGCGACGACGCGCGGCCGGTGCTACAGAAAGTCGCCGTGCTGGCCCAGGATCGCGGCACCAGCGTGCGGATCGAGGGGAACTGCGACGAGGTCGGCACCGTCGAGTACAACCTGGCGCTGGGCGAGCATCGCGCGCTCCAGGCCAGAGAGTACCTGACCAGGCTCGGCATCCCCGCAGCTCACATCAAGACGGTCAGCTACGGTTCCCAGCACCCGAAAGCGCCCGGACACGATGACGAAGCGCACGCCGAGAACCGCCGCGACGACTTCATCCTCAAGTAGCTCATACTTGCCTCGATGAAGCGGTCCGGGTCGCGCCTGTCGATGCGGCTGGCGCTCGCGTCGCTGGGCACGGTCGCCGCGGTCGGGGTGGTGTGCGCCGTCGGGCTGGTGTCGCTGGGCAACCTGTCGCGCGACACGCGCGCGGCGGTCAGCCGTGAGCTGGCGCTGCTCGACGAGGCGAGCGCGTTCTCGGCGCTGCTGTACCAGAAGGGGTTCGCCGCCGAGTACATGCTGACGCGCGACCGCAAGCGGTTGGAGCAGCTCGAGACCAGCCGCGGGGCGTTCCAGGTCTGGATGCAGCGCGCGCGCGCGTCGGTCACCACCGACGACGCGCGCCGCCTGCTGGCGACGATGTCGCGCGAGTACGAGGACTACCACGCGGTGCGCCTGCGCGCGGTGCAGGAGTTCGACGCCGGGGACGAGGCGCGGGCCAAGATCACGCTCACCCAGAACCAGACTCGGCTGGATCACATCCTGGCCGCGTTCCGCGAGTTCGGGTCGCGCGAGCGCCGGCAGGGCGAGGCGGCGCTGGCCGGATCGGAGCGGTCGCTGCGGCGGCTGGCGCGCCTGCTGGTGGGCACGGCGCTCGCGGGTGCGGCGGCGAGCCTGCTGGTCGGCTTCCTCTGGGCGCGTCGGATCACCAAGCCGATGTACGAGCTTCAGGTCCAGGTCGAGTCCGCGGCCGAGCGCACGCGCATTCAGGTCCGATCGGATAAGGGCGAGCTCGACGGTCTGGGCGATCAGGTCGCGGCGCTGATCGGCAAGCTCGAGGAGACCGACGCTGCGCTGGCCGAGCACCGGCGGCGTCTGATCCAGAGCGAGAAGCTGTCGGCGATCGGCGAGCTCGCCACCAAGCTGGCGCATGAAGTGTTGAATCCGCTGGCCGGCATGAAGGCGGCGGTGCAGCTGCTGGCGCGCACGCACCCGCACGATCCGGACCGCGCGCGAGAGACGGCGCGCGCGCTCAGCGCCGAGATCGCGCGCGTCGAGGCGCTGATGGGGCGGCTACTCAACTTCGCGCGCCCGCTGACGCCGCGGGTCCAGGTCACGCCGGTGGCGGAGCTGCTCGACGCGGCGGTCGCGGCGACGCGCGAGACGTTCGAGCGAAATTGCGTGGTGCTGGCGCGGTCGGAGCCCGAGCCGCTGCCGCCGCTCGAGGTCGATCCGCTGCTGGTGAGCCAGGCGATCGCGAACCTGCTCGCCAACGCCGCGCAGGCCATGCCGTCGGGCGGCGTCGTCGAGGTGGTGGCGACCCGGCGCGTGGTGCTGGGCCGCGACGAGGTCGCCATCTCCGTCGCCGACCACGGCGCCGGGATCACGCCCGGCGACCAGCGCATGCTGTTCCACCCCTTCTTCACGACCAAGCCGAACGGGCACGGCCTGGGCCTGGCGATCAGCCAGAACATCGCGGTCGAGCACGGCGGCCGCATCGCCGCCAGCAACCGCCCCGCCGCCGACGGCCCGGGTGCGGTCTTCGAGCTGTTGCTTCCGATGGTGCGCTGACGGCAACATCGACAACTTCGCCGTAGCCGACGCGCCCGCGGATGGTTACTGGAAGCAGGTCAGCCATGACCCGTATAGAAGACTACGCGCTGCTCGGAGATACCCAGACCGCCGCGCTGGTGGCCAAGGACGGCTCGATCGACTGGGCGCCGTTCCCACGCTTCGATTCGGGGAGCTGCTTCGCGGCGCTGCTGGGTGCGCGCGAGCACGGCCGATGGTCGATCGCGCCGTCGGCGCGTGTGCGCTCCGTGCGCCGCCGCTATCGCCAGGGCACGCTGGTTCTGGAGACCGACCTCGAGACCGAGGACGGCGAGGTGCGCCTGATCGACTTCATGCCCGTGCGCGATCACGCGCCGGACCTGGTGCGCATCGTCGAGGGGCGGCGCGGGCGCGTGCCGATGCACCTGGATCTGGTGGTCCGTTTCGACAACGGGCGCCTCTTGCCCTGGGTGCGCCAGCGCGAAGGGGCCCTGACCGCGGTCGCAGGACCCAACGCGCTCTGCCTGCGCGGCGACATTCCGATGCGCGGTGAGAACCTGGCGACCGTGGGCGACTTCACGGTCGCCGCCGGTGAACGCCGCGTGATGGTGGCGACGTGGTTTCCGTCGCACGAGTCGTTGCCCCTGCCGATCGATCCCGAGGCGGCGTTGCGCGACACCGAAGCGTGGTGGCGCGAGTGGTCGGATCGGTGCTGCTACGACGGACCGTGGCGTGAGGCGGTGCTGACCTCCCTGATGGTGCTGAAGGCGCTGACCTTCGCTCCCACGGGCGGCATGGTCGCGGCGCCGACGACGTCGCTGCCGGAGTGGCCGGGTGGCGTGCGCAACTGGGACTACCGGTACTGCTGGCTGCGCGACGCCACGATGACGCTCTACGTGCTGATGCTGACCGGCTACACCGAGGAGGCGTCCGCCTGGCGCGAGTGGCTGCTGCGCGCGGCGGCCGGCGATCCGGCGCGCCTGCAGATCATGTACGGCGTCTCGGGCGAGCGCCGCCTGGCCGAGTACGAAGCGGACTGGTTGCCCGGCTACGAAGGGTCGAGCCCGGTGCGCATCGGCAACCAGGCGCACGAGCAACTGCAGCTGGACGTCTACGGCGAGCTGTCGGACGCGCTGTTTCAGGCGCGCCGCTTCGGCATCGGCGCCGATCCCTGGGCCTGGGATTTCGAGTGCGCGCTGCTGGATACGCTGGAGTCGCGCTGGGCCGAGCCCGACGAGGGTATCTGGGAGGTGCGCGGGCCGCGCCGACACTTCACGCACTCCAAGGTGATGTCCTGGGTGGCGTTCGACCGCGCGATCAAGTCGGTCGAGTGCTTCTGCCTCCAGGCGCCGCAAGCCGAGGCCAGCTCGACGACGGAGCAGCTGGTTGCGCGCTGGCGCGCCACACGGGACCGGATCCACGCCGAGGTCTGCGCGCGCGCATTCGATCCCGCGCGCAATGCGTTCACGCAATCCTACGGATCGTCGCGGATGGACGCGAGCTTGCTGCTCATGCCCATGGTCGGCTTTCTTCCGCCTCACGACCCGCGCGTCGTCGGCACCGTCGCGGCGATCGAGCGCGACTTGTTGCGCGACGGCTTCGTGCAGCGCTACCGCGCCGAGAGCGAGGGCGACGCATCCGTCGACGGCCTGCCGCCCGGCGAGGGCGTCTTCCTGCCGTGCACGTTCTGGCTCGTCGACGCCTACGTTCAGATGGGACGCATGACCGAGGCGCGCGCCCTCTTCGAGCGATTGCTGGCCGTGCGCAACGATCTCGGCCTGCTCTCGGAAGAATACGATCCCGGCGCCAAGCGCCTGCTCGGCAACTTCCCGCAGGCGCTCACGCACCTGGCGCTCGTGGGATCGGCGCACAATCTGGGTGGCCACGCCGAGCGCCCCGCGAAGTCGCGCGGGGATGGTACGAAGACCTAGCGCGCCCGATCAGCGCGTCCAGCGACAGCGGCCCGGCGCCGGCGAGCGCGATCCAGATGAACATCACCAGGTAGCTCCACTCTTCGAAGCCGACGAGCGTGGTGAGGCCGTCGATGTTGGGACGCTTCGCGGTCAGGATCGCAATGACCATCGTGAACGCGAGCGGCAGCGACACCAGACGGGTGCCGAGCCCGACCAGCACCAGCAGGCCGCCGAAGAACTCGGTGCCGGCGACGAGGCGCGCCTGGAAACCGGGCGCCGGGATGTGCAGGTCGGTGAAGAAGCTGGTGACGTCGGGGATGGAGTGGAGCTTGCCCCACCCGGTCCCGATGAAGACCAGTCCGACGGTGAGGCGCGCCAGCGTCGGCCCCAGGAACGCAAGCCTGTCGGCTATCGCGCGCAGTCGGTGCAGGACACTCTCGAGGGTCTTGATCAGCATGACGTTCCTCCTGCCGAGCCTACGTCGTCGAACCCATGGGGTTACGCGCTCGCCGGTCGCGCGTGGGTTGCCGACCGCGCGCGTCGATCAAGGTAAGACGTTTCCTGAGCCGCCGAGCCCGGCCATTGTGACGTCTAAACGGCCGTGGTGCGTGCCCAGAGGCATAGATCTGCGGTCGCCCCATTCCCCGCCCGAGGCGCTCGCGCCACCGAGGAGGTCTCATCGATGTCCCTCATCCCCCCGTTCAATCGATGGCGTTTCGTGACGTTGATCCCGGTCCTGGCTGCCGCATGCGCGGGAAGCACGCCGGCAACGCCAGGCGCGGAGGGCGGGAGCTCGGGCACGGCGGGCGCCGGCGCGGGTGGCAATTCGACGGGCACCGCGGGCGCGAACGGTGGCGGCGGGGCGGCGGGTTCCACGGTGAGCGGCATGGGTGGTCACGCCGGCACGGGCGGCGTGGTCGGCGCCGGAGGCGCGGGAACCGGTGGCGCGGCCGGTGCTGCCGGCTTCACCGGAACGCTCATATGGCCCAATGACACCAGCAAGGCGAACTCCGATCCCTGGCTGGTGCAGAACCACGATCAGATCGCGCAGCTGCAGCCGCGCGTGCTCGTGATGGATCTCGAGCAGACCGCGAATGCGCAGACGTTGATCGACCAGCACATCGCCGCGCTGAAAGAGGCCACCAGCCCGCACAAGTTCAAGAACCCGTCGGCGCAACCGACGGTTTCCTATCAGCTGGTGAAGATCGCGGAGGCGACCAAGAACGCCGGCACGACGATCGACTACAGCGCGTGGAACACGCAGGCGTTCGCGGATTCGAATCTGCAGCTCAAGGACCCGGCCAATCCGACCGGCCCGAATCTGACGCTGTGCGGGCTCTTCGAAAAGGGCGTGATCAACGAAGTCTGGTGCATGGCCAGCACGTCGCCCAAGTGCGGGGAGACGCAGGAATCGAAGCAGATCTACGACATCAACAACAACAAGATGGCAAACAAGTTTGCCAACGCGTCGAACGGCGATCCGATCACGTCGCTGGGATGCAAGGTCACGGTGCGGATCACCGACTTCAACTCCAGCCGCGGGGCCGGTTGCCACCAGCACGCGATGGGACACGCGTGGGAACGCTACATGGACGCGCAGGCGGTGCCGGCGCTGCGCAAGCAGGCGGCGCGGTTTCTCAACTGGGATCTCGACACGCGCGGCGCGCCGTTCAAGACCTTCTACATGGCGTGCAACAGCAACAGCACGCAGCTGACCAACTGCATCGTCTGGAACTCGATGATCAACGCGGCGTCGGGCGCCACCGCGGCGAGCGTGTTCAACATCCCCGACATGTCCGGCGGCTGCGGCAACGCGCACTTCTATCCCAACACCACCGGCACCTATTCGTACGACGCGACGACGCCCGATCCGGTGGTGCTGTCGTCATGTGAAAACTACGGCATGCACAACGGACCCAACGGCACCGACACGACGACCACGTTCACCAACGCGATGACCGACCAGCTCTACGGCCGCAGCCAAAAAACCTGCCCCGCCAATCAGCCGGCATGCGACGACGATTGCGGGGGCCACGGAACGACGTATCTGTACCAGAACTTCCCCGGGCCAGGGACGTTGGCCACCAACGCGGACAGCACGCCCATGCACGATTGGTGGGTGTATTTGTTCTACTAGAGCGGTGCACTAGCCTCTGTCCCCGAGCGCGGGTTGGTTTTCGGGTAGCATGCGCGCATGCGCCCGTTGGCCGCGATTTCGATACTTTCGCTATTCGCCCTCGCAAACGCGTGCGCGCACGATGCCCCGCCACCGGCCGCGAGCGCGGCGGCGCCGGCGGCCGCCGCTCCGACGGCGATGGCGGCGAGCGGTGAGCCCGCCACCGTCGAAGGCTGCGCTGCCTGCGGCGGTGAGTGGGCGGCGCACGGCATGCTCGGCGCGACAGGAACGATGTCCTGTCTCTGCCCCACCGGTGACGCAGGCAAGCGCTGTCGCGACGGCGTCGAATGCCAGGGCGACTGTCTGACTGACGGCGTGGATCACGACGTCACCGCGGCCGGACCGCCGGCGCTGGGATTCTTCGTGGGCAAGTGCTCGCGCTTTCACACCACGTACGGTTGCCACCGCGTGATCGCGACCGGCGCGTTGCAGGCGGGCCCGGTTCCGCTCGATCAGCCGCCGACAGAAATCTGCGCGGACTGACCTGGACGCGTGGCGGACGCGGCCCCATACTGCCGCGCCATGGCGATGACCAAGACGTCGAGCGGTCTCGAGTACGAGGACACGCACGTCGGCAGCGGCGACCCGGCCGCACCCGGCAAGACCTGCGTGATGCACTATACCGGGTGGCTCTGGGTCGACGGCGCGAAGGCCGCGAAGTTCGACAGCTCGGTCGATCGCGGCCGGCCGTTCTCGTTCGCGCTCGGCAAGGGCCAGGTGATCCGGGGATGGGACGAAGGCGTGGCCGGCATGACGATCGGCTCGAAGCGCACGCTCCGGATCCCGCCCGAGCTCGGCTACGGCGCGCGCGGTGCCGGCGGCGTGATTCCGCCCAATGCGACGTTGCTGTTCGAAGTCGAGCTCCTCGAGCTCAAGTAGCGGTCCCGCCGGGTCGCCGCCCTAGAGTCGATCTCGCAACGCAGGCGCGGGGGCGCTGGTGTCGGTTACCGTTCGGTACGGGCGGATTCCGCCGCTCCGTGCCCGGTAACCGCTCATGCGCGCCGCCCGCGCGGCAATCGCGCCTGTCACTTGGTGTGGCGATTGCTCGAGACCCATTCGCCAACACGGCGGAGGAGGGTGCGGTGGGCGGTGAACGCGATCGGGGACGGTGTGGTCTTGCCTTCGCCAGGCGCGCTGCCAGGCGCGTCGTCCAGCGTGTCGTGACGACCGCAGGCCTCGTGATGACCCTCATGGGTGCCGCCTGCGGCGGTGGCGGCGGCGCGGCAACGCCGGCCGATGGCGCGGTCGCCGGTGACGGCGGCACGATCGTGGCCGATCCCAACGACCACGCCATCACGATCAACGAGATCATGGCGACGAACGCGCTCACCACCGTCGACGACACCGGCGTCGCCGCTCCCTGGATCGAGCTCTACAATCCGACCGGGGGCGACATCTCGCTCCACGGCTACGCGTTGACCGATGATTTCGACCAACCGCACCGCGCGGTGCTGCCGGAGGGCATCGTCGCACCGGCGCACGGATATCTCGTGTTGTGGTGCGACGGCCGCTCGTCGGTCGGCACCGCTCACGTCGCGATCTCTCTCTCCGCGGCCGGCGGCAACGTCGCCCTGGCGCGTCCCGACGGCTCGTACGTCGACCGCGTGACCTACGGCGGGCAGGTGGTCGACTTCTCTGGCGCGCGCGAGCCCGACGGCTCGACGAACTGGGTCGCGGCCGAGTGGCACGTCTCGCCCGGCGCCGCCAACCCCGGCGGCGGCGCGCCGGCAGCACCGGCCGAGATCGCGAGCGATCCGCCCGAGACGATCTCCGCCGCCGGCGACATCAGCGATCGCGTGCTCGGAGGCGACGTGATGCCGTCCTACGAGCTGCGCATCGACGACGCTGGCATCGCGTCGCTGCGCGCGCAGCCCGACACCTGGGTGCAGGCGACGCTGGTCTACGACGGCCGCGCGTACGGTCCGATCGGCGTGAACCTGAAAGGGACGCAGTCGTTCGAGCCGATCGACGCCAAGCCGGCGTTTCGCGTCCACGCCGATCAGTTCGTCGACGCCGCGCGCTTCTTCGGCATCAAGGACCTGTATCTCAACAACATGAGCACCGACCTTTCGATGATGCACGAGCGCCTCGCCTACTGGTCGATCCTGCAGGTCGGCGGCGTGCCGGCGTCGCGCGCGAATCACGCCATGGTGACCATGAACGGCCAGCTGCTGGGCCTCTACGCGCATATCGAAGAGCCGCGCTCGCAGATGCTGAGCCGCTTCTTCACGAACTCGTCGGGCGCGCTCTACACGATCCACTACGCCGACTTCGCGCCGCAGTATCTGTCGGGCTTCGAGCCGCAGGGCGGGCCCGACGACCGCACGTTGATCAATGCGCTGACGCAGTCGCTGACGCTGACGCCGGCGGCCAGCGCGATCGCGTCGGCCGGGCCCTCCGTCAACCTGCACGAGTTCACGCGCTACTGGGCGATGATGGTCGTCCTCGGTCACTGGGGCGCGTGGCCCTACGCCGCGACCGGCGAGCCCGTGGGCGCCAACGCCGGCACCTACGCCGATCCGGCGACCAACCAGCTCTACTTCATCCCCGAGGGGACCGACGACACGTTCGCCACCGCTGACTACGACTACATGGGGCTACTGCGATCGGTGCTGCCCGAAACCTGCGCGCAGGTGCCAAGCTGCTACCAGGACTTCGTGAACCAGGTCTGGGAGATCCTCGACAAGATGGACGCCGTGAACTGGGTCGGGCAGAACGATCAGATCGCCACCGAGATCGCGCCGCTGGTTCCGATGGACACGCGCAAGCCGTACACGAACGCCGACGTGCAAACGGCCCAGCAGCAGATGCGCTATTTCATCACCGGCCGGCGCCAGTATCTCGGTACGAAGTTGCCCGCGGCGACCAGCCACTGAGGCCGGCAACCGCCCCCCCGCGCGTCGTACGTATTCGTCTTGACTGGATAACGATACATCGTTATGTATCTAGACCAGTCGGCGATAGCACGCCGCAGGAGGGCGCAAAATGGCGCATCACCATCACGAGCACGACGAGTTTGATTGGTCGGGCGCCTTCGAGCGTCTGGCGATGGCCGGCCGCGGGCGCGGGCGCGCGGGTGGCCGCGCCGGCGGGACGGGGCCGGAGTTCTTTCGCGGCTTCGGAGGAGGCTTCGGAGGAGGCTTTCCGCCGGGCCGTCCGCCGGGCGGCGGTTTCCCGCCGATGTCGGGGCTGCCCTGGGCCTTCTGGTCGCTGTTCCGCCGCGGTGCGCGCGCGCGGCGAGGTGACGTGCGCGCGGCGATCCTCTCGCTGCTCTTGGAGCAGCCGCGCAACGGCTACCAGATCATGCGCGAGCTCGCCGAACGCAGCCGCGGCGCCTGGCGACCGAGCCCGGGCTCGGTCTACCCGCAGCTGCAGCAGCTCGAGGACGAGGGTCTGGTCCGGCAAGAGGCGAGCGGCGTGGCGCCGGGCGGCCGCGTCTTCGCGTTGACCGACGCGGGCCGCAGCTACGTCGAGAAGCATCGTGACGAGCTCGAGGCGGCCTGGGAAAACAGCGCGCCCAACGAGGGAGACGGGACGATCTTCGCCGTCCTGGGGCAGCTGCGCCACATCGCCCACGCGGCGACGCAGCTGGTGCAATCGGGCAACCCCAGCCAGATCGCCGAGGCGCAGAAGATCCTCGCCGGCGCGCGCCGCGCGCTCTACAACCTGCTCGCCGACGACGGTACCGGCGGCGACGAGGAGGCCGACGAGTGAGCCGGCCCGCAATCGAGATGGCGCCACCGACGGATGCGGCGCCGGACGCCCGCCCGCCCGCGGTGGTGGTCGAGGGCCTGCAGCGCCGCTTCGGCGACATCGAAGCGGTGCGCGGCATCGACTTCGAGGTGAAGAGCGGCGAGATCTTCGGATTCCTCGGTCCCAACGGCGCCGGGAAATCGACGACGATCAAGATCCTGTGCACGCTGCTCGCTCCCAGCGGCGGTCGCGCCAGCGTCGCGGGCCACGACGTGGTCACCGACCGCGACGAGGTCCGGCGCCACATCGGCCTCGTGTTTCAAGACACCACGCTCGACGACTACCTGTCGGCCGAGCAGAACCTGCGCTTCCACGCCGAGCTCTACGGCCTGCCGCGCGCTGCGATCGCGCCGCGCCTGCGCGAGGTGATGGAGCTCTGCGGCCTCTGGGAGCGGCGCGGCAGCCTGGTCGGGACCTTCTCGGGCGGAATGAAGCGGCGCCTGGAGATCGCGCGCGGCCTGATGCACGCGCCGCGCGTGCTGTTCCTCGACGAGCCGACGATCGGGCTCGATCCGCAGACGCGCAGCTCGATCTGGCGCTACATCCGCGAGCTCAAGCAGCGCGAGGACATCACGATCTTTCTCACGACCCACTACATGGACGAGGCGGAGTCCTGCGACCGCATCGCGATCATCGACGCCGGCCGCCTGGTGGCGCTGGACACGCCGGAGGCGCTCAAAGCGCGCGTCGGCAAGGATCGCGTGCAGATCCGCACCGACGACGACGCCGCGGCCAGCGTCGCGCTCGCGCAGCGGTTCGGCGTCACCGGCGCCGTGCACGACGGCGTGCTCACCTTCGCGGTCGCGTCCGGCGAGCAGTTCGTGCCGCGCCTGTTCGCCGAGCTCGGCGTGGCGATTCGCTCGATCAGCGTGTCGCGTCCGTCGCTCGACGACGTGTTCATGTCGTTCACCGGCTCGACGATCCGCGACGCCGAGGCGACGTCGGTCGATCACATGCGCAACGTCGCGCGCGCGATGACCGGACGGAGGCCGTCGTGAGCGTCGCGCCCGCTTTCACCGCCGTTCCTGCGCGCACGTTCCGCAACGAGCTGCGCGCGATCAAGATCGTCTGGCACCGCGACATGATCCGCTTTCTGCGCGACAAGCCGCGCATCATCAGCGCGCTCTTGCAGCCGATGCTGTACCTGTTCGTCCTCGGCTCGGGGCTGGGGGCGGCGGTGCCGCGCGCCAGCGGCGTCGATCTGCGCATGTTCATGTTTCCCGGCGTGATGGCGATGGCGGTGCTGTTCACCTGCTTCTTCTCGGCCGGGTCGATGGTCTGGGACCGCGAGTTCGGCTTCATGCGCGAGATGCTGGTCGCGCCGGTCAATCGCTCCGCGATCCTGGTCGGCAAGTGTTGCGGCGGCGCGACCGTCGGAACCTTCCAGGGGCTGGTGATGTTCGCGGTCGCCGGGTTAGTTGGCGTCCCCTATTCGCCGGCGCTGATGATTGGTGTGTTCGCCGAGCTGGTGCTGCTGTCGTTCGCGATCACGGCGCTGGCGGTGATGATCTCGGCGCGCATCCGCAGCATGCAGGCGTTCATGGCGCTCGTGCAGATGCTGATGATGCCCCTCTTCTTCCTCTCGGGCGCCCTGTTCCCGCTCGCCGGTCTCCCCGGTTGGTTGACCTTGCTCACGCGCCTCGACCCGCTCACTTACGCCGTCGATCCGATCCGACGTCTCGTGCTCGCGCACGCAGCGCCGAACATGCCGTTCGCCGGCGTGACCTGGAGGGCATGGATCGTTCCCACGTGGCTCGAGCTGGCGCTGGTGGCCGCGACCGCGCTGCTGGCGCTGGGCGTGGCAATCGTGCAGTTCCGGCGCGCGGATTAGGATTAGTCCAGGTCGTAGATATCGATGCGGTTGCCGCAACCGCCCGAACCATAGATCTGGATCTCGGTCGGCGTCGCGCTGTACGAGATCTGCGCTGCGTTGCCGAGCAGGCCGAACGCATCGGGCGCGATGCAATCGATGCGCGTGGTGAGCGAGGTGTCGTTGATCTCGTAGGCCGTCGATTCGCTGACGAAGTATCCGACGCTGGTCAACGACGCGGTCTGCATGGTGCCGCTGGTGGGCGAAGAGGAGGTGACGACCATGTTGGCGCTGATCGGATCGAAGGCGCAGGACGCCGCGGGATAGTAGGCACTCGATGTCAGGTGATAGGAGCCATCGGTGAGCGCGCCGCCCGTCGGCGCCGGCGCTGTCGCGTTGCCGGAGTCCGCGGGCTGAATGAAGGTGTTGCCGGCCTGGACGGCGTTGCAGATCCGGTCGCCCAAGTCCGGCACCCCGCCGTCTCCCAGCGGGTTTTCGTTGCTCCCGTTGTTGCGGTTCCAGCAACCGCTCAGCAGCACGGCGCAGACCAACGGAGCCACAACCGACACGTGGCGGCCAGGGGACTTCACTCTGCTCGTCTACCACGGGCGGCGCGGGGTCGCGTTGCAGAAGATCCGTCCGCGACGCGCGTCACGTGAGCGCGACCGCACCAACGAGCGCGGACGAGGCTCCGCCATCCGGTCGTTCTGAACGGCTACTTGCGCTCCACCTGCGCCCGCCACATGAGCTAGCTACTTCAGGTCGCGCGGATCGGGAGCCGCGCGAGGTTACCGTTTCCCGACCGGTGTCGGGAGCCAACGGCTCAGGCGGCTGCCTTGATCTTCTTCGCGCGTCGCGCTTCGCGGAACTTCTTGATCTTCGACTTGGCTACGTCCTTGTGCTTGGCGCAGACCATCCCGAAGACCGGAGCCGCCGGGTTTTTGCAACCAGGCACGGGACAAAGCTGCTTCGGCGCCTTCTTGCGAGGACGGCCTGCCGCGAAGTCGAGCGCCTTGACGCTGGCGCCGCGCCCATCTCTCGAGCCGAGCGCGCCGACGACCGCCGCGCGCGCGCGGTCAAGCGTCTCCTGCTCGATAATCGAGGTGAGCTGGTTTGTGAAGTTGGCAACGAGGGTCGCAATGTTCATCGGGGGAGATTGTATGTCCTAACAGGCTCCAGCGCTCCACTGAAATCGCAATTAATTCGTTACCAGAAGCCCCTTTTTCAATCCGGATCCATTCCGGGATACCCGAAAGGACGCTTCGAGGCGCGGCGTTCAAGGACCCTTGGAGCCAGTCGAGAGCGACCGCCCCAGTCGGCAATCGTCGTGGTGGGGTTTGGCCGTGGGCTTTGCGCTCCGCTTTGGGACGGCGGTTGGCGCGCCGGTTTGGGTAGCCGGTTTGGGGGCGGCGGGACGATCTTTTACGGCGGACTCCGTATTCTCGCGAACGCTTGAGGGGACCGATTGAGCCCCGGGTTGCCCGGCGATTGCCTCTTCGATTGGCGCTACGATTGGCGGCCGCCATTGCAAATCGCAGCCCGCCCTGCGTAGCCGCCGGGATGGGACCGTTCGGTAACCTAGATTCGCCCCAGCAGGCGTCTCGCCAGCTCCAAGCGTCGTTCCAGCTGGCGGA
>Ga0265342_10003114_pt1 | contig 13863 bp, 11 predicted proteins | sample 4CB327metaG_FD_203125 | JGI IMG/M metagenome (GOLD analysis project Ga0265342, IMG submission 203125) | Rhizosphere microbial communities from Carex aquatilis grown in University of Washington, Seatle, WA, United States - 4-CB3-27 metaG | ecosystem: Host-associated > Plants > Roots >...
CGACTTCAACATGTTCCGCTCTTTCAAAAATAGTTTTGTCATATCCTTCTGCGCAATGCTTATCTCGCTTGTGCTTGCCATACCCGCGTCGCATGGTATCGCGCGCTTCCAATTCAAGGGGAAACGCCTGTTTCTCCTGAGCTTCCTCGTGACACAGATGCTCCCTGTTTCGGTGCTCCTTACGCCAATGTTCATTCTTTTTAAAAACATCCACCTTCTGAATACGCAGTTTTCCGCGATACTGTCGGACGCAACCATTGGCATTCCTTTTTCTGTATTGATCCTCCTGGGCTATTTTGCATCCGTACCAAAGGAGCTTGAAGACGCTTCCTGTATCGACGGGTGCAACAGATTCACGGCCTTTCTTCTCGTCTTCCTGCCAATCGCCTCTCCTGGCCTGATCGTATGCGCTGTCTTCTCATTCCTCTATGGTTGGGGTGATCTCGCCTACGGAATGACGTTCCTGCAAGATCAAGCTATGCGTCCCATTACGGCAGGAATCTTCAACTTCATGGGCCAATATGGCACAAAGTGGAGCTACCTAACGGCTTTTGCTGTGGTGACAATCATCCCGGTAATCCTCATCTTTATTTTCATGCAGAAATACATCATCAGCGGGCTGACGAGTGGTGCGGTAAAGGGGTAAGGGGAAGAGATGGAATCGGCCCACCCAAGCTCGGTGTGCAGGCTCGAACTTGAGGATCCTTTCTTCAAGAATGCCTTCGAGAAGACGAAGGCATATTTGAAGAAGCTCGAGGTGGACCGGCTTGTCGCGGGATTCCGCAGAACGGCCGGCATCACGACTGCCGCAAAAACTTATGGTGGTTGGGAAACATCGCTCATCGCGGGGCACACTCTCGGCCATTATCTGAAGGCTCTCGCTCAGGCGTATCATTGCAGCGGGGACGTGGAGCTTCTTGATCTCTCGAATGCTACGATTGCCGCCCTTTCTGAGTCACAGCTGGATGACGGGTTTCTTTTTGCCACTACGGGAGCTTTTCAAGGGCAATTGCAATTCGACAATGTCGAGGCAGGGAGAACCGACATCCATACTCAGGCGTGGGTGCCGTGGTACACGATGCACAAAATTCTCGCGGGTCTCGTCTCCACGTATCAACTGTGTGGCCTCGACAGCGCGCTTGCGTGCGCCTCGAGGCTCGGCGACTGGGTTTATGGGCGAACGTCGCGTTGGAGCAAGACGACGCGTGATTGCGTGCTCCAGACGGAGTATGGAGGGATGAACGATTGCCTGTATGAACTTTATCGATATACCAGAAAGCGCGAGCACGCTCTGGCCGCGCATGCATTTGACGAGATCCCCTTGTTCGAAGCCATTCATGAAGGGATAGATCTCTTGGATGGCAGACACGCGAACACGACGATACCGAAGTTTCTGGGAGCTCTGCATCGCTATAGCGTATGGCGGGATATCGGAGGGGACGTCTTTGACGCCGCGCCAAACGAAAAGGGTGTGTCTTTTTATCTCGAATCTGCTGAACGATTTTGGAGCATGGTTGTGAGTAGCCATACCTACATAACAGGGGGCAACAGCGAAGACGAACATTTCGGCCCTCCTCGAGTCCTTGATTCCAGAAGGTCCAATGTCAACTGTGAGACCTGCAACACCCACAATATGCTCAAGCTTTCAAAGGAGCTTCATAGACTAACGGGCGAAAAGAAATACATAGATTTCTATGAGAATGGCTTCATCAATACCATCCTGTCCTCTCAGAATCCCGAGACAGGCATGACCATGTACTTTCATCCCATGGCAACGGGATACTTCAAGGTGTTCGGTTCGGAGTTCGATCATTTTTGGTGCTGCACGGGAACGGGAATGGAAAATTTCACCAAGCTCTCGGATGGTCTCTATAGTTTCGCCGGCGATACCCTATGCGCCAACCTCTATGTCAGCTCGACTCTGGACTGGCCTGAAAAAGGGGTCACGCTCAGGCAAAAGAGCGAAATCCCTGACGGAGAAAAGGTCACATTTGCGGTTGGCGGCAATGCGAAATTCATTTTGCGCCTCCGAGTGCCTGATTGGACCTCTGGCCTCGTGGAATTGAAGCTGAACCAGACGAAAATGACAGCTGCGATTGTCGCCGGTTATGTGATCGTTGACAGGTCATGGTGCAACGGCGATGAATTGGAAGCAAGATTCCCGATGCGAATCGTGGCCACGTGTCTTCCTGACAATCCTGACGTCTACGCCTTCACATACGGGCCGGTAGTTCTCAGCGCGGCGCTTGGCAACGCGGGCATGACCACGACAACCCATGGAGTCAATGTCTTAAAGCCGGAAAGAGTGGGCGTGGCAGATGAATGCATCAGTATCGACGCAACCTATGGATCGAAGGAAGATTGGATGGCGCATCTCGACGAAAATTTTGAACGACACGATGGAAGGCTGGAATTCAGCATAAAGAATACGGCGCGCACTTTGGTATTCTCACCCCATTATAGGCAGTATCTGCAACGCTATGGCATATATTGGAAGATCCTCGATCCAAGGGGTTTATGAGGAGTGACTCATCATGGCGACTGTACGCAAAATCAAGAACAGGCTCGTCCGCGAAGAAGATCATGAGATTCTATGGATCGAGGCATGGGGGCCGGACGCGCTCCGCGTGCGCGCAACAAAAGGGCCCTCAATGCCTGAGGAGGACTGGGCCCTCATTCCCGGCTCGGCGGAGGCTTCCATAGAAATCGCCGATGGAGGCGCCTCGATCACGAACGGGGCGCTTCGCGCTGAGCTGGCTCGATCGGGGAAACTTTCGTTGTATGGAGCTCATGGGCAGTTGATAGTCGAAGAGTCTGTGCGAAATCGCAAGGACATCCTGTCTGCGGAATGCTCAGCGCTGGAGCTCGAGTCTCGCGAGTTCAAGCCCATCATCGGCGGCGACTACGAGATTGCGGCCCGCTTCGAGTCCCTCGCATGGGACGAACGAATATTCGGCATGGGGCAATACCAGCAGCCCTACCTGAATCTCAAGGGAACGGAGCTCGAGCTTGCGCACCGCAACTCACAGGCGAGCGTGCCATTCTTTCTCTCGAGCCTCGGGTACGGCTTCCTTTGGAATAATCCGTCAATCGGAAGAGCAACATTCGCCAAGAACGGAACGACTTGGCATTCATCATCGAGCAAGGCCCTCGACTATTGGGTCGTGGCCGCCGATCGACCCGCGGAAATCATTGAGCGCTACACGGGCGTGACGGGGAGGGTCCCGATGATGCCCGACTTTGCAATGGGATTCTGGCAATGCAAGCTTCGCTACCAAACCCAAGAAGAATTGCTCGCCGTGGCGCGCGAGTACAAGCGCCGCGGCATTCCCCTCTCCGTGATCGTCGTTGACTTCTTCCATTGGCCCACGCAAGGCGATTGGCGTTTCGATCCCACGTTTTGGCCCGATCCTGAAGGGATGATCGCGGAGCTCAAGGGTATGGGCATAGAGCTCATGGTCTCCATTTGGCCAACGGTCGATTACCGAAGCGAAAACTTCATGGAGATGCGTGATCGTGGCTACCTCATTCGTACGGAACGCGGCATCCGCATCTCAATGGACTTCCAGGGGAACTCCCTCCACTTCGACGCTACCGAGGAAATGGCGCGTCAGTATGTCTGGGGAAAGGTCAAGAAGAATTACTATGAAAAGGGCATTCGGGTATTCTGGCTCGATGAGGCCGAGCCGGAGTATACGGCGTATGATTTCGACAACTACCGCTATCATCTCGGCTCCGATCTGGCCGTCGGCAACATCTATCCGCTCATGTATGCGCGGACGTTCTATGAGGGCATGGCGCAGGAGCATCAGGAGAGAATAATCAATTTGATCCGGTGCGCATGGGCGGGCAGCCAACGTTACGGCGCCCTCGTCTGGTCCGGTGACATTCATTCGAGCTGGAAAAGCCTTCGATGCCAGATGGCTGCAGGTCTGAACATGGGCATGGCCGGCATCCCGTGGTGGACGACGGACATCGGCGGCTTCCATGGGGGGGATCCGAGCAATCCCGGATTTCGCGAGCTTTTCGCACGATGGTTCCAGTACGGAACGTTCTGCCCGGTCATGCGTCTGCACGGCGACCGCGAGCCCCGGCAACCTCAAGTTGGAATGAGCGGCGGAGCGTCCTGTCGATCCGGTGCCGCGAACGAAATTTGGAGCTACGGCGAGGAAATCTACGGAATCTGCGTGAAGCATATCGAGCTTCGCGAGAAGCTTCGCCCTCGCATAACGAAGGCCATGCTTGTTGCACACGATCGTGGAATCCCGCCCATGCGACCTCTTTTCATCGATTACCCCGAGGACGCCACCACCTGGGACATCGACGACGAGTTTATTTTTTGCGACTTGCTTGTCGCTCCCGTGTTGGCGCCGGGCCAACGATCGAGAGATGTCTACTTGCCGAAGGGCGATTGGAAGAACTTGCATGACGGATCGCTCTGGGAAGGAGGCCGCCTCATCACATGCGACGCGCCAATCGAGCACATACCGGTATTCGAGAAGACCTCAGAATGAGCTGGAAGGACTGAGAGCAGCTCTCAAGCGGGTTCAGCCTTGTTCGCAATTTCATGTGGGGAGGCTGCCTGATCATTTAGGATTATGTGATGGGCTTCGTTCAATCCGAGATTGCGATCATCAGATTTCGCAATCAATTGCCAAGGCCCTAAATCGAAACTGCGAAGGACAATTGTTGATGTCTTGGGGGGCGATAATTCTTTTGGCTATCAAAAATTAAATACTGGGCAATGCCGGGTTCGAACCGGCGGCCTATGGCTCCGGAGGCCATCGCTCTATCCAGCTGAGCTAATTGCCCAAAATCGCGTGTCGTGCAATCCTTCCGTTACGCGTGTCGAAAACGATACTCGGAAGGGATTCATTTGTCAACCAAACCATTCTCCAGAGTATTCTGGATTGTCTTTGATGGCATGGGATACGAACATGCGCGTCGATGCGTTGAGTCAACCGACTTTCCGACACTATCCCGGATAGCGCGGGAAGGGCATCTTGGGCCGTCACGTCCTTCGACACCGGTCTGTCAGACGCCGCCCGCCTTGCTCACACTTTTCTCAGGCTCAGAGCCGGCAGAAAGCGGTGTCTGGGGCTACAAGATGCCGTCCCCCGAGCGCGTTGAGGAAACGGTAAGCGGCTTTGCCGCGCCCCTGGATCGGGTCGAGACGCTGTGGGCCGCGCTGGGCAGTCGCGGCAAAAGCTCCTCGCTCATGGGCGTGGCGTTCAGAAACGACCCCGTGTGGGCGGGGAATGTTCCCGGCCTTGACTTCGGCTACGACGGGTATCGCCGCTGGCGACGGCCCCACACTCTCCATCTTGCCCACGCGCGGCAGCCTGCTGAGATAGGCGGCATCGAGGTGGAGCTCCGCCGCACGCCGGAAGGGATCGCCATCAACAAAGGCCACGCGGCGCGCGCACGGCTTGTGGTGGGTGAGGGCAGGACATTCGAGCTGACGCGGGGTGCGCACGCGTTCCTCTATCTCCTGGACCGTTCAACACTCGTCGTCGCTCCCATTCGGCCTGCCATGCTGCGGGGGGGGCTTCATCCCGCCACGGCCGGTGAGGATTTCGTGGACCTCGATGTGTTTCGGCATGTCCGTCGACTCCATCAGCGTCTTGGTAATGAAACGACCATCAGCGTCGCCGCTGAGGTCGCACCCGCCTCGATGGCCATGAGTCAGAAAGAGGATCTCATGATCGAGACCATCAGAGCGGGATCCTCCGCGCTCGTCATCGGGTACTTTCCCGTCATTGACGAATACAATCATGTCTACGCCGACCGTCTGGAATCGGAGTGGCCCGAGGGACGCGCGTCGCAGGTCTTCTCATCGTGCGCTCTTCTCGTGGACCAATGCATCGCGAAGGTCATGGCCGAGGCGGATGAGGACACCCTGGTTGTCGTTTCCTCTGATCATGGCTCGGTCGCGCATCGCAGCATTCTTCACATCAACGAGCTATTCGCCGACGCTGGGCTCGTGCGCCGCGCCGATTTCGGCTACGACCTTTCGCGATCGCTCGCCTTCTACCACCCCTCGGACTGCGGTCTTGTCATGACGCGTAACCGAACTGACGCTCCGCGCCTTCTGGCCGGTATCCGTGGAGCGCTTGATCGGGCGCGGGCGGAGATGAAGGTGGACATCGGCCTTCTCGAAGGCGGGCCCGAGGACCCGTATCTCGCATTCCTGTACCCCATGGCGGACGGCTATTTTACCGGCAACGCGCCCGGAATGGGTCGGAGCGCCCTGGAATGGGGGAAAGCGGGGGGGCATCACCTGTCTCCCTTGACGCCCAATCCCTGGATACAGGCCGTTCTCGGGCTTTGGAGCCCAAGGAAAGGCGCCAAGGCGGAGATCTCGGGCTCAATTCCAAACGAGAACCGTGGTTTGAAAAGTTTCCTTATTAACTCATTGGGAGTAGGGTAGACCGCATGGAAACCATCATCCTCGCCTCAGGCTCGCCAAGAAGACGTGAGATGCTCACCAAGGTGAAGCTTCCTATCAAAGTGATTCCCCCTGCCGTCCCCGAGGACTACACGCAGCCGGGGACGGTGCCGGAGATGGTCATACGGATCGCACGGAGCAAGGTGGAGGCGATACTCGCGGCCTTCAAGACCGAGTCGCCGCGGTGGATTCTGGGGCTGGATACCATCGTCGAGGTGGACGGAAAGGTCCTGGGCAAGCCCCCCGGCCCGGAGGAAGCCGAGGAAATGCTTCGGCTGTTGTCTGGCAAGGTGCATCGGGTCTACTCCGGCATGGCTCTGCTCGTAGAGAGGGGGAAGCCGATGGAGGAAGCGGTGGTCTGCACGGAGGTCAAGTTCCGTGAAATGACCCCCGCAGAGGTGCGTTTCTACGTGGACACCGGGGAATGGGCCGGTGCGGCCGGTGCGTATCGCATTCAGGAGCGCGGCGCTTTCTTCGTGGAATGGATCAAGGGGTCCTACAGCAACGTCGTAGGCTTGCCACTTGAGGCGTTTTATGGCATCTTGGTGAAGAACGAATACAATTTTTGACCCTTTCTATCCCACCGACCCGTTTTTGGGCCGGTGTATAAGCCAAGAGAGAGGGGAAGGAGGACCATTTTGGCTGTTGTAACCATGAAAAACCTGCTCGAGTCCGGCGTTCATTTCGGACACCAGACCAAGCGGTGGGATCCCCGCATGAAGAAGTATATCTTCGCGGAACGCAACGGGATCCACATCATCGATCTCCAGAAGACAATCGTGGCCATCAAGGATGCCTACGAAGCGGTTCGCAAGACCGTCCTGGCCGGCAAAACCGTTCTCTTCGTCGGCACCAAGAAACAGGCGCAGCAGACCGTGGAACGCGAGGCGAAGCGTTGCGGCATGTACTACGTGAACAACCGCTGGCTGGGCGGCATGCTCACGAATTTTTCCACCATCAAGAAATCTCTCTTGCGTCTGAAGAAGCTTGAGAAGATGGAGATAGACGGAACCTTCGAGAACCTCACAAAGAAGGAAATTGCCCGTCTCATGAAGGAACGCGCCCAGCTGGAGAAGAACCTCGGCGGCATCAAGGAAATGAAGGAGCTGCCCGGGATCGTCTTCATCATCGACACACGCAAGGAGTCTATCGCAGTCACCGAAGCGCGCAAGGTGAACGTGCCCATAGCCGCAGTGGTCGACACCAACTGCAACCCCGAAGGCATCACGTTCCCTATCCCCGGCAATGACGACGCCATCCGCGCCATCAATCTTTTCGCCCAGATAATCGCCAACGCCGTCATCGAGGCGGAGAACGAGGTCGGCCTGGAAGTGGTTGAAACCCTCCAGGAAGAGAAGGGTGAAGAGGAGTTTGCCGAGGCCATCGACAAGGGCGAGTTCGCGGCCCAGTCGAAGTACGACCAGGAAGAAGAGAAGGCCCCCGTGGCGGCGGTCATTGGCGCTGCCAGTGACGACGCGGCCACCGGTTTCACCGACAAGGACTATTCGAACTACAACCCCGATGAAGTGGGGAAAAAGGACGATGCTCCGGCCCTCGAGGAACCTGAAATCGACGAAGACAAGCTGTACAAAGAGTGAGAGGGAAGAGCCATGGAAATAAAGGCAACTGAGGTCAAGAAGCTCCGGGAGAAGACCGGGGCGGGGATGTTGGACTGCAAGAATGCGCTGGTCAAGACCGACGGTGATTTCGACAAGGCGGAGCGATTGCTCAAGGAGCAGGGGCTCGCTGCGGCCGTCAAGAAAAGCGATCGGGTCACCAATAGCGGAAAGATTTTCTCCAAGGTGCTCCCCAACAAGGGGATCCTGATCGAGCTGACGAGCGAGACCGATTTCGTCGCGCGCAACAGCATGTTTCAGGAACTGGGCGAGGCGCTCCTGGCCAAGGTGGCCGCTGACAACATCACCGCTCCTACTGATGAGCTGCACTTCATGGTGAAAGAGACCATCGGCAAAATCAAGGAGAATATGCAGCTGCGGCGCATCGTCACGGTGCCCGTGGCGGCCAACGAGGTGCTTGTCGAATACGTTCACGACGACCGCATCGGTGTCATGGTGCGCTTCGCGATGGCTGATCCCAAGCTCAAGGACGATCCGCGGGTGAAGGCCACACTCTTTGACTGCGCGTTGCACGTGGCGGCTTTCGCGCCTCTGTTCCTCTCTAAGGAAAAGGTGAGCCCCGCGTTCCTCAAGGAGCAGGAGGAAATCTTCTCCAAACAGGCGGAGAACCTGGGCAAGCCGGCCAACGTATTGCAGGGCATCATCAAAGGCAAGCTTTCCAAGATGCTCGCCGAGATATGCCTGCTGGAACAGCCATTCGTAAAGGATGACAAGCGCAAGGTGTCCAAGGTGCTGGAGGATCTCTCCAAGGAGGTCGGCACCAAGATCGACCTTGTCGACTATACCTACGTAAAGCTGGGCGCGGAACAATCCTGAAGGAGGCTCTCGTATGACGCGGGACAAGATCAGGAGCCAGGCGGAGGAACGGATGAAGAAAAGCATCCAGTCCCTCCAGGACGAGTTCAAGACGCTGCGGGGGAGCAGGGCTTCGCAATCGCTTTTCGAGAAGATCCGTGTCGACTATTACGGGAACAAGGTTCCGCTGAATCAGGTCGCTACGATCTCCATTCCCGAAGCGCGTCTGGTGATCATTCAGCCGTGGGACAGATCGGTGCTCTCGGAAATAGAGAAAGCCATCCAGAAGTCCGAATTGTCGGTCAACCCCAACAATGACGGCAAGGTGATCCGGATCAATGTTCCCCCGCTCACCGAGGAGCGGCGCAAGGACCTCGTGAAGCTGACGAAGAACACCACCGAGCAGTCGCGGGTGTCCGTGCGTAATGCCCGCCGCGACGCGAATGAAGAGATCAAGACGGCCAAAACCGACGGCGAGCTCTCGGAGGACGAGGCCAAGAAGGCCACTGACGAGATCCAAAAGCTCACCGACAAGTTCATCGAGGATATCAACAGGCTCCTCGAGGCCAAGGAAAAGGAAATTCTCGAGGTGTGAGTGCCGCGCCGGACTCACGGCCGCGTACCGCAGAGCCGCTCCGGCAGGAAGCCGGAGCGGCCCTTGACCGCGAGAAGCTGCCACGTCATGTCGGAATCATCATGGACGGCAACGGCCGCTGGGCCACTGCCCGGGGAAAATCTCGTTCCGAAGGCCATCTGGAAGGCGTCAAGGCGGCCAAGCGCGTGGTTGCCGCCGCCGCGGAGGCCGGTCTTTCCTACCTGAGTCTGTACACCTTCTCAACGGAGAACTGGACCCGAGCGCAGGAGGAAGTGTCCTACCTCATGTTTCTCGTTCGTTCCTATCTTCGAAAAGAGTACGACTTTTATAGAAAGAACAGCATACGAATTCTGCACACCGGCGACATGGAGCGTCTGCCCCGCGACATCGCGCAGGAAATCAAGGACGTCGTGCGGGACACCGCGTCGTTCACCGGTCTCACGGTAAATCTATCCGTGAATTACGGTGGACGCGATGAAATCATTCGTGCTTTCCGTCGAGCTGCGGAGGCGGGTTCCGCGGGATCGCTCACGGAAGAGTCCTTCCGAGGCTACCTGGATCAGCCGGAGCTCCCGGATCCCGACCTCATCATCCGCAGCGCCAATGAGCAGCGACTCTCCAATTTTCTTCTCTGGCAATCCGCGTACGCCGAGCTGTATTTCAGCCCCACACTCTGGCCGGATTGGGGACGCGATGAGCTGTTCCAGGCGCTCGGGGAGTACGCCCGTCGATCTCGAACGTTTGGAGGTGCGTCGTGACGCTGAAGGGTTTTCCTACGCGCATTCTCCTTGTCGTCGTGACATTCCCGGTTCTCGGCGTGCTGATTCTCGTGTTGCCGCAGCTGTATCACCTCGGATTCAACCTCGTCGTGTTGTTTGCTACCGTCGTGGGCGCCCTCGAGATGACGGCCCTTTTCAAGTCGCGGGGCATCCCCACCTCCGAGTACCTGGCTCCCATCCTTGCGGCAACCCTGCCTATAGGGGCGTGGCTCGAGGTATCGGGTCTCATCCCGACGGGCTGGTTGGGCGTCTGGGTGCCCGCCGCCATGTGCGTGCTTCTGATTCGCGCGGTGATCTTTCAGGATCGCACAAAGCTGAGCGCGGTGCTTTCCATGGCATCATCCTCCTTCTTCACCTTCCTGTATCCGGGTTTTTTTCTCTCCTGGATCGTGCGGCTCTCCGGTCTTCCCGATCCGTCTCTCTGCATCCTCTTTTTTCTGTGTCTCGTTTTCGGAAACGACATGTCCGCCTATCTCTCCGGAAGCCTCTGGGGTAGCTCGACTCGCTTGAATCTTTCAGTGAGCCCCCAGAAAAGCGTGGTGGGATTCATTGGCGGATTCGTAGGCTCGACGATCATCGTGACTTTGTTCGTCCTGCTCGCGCCCCATTTCCCGCCTTTCAGCGTCGGGCTGGCGTACGTCCTCGGATTCGCGACCGGCGCCACGGTCATCCTCGGCGATCTGCTGGAGAGCGGGCTCAAGAGATCAGCGGGCGTGAAGGACTCAGGAATCGTCATTCCCGGGCGCGGCGGCATGCTCGACTCGGTCGATTCCATGCTTTTCACGGCGCCGCTTTTCTTCTATTTCGTTACACTGGTGAGCCGGTAGGTTGTACCTTCAATGAAGAGGCTTCTGGTTCTCGGGAGCACGGGTTCGATAGGAGAGAGTACGCTCGCCGTTGCGCGCGCGTTGCCCGATGAGCTGCGCGTTGTCGGCCTGGGCTGCGCGCGCAATGGCGGGCTGCTTGCCGCCCAGGCTCGAGAGTTCGGAGTGGAAGCGGCGGCCGTGACGGATGATGCCGGGACGCGGGCTTCCTTTCCCGCAACCACCAGGCTCTATACAGGAGTGCAGGCGCTGCGGGACATGATCCAGGAGACGCGGGCGGATATCGTCGTGAATGGGATAGGCGGAGCAGCAGGGCTGATGCCATCGTTTCAAGCGCTCCAGGCGGGAGCGGATCTGGCCCTCGCCAACAAGGAGTCCCTCGTCATGGCCGGTACGCTTCTCCTTGCTGAAGCCTCTGCCCGTGCCCGGCGTGTTCTGCCGGTTGATTCCGAGCATGCCGCACTGTGGGGGCTTTTGGCGCATCGCCCGATCGAGGAAGTAGCGGACCTCATTATAACGGCGTCAGGCGGGGCATTTCGCGACATTCCCGATGCCCAGCTGCCTCACATGCGCGCCGCGGATGCCCTGCGCCACCCCACATGGCGCATGGGACGGAAAATCACGATAGACAGTGCCTCACTTGCCAACAAGGGCCTTGAAGTCATCGAGGTGCACCGGCTTTTCGACATTCCCCTCGAACATATCAAGGTCGTCATGCATCCCGAGAGCCAGGTTCACGCCATGATCCGCACGGTGGACGGTACGCTTCACGCTCAGATGAGCACCCCCGACATGCGCATTCCCATCCAGAACGCGCTGACGTTTCCCGCGCTTCGCAAAAGCGAGGTGGACTGGTTGGATCTTGCGGGGCGAAACTTGAGCTTTCGGCCCGTCTCCGACGCGCGCCACCCCCTTCTCAGTCTTGCCTACGCGGCCGCGCGTCAATCGTCGGCGCACTGCATCGTGTACAACGCGGCGAATGAGATCGCGGTGGAGCTTTTCATGAATGACGCGATTCCCTTCACCGCGATTGCGGGAATCGTTGAAAAGACAATGTCTTTGGAGTGGGACGGCTCGTGCGATTCGCTCGCCGAGGTCCTTGTTGTCGACGCTGATGCGCGCCGGCGCGCGCGTGATGAATCGAAGGGATACATTGCATGACGATACTCACGATTCTTTTGGGGCTCATCGGTCTCGGCGTCATGGTTTTTGTCCATGAGCTGGGCCATTTTGTCGCGGCCAAAATGAACGGCGTCGCCGTTGAAGTCTTTTCGCTGGGCTGGGGACCGAAGATGGTCGGGTTCAAGTACGCCGGCACGATGTATCAGATTTCATGGTTCCCCATCGGCGGGTACTGCAAGATGAAAGGCGAAATGGTACCGGGCATCGCCGGCGGGACCGGGGACGGCGTCCCTGACGTGGACCCGAAACCCGCGGAGGGTTCCTTTCTGGCCGCCGCGCCATGGCGGAGGATCGTGATAGCGGCCTTCGGTCCCCTTTTCAATCTTGTATTCGCAGCCCTCATCTTCTTCGTGATCTGGTGGGCGGGATTCACGGTCTACTCCTCCGACAATCGCATGATTCTCGCCACCGACCACACGCTGGACAATTTCGCGAAGGCTCCACCGGCAACGGTAGCGGGTCTGAAGACCGGCGACCGAATCATTGCTATCGGCGGCAAGCCCACGGAAAATTTTCAGGACATCCTCGAGTCGGTCACGGCCTCTCCGGACACGGCGATGATCTTCACCGTGCAACGATCGGTTGACGGGGCCTTACAGACCCTGTCGGTGCCGCTTGCCCCCGAGTTGGACAAAGACACCGGTGCGGGACGCATTGGGATCTACGCGTGGGTGGATCCGGTCATCGATTCCGTGCAAGCGGGGACGGCGGCGGGTATCGCGGGTATGCGCCGCGGCGACCGCATAACGTCGGTGGACGGAACTCAGGTTGGAAACACGATCGACGTGATGCAGCTGCTGTCCAAGAAGCCGGCGAAAATCGATCTCGGGTTCCAACGCGGCGGGGCGCCGTTGAATGCAACCCTCGTCCTCACGTATGACGACAAGGGGGCGGCGAACCTGGGGCTCGCTTTCGCGGCGCTGCGCTACCGATCCACGCGTATGGGTCCGCTCGCGGCGGCGGGGAAGGGCCTTCAGGAGACCGGGAACACGGTATCCCTTACGATCAAAGGGATCGGACTCCTGTTCCGCGGCATCAATCTGCGCAATGCCGTCGCCGGACCGCTGCGCATCACCTACTACATCGGAACGGCCGCCACGAGCGGATTTCAGATGGGTATCGGGGCCGGTCTGATCTCGTTTTTCCGATTTCTCGCTTTTCTCAGCGTTTCTTTGTTCCTCATGAATCTCCTCCCCATCCCCGCGATGGACGGCGGGCAGATCATACTGTTTCTCGTGGAGATGGCACGCGGAAAGCCCGTCCGCCTTCGGCTGGTATGGCGCATTCAATTGATCGGGTTTTCTCTCCTCATCATGCTGACTCTCTTCGTGACATTCAGCGACATACTTTTTTTCGCCGGTAAATGAAAACATGAAAACGATCACAAGACATATCGCCTGCTTTTGTGAAAACACATTCGACGCCGAGATTCCGGACTCCGCGGATCTGGGCTCCGATCCGGAGGTGAAAGCTCACATCCTGGACGGTTCCTTCATGTCCGTTTCGTGCCCGGCGTGCGGAAAGACATTATCACCCGAGTATCCATTCCGGCTTGGCGGCGTATCGGGTTTGGGCGAGGTATTTCTCGTGCCGGAAGCCTTGC
>Ga0265342_10003115_pt1 | contig 13859 bp, 12 predicted proteins | sample 4CB327metaG_FD_203125 | JGI IMG/M metagenome (GOLD analysis project Ga0265342, IMG submission 203125) | Rhizosphere microbial communities from Carex aquatilis grown in University of Washington, Seatle, WA, United States - 4-CB3-27 metaG | ecosystem: Host-associated > Plants > Roots >...
CGTACCCGGGAAGGACTTCGCGATCTCGGCGGCCTGGTGGACGTAGTCCTGCGTACCGCCGCGTCGTCCGAACCCGCCGCCGAGGTCATGGCGATGGATTTCGCACTTGTCGAGCGGAACGCCCGAGGATTCCGAGAGCGCCGCAAGCGACGCCTCGAGGTTCTGCGTCGGCACCCAGGCGTCGGCCCGGTCTGCCGAGAGCTTGACCGTGCAGTTCATCATTTCCAGCGGCGCATGCGCGAGGAACGGCGTGGAGTACGTCGCCTCGATCTTCTTCGGCGCTTCGGCAATCGCCTTCAAGGCATCGCCGTTTTTCCGTTCGCCATTGGTCGCGGTCGCGGTGAGGCCCTCTTTCATCAACTCCGCGATCGTCGCCGAGGACTTGGTGGCGTTCTCGCCCTCGTCCCAGACGATCGGTAGCGCATCGAGCGCCTTCTTGGCGCGCCACCAGGTGTCGGCGACCACGGCAACGCCGGTCTCCTTGACCTTGACCACCTTCTTGACGCCGGGCATGCCCAGCACCTTGCTCTCGTCATAGCTCTTGAGCTTGCCGCCAAAGACCGGGCAATCCTTGATCGCCGCGCAGAGCATGCCCGGCAGCTTCAGGTCGATCGCGAAGACCTTGCTGCCGTCGAGCTTGTCGGCGGTATCGAGCCGCTTCACCGGCTTGCCGGCGATGGTCCAGGTCTTGGGATCCTTGAGCTTGATCTCCTTGGCATCGGGCGGCGTGAGCTTGGCTGCCGCGGCTGCGACTTCGCCGTAACGCAAGCTGCGATTGCTCGCCGCGTGCGCGATGACGCCCTTCGACACCGTGAGCTCGGTGACGGGAACGTTCAACTGAGTGGCCGCGGCCTGCATCAGCATGATGCGCGCGGCAGCACCACCCTTGCGCACATAATCCTGAGAGGTACGGATGCCGCGGCTGCCGCCAGTGCCCATTTCACCCCAGGCGCGCTTGGAGGCGAGATTTTCGCCCGGCGTGACGCCTTGCGTCGTCACCTTGGCCCAGTCGCATTCGAGTTCTTCGGCAACGAGCTGCGCGAGGCCCGTGAGCGTGCCCTGCCCCATTTCCGACCGCGCGACGCGAATGACGCAGGTATCGTCAGGCTTGATCGCGACCCAGAGATTGACCTGGGTGGCGCCCTCCGGCGTGCCCTCGGCATAAGCGAACGGCACGTTCATGCCGAGCGCGAGGCCGCCGCCGGCGATCGCCGCCGAGCCGATGATGAAATCGCGGCGCGAGAGTTTGAGGTGCTTTTCCATGATTGGACGGTTCATGATCAGCCTCCCTGTCCGGTGGTGCCGGTACCGCCATTGGCCGCCATGTGCACGGCCTCGCGGATGCGTTGATAGGTGCCGCAGCGGCAGATGTTGGTCATCGCTTCGTCGATGTCCTTGTCCGTCGGCTTTGGGTTCTTCTTGAGCAGCGCCGCGGCGGCCATGATCTGGCCGGACTGGCAGTACCCGCATTGCGGCACGTCGACCGAGGCCCACGCCTTCTGCACGGGATGCGAGGCGTTCGCCGACAGCCCCTCGATCGTGACGATCTTGTCAGTCTCGGTGATCTGCCCGAGCGGGATCTGGCAGGAGCGCTGAACTTCGCCGTTGAAGTGAACCGAGCAGGCGCCACACTGGGCGACGCCGCATCCATATTTGGTGCCGGTGAGACCGACATGTTCCCGGATTACCCACAGCAAGGGTGTATCGGCCTCCGCCGAAACTTCTCTCACTGTGCCGTTGATATTGAGTTTTGCCATATGCATTCCTCCCAATCAGGCGGGCGGAGCATACTGGCGGAGCAAAATATTGCCTACGCGTTTTTCGGAATGCGGCTATTCGGCCGTTTCGGCATTTGCGCCATCGAGCCGGGCGAGCGTCGTGTTGAGGCTGTTCTGCACTTCGCCGAGGCTCTTCAGGAGTTGTGTGACCTCGCCGCGGGAAAGATTTTGCACTGCGGTATCGACCACCTCCCGCGCCAGCGGCAGCAGCCTCACCTTCGCGGTCCGACCCTTTGGCGTCAGATGGATGTGCCATTTGCGGCGGTCGGAGACGTCGCGGACCCGGCGGACCAAGCCCTTCTTTTCCATCACCAGAATGGCGCTCAGCGTGGTCGGCTCCATGGTGCCGACCCGGGTCGAGAGTTCGCGCTGGGTCAGGCCGTCTTCATGCCAAAGCGCGCGCAGGAAGTACCACATGCCGGGCGTGATGCCGTGCGGCTCGATCTTGAACTGGAGGAAGCGTTGCAGCGCGCGATGGGTGGCGCGAACCTGATAGCCGACGCTGTCGGCAAACGGCAACTCGGCCTCGGCGGCCGTACGCCGCCTGGTCGGGCTGGCCTTGGCCGAACCGGCCTTGGTCGGGCCGGCCTTGGCGGCGGCTTTCCTGGCGGTGGATTTCTTCACGCGGGTCACGGTGCTCCGTCTCACCCCAGATTGCACATTCGTCAACGACAGGCAAATGGCCCCTCCATCTCTGCATCAGGGGTTGCGGAATTTGCTTAGCAAGCTAAGTGTTTGCTCAGGAGCCTCCGAGGACGCCATGACGACCGATCCCGAAACGCGGGAACTGACCCTCACGATCCGCCGCAAGTCGGAAATCGCCGACGGCGTGTTCCTGTTCGAACTCGCAGCCAGCGGCGGCGGCGAGTTGCCGCCGTTCACGCCGGGATCGCATATCACGGTGACCGCGCCCTCCGGGCAGAAGCGGCGCTACTCGCTCTGCAACGATCCGGCCGAGCGCGACCGCTATTTGATCGCGGTGAAGCAGGAGGCGGGCGGCCGCGGCGGCTCGCTGAGTTTCACGCGGGACGCCAACGAAGGCGATATGGTTTCGGTCGAGCCGCCGGAGAACGAATTCGAAATGGCGGCGAGCGAGCCAAAGCGGCTGATCTTCATTGCCGGCGGCATCGGCATCACGCCGATCCGCGCCATGATCCTGCATTGCCTGCGGCGCGGCACCTCGAATTTCATGCTCTATTACTTCACGCGGACGCCTTCGATGATGGCGTTCCGCGACGAGTTCGCGTCTCCCGCGTTCGAGGGCAAGGTCGTGCTGCATCACGACAATGGCGACCCCGGAGAGGCCTATGACCTGTGGCCGGTGCTTGAACAACAGCGCGGCGCGCATCTTTATTGCTGCGGCCCGCGTGGGTTGATGGACGCGGTGCGCGACATGACCGGCCACTGGCCGGACTCGGCGGTGCATTTCGAGGACTTTGTCGGCGCCTCGGCGCCGCATGCCGACGACGTCAAATTCGAGGTGCGCCTTTCGAGGAGCGGCAAGACCTATGAGGTCGCGGCAAACGTCTCGATCCTCGACACGCTGCGGCAACATGGCCATGTGCTCGCGAGCTCCTGCGAGAGCGGCACCTGCGGCACCTGCCGCTGTCGCTTTACCGACGGTGATCCGGACCATCGCGACCTCGTACTGTCCGACGACGAGAAGAAGCGCGACATCATGATTTGCGTCAGCCGTGCGAAATCGCCGATACTGACCCTGGATATTTGAGGATGAGGCAGGAAACATTTTCTTTCGTCATGCCCGGCCTTGTGCCGGGCATCCACGTCTTGACCCGAATTCGGAAGAAAGACGTGGATGGCCGGGACGAAGCCCGGCCATGACAGCGCCTTGGAAAAACAAATGGGCGAACCCTTGAAACTCGGCGTCATCGGCCTCGGCCGTGCCTTCACCCTGATGCTGCCGACCTTTGCGGCCGACCCGCGCATCGAGCTGTCAGCCGCCAGCGACCCGCGCACGGACGCCCGCGAGCGCTTTGCGCAGGAATTCAATGCGAAAGCCTTCGAGGACGCGGAAGCGCTGTGCGCCGATCCCGATGTGACGGCCGTCTACGTCGCCTCGCCGCATCAGTTTCACCTCGCGCATGTCAAGCTGGCCGCCAAGCACGGCAAGCACGTGCTGGTCGAAAAGCCGATGGCGCTGTCGGTCGCGGAGTGCCGGGAAATGATCGCGGCGGCGAAGGCGGCTGGCGTCCAGCTTCTGGTCGGTCACAGCCACAGCTTCGACCTTCCTTATCTGCGGGCACGCGCCATGATCAAGAGCGGCGCCTACGGTCATGTCCGCATGATCAATGCGCTGAACTTCACGGACTTCCTCTACCGCCCGCGCCGGCCGGAAGAACTCGATACCGGCAAGGGCGGCGGCGTGGTGTTCAGCCAGGCCGCGCATCAGGTCGATATCGTGCGCCTGCTGGCGCAAGCCAAGGCGACGTCGGTTCGCGCCTTCACCGGCAACTGGGACACAGCCCGCAGCACCGAAGGCGCGTATTCCGCGCAGATCAAGTTCGCCGACGGCAGCTTTGCGTCACTGACCTATAGCGGCTACGCGCATTTCGACACCGACGAGTTCATGGGCTGGTGGGGCGAACTCGGGCAAGGCCGCGACGGCGGTGCGTCCTACGGCCGTGCCCGGCAAAATCTCTCGAAGGCAACCAGCGTGGCGGACGAAATCGCGCTGAAGAACGCCCGCGCCTATGGCCCTTCGGGCAGTGATGCGTTTCGTATCGATGGCGAGCTCGCGCACAACCATTTCGGGTTCGTCGTCGCCAGCTGCGAGCACGCCGACCTGCGCCCGTTGCCGAATGGCGTCATGGTCTATGGCGACAAAACGCGCCATCTCGACGAACTCCCCTCGCCGAAAATTCCGCGCAGCGAAGTCGTCGATGAACTCTATGCTGCGGCAATATCCGGCACACCGCCGCTGCATTCCGGCGAATGGGGCCTGGCGACGCTGGAGATTTGTCTCGGGATTCTGGAGGCGGCGAAGACGGGGCAAGAGGTGGGGTTGCGATGGCAGGTTTGAGTTCGTCATTGCGAGCGAAGCGAAGCAATCCAGAAAAACAACAACTGGATTGCTTCGTCGCTTGCGCTCCTCGCAATGACAACATCAACTACCGCGCGCTATTCGCCCTTGAAGCAATGATCGCGATCACGTCGTTCTCGGCAGCGGCTGCGGTCTTGTAGCGCGGCTCGGTGGTGACGAAGGGCTGCTCGGCCTCGGCGGGATGAAAGATCTCGACGTAATAAAGACCGGATGAGGCGTCCAGTTTCGGCTCGATGCGGATCAGTGCCATGGTTTAGCTCCTTCCGTCATTCCGGGGCGCGCGTGAGCGCGAACTATGGTGCGCAATTGCGCGCCGAGAATCCATCGCGCCGCACGATGCTGGGAGAAATGAATTCCGGGTTCAGCCCTGCGGGCTGCCCCGGAATGACGATAAAATAATCTGTCACCCCTACGTCTCTGCCGCCGCAAACAACACGCCGCGCAATTTCGCCGCCAGCGCTACGCCCGCCGCGTCCGAGGCTTCCGTCGTTCCGCTCATGCCCAGATAGCGCTCGGCGATTTCTTTCGAGTCCAACAAGTCCTTTGCCGCGCCGGACAACGTGATGCGGCCGTTCTCGAACACGTAGCCGCGATCGGCAATCGAGAGCGCCGCCTTCGCGTTCTGCTCGGCCAGCAGGATGGTGATGCCTTGCTGGCGCAGCGCCACGATCAGGCGAAAGATTTCGGCGACCAATAGCGGCGCGACGCCGAGTGAAGGCTCGTCCAGCACGAGGATCTTCGGTTTGGCCATCAGGCCACGTGCGATGGCGAGCATCTGCTGCTGCCCGCCGGAGAAATTGCCGGCGATGTCGTTCATGCGTTCACGCAAGACAGGAAACAGCTTGCCGACGGCTTCCAGTTGCGCTTCCGCATCCGCCTCCGAGACCGCATAGCCGCCGAGCGCGAGATTTTCCGCAACCGTCATGCCGGCAAAGATCTGCCGTCCTTCCGGCACATGCGCGATGCCGCGTTGTAGCCGCTCGGCCGGCGGCAGCGCCTCGATCGCTTCGCCGTCGAGCAGGATGGACCCGGCCAGCGGGCGCAACAGCCCCGACACGGCCTTTGCCAGCGTCGACTTGCCGGCGCCGTTCGCGCCCAACAGCGTGACGATCTCGCCGCGCTCAAGCGTTAGGTTGATATCTTCCAGCACGCGATGATGGCCGTAGCCGATCGCGAGCGATTTCAGCTCAAGAAACGGCATGGTTCTGCCCTCCCTGCCCTTCGCGCCCGAGATAGGCCTCGATCACCCGGCTGTTGCCTTGCACTTCCGCCGGCGTCCCGGTCGCGATGATCGCGCCGGAATCGAGCACCACGATGCGGTCGGCGACATTCATCACCAGCGACATATTGTGTTCGACGACAAGGACGGGAATGCCGAGCTTTCGAATCGCACGCAACAGATTGGCGAGCTCCTGGGTTTCGGTGTCGTTGAGACCCGCCGCCGGCTCGTCCAGACACAGCAGCTTCGGCTGCGCCATCAGCGCGCGCACCACTTCAAGCAGCTTCTGCGCGCCCATCGGCAGTTCGGTCGCGTGCGTTTCGGCAAACGGCAACAGGCCGACCAGTTCGAGCATTTCTTCCGCGCGGCGGCGCAATGTCCGTTCCTCGTCACGCGCACCGGGAAGCCACAGCGACTGGCTCGGCAGCGAATGGCGGGCGAGACGATGGCAGCCGACCATCACGTTTTCGACTGCGGTCATGCCGGGAAAGACCCGCGCCGACTGGAAGGTGCGGATCAGGCCCAGACCCGCGATCTTTACCGGCGAGAGGCCTGCGAGATCGCGCCCCGCAAACATCACCCTGCCCGCGTCGCGCGACATGATGTTGGTGACGAGATTGAAGACCGTGGTCTTGCCCGCTCCGTTCGGGCCGATCAGCGCGGTGACTTCGCTAGGCTGCGCGTCGAACGACACGTCGTCGATCGCCTTCAGCCCGCCAAAGCTCTTGGCAAGGTTCCGCACGCTGAGGATCGCGCTCTCGCCTGCCACGATTTGCGTGTCGATCGCACTCATGACGCCTGCACCTGACTATTGGTGGCGCCGGCTTTGGCCGCGGCAACGTCGCGCGATCCGCCAAGCCGCGTGATGATCTGGATCAGCGCGCCGTAAATACCCTGCGGCAGATGCAGAAAGCTGATGACGAGCAGCGCGCCCGACGCAAAGGTCTTGTAGATCGCAAGCGGCGCGAACATCACCGGCAACAATGTCAGGAGCAGCGCACCAAAGAGGCCACCGACCAGCGTGCTCTCGCCGCCGATGATCAACATCGCCACGAGTTCAAGCGAGCGCGAGGTACCGACCATTTCCGGCGCCAGGAAGTTAAAGAAGAACGCGTAGAGACTGCCGGCGAGCGAGGCCAGGGTCACGCTGATCAGGAACGCGGCGAGCTTGTAGCGCACGACGTTGACGCCAAGCGCGGCCGCCGCCATCTGGTCGGACCGGATTGCCTTCAGCGCGCGGCCGAAGCCGGAGCGCATCGCACCGAAAAGCCCGAGCAGGATGACGACGTCGAGCGCGAGCACGAGATAATACATCGCGCGCGGCGACGCGAACGTGAAACCCGCGAACGAAAACGAGGGAATGCCGACCAATCCGGAAGGCCCGCCGGTGATGTCGAGGAATCCGACGGCGCAGGAATCGACCAGAAGCCCGAAGGCGAGCGTCGCCAGCGCCAGATAAAGCCCGCGCAGCCGCAGCGTCACCACCGAAAGTACCAACGCGCAGGCGAGCGACACGCCGATGCCGGCCAAAATCGAGAGTACCGGCTCGATATCATGGTTGATCGCGAGATAGCCCGAGGTGTAGCCGCCGATCGCCATGAAGCCGGCTTGTCCGAGGCTGACCTGCCCGGCATAACCCATCAGCACGTCGAGCCCCATCAGCGCCATGAACAGGATCGCGGCAATCACGAGCCCGCTCATGATGCCGTTGTCGGCGACGACGAAGGGAATGAGTGCGGCCACGATCACCGCCAGTGCCGCAAGCGGCCAGCCGAGATGGCCGGGGAGCTTCGCGGCGTGGCCCGCGGCCTTTACTTCGTCGCGCGTATCCTGCCGCCGCGGGACCCCCGCCTGAATCAAGCCTTGCGGCCGCCAGATCAGCACCACCAGCAGAATGAGCAGAGAGATCGCGCTCGAAAACAGCGAGGAGATGTAGGCGGTCGACAATTGCGTCACGAGCCCGAGAAAAAGTCCGCCGATCACGGCGCCCGGAAACGACGCGATGCCGCCGATGGCGGCGGCCACGAAACCGGAAATCGTGAACAGCCGCCCGGTGTCGAATTGCAGCGAGGTCGTTGGCGCTACGATCACGCCTGAGATCGCCGCGATCAGCGTCGCCAGGCCAAAGCTCAGCAAAGTCATTCTGGGCACGTCGATGCCCATCAGGCTCGCCGCGGCTGGATTCTCCGCGCAAGCCCGCAGCGCCTTGCCCAACTTCGTTCTGGCGATCAGGAACCACAGCGCGAAAATCGTAAGCGCCGTCGCGCCGAATACCCAGAATGCCTGCGTCGGAATCAGGATTGCGCCGAACGCCAGCGGCTTCTCGCCGGAGAACGGCGGCGTCGCATAGGGCTGGCTGCCCCAGACCACGAGCGAAAATCCCTCGATCATGGTGAGGATTCCGGCGGTCAGCATCAGCACGTTGGCGTTGGAAAGCCGGCTCAAGGCCGGCACGAAGGTAAAGCGCGCAAGCGCCACGCCCGCGACCACCGTCGTGAGCACCGCGGCGGGAATCGCGAACACAAGCGGCCAGCCCCACGCGACCGCAAAGGTATAGCCGGTCATCGCCGAGACGAGCGCGAAGCCGCCCTGCGAGAGATTGATCGCGCCGGTGACGCGGTAGACCAGCGAGAAGCCGAGCGCAATCGCGGCATAGATGCTGCCGACGACGAGCCCTCCGATCGCGATCTGGATGAACTCAAGCACGCGGTTTCCGCCTACTTCGCGTCAGCGCGCGGAATGCCAAGGGGATCCGAGACCACCGCCCAGGTTTGCGCGGCAGGGTCCCAGCGCGTCACGACGACATTCGATTCATCGAGCCCGCGATTGGGCACGGCCTTGAAGTCGTAGAAACCGTTGATGCCGGCGACGCCCTTGAGCTCGCTGAAATAGCCGCGCAGGTCCGCCGCCGTCGCGTCGGGCTTCAATTTGCGCAACGCATTGACGACCAGCAGCGCCGGGTCCCAGGCATAGGTCGAGGGACCATCGGGCTTGATGTCGGTGCCGTCGAACGCCCTGTAGAACGCTTGCTTTGCCGCGCCCGCTTCTTCCGCCTTCGCAGGCTTATCCGATTTCAGGAAATCCGCGGCCGGAATGTAAAGCTCCTTGGGCAGGAACGCGGCGTATTGCGCCATCTGCGCGTAAGTCTGGTTGCCATTGGTGGTTGCGACCGGCAGTTCGATTCCGGCATCATGGATCGCCTTGAACACGGTGCCGATCGGCCCGCCGGTCGACCACGCGATCAGCACGTCGGGGTTGGCGCCCTTCAGCCGCTGGATCTGCGCCGCCGCGCTGACATCGGTGGGATTGAGCTGAGCCTCGGCAACGAGCTCGACATCCTTATGGCCGTCGCTGCCGAACAGCGACTTCAGGTTCTTGTAGGCATCCTGCCCGCTCGCATCGGTTGAGGTGATCAGCGCAACCTTCTTCCAGCCCTTGGCGCCGAAGTAGCGCAGCAGCGCCGCCGCGAGTTCCCTGGTCGAGATGCTGGAGCTGTAGACGAAGCTGCCATTCGCCGGATGGATGCCGGGCGAAAAACAATAAAGCAGCGGGCCATCCTTCATCAGCGGGGCCATCGCATTGCAGAGCGCGACCAGCGCCGAGCCGAGAATGACCGGCGGATTGGAAGCCTTCACCTGGTTGGCGAGCTGGACTGCGACCTGCGGGCTCGACTGATCGTCGTGGAACACGAACTTCAACGGCTGGCCGTGAATGCCGCCGTCGGCATTGGCCGCCTTCTCGAATTGCTGGAGCGCCTGCTGTTCCGCCTTGCCGAGGAACGCGCCGCCGCCGGTCAGCGGCAGGATGACATTGATCTCGCGGTCGGCGGCATGCGCCGCGGAAAAACCACAAGCGAGCACTGCGACAACAAGAAGTGTGCGGACGCGCAAACGATCCTCCCGGGGGTTTTTGGCGCTGGTGTTTTGGTCTTTGTACTGAGTTATCTTGAGCGAAACCAGCCGACTTTAGGCAGCCGCGCCCGCCATTTCCTTGTCCGTTTCATCCTCCTCAAGGCCGGAGAGAACCTTCACCTCCTCGTCGGAAGCGCCCAGCGTGCGCCAGGGAACGGTCTTCTCCACCACGCCCTGATAGGAGCGAAGTTTCGCCTGCGGCAGCTTTGGCGCGATGTGACCGATCACCCGCGCCTCCTCCGTGAAGGCCTTCGCCGCATCGATCATCAACCGGCGGAACTGCACGATCGCGATGTCGCTGGCGCCGAGGCGCTCCTGGGTGCGGTCGGCGATCGGGCCCATCGACTCCCACATCGCGATGTCCTGGTTGGGAATGCCGGGAATGCCGGTAAAGCTGTCGCCGCCGGCCATCGCCGCGCGGTCCTGCAGATAATCGTTGTGCGCGTGTCTCTTGATGGGCCTGAATTGTGCGTCGACATCAACGCCGACCTCGAGCACGCAGAATTTGCGCCAGGCTTCGGTCGAGATGCCGGTCTGTTCGCCTTCGGCCCAGGCGATAAAGTGAAAGGTGCTTGACGTATCGCTGCGCGGCACGATCACGCTCGTGACATTATAGGTGCTGTTCGGCGGGATCAGCGCGGTAAACGGCGCGACATAGGTCGTGATGCGCACATAGTCGTGTGTGTTGGCGTTGGCGATCGGGCGGCGGATCGCGGCATAGCGCATGCCGTAATTGGTAAGCTGAACCTGGATGCGCGGATTCTTGTCGGTGGACGGCCGCACCCAGTGATCGCCCTTGGCCTGCGCATCGCCCTTGGCGGGGCGCATGTCGGAAGAATGCAGCGTGGAGGAATGCGCCGAGTCGATCTGGCCCTCCATGATCTGCGCCCAGTTGCAGGGCAGTTCGACCTTGGCAATCGCAACGCGCGCCTCGGCATGTGGTGACCACGGCGGCGCCTCGAATTCCGGCATCAACTCCGCCGGCCCCATATAGGCCCAGACGAAGCCGCCGGCCTCGCGCGTCGGATAGGACAGATGCTTTGCCTTCTCCGGCAGCGCGCTGGTCTTGGGTTCGGAGGGCATATCGACAACGTTGCCGTCGGTGTCGAACTTCCAGCCGTGATAAAGGCAGCGCAGGCCGCATTCCTCGTTGCGGCCGAACGCAAGCGAGGCCTTGCGGTGCGGACAGGATTCGCCGAGCAGCCCGGTCTTGCCATTGGAGTCACGAAACGCGACGAGCTTTTCGCCGAAGAGCTGCACCCGCACCGGCGCACCGTCCGCCGTGACCTGCTCGGACAACACCGCCGGCACCCAGTGGCGGCGCATCAACTGGCCCATCGGCGCGTCGCCCTCGACGCGACACAGCAACTCGTTTTCCGCTTCCGTCAACATGACCGCGCTCCCCGGGAATGCTTAGTCTCCTAAGCATCTATATAAGACAGGCCTCCCCGCCCCGTCCAGAGTGCCAACCCGGCAAAAGCAAAACGGCCGCCCTTTCGGGCAGCCGTCCGGTAGCGCAGAATCTTTGAGGGCGATCAAGCAGCCGGAGCCGCCTAGATGCCGAACACCCAGATCGCGACGATCGCGCCGAGAACGGCAAGGCCCGAAACGGTCCAGCCCACCGTGTAGGCACCCTCTTCGGTGGGCCTGTCCACCATGGAATCGCGCCAGTCGGTCATGAAAGCCTCCCTGAAGGCTGTACTCTTTTACGCTGCTACTCCGCCCCTTGGCGGATAGGTCGCCGCCAAAGGCACAAGGTTCAATTTGGAGAATCAATTCAGAGGGGTACGGTTGGTTCCAGGGACCTATCGCAACGGCGCCGCTCTTACCCCTCCCCCCGCGTCAGGGAAGCTCCCTCTCCCCGCACGCGGGGAGAGGTGAAAGAGGGCCTCGACCCTGTCCGCTATTTCAAATCCGCCGCTTCAGCGCCGCGACAAAGCGATCGGCGTCTTCCTCGTCGTTGAAGACGTGGGGCGACACCCGCATGCGCGCCAACCGCGCCGCAACATGAACGCCCTCGTCCGCCAGGCCATCGACCAGGCCGGCCGGCAGACCGCCGGCAAAGCCCAGACTCAGGATGTGAGGGGCACGAAACTTCGTATCCATCAGGTGGAGTTTGGTGCCAGCCAGCCCCTCGGCGATCCGGTCCGTCAGCATCTTGAGGCGCCCGGCCACTGCGTCCGCGCCCCATTCGGCCATCATCTCCATGCCGATCGAGGCCATTTCCATCGCGATGAAATGGTCGCGCTCGCCCATGTCGAAGCGCCGGGCGCCCGCGACATAGCTCACGTCGGCAAAATAGATTTCGGCGTCCGAGCGGACTTCGCGGCGGCCGAAGCCGGTCTGTTCCAGCGGAATGCCGTTCTGGTGGCGCTTGGCGATATAGATAAAGGCGCGACCATAGGGCCCGAGCAGCCATTTATAGGTCGGGAAGATCACGAAATCAGGATCGAGCCTGGCGACATCCATCGCGATCACGCCGACCGCATGCGTCGCATCGATCAGAAACAGCGCGCCCTGGCGCTTGAGCGCGGCAGCAACCTGGTCGATGTCGATCATGCCGCCGTCCGACCAGTGCACCGAGGAGATCGAGGCAAGCGCCAGCTTTGGTGCGCCCGGCCGCTCGATTGCCGCCAGCACGGCCGACGTCCAGTCGCCGTCGGGCGGCTGGCGCACGGTCTCGATGGTGAAACCGGCCGACGCCGACCGGGTCTGCCATTCCAGGATCGGTGAGGAATGATCGTTTTCCAGCACGAGCACCCGCATGCCCGCAGGGATCGCCAGGATCTTGCCGGCGGTCGCCACGCCATAGCTCACCGAGGAAATCAGCGCGACATCGCCGGCGTCGGCGTTGATCAGCCGCGCGGCAGCACTTCTGGCGCGTTCGTGCTGGCGGTTGGCGAAGGAAGCATCCAGCGTCCACGGCGCACCCTTGCGGCCGACGGCTTCGCGCGCCGCCTCCTGCGTGCGCAACGGCAGCGGGCTGTAGGAGGCCGAATTCAGGTAACAGATGTCGCGTGGGACCGAGAATAGGCTGCGCTGTGAGGCCAGCATGACTACAATTCCGATTCCGAAGTTCGCAAGCAACTACGGCGCCCCTGATGCGAACTTCGGAATCAAAGGAGTTCTAGCATAATATGATCGCTAGTGCGGCTTTTGAATTTGAAGCTCCTATAACGCACTCGCGGCGAAACTGACAGGAACTTCAAATTCGCCGCACTAGGCTCTTTCGGAAGGCATCAAAGCCTATCCGCTCGAGATCGCGGTCACCACCCCTTTGGATGCAATGGAGTCAGCGGTTAGTGCAAAGCTTCGGACTTGGTTTCCGGCTTGGCCGCAGGCGTGGCTTCCGACCTGTCCTGGGCGGCATCGCGCCCCGCGCTCCAGTGCGACTGATAAACTTCCAGGATGCCGCGCGACATCCGCACGTCGGCACGCTTGAACTCGCACCTGAGGTCGTCGAGCTCCTTGGACGCAATGCGATGGTTTTCCGCGCCGAGGAACAATAGCGCCATCGCCGTATCCCACGAAAACTCGAGCGCCTTCGACAGCACCAGGATCAGGTCGCGGTTGTTGACGAGCAGCATCTGCTCGACGACGTCGACCGGCAGCGAGGAAAGCAGCGACAGCGCGATCACCGCTTCCTCGAACTTGTGCGCGATCGCGTAGTTCGCGATGCTCTTTTCGTTCAGCCGGCCGGCCTTGTGCGTTTCGCTCACCGATTGCTTGAGCTGCAGATAGCTGTCCTGGCCGGGACCGAACTTCGAATAGAGCTTGCTGGCGGCCTGGCCTACCGAGGCCTGAATGACCTTGGTCAGGTCCGGGCGTTCGCGCTCGAGCTTGCGCCGGACCTCGCCGGAGGCCTTGGCGATCAGCGCGCGGACCATCTG
>Ga0265342_10003119_pt1 | contig 13850 bp, 12 predicted proteins | sample 4CB327metaG_FD_203125 | JGI IMG/M metagenome (GOLD analysis project Ga0265342, IMG submission 203125) | Rhizosphere microbial communities from Carex aquatilis grown in University of Washington, Seatle, WA, United States - 4-CB3-27 metaG | ecosystem: Host-associated > Plants > Roots >...
GGGTAACTGAGACGCACGGCCGCGCGAGCGGGTCTGGAGGGGAGAATGAAGCGGGAAAGCCTTTACCTGTTGCTCGTCGCTCTCGTGACGGCCGGTGTATCACTCGTCGTGGCGGGAATCGTCTGGGGTGTCATCGTCTGGAGCATGGGCAGCCCCTACTCCATGCCGTTCTTCGTGAGCCTGCGTACGGCTGCAGCCACGCGCGGCTTCGGAGCGCGCGTGCTCCTCTCCGCCGTTCTGGTCTTCATCATCCTCTGGTTCGTGGTTCGCGCATGGCTTTCCCGGCGTCCTCCCAAGGCCGGCACCTGACCCGGGAAAGAGACAGCCATGGTTCGCGTGTCGAAGGATTGGAGCTATCGGGGCAAGGAGGTCGTGGTCCTCGAAAACGCTCGTTTGCGTGTCACTCTCCTCCCCTCGTCCGGCGCACGCGTCTTCGAGCTCGTGGATAAAGCCACCGACACCGATCTGCTCTGGCATCATCCCCGACGCGGACCCGAGCCCGCGGTCCTGGGCTCCCCTGCCGCCGACTTGTGGTGGGCCGGCGGTATAGACGACATTTTCCCGACCGACTTCCCGTGCCTCTATCGCAACGAGCAGCTTCCTTATCTCGGTGAGCTGTGGACCAACGCATGGGAAGCCGCGATCGAGCGGGACGACGGGAATGTCGCCGAGGCGGTGTTCCGCACGCGCACGGTGATCTCGCCGTTCGAAGTGGAAAAGCGAGTGCGGCTCGCCGAAGGGCAAAGCCACGTCGCCGTGCGCTACACGATCCGCAACATAGGATTCTCGCCGTACGATTGGTTCTTCGGCATCCATCCGGGCATCCGCATCGAGAAGGGATTCCGCCTGATCCTTCCCATCGAGGAAGGCGTCATAGAAGACGGATGGCCCGAGGGAATCCTCGCGGCGAAAGGTACCCGTTATCGATGGCCGCTTTGCCCAACAACCAACGGGAGCGTCGACCTGCGCGCCGTGCCCGGCCCCGAGGTGGGATGGTGGTCGTTCCAGTACGGTCCCTCCTTGACCCGACCGTGGATTGGGGTTCTCGATCCGAATAGAAAGTCAGCTTTTTTCATGAGCTTCGACCTCTCCTTCTTCCCTTCACTTCTGCTGTACCTCGGTTACGGAGGCTGGCGCAATACTTATAGCGTCATCCCGCAGATCGGCACGGGCTGGCCCGGCGATCTGGCAGGTGCCATCGAAGCGGGCCGGCAGCGCACTCTGGGCGTTGATCAATCGATGTCGACTGAAATCAATCTCGGATGCCTTTCTGATGTCGCTTCTGACGCCGAATTCGGGGAAAAGCTTGTTGAATTCGATCATTTCTGATTGACTCGAAAGATCTTTAGTGATTTTATTAGATTGTTTTTGATCTTTTAGGATAGGAGGACGTATGGATCCCGTGCTTGAGAAGATCTATTCTATAAAGAAGGCCGATATCCCCGAGTATGCGAAGCACTTGATGCTCGGCGGCGGTACGCGCGGCGGTCCGGTCCTCGTCAAAGGAAAAGGCTGCTGGGTCGAGGATATCGACGGCAAAAGGTACATCGACTGCACATCGCAAAGCTGGGCCCTCTATCTCGGCTACGCGAACGACGACATCAACGCCATCGTCACGGAGCACCTGAAAAGCCTCTCGCACGTGCACCAGGGGTTCGACACGCTTTCCCGTTTCGCCCTCGCGCGGAAGCTCGCGGAGCTTGCGCCGAAAGGGATGGATCGCGTCTCCTTCACAGTCGGAGGCGGACTGGCCATCGAAGGGGCGATGAAGATCGCCATCAAGAATCGGCCGGGAGCACAGGAGTTCATGTGCCTGTACGACTCTTATCATGGCACCACCCTGGGAACCATGGGGGCGAGCTGGCAGTCCACCCTCGCGGGCGGCCGGCAGATGGCTCCCGCGTCTTACAATCGGCTGACGAAGCAGTTCATCCGCGTGCCCAACCCCTACTGCTACCGCTGCCCGCTCGGGCAGAAGCCGGAGACCTGCGGCATGCTCTGCCTCACCGTGCTGCGCTCGACGATAGAGCGCGGCGTGAACGGGCCGGTCGCCGGCCTCGTCATGGAGCCGCTCCAGGCGAGCGGCGGGCAGGTGATCTTCCCCAAGGCGTGGGTGGAGGGCGTGCGGAAAATCTGCGACGAGTTCGGCATCATCCTGATCTACGATGAGATCCAGACCTACGCGCGCATCGGGACCTTTTTCGCCGCCGAATACTACGGAGTGGCCCCCGACATCATCGTTCTCGGCAAGGGTCTCGGTGCCGGGTTCCCCATCGGCGCCATCATCGTGCGGGACACGCTGCAGGGGTTCACCCCCGAAACCGAGGAGCTGCACACGTTCGCCAACTCCACCGTCGCGCAGGTGGCCGGCATGAAGCTCATCGACCTGCTGGAAAAGGGCGTATTGGAAAACTGTCGAAAGATGGGGCAGCGCATCGGCGACGGGGTAAAAGGGATGATGAAGGAATTCCCCTGCATCGGCGACGTGCGCCAGGCGGGCATGCACATCGGGGTCGAGCTCGTGAAGGACCCGGTAAGCCGTGCCGCAGATCCCGAGCTGTACATGGCGGTCCGCCAGAAGGGATTCGAAAACGGCATCATTTTCGGAATGGGTGGGACGGCGAAGAACGTCCTGAAGATAAAGCCGCCCCTCATCGTGACAAGCGCTGAGGCCGACACGATTCTCGAAAAGCTCCGTTCGTCACTGAGCGCGGGGCTTCGTTCCCTCGGGAGGACAGCATGAGACCTTTGACGACGTTTTACCGCGTGCTCACGGACGACGAAATCGAGCAAATGCACGAGAGCGTCATGGCTCTCCTCGCTGATCCGGGCATGCGGCTGGAGAATCCCGAGATCCTCGAGGCGCTGCGGCGCCGCGGGGCAACGGTGGACATGACGACGCAGGTCGTCCGTTTCCCCCGGGCCCTCCTGGAGGAAACAATCGAGATCGCGCGGCAGGAGGAGAAGGCCCGTACGGCTGTGGACCCCTCGGGGATCGCATCCCCGGGTCAGCTCACCTTTTCGTGGCACACGCCGTTCGCAAACCGCACCCCCGATCTCGCCGCGAGCATGGGCGGCGGCGCTCCCATGTACTACGACCATGAAAAGAAGGTGAACCGCTACGCGACGAGCGACGATTTCCTGCGCTGCGTCCAGCTCGCCGAGGGCATTCCCGAGATCATCACCGTGGGCAATGCGGTGCATTACCTGCGCGAGTCTGACGGCTCCGAAGTAGCGCCGAAGATGGTCGCCATCAAGGGCGCCGCGGCGGTGGCAATGCATTCCTCGAAGCCCGGCTGTACCTCGATCATCGACGTCAAGCAACTCCCCTACCTTATGGAGATCGGGCGAATTGTCCGCGGCTCCGCAGAGGCGTTCGTGCGGAATCCGGTGTTCGTGAACATCCACGACACCGAAAGCCCGCTCCGGGTCACCCGGCCCGAGGCGTCCATCATTGTGGCCATGGTCCGGGAGAAGCTTCCAATTTTCATCCTGCCCATGCCCATGTCCGGCATCTCCACGCCCGTCTACCCCATCGCGACAGCGATTGTCGGTGCCGCTGAAATCCTCGGTGTCTGGGCCGCCACGAAAGCGCTCCGGCAGGACTGCCCCGTGCAGGCACGCTGCGTTTCGGGGGTGCTCAATCCCGTCACCGGCACCGCCTGCTTCGCCACTCCTGAGGCGACGATGATCGACCTCGCCGTCGCGCAGCTCTTCCGTGAGCGCTACGGCACACGCTGCGGGACGGGGGTCGGCCTCATCGACGCGCCGGCACCGGGGCCGCTTTCCATCTTCGAGAGGACGTTCAAGGCAACGGCCACGAATCTCGCCGGCGAGCCCGTCTACCCCGTGGGCATCATCGGCGGAGCGGTGGTCTTCTCCATCGAGCAGGTTATCCTGGATCTCGACATCGCCATTTCCACGCACCAGCTCAGCCGCGGCATTGGCGGCGATCATTTCGCCGAATCCCTCTCGCTCATCCGGGAAAGAGGCATCGGCGGGCTGTACCTCGACACGGACCACACGGCCGCCAATTTCCGTGATAGCCTGTCGCTCATGAAGGTCATGACCCGACTGAAGAGCACCGACGTTCCGAACGCCATCGCGCACGATCCCGTGGAGGCGGCTCATGCGCGCTGCCGCGACATCCTCGCGAAGACGCCGCTTTTCAATATCGAGGATACGAAACGTCGCGCCATAGAGGCGGTCGCGGCGCGCGCCGCGGCGGAGCTCACCGATGTACGCGGGGCCCTCGTGTAGCAGCCATGTCGGGAGCGAGCGACGAGAGCCTCATGTCCTCCGAAAGGAGGCGCCAGATCCTCGACACGGTGAACGAGCGCCGCTCCATCACCGTCCTCGAGCTTGCCGAGCTGTACACGGTATCCGCCATCACCGTCCGCCGCGATCTCGACCGCCTCGCAGAGGACCACCTCGTGGAGCGCGTACACGGAGGTGCGATGGCCCTTGAAGCCATAGCCGTCGCCCCGCGCGCCTCGGAGCAGTACCATCGTCTGAGCGAAGAGCAGACTCGGATCGGCGCCGAAGCGGCGCGGCGCGTACGTGACGGCGACTACGTCGTCCTGGAGTCGGGCAGCACGTGCCTTGCCGTGGTGCCGGGTCTGGCCGGCAAGCGCGATCTGCACGTGCTCACCGCCTCCCCCCGCATCCTCGCGGCGCTCGCTGACCTCGTGGAGAAAACGGGCATGTCCCTCGAGATCATATCGAGCGGGGGCATTCTCAACGTCTATAAGAACTTCCTTATGGGGCCGCACGCACGCACTCTCTTCGAGGAGACACGCGTCGACATCGCATTCGTCTCCCCGACGGCGGTGGATCTGTCCGCCGGCATCACCGCGGACAGCATGACGGAAGCGGAGATCACGCGGACCATCCTCACGAAGAGCGCACGGCGGGCGGTGGGGCTCGTCCTGTCGCGCAAGTTCGACAGGACTTCCTTCGCGCGCGTCGCCCCCGTCGACGCTTTCACCGAGATCATCACCGACGAAGACCTGCCCGCCGAGACGGCGGAGCGGTTCCGAAGCCGGGGGTTGAAGATCACCATCGTCTGAAGAAGGAGCGTTACATGGCTGGATTCCGGATCAGCGCGGGCCTGTGGATCCTGGACACCTTCGGCGAGAGGTACGTGCCCGGCGGCTATCATGAAGCGATGGATTTCGACAGCCAATTGGAGATCATGTCCGGTATCCCCGGATTGGACGGGCTGGGAGTGCTTTACCCGACCGCACCTTTCCCTTCGGATCCCGTGAAGCTCGTGGAAAAGCTTGCCGCGCACAACCTGAAGCTCGGCGACATCACGGTTGAGAACTACGTGAATCGGAAGTGGCGCCACGGCCCCTTCGTGACGGCGGAAAAGTCAATCCGTGAGGAGAACATCAGGCTCTGCAAGGAGGCCGTCGACTTCGTCGCGGCGATTCCCGGGACCACACTTACCCTTTGGCCCGCGCACGATGGATTCGACTACCCCTTCCAAGCCAACTACCACGAGGCGTGGAAGAACATGGCGGAATCGCTTCGCGAGATTTGCGCGCGCAACCGCGCCGTGAAGATCGCCATCGAATACAAGCAGAAAGACCCGCGGCAGCGCCAATACCTCAGCAACGTCGGCAAATGCATGATGCTCGTGAACGACGTCGGAGCTTCCAACATCGCCGTAGCGTTGGACACGGGTCATGGTCTCATGAGCCAGGAAAATTTGGCCGAGAGCGCGACTATTCTCCACGACCACGGACGGCTCGGCACGATTCACCTCAACGACAATTACCGCGACGCCGACCCGGATATGATCTTCGGCTCCGTCGCCTTTTGGGACGACCTCGAGCTGTACTACTATTTGAAGCGAATGGACTATCAGGGCTGGCACGAGATCGACATCACCTCACCGCGCGACGACCGCGCGGCATCGGCGCGCCTGGTCGTGAAGATGGCCCGCCTCTACGAGCGTCTTGCGGAGAAGCTGGTCGCGAAGTCCGCTGTCATCGAGGAAAACCTGAAGGGCTATCGCTTTGCCGACAACATGGATCTCATGACTGACATCCTCTTCCCGTGAGCGCACTGGTCGCAGGAGGAACATATGCTTGAGATCGATCTATCGGGGCGTAATGCACTGGTCGTCGGGGGAAGCCGGGGAATCGGTGCATCCATAACGCTCCATCTCGCCGGTGCCGGCGCGTACGTTGTATTCACCCACACAGGCAATCCCGAGCATTCAGCGCGAATCGCCGAGCTCGTGAGCGAAGCCGAACGGGGCGGAGGCACCGCGCGCCCTGCTGCCGTCGATGCCCGAAACGGTCCCGCCATGCGCGCGCTTGCCGAGGGCATTGTACGAGAGCGTGGGGCGTTGGATGTCCTCGTGTGCAACGCCGGCATGAACGTCGCGCGCCCCCTGGAGGGACAGTCGGATGCGGAATGGGAAGAATCCATAGCGTTGAACCTCGGCACCGCGTACTACGGAGTGCGCGCCGCGATTCCATCCATGATCGAGAAGTGCTACGGCAGAATCATCCTCGTGGGCTCCTCCGCGGTCGTGGACGGAGGAGGAGGAGCCATCGACTATGCGGCGGCCAAGGCGGGTATGGTCGGCATGATGACCTTCCTCTGCCGGAACTACGCCCGGAAGGGCATACTCACCAACATCGTGCATCCCTGCGTTATCGAGACGGATCTGCTGAAAAAGCGCTATGCTGACGCCGAGGCCAGGAGAAAGCTTGTCGCGCAGGTTCCGGTCGGTCGCCTGGGGCGACCTGAGGACATCGCCGGGCTTGTGGCCTTTCTCGCCAGTCCCTGGGGCGATTTCATCTGCGGACAACAGATCCTCGCCGACGGAGGGCGCACCATCTTCGGGAAGTAGGCCTCTTTGTGTGTCGAGCGAACGCCTACTCCGGGGTGAGCACCAATGCTTGTCCGGGCGACAACTCCAGCATGATTCGGCCACGGTCGGCATGCATGTGCCGGCGTGGCTCTCCCGCATTGCGCAAATCTTCAACGGAGAAGGAGCCGATGCCGTGCCACTTTTCCGGCAGTGACCATTCCTTGCGCATTCCTTCGCGGCTATAGGCCCAGATCTCATTCGTGCGCCAGCCGGGCTGCATAGCCACGTCATGGCCGTCGACCATGACTTCGTCTCCCCTCGCAAGGAGGAAGCTCCGCCCATCGTCGCGAACCCGGGCTACGACATCGTCAGAATACTGGACTTCGTAGCAATCCGCGGTGTGAAGGTGTCGCACGCGTGCAAGTTGATTGAGGGTGAACCCGGGGAGAGTCTTGAGACAGAGCCCGTCAATGAAATCATTGTCTATGCCGGGCCGCGTGAACTCGTAGCTGAATCCTTCGCCCCAGGGTCTCTCATAAAGACATCCCGCGCCGGGCTGGCGTATCCAATTTGCCCCGTACGTGTCCATCGTCCAGAGTTTTCGTCGAAAGTTCCAGCTGGAACCTCCACCACACAGCAGGGAGGCCGGATATTTCAGGCGTTCGGATTCTTCGGTGTTCAGGTGCCAGACCATCGGGGTCAGTCCCGCAAAGCGTGGGTGAAACCATTCCGTGGTCACATCCGCGCTTTTCGAAATCCAGTAGCGCAGGACTTCCGCCATTGCATCGGCGTCCTCCTCTGCCGTTATCCCATGGAACGGGTCGGTACGAGGCTCAAAGGCGTCGAGATGGACGGTCCGGATCGATTGCAGAGGCAGATAGTCGAACAGCTCGTCGATTCTCTTTTTTGCGATCCCCGACTCCCATTCACGCTTTTTGGAGACGAGATAGGATTGCCCTCCGTCCCAGATGCCGCCCTTCAGAAGGCTTCCATCCCGTGTCCTTATGAGGAGGTCTTCCTTCCGGTAGGTTTCCCAAAGAGGGCTGTGCTCATAGGCGTCGGACATATTCACGTGAACGCTCACCGCCGCGTTGTACTCCGAGGCTTGTTGGATCAACCGCAACAGGCTGTTTCGGGCCGTCGCGTCGTTACCGCATCGCAAATGTGGATTCGCCTGGGACCAAGACGGATACCCCGTGTCATGGCCATCATACTGCCAGCCGGTCAGGTAGAGGATCTGCTTCAAACCCCTCGTGATCCGATTCACGTCCTTCACGGTCTGCAGCACATGATCGGGATTCAGATGCACTTTTCCATTGATTGTCGCCATCATCACCTTGTAGACAAGGCTCTGATGATACGGGTAATGACTCATGGCCGGGATGGTAGTGCGGCACGCTGACGGCTGTCAATCTTACGCATTGATTCTTGGGGCATCTACTCGAGAGATGGCCGTTGCAAGGCTCGGAGCGGGGCCGTGCGAACGGGAATCTATTCTTCGACGAGCGGATTGCTCATACACGACGCACCCAAAATGTCAGCCAATGGATTGCAATCCTGGCGCGTGAAGCCCACATGCGCATGGCGGCGCCACCCTTCTGCAAAGCGGAAGCGCCGCGACATTCCACCCACCCTCTCCGTCAGTGACCGCATGGTCTTGAGGTATGAATCGAATCCTTGTGTCCGGTCCAGCCATTCCTTCTGACTCGCGTGGCAGGCAAGCATCTGTTCTTTGCGCTCCATGACCAAGGTGACGTCGACATAGAACTCGGGCACAATGGGCACCCGCATCATATCGGTGAGGATGTGGGGGGTAGCATGGTACAGCATGACGTCTCCGAAAACGGCTGGAAGGTCGGGGGTGGAACGGTAATTCGGCATGCTGCGCTGGAACGTGCCTGCTACTGCAATGCGTGCAGTGTTCATGTGGTCTTCCATGTAGTCTTCCAGTGACTGGGTGAGCACGATATCCGGCTGTACGTGGCGCACAAGGCCGGTGATCATTCGGATCAGATCCGGTGCGTAGAACACTTCAAGGTCGTCCACGAGACTTTCGTGATATGTGGCGCCCAGGAGAACTGCGGACTTCATGGACTCCTCGCGGCGAAGCGCGGCAGTCTCCTTCGGACCAAGCTCAGTGCTCCCGGCGCTGCCGTTGGCAACGGTGATGCAATGAAGGCTGCAGCCCTTGTCTCTCAACAGCAACGCTGTCCCCGCCATCATGAGCTCCATGTCGTCGGGGTGGCAGGCGATTATGAGCACGGTCATTCGGTCTCTCCTTTCATCCTCCCGGGGCCGTAGAAAAGAACGCGCTCTTAGTGCATCTCCGCAGCGCACGTTCCAATGCCGCCACGGTAGAAATTGAAGCGTACATGCGGATGGTCTGCCAGAAGGCTCATGGGCACGGAGGAGTCGGGAATCCTCTTGGAAATCATGAGCGTCGTAAGCCGCAACCCGAATGGATTGTCGTGCCACCCCGGATGCCAGATTGAAACGCTTTTTGCTTTCCACGTCTCCCGTGGCCCGACACTCAGCGCCTGGGAGGGCACGGAAGATACCACCCCGCCACCCGATGTTCGAGCGTTCTGGATGACCGTCATGGGGTGGAGGTCCACGACGCGCGTGGAGAGAGACCGGTACTCCTCCGGGCTCGGAGGCGCATCCTGGTATTTCCCTTCCCGCTTGGCAGGGTCGTTGAATGCCCAATGCTTTACCTCGCCTTGTCCGCCTTGAACGACAAGGCACGTGGCCTGGTCGTACGATTGAGAGTACTTATCGATTTCATTGGCTTTGATGAAATGCAGATGCGAATCCGGCATGCACAGTTTCCTGTCGATCCGTCGAAAGCAGAGATCCAGGTCAGCCTTTGCAAAGCTGAGCGGATGGGTGATGGGCACCTCTTTGCCGTCGACGTACCACTCGTCCATGGCCCAGAAATGACCTTCTCGCACATCGATCTCCAGGTCGTTGACGATCTGCGCTACCAGCGGCAATTGCTCGGTCGGCCCGATTGGCCCGCAGATTCCGGCAGGTCTGTCGGCCGTAGACTGCCTCCACGCGGCCACATATTCCAGCGCCTCCGCGGTGAAAAACGATTCCAGAGTGTCATAAAACTTCACCTCAAAACCAGGTCGGCTCAAGGCGGCCAGATCCTTTTCCGTGAGCCGCGCCGCATCTTCGAGAATCGCTGGATCGAGAGTCGTGTAGTCCCAGTATCCTCGTGCCACTTTGCTGTAATTCCTCATATGACCCTCCTTGTGTGAATACGGGTTTCCGTCAATCGTCCTGCTCGGGCCCGCAGAGAGGGCTCGGCAAGACATCGTATCTCAGTCACGGCTCCTCCTGAAGCTTCCCTTTCCGCGCACTGACCTCATGCTGCACGGTCTCAATTCCGCCGTCGGCGGCATTACGATGGAGTTGGAGCCGTGTTCCGATCGCCTCACCGGAGTTGAACTCGAACTGCACGGAACGGTCCGTCCAATTCATCTCCACTGCCTCCAGAGCGCAACTGTTTCGTTTCTTCAAGTACGCGAGTATATCGCAGGGGCGACGGAATTCCAGCGGGTAGCGCGCCAGCAACCGATCGGCCTCTTGCCAGAGCTCTTCCCATTCGCCCATCTTCAAACAGGCAATCCGCTGTTCATGCGTGAGCGTCATGCCGAAAAAGCCCGAGTCAATGCCCCTCCGTACTTGTTCCGATATCGTATGAGCTGCTTCCGAGAGCCTCGTGTCCGGCGCTTCGTCCCAGAACACTGTGTTGTTCCAAAGATAGTCCGCCTTCACTTCGAACTCGGTAGACTCCCGGGTTTTTTTCTGGAGCACACACTGGACGGCCATGATGTCAGGACATTCCGGGGGAAAAGAGACGAAGTATCCGTTGTGGCCGTAGGGGGGTTGCGGAGGGACGGGGGCCTTCACGGTAGGCACTTCGAACCATGATGCATCAAAGGGCAGCGTGTGCGTGATGAACTCCGCGCCCCGCGCCCGAAAATACGGGAGAGCGGCAAGGCCGATCTCGCCGAAATGCGGATGGATCCATGGGCTCGTGACGATGTTCCATTTCTTCTGATAGTAATCCCATCGTGCGAAACGTTCATCCAGATCCTGCGTGGTGAGCGTTCTCTGACCCAGGTGCTCGAAGCAGAAGCATTCATTGTATCTCAGCGCGTGAAACCCGATGTCGGCCAGGCCTTCATCCCATAGGGCGTGAAGCTTGCGGGAGTCGACGTACATGTTTTCATGCGCCACTTCGTCAATAGCATCGGTAAACAGCGCAAGATTGGGGCGCCATCCATGGGCGTTCATAGTGTCTACCCACCGGAAGTGATTGTAAGAGCCCGAGCAATCGTCAATCGCCGCCGCGGCCATTGGAGGCATGGAATAGGTCACGAAAGGCTTGCGCGCCGACCAGAGGATGCTTTTACGGAACACGTCGTCAAGGCCACACGCATGACCAAGAAATTCCAAAGTGAACAATCGCACGTCGAAGGGAAAGAGCACGAAACGCCCCTTGCTCGCCTGCGCCAAATGGATCAGCGGATCACCTGCATCCGACGCCAGAAGAACGGGATGGCGCGCGGAAGAGAGCACGCTGCAAGACAGAGCCCTGTCGCTCGCCACGCGCTCCCCCACCACCCGCGTGCCCGTCACGAAGTGATCGTTGCGCACAGTCACGACGGTGGTGAAGCTGGAGGATGAAATCGTCGAGGGGTCTATGCCCGCGAGCCTGAGGATCTCAACCGGTAGATCGGACACGCACGCCTCATAGGCAACGACACCCAGGCCATTTTCCACCGCCCGCACCAGATCGACCCTTGCGGAAACGCTCAGGCGCATGATGCTCCCCGGCTGCGCAAAAAAGACCCCTGCCAGCATGAGTGCTTCCTTGCGGAAGTAGTCGTCGGAAAGCTGGCTGCCAATTGCCTGGACACGATAGGGAATCCCCAGTTGCCGGAACGCTCCGAGGACCGCATCCTCCAGAAGAGCGAGGGCCGCCGGGCCCTCGTCGTGGATCAGTACGGCAATGACACCATTTCCTCGGGATGTACCTGCATGCTTCATACCGCCCCCTCGTAGAATTTTATTGCCGTCAACTGCTGGTCGATCCAGGTCCGATCCGCCTCGGTCAGGGTGTTCAAGGGGAAAACAGCGTCGCCTACCGGAAAGCCCATTCGATCGAGGATGTGCTTCACGGAAGCGATCGTGTTGCCATGCGTCACGATCTCCACGATGATGTTTATCGCGGTCTGGAGCCGCCTCGCTTCGGCGAAGTCACCGGCGCGGCACGCACGGTACAGGGCGCACGCCTCGCGGGGAATGAGATTGTACGTCGTGCCGATCCCGCCGTCCGCGCCGGCCAGGAGCCCGAACATAAGGATCTCATCCGCGCCGTTGAAGATGCTGAAACCTGAATCGCTTACGGCGCGCATCTTCATGAGCTCATAGAGGTTGTAGCTCGTGAACTTCAGCCCCGCGATTCCCGGACATCGTGCGAGCTCGACGAGGTTGGACGCGGTGAACGTGACGCCGGATTGGACGGAGGCATAGATGATGACGGGGAGAGGACTTTCCTTGGCAAGCCATTCATAGTATTGCGTCACTCCGCGCTGACCATACGCGTAGTACATGGGCGGAACGGAGGACAACGCATGCACGCCCGCATCCACCGCGTTGCGAGCAAGCCGGGCGGCGGAGCGCGTATCCGCCGCGCCGACGTGCGCGATGATGGTCCAGCGCCCTGCGCTGTCCAGTGAATCAACCTCTTCCATCACGATGGCGAGAATGTCCCTCCGAATTTCCTCGGGGAGGATCACCCCCTCGCCGGTGCCCCCGCAGACGTACAGACCGTCACAGCCCGTCGTGAAAAGCCATCGGATGAGCTTCCGAAGCCCCGCCTCAAGAACTTTTCCATTCTGGTCCACGGGTGAGATCAAAGCGGGATAGATCCCCTGAAACACGCGTTTGTCCGACATCGCACCACCTGAGTCGAACGCTACCTATCTCGTGACAATTCGCCGACGGAATCGATAATGGAGTCCGCCATGTAGTCCAGCTGCTGCTGCGAAAGCCCATAGATGGGAAGGTGTGTGAACCGATGAGGAAAGAGATCCTCCGTCACCGGGCAAGAAGCGGCCAGCTTTGCCGTGTCATATCCGAGCTGGCGCATGATTTCAAATTTGTACAATGGCGCGAAGTGCGGGATGCTCGTGACCCCGCGACGTTCCAGCTTTTCTCGCAGTGCCACCATGCCTCCACGGACGATCTTCGGATCGACCTGCAGGCAATACAAATGGGCAGTGGGCTCCGTGCCGTCCCCTCCAAGGGGCGGTGTGAACAAACCTCGGCACTGCGAAAGGCGCGCGCTCACGTAGCGGGCATTCTCCCTCCGTTGCGCGAGGATAGCGTCATAACGTGCCAGTTGGCGCAGGAGGCCTATTGCCTGGATCTCGGTGGAGGAGGAATTGCCGGCCACAAATGGACCGTACTTGCCGGGCAGCGCTTCCACGTCGTAGAACCAGTCGGGAATCTTTTTCTGCATGTTCAATCCAAGAAACCTGGCTCTTTTCATTTCCGCAGCCAGCGGGAGTGAAGAAACGAGAACTCCCCCTTCGCCGAAGGAAGTGATGTTCTTGACCTCGTGAAAACTGAACGCGCCGAAATGGCCGATTGTTCCGAGGGCACGCCCCTTGTATTTTCCACCGAACGCATGGGCGGCATCCTCCAACACGAGAATGGACCGCTCATTCGCGAGGTCCATGATCGGATCCATGTCCACGGGGAAGCCCCCGACGTGTACCGGTACGATCATCTTGGTCTTCTTGGTGATCTTCCGCGCCACGTCCTGCGGATCCATGTTCAGAGTCCGCCCGTCCACGTCGGCAAGCACAACTTTCACGCCCACAGCAAGCGGATAGGACATCGTGGCGACAAAGGTGATAGCGGGAACGATGACTTCGTCACCCGCGGAGAGATTCGCGTATTTGAATGCAAGCTCGAATCCGGCAGTCGCGTTGGTGACGAA
>Ga0265342_10003120_pt1 | contig 13848 bp, 10 predicted proteins | sample 4CB327metaG_FD_203125 | JGI IMG/M metagenome (GOLD analysis project Ga0265342, IMG submission 203125) | Rhizosphere microbial communities from Carex aquatilis grown in University of Washington, Seatle, WA, United States - 4-CB3-27 metaG | ecosystem: Host-associated > Plants > Roots >...
CTTCCGCAAAATGATGGAACGGGATACGATAAAATGAGCGAGATCGTGAACCTGAAGCGGGTGCGCAAGGTCAAGGCGCGCCAAGCGAAAGAAGTCATCGCCCAGGCCAGCCGCGCCGAGCATGGCGTGTCGAAAAGCAAGCACAAACTGGCGAAAAAGCGGGCCGAAATGGACGCACGCGGCATCGAGGGCCACAAGCTGGATAAGGACGCTTGAGCCCCTTACAATAGCGCGATGTCCCACGACTCGCGTGTTTTGCCATGAGCGGGCGCTATCACGATCCGCTGGATGAAGCGTTCGGCAGTGAGCCGCACGGCAGTGCGGCGAACGCCGCGACGCCCGCGCGTGAGCCGCCTTATCTCGCCGGACTGAACGCACAGCAGCGCGAAGCGGTGGAAGCCGTGGACGGCGCGGTGCTGGTGCTGGCGGGCGCGGGCACCGGCAAGACGCGGGTTCTAACCACCCGCCTGGCGCATATCCTGGCGACGCGGCGCGCCTGGCCGGGGCAGATCCTGGCCGTCACCTTCACCAACAAGGCCGCGCGTGAAATGAAAGAGCGCATCGGCGCGCTGATCGGCGGCGTGGTGGAAGGGATGCAGTGGCTCGGCACCTTCCATTCCATCGGCGCGCGCATTTTGCGGCGGCACGCCGAACTGGCGGGGCTGAAATCGAATTTCACGATCCTGGACGCCGACGATCAGCTTCGCCTGATGAAGCAATTGATCGAAGCGGAGAACATCGACGAGAAGCGCTGGCCGGCGCGCACCCTGGCGTCGATGATCGACGGCTGGAAAAACCGTGGCCTGCGCCCCGAAGACGTTCCGGACGGCGATGCGCACGGCTATGCCTTCGGCAAAGGCCGCAAGCTCTATGCCGATTATCAAGCGCGGCTGAAGGCGCTGAACGCGGCGGATTTCGGTGACCTCTTGCTCGACACGCTGACCATTCTGCGCGGCCACCCGGACATCCTGGCCGATTACCGCGAGCGCTTCCGCTACATCCTGGTCGACGAATATCAGGACACCAATGTCGTCCAATATTTGTGGCTGAAGCTGCTGGCGGGCACCGGCGGCAATGTCTGCGTGGTCGGCGACGACGACCAGTCGATCTATGGCTGGCGCGGCGCGGAGGTGGAGAACATCCTGCGCTTTGAACGCGATTTTCCCGGCGCCAAGGTGATTAGGCTGGAGCGCAATTACCGCTCCACCCCCGCGATATTGGGCGCGGCCTCGGGCCTGATCGCGGCGAACAAGGGACGGCTGGGCAAAACGCTGTGGACCGAAGGCGAGCCCGGCGAAAAAATCAAGGTGCAGGGCGTGTGGGACGCCGAGGAAGAAGCCCGCCATGTGGCGTCCGACGCCGAAGCGTTGCACCGCGAGGGGCACCTCTTCGTGCAGATGGCAATCCTGGTGCGCGCCTCGTTTCAGATGCGAGAATTCGAAGACCGCTTCATCGCGCTCGGCCTGCCGTACCGGGTGATCGGCGGGCCGCGATTCTACGAGCGCGCGGAAATCCGCGATGCGATGGCGTATCTGCGCCTTGTGGCGCAAGGCGACGACGACCTCGCCTTCGAGCGCATCGTCAACAAGCCCAAGCGCGGCATCGGCGATGCGTCCGTGCAGGCGCTGCACCAATTCGTGCGGGTTCGGCAGGTTCCGCTGCTGACGGCAGCGCGCGAGATCGTGGAGACCGACGAGCTGCCGCCCAAGGCGAAGAAGACGCTGGGCGAGTTGACGGCGAATTTCTCGCGTTGGAGCGGGGTGGCGCAGCATCTGCCGCACACCGAGCTTGCCGAGATGATCCTGGACGAAAGCGGCTACACCGACATGCTGAAGGCCGACAAATCGGCGGAGGCGCCGGGGCGGCTCGACAATCTGAAGGAACTCGTGCGCTCGATGGAGCAATTCGAATCCCTGGCGGCGTTTCTGGAACATGTCTCGCTGGTGATGGAAATCGAGCAGAACGAAACCGGCGACCGGCTAAACCTGATGACCCTACATGCGGCCAAGGGGTTGGAATTCGACACCGTGTTCCTGCCCGGCTGGGAGGAAGGACTGTTTCCCAGCCAGCGCACCATGGACGAGAACGGGCTGGCGGGATTGGAAGAAGAGCGGAGGCTAGCGTATGTGGGCCTGACGCGGGCCAAGCAGCGGATTTTCATTTCCTTCGCCGCCAACCGGCGGGTGCATGGCAGCTGGCAAAGCGCGCTGCCGTCGCGGTTCATTTCGGAACTGCCCGAAGAGCATGTGGAAACCACGGTGGACGAAGGCTTCTATGGCGGCAATGTCGGCTTTCGCGACAATGCCTTCGGAAAGGAATTTGCGAGCACCTATGACAGCCCCGGCTGGCGCCGCGCCCAGGCGAACAAAGGCACGCCGCGCGCCCGCCCGCCGCTGATCGAAGCGCAGGCGTTCACGGTGCAGACGTCTGATCCTTCGGCGACGCATTACGCCAAGGGCGAACGCGTCTTCCATCAGAAATTCGGCTATGGCCGAGTGAAGGCCGTGGAAGGCAACAAACTGACCGTCGATTTCGACAAAGCGGGCGAGAAGAAAGTGATCGATCAGTTTGTGACGAGGGGGTGAGCGTCACCTCCAATACTTACGTGTCATGGCCCGCCTAGTGCGGGCCACCCAGGTGAAGAAGAGCCCAACACTTGCGCAGTTTCCTGTCTATCGAGTAAAACGCGCGCCTATTGAAAGCAGGAGGCGAACATGCGCCGCAAAGATCAGGACTTTAGCTTTTGAGCCGATGAGCAAACGCCGGAGGGGATTTCAACAGCGAAGCCCGCGTAAAACGTGGCGAGCGCTTTGTCCATGGCGACAAGGAATTGATTGAAAAGCTTGGCCGAAATGACCCTTGCCCATGCGGATCGGGCAAGCGGTTCAAAAAGTGCTGTCTCGAAGGACAGAGCTTTTGTCGATCGTGATCACTATTTCCGCGAATAGCGCAGCGGCCTCACCGTGGAATGAACTCACGGTGAGGCCGGTAGCTACACAGTTTCTTCTCCGGCAAAACTGGGTTGCCGTCAACTGGATGGCCCGCATTCGCGGGCCATGACATTGAGGTTTAGAGTGTATCGGTTAAGTCACGCCACTCGACATTATTCTTCTGAATCAGGTTTATCTTCCATTCGCGCTTGTATTTCTTGAGGCGCGTTTCGCGATTGATGGCCGCGTTAATGTCGTCGAAGGTTTCGTAATAGACCAACGTCTTGACCCCGTACGTTTTTGTGAAGCCGGGTATCAGTCCGTCGCGATGTTCCCATACGCGCCTGGAAAGATCGTTCGTCACCCCGATGTACAAGGTGCCGTTGCGCTTGCTGGCAAGGATGTAAACGTAATAGGTCTTCTGCATCGGTGATGCGTCACCTGGGTGGCCCGCATTCGCGGGCCATGACAATATAGTTTAAGTGAACGCCCTTATGAACCAACCACCCCTCTGGAAAGCCTCGGTCACGCTGACGAAAGCTGAGGCGCATGATGTTGCCGCGGCGTTCGAGCTGACGGGGCCGCAGGCGGTGCTGATCGCCGAGGAACCGTTTGAGGACGAAGCGGTGGTGGAAGCGCTGTACGGCGCGATGCCCGACGGCGATCTGCTGTCGAAGCTGGCGGGTCACGAGGTGCGCGTCATCATCCTGCCCGACGCCGATTGGATCAAACTTTCGCAGGAAGGCCTGCCGCCGGTGCGCGCGGGGCGCTTCTTCGTCTATGGCGCGCACGATTCGGGCACGGTGCCGCCTTGCGTCATTCCCTTACGCATCGAAGCGGGCATGGCGTTCGGCACCGGCCATCACGAAACCACCGCGCTGTGCCTTGCCGCGCTCAGCGATCTGGCCAAGCGGCGGCGCTTCGTGCATGTGCTGGACCTGGGCTGCGGCACCGGGCTGCTCGCCATCGGGGCGGCGAAGCTGTGGCGGCGGCGTGTGATCGCCTCGGACATCGATCCCGAAGCCATCGCGGTGACGCGCGAGAACGTTTGGGTCAACGGCGAAGCGCCATTGCTTCGTGCGGTGGTGGCGGACGGGACCATTCATCCCGTGATTGCCGACGCGTCACCTTTCGATCTGATCGTCGCCAACATCCTGGCCGGACCGCTGACGCGGCTGGCGCCGGGCATCGTGCGCCTGCTCGCGCCGGGCGGCGTTCTGGTGCTGTCGGGGCTGCTGCGTTGGCAGGAGAATCAAGTTGTCAGTTTCTACCGCCCGCATGGCCTGATCTTGCGTGAAACGCGGCGGGATGGGGCGTGGAGTGCGCTGGTGCTTGAAAGACCCCAAACAAAAACCACCCTCCCCTTGAGGGAGGGTCGAAAAATCGAAGCAAAGCGAAGATTTTTTGGGGAGGGGTAACGTGCGCCAGCGCGCTTCGCGCGACCCCTCCCCGAAGCCGAACTCTCGCTGACGCTCGAATTCGCCTTCGACCCTCCCTCAAGGGGAGGGTGGTGATCTTTGTGAGCTTGTCGAAGCATGAGGGCGGGCGCTAACCTCGCCGGCATGGACAAACAATTCCAAAGCTATGACGACCAGAGCGATGCGGCGACTTGCGCGCCGCGTCTTGCGGCCCTTCGGGGCGAACTCAAGAAGCGCGGCCTCGACGGCTTCATCGTGCCGCGCTCCGATCAGCATCAGGGCGAATATGTGCCCAAGCGCGACGAGCGGCTGGCCTGGCTGACCGCGTTCACCGGCTCGGCCGGCGCGGCCGTGGTGCTGGCGGATCGCGCCGCGATCTTCGTGGACGGGCGCTATACCTTGCAAGTGCGCCAGCAGACCGACACCAAGCTCATCGAGCCGCGCGATCTGACGGCTGAAGGTCCCGCGGCATGGATCGAGCAAAACGTCGGCAAGGGCCAGAAGATCGGCTACGACCCATGGCTGCACACCGCCGCCGCGGTGGAGGGTTTGAAAGCATCGGCGGCGAAGGCGGGCGCTGCCCTCGTCGCCTGCGAGACCAATCCCATCGACGCGGTGTGGAGCGATCAGCCGGCCGCGCCCGCCGCCAAGGCGGTGCCGCACGGCATCGCGCTGGCGGGAGAAGTCGCGGAAGCCAAACGCACGAGGATCGCCGAAGAGGTGAAGAAGAAGGGTGCAGATGCGACCGTAATCACCATGCCGGATTCGATCTGCTGGCTGCTCAACATCCGCGGCGCCGACGTGCCGCATACGCCGTTCGCGCTGTCGTTTGCGATCCTGAACGCAGACGGCTCCACCGACCTTTTCATGGACGAGCGCAAAAGCTCGCCCGAACTGGTGCAGCATCTGGGCAATTCGGTGCGGTTGCGCCCGCCTTCCGAATTCACGCCCGCGCTTGAGGCACTCAAGGGCAAGACCGTGGCCGCCGATCCGGGAACCTGCGCCGCAGCGATCTTCGACCGGCTGGGCAAAGCCGGTGCCGCCATCGCACGAATGCCAGATCCCTGCCAGTTGCCCAAGGCGTGCAAGAATTCGGTGGAAGTGGAAGGCACCCGCAAGGCCCACATCCGCGACGGCGCGGCGCTGTCGAAGTTCCTCTGCTGGTTCGCGCGCGAGGCGCCCAAGCAGCAGCTGACCGAGATCAGCGCGTCTGAGCAGCTGGAAGGCTTCCGCAAGGCCGGGGGCGCGCTGTCCGACCTTTCCTTCGATTCGATATCGGCGGCGGCGGAGCACGCGGCAATCCCGCATTACCGCGTGACGCACTCGTCCAATCTGCCGATCCTGCGCGACCGCATCTATTTGATCGATTCCGGCGGGCAGTATCCCGACGGCACCACGGACGTAACCCGCACCGTGATCGTCGGCACGCCGACCGCGGAGATGAAAGACCGCTTTACCCGCGTGCTGAAGGGCCATATCGCGCTCGCCACGGTAAAGTTCCCGGAAGGCACCACGGGCGCGGCGCTGGATTCCTTCGCGCGGCGGCCGCTGTGGGAGGCGGGGCTCGATTACGATCACGGCACCGGGCACGGAGTCGGAAGCTTTCTGTCGGTGCATGAGGGGCCGCAGAACATCTCCAAGCGGCAGATCGCGCAGCCGCTGAAGCACGGCATGATCGTTTCCAACGAGCCGGGCTATTACAAGGCGGGCGAATACGGCATCCGCATCGAGAACCTGATCGTGGTACAGGATCTGCCCGACGCGACCGACCGCAAGATGATGGCGTTTGAGACGATCACGCTTGCGCCGATCGATCTCAACCTGGTGGAGGTTTCGCTGTTGACCGCGGAGGAGCGCGACTGGCTGAACGAATATCACGCGCGGGTGCGCGAGACGCTGTCGCGGCTGGTGGACGACGAAACGCGCGCGTGGTTGGAAAAAGCAACAAAGGCGATCTGACCGATATGCGTCGCGATCAAAAGACACAAGCCGGGGCCGTTCACGCCCTTCAACTGGAAAGCCGCGTGCTGAAAGGCAATCTTCTGGGCGATCCTGTCGAACGCCGCATCGACGTCTACGTACCGGCGGGACATGATGGGCGCGGCCTGCCGCTGCTGGTCGATCTGGTCGGGTTCACGGCGGGCGGACCGGCGCACACCAACTGGAAGAACTTCGGCGAGAACCTGCCCGAAAGGCTCGACCGGCTGATCGCCAGCGGCGTCATGCCGCCCTCAGTCGTGGCGCTGCCCGATTGCTTCACCAAGCTCGGCGGCAACCAGTACATCAACTCGGCCGTCATGGGGCGCTGGGACGATTTCCTGCGCGAAGAAGCCGTGCCCTTCGTGGAAGCGAAATTCGGTTGCGGCGGCGCGGGCCGGCGCGGCTGTTTCGGCAAGAGTTCCGGCGGCTACGGCGCCATGGTGCACGTTTTGCTGCATCCCGACTTTTGGAGCGCGGCGGCCTCGCATTCCGGCGACGTGGGCTTCGATCTTCTGTTTCATTCCGATTTTCCCAAGGTGCTGCGCGCCATCGCCAAGACGGGGAATTCGATCCAGAAATGGCTCGAGGAATTCTTCGCCGCTCCAAAGCCGAAAGATGCCGACATTCATGTGCTGATGATCCTGGCCATGGCGGCGACGTACGATCCCGATCCAGGCGCCTATCTCGGCGTGCGCCTGCCGGTGACGATCGACACCTGCGAACTCATTCCCGAGCGCTGGGCAAATTACCTGAAGTGGGACCCACTGACGCTGGTGGAAACCCGCGCCGAGGGACTGAAGACGTTAAGAGCGCTGTATATCGACTGCGGCGATATCGACCAGTACAACCTCGTCTATGGTTCGCGGCGGATGCACAAACGTCTTGAGGCGCTCGGCGTGCCGCACGTCTACGAGGAATTTCCCGACGATCATTCGGCGGTCGATTACCGGATGGACATCAGCTTGCCGATTCTGGCGAAGGCTCTGAACGCTTAACAATGGGGTTTCGAGGAGACATCACATGATCATCGAAATGCGCACCTATCGGGTCAAATCCGGAACCCGCCCAAAATTCATCGAGTTGATGCGGACGAAGCTGCTGCCCGAACACACGCGGCTTGGCATAAAATTCGCCGGTCCATTTCCCTCGGTCGAAGACGAGAACATGCTTTTCTGGATGCGCGGCTTTCCCGATGCCGCGGCACACCAATCCCTGACGGCCCAGATCTACGGCGGCGAGTTATGGAAGCGCGAATTGGCGGGCGTCATCATGCCGATCCTGGAGAAGTACGACGTGGTGACCGTGGAAGCGCCCGAAGGCGTGGTGCAGTGGCAGTAAGCTGAGCGCACGGTCAGCCGCCGCTGACCAACTTCAGCCACGCATCTTCGTCGATCACTTTGACGGCAAATTTCTGGGCCTCGGTGAGCTTGGAGCCCGCGCCGGGACCGGCCACCACGAGATCGGTTTTCTTCGAGACGGAGCTGGCCACCTTCGCGCCCAAGGCTTCGGCGCGCGCCTTGGCCTCGGGCCGGGTCATCTTCTCCAGCGTGCCGGTGAACACGACGGTTTTGCCGGCGACGGGCGATCCTGAGGTGGCGGGTGCAGCGACCTCGGTTACCTTCACTTCCTTCGCCAGACGCTTGATCACGGCTTGGTTGTGCGGTTCGCCGAAGAAATCCTTGATCGCCCCGGCGACGGTTTCGCCCACCCCTTCGATGGCGTCGAGATCGGCCACCGCGTGGTCGCTCTCCATCGCGTCCACGAAGGCGTCCAGCGTGTGAAAATTGCGGGCGATCAGCTTGGCTGTGGTCTCGCCGACATGGCGGATGCCGAGCGCATTGATGAAACGGTCGAGCGAAATTTCGCGGCGGCGGTCGATGGAGGCAATCAGATTTTCGACGACCTTGTCTTCCTTCTCCTCATCCTTCTTGGTTTTCTTCTTGACGGGCTCTTTGCCTTCTTTCTCGCGGCGCGCCTCGCTCAGGGCCGCGCGGTGCTCGGATAGGAGTTTGCCGATCCGCTCGGGCTGCCGTGTTAGAGCGAAAATATCCGCAGGCTCCTTCAGCAGCCCTTTCTCGTGGAACAGCTCGATGTAAGTCCCACCCAGCCCTTCGATATCGAAGGCGTCGCGCGAGACGAAGTATTTGAGGCGTTCGACGGCCTGTGCAGGACAGATCAGCCCGCCGGTGCAGCGCCGGTCGACGTCTTCTTTGCCGGTCTTCTCGTCCACTTCGCGCACCGCATGGCTGCCGCAGGCGGGACATTTGTGCGGGAATACATAGGGCTTGGCGCCGCGCGGCCGCCTTTCCAGGATCACCCGCACGATCTGCGGGATCACATCGCCGGCGCGCTGCACCACCACCGTGTCGCCGATACGCACATCCTTGCGGGCGATCTCGTCCTCATTGTGCAAGGTGGCGTTCGACACCACAACGCCGCCGACGGTGACGGGCTTGAGACGAGCGACCGGCGCCAGCTTGCCGGTGCGGCCGACCTGGATGTCGATGCCTTCGAGGATCGTGTCGGCCTGCTCGGCGGCGAATTTGTGGGCGATGGCCCAGCGGGGGCTGCGCGACACGAAACCCAGCCGGTTCTGCAGTTCCAGATCGTCGACTTTGTACACCACGCCGTCGATGTCGTAGCCGAGCGTGGCGCGCGAGGACTCGATGTCGTGATAAAATTCCAGCAGCTCGTCGGTCGTTTTGCAGCGGCGGGTCAGCCGATTGACCGCAAAGCCGTAGCCCTTGAACGTTTGCAGCATGTCCCATTGGGTCTTGGCAGGCAGCGTGCTTACGTCACCCCAGGCGTACGCAAAGAAATGGAGCGGCCGCGAGGCCGTAATCGCCGGATCGAGCTGGCGCACCGATCCGGCGGCGGAATTGCGCGGATTGGCGAAGACTTTCTCGCCTTCGGCTTGCTGACGGTTGTTTAGCGCCGCGAAATCCGTGTGGGTCATGTAGACCTCGCCGCGCACTTCCAGCAGTTCGGGCGGACGACCGCAGAGACGCAGTGGAATGTCCTTGATGGTGCGAAGATTGGCGGTGATGTCTTCGCCTTCCGCGCCGTCGCCGCGCGTGGCGCCCAGCATGAAGACGCCGTATTCGTAGCGCAGCGAGGCAGAAAGTCCGTCGATCTTGGGTTCGGCGGTGAAGACCAGATTGTCGCCGTCTTTCAAGCCCAGGAAGCGGCGCACGCGGGACGCGAAATCGGAGACGTCGTTGTCGGCAAAGGCATTGTCCAGCGACAGCATCGGCTTGGCGTGCACGACTTTGGCGAATTTCTCGCTGGCCTTGGCCCCAACACGGTGCGATGGGCTGTCCGGGCGGACGAGATTCGGAAATCGGGCCTCGATAGCGTCGTTGCGGCGGCGCAGCGCGTCGTAGTCGGCGTCGGAAATCAGCGGCGCATCTTCGCCGTGATAATGACGATCGTGCTCGGCGATCTCGCGAGCGAGGCGTTCGAGTTCCTTTTCGGCTTCAGAGGAGGTGAGTTTTTCGACGGGTTTGATGGTAGAGCTCACTTGGTGCCCCCTTCGTCGCCCTGCGCTGCTTCGCAGCTTCGGGCGACACTTCCCCCGCTAACGCGGGGGCAGAAAGAGACTGCCGCGCTCATGCCCGTTTCCGTGTCTTCTTCTGCGGCGTTTGTGCTTCGGCGATCAGGCGGCGGGCGGCGGCACGCGCTTCTTCGGTGACGGCAGCGCCCGACAGCATGCGCGCAACTTCCTCCAGACGCGCCTCGTCGTCGAGCAGTTCCACCGCCATCTTGTCGCCCTTGCGGGTGATGCGGAAATGGCGGTCGGCGCGGGCGGCCACCTGCGGAGAATGGGTAACGAGCAGCACCTGCGTCGATTGCGCCAGACGCTGCAGGCGCACGCCCACCGCATCGGCTGCCGCGCCGCCGATGCCGCGATCCACTTCGTCGAACACCAGCGCCGCGGGCGGACCGCTTTGCGCCAGCGCAACCTTGATGGCGAGGGAGAACCGCGCCAGCTCGCCGCCGGAGGCGATCTTTGCCAAGGGGCCGAATGGCGCGCCTTCGAGCGTCGCGACCTCGAACGACACGCGTTCCAGACCTTGCGCGCCGCCTTCGTCGAGCGGCGTGAGCGCCACGCGGAACTTGGCGTGGCCGAGCTTGAGTGGCGCAAGTTCGCTCGCCACCGCCGCTTCGAGATCATGCGCAGCCTTCTTGCGCGCCTCCGACAAACGCCCAGCGGTTTCCAGATAGGCGGCGCGCGCCGCAGCGACAGCGGCTTCGGCTTCTTTCAGCTTTCCGCCACCCAGATCTAGCGCCTCGAGGCGCGCCTGATACTCGTTTAATACCAGCGACAGACGGTCGGGCTGGGTAGCATATTTGCGCGCGGCAGCGCGGATGGCGAACAGCCGTTCCTCCTTGCGCTCCAACTCGCCCGAATCGACTTCCAGGCGGGAGAGCAGCGCATCGAGTTCGCGGCGCGCCTCTTCCGCCAGCGCAAAGGACTGTTCGAGTGCGGCTTCGGCTGATGCGGCGGCCTGGCGCGCTTCCTCTTTCATGCGCGACAGGCGCTTGAGCGCGCCGGCCAGCAGGGCTTCCGCACCGCGCTCGCCCGAGAGTATCTCGGACGCCGCCGACACATCCTCGGAAATGCGCGAGGCGTTCATCAGCAGCGACCGCTCGGCGGCGAGCGAGGCTTCGTCGCCCTCCTTGGCGTCCAGTGCGGACAACTCGTCCACCGTCTGCTTGACGTATTCGGCATCGGCCGCGGCGGTAGCCTGCACCCGGCGCAGCTCTTCCGCTTTAGCGCGCGCCGCGTCGTAAGCGGCGAAACACGCCGCGACGTCTTCCGCCAACGCCTCGTGCCCACCGAATGCATCGAGCAGCGCGCGGTGCGTGGCGACATCGAACAACCCGCGATCGTCGGACTGGCCGTGCACCTCCAAAAGGGCCGCGCCGATGTCCTTCAGCAACGCCACACCGACCGTCTCGTCATTGACGAAGGCGCGTGTGCGCCCGTCTGCCGCCAGCGTCCTGCGCAGCACGATTTCGCCATCGCAGGGGATGGATTGGTCGGTCAGCAGCGCGCGAGACGGATGCTTGGCCGGCGGCTCGAAGACGGCGGTGGCCGATCCCTGAGCGGCGCCCGGGCGTACGTTGGCACGCCCTGCGCCGCGCCCCCCGACGGCCAGACCCAAAGCGTCGAGAAGAATGGATTTGCCTGCGCCCGTCTCGCCGGTCAGCACGTTGAGACCGGCGGCGAATTCCAGCGCCGCCGATTCGATCAGCACGATGTCGCGAACGGTTAGCGCCGCGAGCATCTGCGCCTCAAAGGACCTTGTTGAAGGCCTTGCTGATCCATGAGCCCTTGTCTTCCTCGGGCTTCATATTGTGCCCTTGCAGAAGATTATAGGCATCTTGATACCACGGACTGCCAGGATAATTCGCGCCCAGAACAGCGGCGGCGGTCTTCGCCTCGTTATAGAGCCCCAGGGCGTAATAGGCCTCGGTCAACCGCTCGAGCGCCTCCGAGATCTGCGAGGTGCGCTGGTATTGCTCGACCACCGTACGGAAGCGGTTGATGGCGCCGATATAATCGCGCTTGAACAGGTAGTAGCGCCCGACCGTCATCTCCTTGCCGGCCAGATGGTCCAGCGTCAGGTCGATCTTGAGCGTGGCGTCGCGGGCATATTCCGTGTCGGGAAAGCGCTGGACCACGTCCTGCAGGGCGGCAAGGGCAGCTTCGGTATTGGACTGGTCGCGGCCCACATCGACGATCTGCTCGTAGAGCGATATGGACTTCAGATAAAAGGCATAGGCAACCTCTTTGCTGCCCGGATGGAGCGAGATGTAGGTATCGGCGCCAGAAATGGCGTCGGTGTATTTGTTCGCCTGATAATAACAGAAGACGCTCATCAGCGAGGCGCGGCGTGCCCAGATCGAATAGGGATGCTGGCGCTCCACTTCGCTGAACTGCTTGGCGGCGTCTTCCCAATCTCCGTCTCTCACCTTCTTCCAGGCGTCCGCATAGATCTGGTCGATCGGGCGTTCCTGGTAGGCGGCGTCCTTCGATTCCTCTTTGCCCATCTGACGGTCGAGCCAACTGCAGCCCCCCAGCGCCAGCGTGCCGAGTACGACCATCAGAGGGATGAAGCTGCGCGCAAAACCCTTGGGAGAAATCATCGAGCGTTTCCGTGTTGGGGTGCCGGGACGGCCACTTTTTCTCAAACGGCCCAATCCCTTATGCCATTTTGGCGGAAGCTTGGTCCAGTGGGGCATATCGGCATCGTAAAGGGCGGGCCTCGGACGGCAAAATGCCTGTTACGACAAGGTAATCGACCGGTAATTCGCGGGGTCCGCAAACAGGGCGTGCAGCAGGGCGTTGTTCAGGGTGTGGCCGGAGCGTACCCCCTCGAACCGGCCAATCAGCGGGGCGCCCGCCAGTGCCATGTCGCCGATCGCATCCAGGATCTTGTGGCGGACGAATTCGTCGGGAAACCGCATCAGGTCCGCATTGATGACGCGGTCGCCCTCTATGGCGAGGGTGTTTTCGAGCGATGCGCCGTGGCCGCGGTCGATCTTTTTGAGCGTTTCCAATTCCGTGACATTGCCGAAGGTGCGCGCCGGCGCGATTTCGCGCCGAAATCCCTCCGGCGAGAACACAAACGAAAAGCTCTGCCGCCCGATGGCGGCGGACGGAAAGACGATCTCGAAATCGAAAGCGGGCGCATCGGCAGGAACGAGCGACGCGCGCGCATCCTTGTGCGACACCTCCACACACTTCAGCACCTTGATAGCCGGACGGGGCACCGGATGCTCCTTGATGCCCGCCTTGTCGAGCAGTTCCAAAAACGCCAGGGCATCACCGTCGAGGATCGGCGGCTCCGGGCCGTCGAGAATGACAAGAAGATCGTCGATCTCGGCGCCCGCAATCGCAGCCATCAGATGTTCCACGACACCCACCGTGACGTGCCGGGTCGCCAGCATGGTGCCGAGATTGGTTTGCGAAACGGCGTCGTAGCGCGCCCGCACTTCGGCGCCGTCCTGATCGCTCCTGCGGAAGATGATGCCGGTGCCGGGCGCCGCGGGCGCCAGCAGCATGCGCACCTGCGTGCCGGCGTGAAGGGTAATGCCTTCGGCGGCGACTTCACGGGCAACGGTGCGGCGGCGGCTCATCGGTGGACAGGATAATTCTTTCGCCGGCTTTGCACATCCCCTACTTCGGCGCCGTCACCAAACCGAGCGTAGCCAGCGCATATATTTCTTGAAGTCCTTGGCGCGAACCGTCGGGTCCGAATAGACCGGTTCCCCGCCTGAGGATTTCGCGATCCCGTCCGGCACCGCGCACATCCTGGCGCGGGTGCCCACCGCCAGCACTTGGATCGTGCCGGTATTAAGGAGTGTCGCAGAGACCGAAACGGTCTTCAGCACGCTGTTGGCAAACCAGCCCGTAGCATCGCCGCTGCGTTCCGCCACGGCGGCAAGCGGGGAGCCCTGCGTCTTCGCATAGTCGTAAGCCAACTGCGCCGCCTGGCGCAGCGGCGCGGGAT
>Ga0265342_10003123_pt1 | contig 13847 bp, 19 predicted proteins | sample 4CB327metaG_FD_203125 | JGI IMG/M metagenome (GOLD analysis project Ga0265342, IMG submission 203125) | Rhizosphere microbial communities from Carex aquatilis grown in University of Washington, Seatle, WA, United States - 4-CB3-27 metaG | ecosystem: Host-associated > Plants > Roots >...
CATGACGAAGTACTGATCGATCACGCCGTGCTTCTTGGCGATTTCCTCGCCCGGAACCCACACGGCCTTCAATCCCTTCAGGTAATCATCGATGTGATTGGGATCGACCTTGATGGCAGTGACGTCCCACAGGCCCTTCTGCGGCGTGTAGTCGACATAAGGATCGGCCGACGCCGCGCCCACCGCGAGAAACAAAGCGCACGCTCCTGCTACCGCGAAATGCTTCATGGTACTCCCTCCGAGATTGTTGAATGAAAAATAACTTTGAAGAATTCTAAGGTAGCCGCCGCCCGGAAGCCTGTAAAGCAAACGCCAACGCGATCCTTGCGCCGCTTCCCTTACGGAGCGCTACCCGGCGTCAGGCGGCCTTCTGTTCCTCGGAGCTGCGCGGATCGAGTTCGAGGGAACTGGGCGAAGCCTGATGCGGCAACGGCTCGAACTTCTCGCGATACTCTTCGCCTGGCGCTTCCTTCTGGCGCAGGCGCACAACCGTGAAGATCGTCATCGCCAGATGCACCGCCGCGGTGAACAAGAACAGCGTTCGCGCGCCGTAGGCATCCATCAGGCCCGCCGCGATCGTCGGCCCCAGCACCGACGCCAGCGAATTGATCAAAAGCAGAGTCGCCGACGATTCCACAAAGGCCTCGCGCGGGATGCGATCGTTGGCATGGGCCACCGAGAGGCCGTAGAGCGGCAGCATCAAGACCCCGAACAGCGCGATGGATCCCAGCATCATCGCGTGCCCGTTCCCGACGAACAGCGCGATCCCCACGCCCGCCGCCGAAGCGAGCGCGCAGGTCGCCGCGATGATGTAGCGGCGATCCATATGATCTGACAGCCGCCCCAGCGGAATTTGCACCAGCGTGCCGCCGACGGTGAAGGCGCACATGTAAAGCGCGATCAGGCCGTTCGACAGTCCGAGGTTCTGGGCATAGACCGGCGCCAGCGTCCACACGGCATTATTGGCCAGCCCGACGGCAATGCATCCGGCTACCCCAACCGGCGAAATGCGAAACAGCCTCAGCGGACGCAAGACCGGCACCGGCGCGGGCGCGGGCTGCGGCAGTGCGGTCAATCCGACGGGAATGAGACACAGCGCATAGAAGATGGTGGCAAGGCTGAACAACACGAAGCTTTGCGGTCGCGACGTGGCAAAAAGCAATTGGCCGATCAGCAAGCCGCCGAAATTGACGCTTAGATAGGCGGCGAAGATGCGTCCACGCGTTGCGTTACCGGCACGATCGTTGAGCCAGCTTTCGAGCGCCATATACATGTTGGCAGCGGCGAAGCCGAACAGGGCGCGCATCAATATCCACACGAACACGCTGACCAGCATGGCCTGGACAAGCGTGGCGGCCGCCGCGATGCCGGCGCAGACCGCAAAGGTGCGGATATGGCCCACGCGCGTCAGCCATCTTGGTCCAGTGAAGCAGCCAAAGACGAATCCCGCGAAATACGCCGAGCCGACGACGCCGATGGCAAGCGTGGAAAATCCGTCGAGGTGCGCGCGCACCGGAATCAGCGTGCCCAACAACCCGTTGCCGACCAGGAAGATCAGTGTCGTGAAAAGGATCGCGGCGATCGACGAGAATTTCATGCGAGTCTATTTGAGGATGTAGTGCAGCAGCACGAAGCCCAGCACCACAAGGGCGAGGAATGCGATCAGCGCCAATTCGAGGTATTTTTCGAGGATGATGCGCGCCTGCTCGCCGAACCAATAGACCAGAAGTCCCTCCAGCACGACGAAGCGCAAGGTGCGCGTGATCGCCGAGTAGACCATGAAGACCGCGAAGGGAACGCCCGCCAGGCCCGAGGCGATCGTCACCAGCTTGTAGGGAATGGGCGTCAGGCCTTGCACCATGATCAGATAAGCATGCTGGGTGTATTTCAGGCGAAGCGCGTCCACTTGCGCCAGCGGGAAGTGAAAGAAATGGATGATCCACAGCCCCGCCGTATCCCAAAACAGCGCGCCGATCGTATAGCCGAGCATGCCCCCGATCACCGACCACAAGGTACACCAGGCGGCGAGCTGGAAGGCCCGCTTGCGGTCCGCCAGCATCATCGGCAGCAGCATCAGGTCGGGCGGCAGGGGAAAGAACGAGGCTTCCGCAAAGGCAATTGCGGCGAGCACCCAGCGTGCATGCCGACCCTGCGCGTTCCTGATCATCCAGGCGTAAAGCGCGCGCAAGGGCCCGCCCGCGGTCTTTCCGTCGCTCATCGGCTCCACTCTTTCGGGGCGCCTTCCTAGCAACCGCATGGGCCCCCGTCCATGCGCCTTGCCGTAACACGGCCTGCGTCCTAGCTTCGCGGCAAAAATTGAGCCGCCCAGGGAGGACATGGATGTCCGTGAAGGTATCACACAGCGCGGTCGACGCGCTGTCCGGTCTGTTGTTTGACGGCATGACGATCATGTCCGGAGGTTTTGGACTCTGCGGCATCCCGGAAAATCTCATCCAGGCATTGTGGCAGAGCGGGGTCAAGAACTTGACCGTGATCTCCAACAATTGTGGCGCCGACGGTTTGGGCCTGTGGGATTTGCTCAACAACGGTCAGATCAAGAAGATGATCTCGTCCTATGTCGGCGAGAACAAACTCTTCGAACAGCTGTACTTGGCGGGAACGCTCGAGCTGGAACTCAGCCCCCAGGGAACGCTGGCGGAACGCATCCGTGCGGGCGGCGCCGGCATTCCGGCTTTCTACACAAAAACCGGCGTCGGTACCTTGGTTGCGGAAGGCAAACAGGTTGAGGAGTTTGATGGAGAACTCTACGTGCGCGAAAGCTGGCTGCGTTCAGATCTTTCGATCGTAAAGGCGTGGAAGGGCGATACAGAGGGAAATCTCATCTATCGCAAGACCGCACGCAACTTTAATCCGATGATGGCGACCGCGGGGAATGTCACGATTGCCGAAGTCGAACATCTTGTCGAGCCCGGGGAGTTGGATGCCGATGCCATTCACACGCCCGGAATCTACGTCACCAGGATCATTCAAGGCCCAGCCTATAAGAAGCCGATCGAACGGCTGACGACCCGGCCTCGCCCCGAAGGGAGAGCAATCTGATGGCTTGGACGCGCGAACATATGGCCGAACGAGGGGCCAAGGAATTAAAGGACGGCTACTACGTCAATCTCGGCATCGGCATACCGACACTAGTGGCAAATTACATTCCTGCGGGCGTCCGGGTTACGCTTCAGAGCGAAAACGGTATGCTCGGTACGGGACCGTTCCCCTATGAAGGCGAAGCCGATCCCGACCTGATCAACGCCGGAAAGCAGACGGTCACGCAGCTGCCGGCATCCTCTTTCTTCTCATCGGCTGAAAGTTTCGCGATGATCCGCGGCGGACATATCGATCTGGCGATCCTGGGCGCGATGGAGGTTGCCGAGAACGGCGACATCGCAAACTGGATGATCCCCGGCAAGATGGTGAAAGGGGTCGGCGGCGCCATGGACCTCGTCGCCGGCGTCAGGAGGGTGATCGTCGTGATGGAGCATACGAACAAAAACGGCGACTCAAAAATCCTCCGCCGCTGCACCTTGCCTCTTACCGGAACGGCCTGTGTGGATAGGGTAATAACGGATCTGTGTGTCTTCGATCTGGCACTGCACGGCGCAGGCCTAACGCTCATCGAACTGGCCCCGCAGGTGACGTTGGACGAGATAAGGGCCAAAACCGCAGCCAATTTCTCTGTCGGGCGCCTTGGCTGAAATGAAATTAACATCGGCCGATGAGCGACTCCCCTTGCTTGCGCCGCCATGAACGGCCATATCCTCCGCAAAGGGCATCTGAAATGAGCAGTGGTGCAGCGGGCTATAACCAAACGGCCAAAGCGAACGGCTGGGCGTCGCTGTGCGACGGCTCCGTCGCCTTCAGCCATCCCGATCTGCGCCGCCTGTTGGATCTCTGGCGCAGCCAAACGATGCAGCGCAGGATTCCTTTGCGCCGCGATCTATACCCGCAGATGCTCAAGTCCTTCCAGAACGACATCGCGCTCTGCGAACGAATCGTCCCGATCGGCGGCGCGCGGCGCTGGCGTGTGCTTCAGGTGGGCACGTCCTTCGCCCAGATCGTGGGCGATCTGGCCGGAAAATTTCTGGACCAGGCGATCCCGGCTGAGGTCGTGCTGCGCTGGAATGCGGCACTAGACACTACGCTGACGCAAGGCGTGCCATTTCGCTTCCTGGGCCGCGCCGATGCCAAGCAGATGCCCTTCCTGACTGGCGAATATTTCGCGGCGCCGCTGATCGCCGACGACGGCTCCGCGAGCTTGATTCTGGTGGCCGCCCGGTTCACCGGCGGGCGCAGCTGGAGCGATGTCGAGTCCGAAGCGCGCCTCATTCTGGCGCGCGGCTGAGCCGGTTTCCACTTCGCACGATGGCCTCTAAACTACCCATTGCAAGCGGGAACGGACGGATGGACAAGCCCCAGGTCAGCAAATACGCGCTCGCTTTCGTCATCATCACGATCTGCATCGACATGGTGGGGCTCGGGATCATCATTCCCGTGGCGCCGAAGTTTATTTCCCAGCTCGCCCATGTGGGCTTGAGCGATGCGGCGCGTTACGGCGGCTGGCTGGCCTTCGTCTACGCGCTGATGCAATTTCTCTGCGCGCCGCTGATCGGAAATCTGAGCGACCGCTTCGGACGCAGGCCCGTGTTGATTTTGGCGCTCGTTGCCATCGGCATCGATTATCTGATCACGGGTCTTGCGCCGACGATCGGCTGGCTATTCCTGGCGCGCACGCTGTCGGGCGCAGCGGGAGCGAGCTACACGACCGCCAACGCCTATATCGCCGACGTGACGCCGCCCGAGAAACGCGCGGGGACGTTTGGCCTGATCGGCGCGGCGTTCAGCTTCGGATTCATCGTGGGGCCCGTACTCGGCGGTTTTCTCGGCGAAATCAATGTGCGGTTGCCCTTCCTGGTTGCGGCCGGGCTCGCGTTTGCCAATGCGCTGTTTGGCGTTGCCGTGCTGCGCGAATCCCTCGTCAAGGAAAACCGGCGCAAATTCGAGCTGTGGCGCGCCAATCCGCTCGGCGCCTTCATGGCGCTCAGGCGCTTTCCAACCGTGCTCGGCCTCTGCGGTGTCTTGGTGCTGATGCGCTTCGCCCATGACGCCAATCCCTCCACCTGGACCTATTACACCATGCTCAAATTCCATTGGACGACCGCACAAGTCGGCTGGTCCTTGATGGCGGTCGGCGTCGCCTTGATGATCGTATCGGGCTGGCTTACACGCGCACTCATTCCCAGGATCGGCGAAGTCAAAGCCGTCTATCTGGGGCTCGCCGCCGGTATCATCGCGTTCCTGGGCTATGCGCTCTCGAGCGAAGGCTGGATGCTTTATGGCTGGATCGCCGTCTTCGCGCTTTTGGGTCTCATCATGCCCGCGATGAATGCGATCATGTCGAAAGAGGTCGGTCCCACCGAGCAAGGTGAATTGCAGGGCGCGGTAACCAGCGTGGCAGGCCTCACCTCGATCGTGGCGCCTGTCGCGATGTCCTATCTCTTTGCGTATTTCACCGGCGCGTCCGCGCCGGTTTATTTTCCGGGCGCGTCGTTCGTGGCGGCGAGCCTTTGCCTCGTACTCGCCGCCATCGTGTTCGCGTGGGTCAAGCCACACCGGGTCAGCGAACCGGACGTCTCGCCCGGCACGGCGGAACAGCAGACCTGAAGTCGCAGAGGATTAGTGGACGCTGCCTCGCAGCCGTTCCAATTCGTCCTTTATTCGGAGTTTTTGCTTTTTGAGTGCGGCGACCCGGACTTCGTTCCAGTCGGGGTGCGTCATCTCGGTTTCGATGAGTTCTTCCAGTTTCTTATGCTTTTCGGACAGCTCCTGGATATGCCCTTGCAGTGCCATTCATGCACCTCTTCGTTCTAGGGACCATCGATTAAAGCACCAAGTCTTCGATCTGTCACGAGCCTCTTCCGCCTATGGCTTAAGACCTGTAAAGGGTTGAACCATGGGAAAAAATGCAGCCGGAGCAGACCCCAAGGACCGCCTGATCGTAGGGATTTCCGGCGCCTCCGGGGTGGTCTACGGCATCCGCCTGTTGGAGGCGCTGAGCGAGCTGGACGTCGAGTCGCATCTGGTGGTCAGCAAGGCCGGCCAAATGACGATCGGCTGGGAGACGGCGCTGACGCCCAAGGCCGTCGCCGCCAAGGCCGATTTTTCCTATGCCGTGGGCGATGTTGCGGCCCCCATCGCCTCGGGGAGCTTCCGCACCAAGGGCATGATCGTCGCGCCCTGCTCGGTGCGCTCGATGAGCGAGATCGCCACCGGAGTCACGACTACCCTTTTGACCCGCGCCGCCGACGTCGTGCTGAAGGAACGGCGCACCCTGGTCCTGCTGGTGCGCGAAACCCCGCTGCACCTAGGTCATTTGAGGACGATGGCGGCCCTGGCTGAGATGGGGGCGGTGATTCTGCCCCCTGTCCCCGCCTTCTATTCCTCGCCCAAGACGTTGGAAGACCTGGTCGATCAGACAGTTGCACGCGCGCTCGATAGTTTCGGCTATGATTGGCCCAAGGCCAAACGTTGGGGCGAGGGCCCTGCAAAGGGCGCCCGTCCCAAGAAGGCGTGAGATGACTGGCGAAGTCACGGCCCCCGACGAAGTGGCGTTGCGCGCCAAGCTGAGCGAGCTGGTGCAAGAACATCGCGATCTCGACGCGGCGATCGAGGCGCTCTCCCCCACCCACGATCAGCTGCAATTGACGCGGCTGAAAAAGCGCAAGTTGCAGCTCAAGGATCAGATCCAGACGATCAACGACCGGCTGCTGCCGGACATCATCGCCTGACTAGCGGCGCTTGTGCGCGTACATCGCCTCGTCGGCCCGCGCCATGGCGAGATCGGCGGTGTCGCCCGGTTTCAATTCGAAGGCGCCGTAGGAGAAGTTCGTCGGAATCGGCTTGGCGTTCCAGAGGGTGGGCGAAGCGCGCAGATTCTCGGCGAGGTGATCCGCCTTCTTCAATCCCTGCTCCTCGTTGGCGTGGGTGAGAAGCACGCCGAATTCGTCGCCGCCGAGACGGCCGACCACGTCGCTGTCGCGCACATGGGAGAGCAGCGTCTCGGCGAAGTGGCTGAGCACGGCATCGCCGCCCGCATGACCGTGGGTGTCGTTCACTTCCTTGAAGCCGTCGAGGTCGAAATAGATCAGCGTCGCCGGCGTGCCGTAGCGGCCTGTGAAGGCGATGTAGCGCGTCAGCTCGCGCACGAAGGCGCGCCGGTTGAGCAGCGGCAGCAGATCGTCCTGGTCCGCGGTCTTTTCGGCTTCCTCCAGCCGGTCGCGCGTTTGTTGCAATTCGCGGCGCAGATTGTCGACTTCGCCCATCAGCGTCATGACGGCGTCGCGCACGCGCGGCGTGAACTCGGCTTCGGGAATGCCTAGGACGCTGGCCGTGGCGGCCACGGGGGGCGCTTCGGCGACGGCCTCGGCCTGGCGCACATAAGCGGCAACGCCCACCGCGCGCGCCCCACGCACGGAGCCCGTTCTTTCGACTTTCATAGACCACTCACCCCTTGGCCATGCGGCCCACGGAAACAGGTTATGCGTGTCTCGTTAATAACTCCTTTATGAAGACGAACAAAGGGTTAATCGTTCCAAAATGCCCGCTTTTCTTGGCTTTTTTCGCCTCTATACTGCCCGACTTCATCGCTGGCCGATTCGCGGCCGATAAATGGGGATCTGCACGCATGACCACACCTCTCGTCGGCGTCATCATGGGAAGCCAGTCGGATTGGCCCTGCCTGAAGGCCGCCGCCGAGATTCTCGACGCGCTCGGCATCGCCTACGAAAACAAGATCGTCTCGGCGCACCGCACGCCCGACCGCGCCATCGCCTATGCCAAGACGGCTGCGGAACGCGGGCTCAAGGTGATCATCGCGGCCGCCGGTGGGGCAGCGCATCTGGCGGGCGTGACCTCCGCGCTGACAACCCTGCCCGTGCTCGGCGTGCCGATGGAATCCAAGCTGATGGGCGGTCTCGACAGCCTGCTCTCCATCGTCCAAATGCCCGGCGGCGTTCCGGTCGCGACGTTTGCCGTGGGTACGGCGGGCGCCAAGAACGCGGCATTGCATGCTGCGGCGATCCTGGCACTGTCGGACGCGGCGCTGGCGAAGAGGCTTGCGGATTGGCGCAAGCGGCAAAGCGACGCCGTGACCGAAACGCCATTGGATAAATGAACTAGGATCTTCGCGCAGCGAAGCCGGAGAGAACGTCGCTCAGCGAAGGAAGCTTCTTGGCCTGATCGCGCATTCGGCTCTTGAGCTTCTCGAATTGCATCACATTCTCGATGCGCGCGGCAAGGAAGGCGTCGGTCGCGGATTCATCCTCGCTCACGTCGGTGAACCAACGCATCAGCGTCGCCGAATAGACGCCGGCCAGGATCGCGCGCTTGCTGTAGAAATTGAAATCGGTGGAGACGTCGCCGGCCGCGCGCCACATCGCATCGACCGTGCGGTAGACGAGCTTCGTGCCGAGCGGCACGTTGGGCGGCAGGGTCAGATGCGCCACGGCTCGCCGCGCCGCTTCCTTATGCGGCTTGAGGATCGCCAGGCGCGTCTTCACCGCCGTCGCGATGCGCGCCCTCACCGGCATGGCGGAGAGCTTCAGCTTGCCCAAGCGCTTTTCCATCTCGGCATCGACGCTCTCGGAAATGGCTTCCAGCAGCGAGCGAGCGCCGTCGGGGAAAAGGCGCAGCATGTCGTCCTTTCCCGCCCCGGCTTCCTTCGCCGCGCGCGCCATCAACCGGTCGGTGAAGCCGTCGAACGCGATATGGGGCAGCGCGGCCTCGACCACCGCGCTTTTCAGCGCTGCATCGCTCTTCGCCGCCGTCTTCCGAACCGTCATCGCACACCATCAAAAAGAACGGACGCCGAGATTATCGGCGTCCGCGAGGCAAATGTCAGTATGGTTTGTTTAGTGCACCGGCACGCGCGCGCCCGTAGCGCCGCCGCCGCCCAGGCTATAGACGAGATGGGCGATCGCGGGCTTCGGCATCGTTTTCGCCGCCAGCCCGAAGAAGAAACTCGACTCGCCCGGGACCACGGCGGTGGTGATCACAGGCTTGGGGCAGACCGGCTTGCTGAACGTGAAATAGATGACGTTGCCGATCTGGTCGGCTGAGGACAGGCCGATCGTTCCCAACCCGCCCGAGGTGACGACAAACACCTGGCCGTCGAGCGGACCTGGGTGGGTGACAGCGTGTGCGTAGGGAAGCGTCGCCACCGGACCGATATCCAGGATCAGCTTGGAGACGCAATTGGTGGAATTGGGCTTGCCCGTCGCCGATGTCATGTCTAAGCGATACTCATAGGCTGTGAGGCCCGCTGCCGGCGCGCCTGGGGCTCCGACATAGGTGCGCGATTGCAGCCGCCCGATTCCGCCGTCGCCCGGCGGAACGAAGCTGCCGATCGAGTCGGTGACGGTAACGGTGCAGGTGGTATTGAAGACGCAATTGATCGCCGGCGCGCCGACATTGACGATCGTGAGCGGCGCGGCTTGAGCGGCAAGCGGCGTCAGAAACAAGGCGCAAGCAACGCCACCCAGAACATTCTTGAATGAAAGCATCGATGTCTCCCATCTAAACGCGGTACAGGGGTGCCCCTACGCCGGAGAGCAGACAATTCTGTATATGACAAGACAAGAACAATATTTCACAAAATTTATGCTGCGCCGCAGAATATTCAGTCCTCGTTCACTTTGCTTGCCCAGTGGTGCGCTTCGCTTTCGAAGATCAGCTTGGCCAAATCGCTCATGCGCTGCGGATAGAGGATGCCGTCCAAATGATCGCATTCGTGCTGCACGACGCGGGCATGAAAGCCCTTGGCGGTGCGCTCGATCGGGCGGCCTTCGTGATCTAAACCGCGATAGCGGATATGGGCTGGCCTCTCGACGAATCCGCGCATGCCGGGAACCGAGAGACAGCCTTCCCAGCCGCCTTCCAGCTCCGGGCCGAGAATTTCGATCTCGGGATTTATCAGCACGGTGAGCGGGGCCGTGCGGTCGAAGCGTTCGGCTTCGGAGAGCCCTTCCTCCTCTTCCCGGTCGCCGGGCGCCTGGAAGATCGCCAAACGCAACGGGACATGGACCTGGGGCGCGGCAAGGCCTGCCCCGTTGGCGTCGATCATGGTCTCGACCATGTCCGCCACCAGCCGGCGGATCGCAGGCGCCGCCGGGTCGGCTACAGGGTCGGCGCGCTGCGCCAGAACCGGATGGCCCATGCGGGCGATTTTCAGGATCGACATGAGCCAACTATGGAATTCAGTGGGTTAGCGGTCAATTGTCGCGCGCCTGCCAATTGAACCTCAAAAACCGCGCGATACCCCCCCGGGGGGAGAGGCGCGCGCGCCACAGACCGATTCTAAAGGTAGGAAGTTATTCGAGGATTTGAAGGGGTGTGGTGGACATCATCTAACCCTTCTGTTAGATAGCCGCCCCTCTGAAACCGCGCAGGAGCTTGCCTTTGCAGATCATCGTTCGCGACAACAATATCGACCAGGCGCTCAAGGCGCTGAAAAAGAAGATGCAACGCGAGGGCATCTTCCGCGAGATGAAACTGAGGGGCCATTACGAGAAGCCGAGCGAGAAGCGGGCACGCGAGCGCGCCGAAGCGATCCGCCGCTATCGCAAGCTTCAGAGGAAGCGGGCACAGCGCGAAGGTTTGCTGCCGAAGTGATTTGGCGATAGCCAAATCATCCCCGCGCAGGCGGGGATCCAGCCAAAAATAAACAATCCGCCAAAGGCCGCCTTCAGCGCGGCCTTTTCGTTTAGGGCTCGGCGCAACCGGCGCAGACGGAGACTTCCACCGTGACGTGACTGAGGCTGGGATAGCGCTCGACCAGCATCCGTTTGATCCGCTCATTGTCCGCTTCGCGCCCGCCGACCAGCGAAACGATCAGGCCGCGATGCCCGGGCCCCAGCCGCCAAAGGTGCAGATCGGACACCTGCGATCCCGCCTCGTGCTCGACCAAAGCCTTGATGTCGCGCGCCAGATCGGGATCGTCCTCGGCGTCCAGCAGCACCAGCGCGCTCTGGCGCACCAGACCGTAGGACCATGACGCGATCACGCACGCACCAATCACGCCCACCAGCGGGTCCGCCCAGGCGGTTCCGAAGAAAAGGCCCGAGGCAAGCGCCGCGATGGCCAGAACGCTGGTCGCCGCATCGGCCAGCACGTGCAGATAAGCGGCGCGCAGATTGTGATCGCGGTGCTCGTCGTGATGATCGTGCTCATGCGCGTCATGCAGCAGCGCGGCGCTCGCCAGGTTCACCAGGAGGCCGACGGCGGCGATGACAAGCGCCTCGGTATACTGAACATGAACCGGTGCCATGAGACGGCGAACGGATTCGACGATAACTCCGAAAGCGATCATTCCGAGCACGATGGCGCTGGTGAAGGCGGCGAGATCGCCGAATTTCCCTGAGCCGAAGGAGAAGCGCGTATCGCTGGCATGGCGGCGCGCCAGCCAATAAGCCCCGGCGGCAAGGCCGAGCGCGCCCACATGCGTGGCCATATGGACGCCGTCGGCAAGCAGGGCCATCGAGCCGAAGATGAACCCCGCCGCGATCTCGCAGACCATGAACGTCGCGGTCAGGATCACGACCAGCCGGGTGCGCGCCTCCGCCCGCTCGTGGGCATGGCCCAGGAAGATGTGGCCGTGAGTCCAGTCGGCGTGGTCGTGCGTCTTACTCGTCATAACGGCAGATTATGGGCTAAAGGCGTAAAAGAAAACGCCCTCAGAGCGACGAAACGCGTGCGTTTCCGCCGGCCTCGTACCAGCCGCGGCTGGCGTTCACGATCTTGACCACCGAGAGCATGACCGGAACCTCGATCAACACGCCGACGACGGTGGCCAACGCAGCCCCCGAATTGAAGCCGAACAGGCTGATGGCGGCGGCGACGGCCAGTTCGAAAAAGTTGCTGGCGCCTATGAGCGCGGAAGGTGCTGCGACGGCATGCACCTCACCCGCCGCGCGATTCAAAAGATAAGCCAGCCCGGCATTGAAATAGACCTGGATCAGGATCGGCACCGCCAGCATGGCGATGATCAAAGGTTGCGCCAGAATCTGCTCGCCCTGAAAGCCGAACAGCAGCACCAGAGTCGTCAAGAGCGCCACCAGCGACACCGGCTGCAGCGCGGATAACAGATGCTTGAGCGCATCGCCGCCGCCTTGTGCCAGCACGCCGCGCCGCACAATCTGGGCAATTGCCACCGGCACGACGATGTAAAGCACCACCGATAGAAGCAGCGTTTCCCAGGGCACGGTGATCGCCGATAGCCCAAGCAGCAGCCCGACAATCGGCGCGAAGGCGAACACCATGATGAGGTCGTTCAGCGCCACCTGACTGAGCGTGAAATGCGGCTCGCCGCCGGAAAGATTGCTCCACACGAACACCATCGCCGTGCAGGGCGCGGCGGCCAAAAGGATCAATCCGGCGATATAGGAGTCGATCTGCCCGGCCGGCAGATAGGCCTTGAACAAATAGCCGATGAACAGCCAGCCCAGGAACGCCATCGAAAACGGCTTGACCGCCCAATTGACGAACAAGGTCACGCCAATGCCGCGCCAATGCTCTTTCACCCGCGATAATTCTGCGAAGTCGATCTTCACCAGCATGGGAATGATCATCAGCCAGATCAGCGCCGCTACCGGCAGATTGACCTTGGCGATCTCGGCCGAGCCGATGAGGTGAAATAGGCCGGGAAAGAATTGCCCCAGCGCCACGCCCGCGGCGATGCAAAGCGCGACCCAGACGGTCAAATAGCGTTCGAAGAGAGACATTCTCAATCCTTGGTGCGGCCGATATCGTCGAGGTGAGCTTTCAGCTTGATGCGGTCGAGTTTGTCGAAGGGCAACTCTCTGAAGACGCGCAAGCGGTTGGAGAGCATGCGCAGCGCCTCGCGGAAGGCCTGCATTTTCTCGGCGTCCGAGCCTTCCGCGGCGGCGGGATCGGGAATGCCCCAATGCGCCGTCACCGGCTGGCCCGGCCAGATGGGGCACATTTCGCCCGCCGCCTGGTCGCAAACGGTGAAGACGAAATCCATTTGCGGCGCGCCCGGTTTGGCGAATTCGTCCCAGCTCTTGGAACGCAACCCTTCCGCCGGCAACCCGGTCTGCTTGAGCAGATGGATCGCGAGCGGATTGACCTCGCCTTTGGGAAAGCTCCCCGCCGAGAAGGCGCGAAAGCGGCCCTTGCCCTCGGCGTTGAGGAACGCCTCGGCCAGGATCGAGCGCGCCGAATTGCCGGTGCAGAGGAACAGAACATTGTAGGGGCGCTCAGCCGGCATTGCAGCTTTCCTTCGTCGTCAGGTTGCAGATTTCCGGATGGCCGCCGCAGCAATCCCTCATCAGGAAATCGAGCAGCGCGCGCATGCGCTCGATGCGCACGGCGTAGATGAGATTGCGGCTTTCGCGGTGCTGCACGATCAGTCCGGCGCGCTCCAGTTCCTTCAGGTGGAACGACAAGGTCGGCGCGGGAGTCGAAAGCGCATCGGCAATCGCGCCGGCCGTCTCGCCCTCAGGCCCGGCGCGCATCAGCCGGCGGAAGATCGCCAGCCGCGTTTCCTGCGCTAGCGCGGCAAGGGTCTCCAGGGCGGCTTGTGCTTTCATATTTCCAGAATAATGGAAATATTTGGGGTGTCAACCCGAACCGCAAGCGGCCATGCGATCTTGGGCAGCTTTGCGCCAAGTGTGGACATTGAATGCACCGCAGCTACGGTTTGTCGAAGTCCTGGAACCTCAGAACGTTGGCCTGGTCCCCATGGACCTGCACTTCGAGTTCAATCCCCCAGGTGTCGCGACAATTATAGCTGACCGAATAGGTCTTACCGCCATTATGCTCTC
>Ga0265342_10003124_pt1 | contig 13846 bp, 12 predicted proteins | sample 4CB327metaG_FD_203125 | JGI IMG/M metagenome (GOLD analysis project Ga0265342, IMG submission 203125) | Rhizosphere microbial communities from Carex aquatilis grown in University of Washington, Seatle, WA, United States - 4-CB3-27 metaG | ecosystem: Host-associated > Plants > Roots >...
TCGGCGGCGGGGAGCAGGGTGGCGCCTTCGGCGGCGGCGACGGGCGGTGCGTTCTTGGCTGCTTTCTCGACCTCGAAGTCGAGATCGATCTGCGAGCACAGGCCAAGCGCGACCGGGTCGGTGGGCTGCAGGTTGTTGGCGTTCCAGTGGGTGCGACTGCGGATCGATTCGATGGTCGGCTTGGTGGTGCCGACCAGGCGCATGATCGCCGCATCCTTCAGTTCGGGATGATTGCGCAGGAGCCACAGGATGGCGTTCGGGCGATCCTGCCGGCGCGAGACCGGCGTGTAACGCGGGCCGCGGTGCTTGGCGACGGGCGCGGCGACGCGGTGCGTCAGCAGCCCCAAACGGTGGCCCGGCTCGGTCTCGCCCTTCTTGATTTCCTCGCGGGTCAGCTGGCCGGTCAGCACGGGGTCCAGTCCCTTGATCGCCTGGGCGGCCTCGCCATCGGCGATGGCCTGCACTTCGAGCGGATGCAGGTGGCAGAACGCGGCAATCTGGTCGAACGACAACGACGTGTTCGCAACCAGCCAGACGGCGGTCGCCTTGGGCATCAAGGGGATGGCGGTCGACATAGTAAGCCTCTCTCGCTTGCTCGCCCGGTTCTTCTGCCGGGAAGCCCTGACCAAAAACGACGTGATGGTAGGAATGGCCGCATATATAGGGCGAGCGCGAGGGGGACGCAAATCCCTGTGCACGAGCCTAAGAGCACGGGGATTCCGCCCTGTCCCGGCCACACCAGCCGGGCGATCAGAGGCCACCGGGGCGAATCGCATCCCGGCCGGTCAGCCCCGGGGCGAGAGCTTCAGGCGACGGTGAGGACGATCTTGCCGATGTGGCTTGGACCCTCCAGCCGCGCATGGGCCTCGGCGGCGCGTTCGAGCGGAAAGGTGGTGTCGATCACCGGCACGACGGCGCGGCGCGCGAGCAGCGGCCACAGCTTGGTTTCGACTTCGGCGAGAAGCGCCGCCTTGAAGGCAATGGAGCGGTTGCGCAGCGTCGAGCCGGTGTGGGTGAGGCGCTTGCGCATCAGAACGTGGAAGTCGGTTTCGGCGAGGGCGCCGGCGGAGACTGCAATCTGAACGATGCGGCCGTCTTCGGCCGCCGCGGCGTAGTTTCTCCGCACGTAGTCGCCGCCGACCATGTCGAGGATGACGTCCGCGCCGTGCCCGCCGGTGATCTCGCCGACGCGCGCGACGAAATCCTCGGTGTGATAGTCGACGGCGGACGAGGCGCCCAGCCTCAGGCAGGCGGCACAGTGGGCGGCGTTGCCGGCAGTGGCGATGACGCGCGCACCAAACGCCCGGGCGATCTGGATGGCGGTGGTGCCGATGCCCGAGGCGCCGCCATGGACGAGCAGCGTTTCGCCAGAGGCAAGATGGCCGCGCTGGAAGACGTTCGACCACACGGTCGCGAAGGCCTCCGGGACGGCGGCAGCCTCGACCATCGAGAGCGCCGCCGGGACCGGCAGGGCGTTGGTGTCGTGGACGGCGCAATACTCGGCGTAGCCGCCGCCGGCGAGGAGCGCCACGACGCTGTCGCCGACCGAGAAGCGAGACACGTCGGCGCCCAGCGCCATCACGGTTCCCGCCACCTCCAGCCCGATGATGTCCGGCGCGCCGGGCGGCGGCGGGTAAAGGCCGCGGCGCTGGAGCGCATCGGCGCGATTGACGCCGGCGGCCGCAACGCGAACGAGAATTTCGCCCCGACCGGGCGTTGGCACGGGACGGCGCTCGGGAACCAGCGCTTGCGGCCCGCCAGGCGACGGTACGCCGATAACGGTCATGGTGTCAGGAAGAGCCATCCTGCGGACTTAGAGGCAGGGCGCGCTGCTGACAACCGCCGCGGCCGCCGCTAGCCTAAGTGCGGGAGGAAGCATGCCGCTGTTCGAGGAGGAAACGCCCAAGAAAAAACTCGCCCACGAGATCGGGGAAGAGCTATCGCGACTTTCGCTGGATGAACTGGCGGCGCGCATCGACATCCTGAAGGCGGAGATTGAGCGCATCGAGGCGGCGGCCGCCCGGAAGCGCCAGAGTGCGGCGGCGGCGGAGACCTTCTTCAAGCGCTAGATGCTGGCTTCAAGCGCTAGATGCCGGGGTCTCGCCCGATGTGCCAGGGCGGGACGCGCCGATGTCCCACCGCGGTTGCATTCTGAACCATCGGCTCGGCTTTGCCGCGTGGCGTTAACCATTCCTTAAGCTTTACGGAGCTTAACTCAAGGCATCCAGTCATCTGGATTTGAGTGGCTCCTGTCCACTCTGTTTGACGCCTCCCTGTTTGAAAACTCTTCAAGAGCCGCGCACTGCGCGGCTCATTTTTTTGTCGCAATCCAGGTCTGTGGATATGTGTGGACAAGTTAAGGGAACTTGTCGGCATATGTCTTGCGCCGCGCGTGCCACCGGTGTCGGATAGACGCCGGTTCAGAGAGAGTTGCGTAATGAGTGACGACAGTTCGGCGCAGGCGCGATCCGGCGCGGGCCCGGTGGCTTTTGGCCGCCGCCTCGCTGCGTCGGTCGGCTTCCGCGAAATGTTTCGCGAGGGCATGACGCTGGTCGAGGAGACGGCGAGCTATCTCGACGGTCAGGGCCGGCGGGAATCGCAGCGGCTCTCGCGGCAGGCGGCACTGACCTACGCAACCGAATCGATGCGGCTGACGACGCGGCTCATGCAGCTGGCGTCATGGCTCCTGCTCCAGCGCGCGGTGAATGAGGGCGATCTCAGCGCCGAACAGGCGAACCACGAGCGCTCCAAGGTGAAGCTCGGCGGCCTGAGTACGGCGATGGAAGGCCTGACGTGGGGAGAGCTTCCCGCCCAGCTGCGGCTGCTCATCGAGCGCTCGGTGCGATTGCAGGAGCGGGTCCTGAGGCTCGACGGCGCACTGACGCGCGAACCCGGTACCGAGGTCGTCGAGAACGCGGTGCAGCGGGCACAGAACCGCATCGCGGGCGCATTCCAGCGATAGAGCAATTCCAGGAAAAGTGGATTCCACTTTTCCGTCCGGAATTGCGCAAAGCAAAGGAATCAAGAGCAATTCCCGATTCAGTCAAATCGGGAATCGCTCCGGTCAAATTCGCGAAATAGTCGTGCGACAGAAGCAGAGCGATTGTGCCGGCGAGCGCGCCGGCAGGTGCGCTACTTGTTGCCCATGATCCCGGCGTAGCGGTTCTTGAACCGCGAAACGCGGCCGCCACGGTCGACCATGTGCTGGCCGCCGCCGGTCCACGCCGGGTGGGTCTTCGAATCAATGTCGAGGGTGAGCTTGGCGCCCGGCTCGCCGTAGGTGGAGCGGGTCACGTACTCGCTGCCATCGGTCATCACGATGGTGATCTCGTGATAGTCGGGGTGGATGTCTTTCTTCATGACGGGCCTCAAAACGGCGGAAAACCTGGTCGCTGGCGCGCGCGCCTGCGGTTCAGCGCGCGGATATAACCTCGCAGCGCGGCCGAGGCAACCTCAGCGTTCGGTAAGCTTCAGCTCGATACGCCGGTTCTTGGAGTAGGCGTCCGGCGTATCCTCGTCGTCGAGCGGCTGGAATTCGCCGTAGCCGGCAGCCACCAGGTGCTCGGGAGCGATGCCCTTGGAGGCCAGGAACTGCACCACCGAAATGGCGCGGGCGGCCGAAAGGTCCCAGTTGGTGCGGAAGCGGCCGTTGCCGGTAATCGGCTGCTTGTCGGTGTGGCCATTGACCTGCAGCACCCAGGGAATATCGCCGGGAATTTCGCTGGCGAGCTGGGAGACGGCATCGGCGACCTTCGATAATTCGGTGGAGCCGTCCGGGCTGATCTGGTCGGAGCCGACCGGGAAGAGGACCTCCGACTGGAAGACGAACCGGTCGCCGACGACGCGGATGTCGGGGCGGTCACCGAGGATTTCGCGCAGCCGGCCGAAGAAGTCGGACCGGTAGCGGGACAATTCCTGGACGCGCTGGGCGAGCGCCACGTTCAGGCGCTTGCCGAGGTCGGTGATCTGGGCCTGGCTCTCCTTGTCCTTCTGCTCGGAGGCGTCGAGGGCAGACTCGATCGCGGCTATCTGGCGGCGGAGCGCGGCGATCTGCTCGTTGAGAAGATCGACCTGCGACAGGGCCTGCTGGCTCACCTGCTTCTGCTGGTCGAGTTCGCCCGACAGGGTGGCGATCTGCCCGCCGGCGGCGCCCGACGCCGCGTTCTGCGCGTCGATCTGGCCTTGCAGCTTCGCCTTGTCGCTCTCGGCGGTGGCGAGGCTCGCCTGGAGAGCGGCGAGATTGTCGTTCATCTGACTCTTTGACGCCTTCTCCAGCGCCAGCATCTGCGTCAGCTCGGAAATCTGGTCGTTGAGCTTCTGCAGCACGGTGTCCTTGCCGTTGATCTCACGCGACAGCAGGTACTGGACGAGGGCGAAGATCGAAAGCAGGAAGATAAACACCAACAGCAGGTTGGTGAGAACGTCGACGAAGCTCGGCCAGTAGTCGGCGCGAGGATTGAGGCGCCGTGCGCGCGGCACCGGCTACTCCGCTGCCTGCGGCGGCGACTGGAGCGCCTTGGCGATGGTTTCGAGCAGGGCGTTGACGTCTTTCTGCTGCTTCGACTGGCTCTCGACCCAGCCGCGCACGACCTGCTGTTCGCTGCGCATGTGCTGGATGAGGCCCTGAATTCCCTCGGCGAGATTGGCCATGGCCGAGGTGGCGCGCTGCGTGGCTCCGGTGCCCGCACCCGTGCCGGCATCGGTCGCGGCCTCGGCGCGCGTCTGTTCGATGACGCGCGACAGCCGCTCGACGGCAATGCGCAGATCCTCGGTCGCGCTGCCGCTGGCATGGTGGCTGAGCGATTCGGGGTCGAGGTCGGTGACGGTGGAGAGCCAGTCCTCGAGGTCGTTGTAGAACATGTTCTGACCCTGGCCCGCCTGGAGATCGAGGAAACCGAGCACGAGCGAGCCGGAGAGACCGAACAGCGAGGACGAGAAGGCGATGCCCATCCCCTTCAGCGGCCCGGCGAGACCGGCCTTCAGGTCCTCGAAGATGACCCCGGTATTGGACGACGAAACGTCCAGCGACTGGATGGCTCCGGCGACCGCCGCGACGGTGTTGAGCAGGCCCCAGAAGGTGCCCAGCAACCCGAGAAAGATCAGCAGGCTGGTGAGGTAGCGCCCCATGTCGCGATCTTCGTCCAGCCGCATCTGGATCGAATCGAGGATCGACCGCATGGTCGCGGTCGAAATCGCCATCCGGCCCATGCGGTCGCCGAGGAGGGTGGCCATCGGGGCGAGCAGCACCGGCGGGCGGTCGGCCTCTACGCCGGGCTCGGCGATGCGAAACGTGTTTACCCAGCGGATTTCGGGGAAAAGGCGGATGATCTGCCGGTAGGACAGCGCGATGCCGATGATGAGCACGGCGATGATGACGCTGTTCAGCCCCGGGTTGGCGGTATAGGCGCTGACGAGCGGGCGATAGAGGATGAGGGCGACGAAAGCGGCGATGATCAGGAAGATCGTCATGCGCCACAGGTAGACCTGCGGGCTGGCCAGCTTGTAGGGGTCGTATTCGCGTTGGCCGCGCGTGAAGCCGAGCACCTGACTGTCTCTCCGCTGTTTCAGCGAAAATGGTACAGTGAATTGTGTTGCCAGAGAAACGCGAAAATTTCGCGGCGGCCGTTCATGCGGCGGGAATTGCGCCGAGGGTCGTCAGCAACAGGCCGTGGATCGCTTCATTTCCGGCGATGATGTTGCCGGTGGCCAGCATGTCGTCCTTGCCGCCGGTCCCGCTGACGCGGCCGCCAGCTTCGCGCACGATGAGGATTCCGGCCGCCATGTCCCACGGCTTCAGGCCGCGCTCCCAGAAGCCGTCGAAGCGGCCGGAAGCGACCCAGGCGAGATCGACGGCGGCGGCACCGCAGCGGCGCACGGCCGCGGTCCTGCCCATCAGGTCGCCGAACTCGGCGGTGAAACGCCGCCGCGCCTGCGCATCGCCGGCGACATTGGGGGCGCCGGTGGCGACGACTGCGTCCGGCAGCAGACGGCGGGCGGCAACGCGCAGCCGCCGGTCGTTGAGGAATGCGCCCTGGCCGTTCTCGGCGACGTAGAGTTCATTCAGGATCGGATTGTAGATGACACCCGCGATGAGCTGACCTTCGCGCTCGAGCGCCACCGAGATCGCGAAGATCGGGATGCCGTGGAGAAAATTCGTGGTGCCGTCGAGCGGGTCGATGATCCAGCGGTGCGTGCGGTCGGTGCCTTCGATGACGCCGGTTTCCTCGGTGAGGAAACTGTAGCCCGGCCGCGCCTTGGTGAGCTCGGCGACGAGCGTGTCCTCGGCGCGGTGGTCGGCGGCGGAGACGAAGTTGCCCGGCCCCTTCAGCGATACCTGCAGGTTCTCGACCTCGCCAAAATCGCGCGACAGCGCGCGGCCGGCCTTGAGGACAGCGTTGACCATCACGTTGAGCAGGGCGCTGCGGGCCATCGGGGACTTTCCGGCAAGAAGGCGAGGCGCCTCTAGCACCACACTTCGCGGCCGCGCACAAGGCGGGGGCGGATTGCGGCGGCGTGCGCTGCCAAGAGCAATTCCCGATTTGACTGAATCGGGAATTGCTCTTGATTCCTTTGCCTTGCGCAATTCCGGACGGAAAAGTGGAATCCACTTTTCCTGGAATTGCTCTAGCCGGTCGGCCAGCGCTGCGCTGCGGCCAATGCCGTCTGGCGCTGGTCGTCGGTCAGTCCGGAATAGAACTTGTCGAGGAGATCGTCGTTTTTGCCGGCGTTCTTGGCGAGAAGATAATACTTCGCGGCCGCGACCGGGTCCGCCTTGATGCCACGCCCGGTTGCCAGCAGGCGTGCCAGCCGGTCCTGCGCGATCGGGTTGCCGACATCGGCGGCGCGCTGGAACCAGGCGGCAGCGGCCGTTTCGTTTGCCTGCACGCCGACGCCATTGAACAGGCGGATGGCATACTCGACTTCGGACGGAATGTGGCCGGCGCGGGCGGCGGTCGCGAACCATTTCGTGGCGGCAACCGGGTCCTGGGCGACACCGCGGCCCGAATCGTAGAGTTGCGCCAGCACGTAGGCGGCATCGTCGTTGCCGTCATTGGCGGCGGTCTGGAAGAGCTCGGCGGCACGTGCAGGATCGGCGGGCCGAGCCGTGCCGTTGAGATAGAGCAGAGCCAGATTGTAGGTGGCCGCGACATCGCCGCCGGCGGCGGCCTTCTCGAAATAATCGGCGGCCTTGGCTTCGTCCTTCGCGACGCCGGTGCCGGTCAGGTACATCGAACCCAGCGCGTACTGGGCCCGGGCTTCCCCACCATCGGCAGCGAAGGTGTACCAGGAGAGCGCCTGGTTCGGATCGCGGGGTACGCCGTAGCCGCCGGCGTAGATCATTCCGAGCAGCGTCTGGGCGGCGTGGTCGCCGTTCTCGGCCCTGGGAATTGCCAGGCCGAAGGCGGACAGGTAGTAGCCGCGCTGGAAGGCGCCGTAGGCCGAATCGACGCCGGGCGGGTCAGGCTGTGCCGGTGCATTGGGAGGCGGCACGACCGGTGGCGGCGGTGCGTCGGCGGCAAGCAGGTTGTCACCGGCTGCGACGTCCGGCGTCTGATCTGCCGCGGGAGGCTGTGCCGCCGGCCCGCCTGTGGAGATCGTCGGGATCCCCGGCACCGGAGCCTGGCCGTTCGCCGCGGCGGAAGCTTCCGGCGATGCCACCTGGGCATTGCCCGTCTGCATATCGGACGGGCGCAGATGCGGCAGGGGTACTTCAGCGGAGGCTGTTGCCGCCGGTGGGCTGCTCGCCTCCGGAGCCCCGAGGTCGATCGGCGCGGTATCGCTTGCGGCGTCGCGTGGTGGAGGGCTGTCAGGCGTCGCGGAGAGATCCTCGACACCCGGCTTCGGCTTCGCGACCTTTGCCTTGGCGACTGAGGCCTTGGCGACCGGCTTCGGAGAAGCCGCGGGCGCAGCCGTCTCCGCCGGGGTTGTGGTCACCGCGGGTTTCGGCTTCTTTTTCTTGATGATCGGCGTGGTGTCGTCGACCGGTGGTACCAGCACCATCGGTCCGCTGTCGTCCTGGGCATGGACGATCGTGGCCGGCAGGCAGGTGGCGGCGACCAGAGCGGCGGCGAGCAGGCGCTTCATCATGCGGCCGGCTCCTGCGCAGGCTGGGCGAACTGCGTTACCGCTTCGGCAACGGCCGCGGCGGGGCTGCGCGGGTCGTCCCAGACGGCCCGCGACAGGGCGACGAATTCGATGCCGTTTGCGGCGGCGGCGGCGACCGAACCCACGGTACACCCGCCCATGACGATCGCCGGGATAACCGCGACCGACGACCACCAGGCAGCCAGATCCAGGGCGCGCGGAAAGATGTCGTCGCCGGTGTCGCCATCCAGGCGGCCGAAGAAGAGGTAGTCGGGATCAGCTTCGGCAATTTCCATGGCATCGTGCCGCGACGCGACATTTCCGGCGCCCACAATCCGGTTCTTCAGGGCCCGCCGTGCCTCGGCGACGTCGCCGGCGCCGGTTTCGATATGGACACCGTCGGCGCCGGTGCGCATCACGAGGCGCCCGTTGCCGACCACGAGCGAGGCAACGCCCCGCGCGCTGGCGATTGGAACGAACAGGGCCGCCGCCCGCTGCAATGCGGCTTCATCGGGCGCCGGAGACGTGATGATCAGCGACGCGACATCGCCGCCGGAGAGCGCATCCGCAACGCGCGGCGCGAGCTCTTCGGCGCGGTAACTCGCCGGGGTCACCAGGCAAAGGCGGCAGCGGACGTCGGCTGAGGTCGCCATGCGTTCGAATCAGTTCCAGTCGTGGCGGTTTGCGATCCCAAGGTCATTCTCGTCGCCCGAGCTACAACCGGCGCAAACGATAGACGGACTCCGAGGGCAAATATAGCTGATCGTGACGCTTGTTGCCCGGTTTTATGCAGCCGGTTGTTCAACACCAGCGGGCAACGCGCCGGAGCCGCAGGAGCCGGCACCGGTTGCGCATACCATCGGAGGCCTCAGCTACCCTAAGCGCCGCACAGTGTCCGACCGTGATGGTTGTATGATAAACGAGCCGGCAGGCACACGTTGCGGCGAGACACGTCGTGACCAGAACGCCAAAGTGGCGGACGTTTCTGCGCGGCGACGAGAACACTCCAGACGACGACAGCCGGTAAGCTAGCCCCCGTAGGCGGTCACGATGCGGTCGAGGAGCGCAAGCGCCTCGGCGCGCGGCCTCTGAAACGCGTTGCGGCCGATGATGGAGCCGTAACCGCCGCCGGTGGCGATCGCGCGGCATTCCTCGAGCAGCGCGTCTTCGCTTTTCTGCGGCCCGCCGGAGAAGATGACAATGCGGCGGCCTGCAAAGGCGCTTTCGACGACGTGGCGCACGCGATCGGCGAGCGTGCCATAAGCGATGCCGTTCTTGTCGTAGAGCGCCTTGGCCTGCGGATCCTGAAACGCCGAGGACGGCAGCTTCAACTTCAGAACGTGGGCGCCGAGCTGGGCGGCGATCTGCGCCGAATAGGCAGACACATCGAGGGCGGTTTCATCCTCGCTGGTCAGATCGCCACCGCGCGCATACGCCCAGACGACGGTCGCGAGGCCGACGCGCTTGGCCTCGGCGATGAGGGCGCGGGCTTCCTCCATCATCGCATACGATTTCTCGGAGCCGGGGTAGAGCGTGAAGCCGATGGCCGCGCAGCCCAGCCGCAAGGCGTCCTCGACGCCGGCGGTGACGGCCTGATCCTTGGGCGCGGCCTTGGGAAACAGGCCGTTGGCGTTGTTGACCTTCAGAATGAGCGGAATTCTTCCGGCAAAGCGGGCGGCACCCGCCTCAATCAGGCCAAGCGGGCCGGCCAGCGCATTCAGTCCGGCGTCAATGGCCAGTTCAAAGAAGTAGAGGGGGTCGTATGCCGGGGGATTGGAGGCGAAGCTGCGGGCAGGGCCATGCTCGACACCCTGGTCGATCGGGAGAATGACGACGCGCCCAGTACCACCGAGGCGGCCCGCCAACAGAATCCGGGCAATCTGCGCTCGGGTGCCGGGGCTGTCCGAATCGTAGTTTGCGAGTATCTCGCTGACACGGTCGTGCTTCACGCTTGCTGCTCTCCTCGGTCGAACGTTTGCGGCTTCTCTAGATCAATTCACGACTTTATCGAATCGCGAATTGACGTGGATTCCTTTGCTTTCCGCAATTCCGGACGGAAAAGTGGTGTCCACTTTTCCCGTCATTGCTCTAGGCAAGCGCGGCGGCCGGCGCAAGCGCGTGCCTCAGGGCTTGCGCAGAACCTCGACGCCCGGGAGCGGCTTGCCCTCCAGCCATTCGAGGAACGCACCACCGGCGGTAGAGATGAACGAGAAGCCGTCGGCGGCCCCGGCCTGATGCAGTGCCGACACGGTTTCGCCGCCGCCGGCGACCGAGCGCAGCTTGCCGGCTTTGGTGCGTTCGGCGGCGTGGCGCGCGGCAGCCACCGTCGCCGTGTCGAACGGCGGAATCTCGAAGGCGCCGAGCGGGCCGTTCCAGACCAGCGTGGCGGCCCTGTCGATCCAGGCGTTGATCGCCTCGACCGACTTCGGACCGACGTCGAGGATCATCTGGTCGGCGGGGACCTTGTCGATGGCGACCGTGGTGGCGGTCGCGCCGGCCTTGAATTCGCGAGCGACGACCGCGTCGACCGGCAGCACCAGCGCGCAGCCGCTCTTGGCGGCAGCGGCGGTGATCTTGTTCGCGGTCTCGATGTAGTCGGGCTCGGCGAGCGATTTGCCGATGGCGACGCCGCGGGCGAGCAGGAACGTGTTTGCCATGCCGCCGCCGATGACGACCGCGTCGACCTTGTCGACAAGGTTCACCAGCACGTCGATCTTGGAGGACACCTTGGCCCCGCCAACGACGGCGACGACCGGGTGCTGCGGGCTACCCAGCGCAGATTCCAGCGCGTCCAGCTCGCCCTGCATGGCGCGGCCGGCGTAGGCCGGAAGCAGGTGGGCAAGGCCCTCGGTCGACGCATGCGCGCGGTGGGCGGCCGAGAAGGCATCGTTGACGTAGATGTCGCCGAGCTTCGCGAGTTCGGCGGTGAAGGCGGGGTCGTTCTTCTCCTCGCCCTTGTGGAAGCGGGTGTTCTCGAGAACGAGCACATCGCCGTCTCTCATTGAATCGACCGCCGCGGCCGCCTCGGGACCGATGCAGTCAGGCGCAAATCCGATGGACTTGCCGAGAACCGCGGCCACGGCCGGCACCACCTGCTTCAACGAGTATTTCGCCTCGGGGCCGTCCTTGGGACGACCGAAGTGGGCAAGCAGGATGGCCCTGCCGCCCTTGTCGGCGATCTCCTTGATGGTCGGGGCAACGGCGCGGATGCGCGTGTCGTCCGACACCTTGCCGTCGACCATCGGCACGTTGAGGTCGACACGGACGAGCACGCGCTTGCCCTTCACGTCGACGTCGTCGAGCGTGCGAAATGCAGTCATGGCCGGTTCCTTCGTGTGGAGTGACTAGAGCAGCTTGCCCATCGCCACGGCAGTGTCGGCCATGCGGTTCGAGAAGCCCCACTCGTTGTCGTACCAGGAGACGACGCGGACGAACGTGCCGGCGATCACCTTGGTCTGGTCGATGGCAAAGGTGGAGGAGTGCGGATCGTGATTGAAGTCCATCGATACCAGCGGCTCGGCCGTCCACGACAGGATGCCCTTCAGCCGGCTGGTGGCAGCCGCGGCCTTGATGGCCTGGGTGATCTCGTCGATCGTGGTCGTGCGCTTGGCGACGAACTTGAAGTCGATCTGCGAGACGTTCGGCGTCGGCACGCGGGTCGACGAACCGTCGAGCTTGCCCTTCAGCTCCGGAATGACGAGGCCGATCGCCTTGGCGGCACCGGTCGAGGTCGGAATCTGGTTCAGCGCCGCGGCGCGGGCCCGGTAGAGGTCCTTGTGGTAGGTGTCGAGCGTCGGCTGGTCGCCGGTGTACGAGTGGATCGTCGTCATGAAGCCGTGCTCGATGCCGATGGCGTTGTGGAGTACGTGCACCACCGGCGCCAGGCAGTTGGTCGTGCATGAGGCGTTCGAGACGACGAGATGGTCCTTGGTGAGCTTGTCGTCGTTGACGCCGTAGACGACGGTCAAGTCGGCGCCATCCGAGGTCGTCGAGACGAGCACGCGCTTGGCGCCAGCGGCGAGGTGGGCCGACGCCTTTTCCTTGGCAGTGAAGATGCCGGTGCACTCCAGCGCGATGTCGACGCCCAGCGCCTTGTGCGGCAACTCCGCCGGATTCTTGATCGCCGTGACCTTGATCGGGCCGCGACCGGCGTCGAACGTGTCGCCGTTCACCGCGACGGCGTGCGGGAACTTGCCGTGCACCGAGTCATGGCGCAGCAGGTGGGCGTTGGTCTCGACCGGGCCGAGGTCGTTGACGCCGACGACCTCGATATCCGTGCGGCCGGACTCGTAGATGGCGCGCAGCACCAAGCGACCGATGCGGCCAAACCCGTTGATGAAGACCCTGACGGCCATGGTGTTCTCCAGTTCTCTCGAAATTAAGCGTTGTGCTTCTTGGTGACGGCGTCCGCCACGGCTTCGGGCGTGATGCCGAAGTGGGCGTACAAATCCTTATAGGGCGCGCTCTCGCCAAAGCTGTGCATGCCGACGAACAGACCGTCGGAACCGACGACACCATCCCAGCCGAAGCGGACGGCGGCTTCCACCGCGATCTTGACCGGGGCGTCGCCGATCACCTGCTTCTTCACCGCGTCCGGCTGGCTGAGGAAGAGTTCCAGCGAGGGCACGGAGACGACGCGGGTGGCGATGTTGCGGTCCTTGAGCAGAGCCTGTGCCTTGATGGCCAGCTCGACCTCCGAGCCCGAGGCGAAGATGGTGGCGCGGGCCGTCCCTGTCGCTGGCGACACTTCATAGGCGCCCGCCGCCGAGAGATTGGCGGCGCTCGACGTGGTGCGCGCCGGCGCCAGGTTCTGGCGGGTGAGGGCAAGCACGCTCGGACCGTCGATGCGCTCGAGGGCGAGCTGCCAGCACTCGGCCGTCTCGACGGCATCGGCGGGGCGGAAGACGCGCATGTTCGGCATGGCGCGCAGCGCAGCCAGATGCTCGACCGGCTGGTGGGTCGGGCCGTCTTCGCCGAGGCCGATCGAATCGTGCGTCATCACGTAAATCACCGGGATGCGGCCAAGCGCCGATATGCGCATGGCCGGACGGGCGTAATCGGTGAACACGAGGAAGGTCGCACCCGCCGGACGGTAACCGCCGTGGAGGGCGATGCCGTTCATGGCCGCAGACATTCCGTGTTCGCGGATGCCGTAGTGGATATAGCGGCCGCCGTAGACGCCCGGTTTGATGTCGGTCAAGTTCTTGGTCTTGGTGTTGTTCGACGGGGTCAGGTCGGCCGAACCGATGATCAGCTCGGGCGTCATCGGCGAGATCACGTCGAGCGCGAGTTCGCTGGCCTTGCGGGTGGCGATCGTCGGCTTGTCGGCGACGAGCTTCTCCTTGAGATCGGCGATCGCCTTGCCCAGGTCGGCGGGAAGCCTGTGGGCCAAGCGGCGCTCGAACTCGGCGCGCTTGTCGGCGGCGAGCCTGGCGTAGCGGCCCTGCCATGCCTCGTGGGCAGGACGGCCGCGTGCACCGGCCGCGCGCCACTCAGTCAGAATGTCTTCGGGAACCTCGAAAGGCGGATACGGCCACTCGAGATTCTTGCGCGCGCCGGCGATCTCGTCGGTCCCCAGCGCCTCGCCGTGGGCCTTCGAGGTGCCGGCTTTGGTCGGCGCGCCGAAGCCGATGATGGTCTTGCAGGCGATCAGGGTCGGGCGGTCGGAATCCAGCGCTATATCGATGGCCGCGGCGATGGCGTTGTGGTCCTGGCCGTCGATGCGGCTGGCGTTCCAGCCGGCGGCCTTGAAACGCGCGAT
>Ga0265342_10003125_pt1 | contig 13845 bp, 12 predicted proteins | sample 4CB327metaG_FD_203125 | JGI IMG/M metagenome (GOLD analysis project Ga0265342, IMG submission 203125) | Rhizosphere microbial communities from Carex aquatilis grown in University of Washington, Seatle, WA, United States - 4-CB3-27 metaG | ecosystem: Host-associated > Plants > Roots >...
GATATGCGACGGATCCTGAATTCCAGAATCCACAGGCACGAGCGAGTGTTATCAAAGGTCTCGAGCAAGCCGTCCGATGGACCGAGGAAGGAAAGCTCAAGGCCCAGATCACCAAAATCGTTCCGTTTGATCCTGAGGCCTTGCAGCAAGCCTTTGAGGCCTTTGCCCGGGGCGAGATCAATGTGGGCAAGGTCGTTGTCCAGTGCACTGAGTAGGGAGCGAATTGTCAGTACATCCCGGCTCCAGGGGGGCAGGGCGCGGAAGTGCGCGCATGCCCCCGCGCCCTATTTTCAGGGCATGCCGAAGGTGCCCCATGCATCTGTGACCCGAGACAGGGCGGGATCCTTCAGCTCGGCTTCAGCCTTTTGACGAATCGATTCCGGAGTGAGGCTCTCTTTCAGAATTGTGAATGAAAGCTCCGAGCCGTCCACGTCCATTACCAGGGCCTTGTCGCCGCCATCCGCCGGGTCCCAGGCCGGCCAAACCGGAAGCGGGGCGCCCGCACCGTTGTTGGGGTCTCCCGTGCGCGCGAAAGCAGCGAGGTATCTCATGGCCGTATCAATCAGCTTGACTCTTCCCGGCTTATTTTGCGACGTGTAATAGTTTCCGGTGATGAAGGATACAGCGTTCGTATCGGTGCCGAGGAAAAACGGCACTTCAATGGAATGGAATGCACCCAGCCGCGGCCCGAGATCGCCCGGGAGTGGACTCTCGCCACGCGTGTTCGGGCTGCCCCAATCGAATCGATACGCATACACCGCGGGATGATTCGGCGCCGCGGTGATGGCGGTTGCCACGGAGTCAACGCCTCTATACCGCCACGTCATGGTCATATACTTCGCCAACGCCTGATAGAGCGCCGGATCTGACTTGAATGGGCTGTCCTTCCTGGCGTTGAGAAACAACTTCATCTCGTCCTTGTTGCTCCCGATGATCAGGGGAACCTTATTGGGATAGGTCCCGTTGAGCAGGCTGGCAAAGCCGTCCTTTGGAAGAACATACCCATCCGCATACACCGTAGGGTGATCCGACATTCCCAACCCCACGGGACTCTTGCCTTGGGCGTCCAGGAACTCACCCGGCGGGATGGACATGAGGAAGGAACGCAGATCGGTCGAGGTCATTCCGTCCAACACTGCATCGGCGGCCGCGAGGTCCTTGGCTTTTCCATGGCGTACGATGAGCTTGCGCTCGATGGTGCGACTGGCGGCATCTGCGATATCGAGGCTCCGGATCACGGTGAGACCGCTTTCGATGACGGCACGTTGAAAAAGACCCTCCGCCAAAGGCGACACGAGGAGCGAGAGGATGTTGAAGGCTCCCGCGGATTCGCCTGCCAGGGTGACTTTCTCCGGGTCCCCGCCGAACGCTGCGATGTTTTGCTTGACCCATTTCAGTGCCTGGATGATGTCCAGCGTGCCGTAGTTTCCCGAGGCATCCTCCGGTGATTCTCCCTCGGCCAACTGGGGAGAATGAAACCACCCGAAGATGCCCAGGCGGTAGTTGATCGACACGTATACCATATCGGATGCGGAAGCGACGACTTGGCCCTGGTAGTCCGCATAGGAAGAAGTTCCGATGGAGTTCCCGCCTCCGTGAACGTAAAGGTACACCGGCAGCGAAGCTTCGCTGTTTTGCGGCCGCCATATGTTCAAGGTGAGACAGTCCTCGGATCCCCAGGCGCCCACAATCGGGATTGATTGCATGGCCTGATTGCCAAAGTGATCGGCGACTCGGACGCCGCTCCAGGGCACCGGTGGCCGGGGCGCCTTCCACCGCAGCTCTCCTAAGGGAGGCTTTGCATACGGCAATCCTCTCCAGACCCACGTATTCTGATTGTCAGCCACTCCTTTGGTCGCACCATATTCGGTCTGAACCATTGGCGAACCGCTCCAAGCACCCAACTCGAAGGTGGACGAGGCAGGCGTGGTCTGCGTGGCGCACCCGGAGAGGCCCAGAAGACCGGCAAAGGCAATACAAAGGAACATGCTTCGTTTCATCATCATGCGCAAGAATATGCCCCGTCGCGGAAGTGTCAATATTGATTATACGCCGTTGGGGATGTCCACATTGACGAGACACTCCATTCGAAAAATAACCTTGATCAGGAAGGTGGTAGCATGGCACGCCCTTCGAAAATGCAATCCCTCCGTGTCTGGATGAACGGAGTCCTCATCGATTTCCGCTCAAAGCATCAAACGGCGCAAGTGTAATCTGTTTCGACAGGCTATAGGCGGCCGCAACATCATCATTACTAAAAACGAGCACGCGCCCGAGGAGGAGTACTGTGTTATCAGGTGAGGAGATCTGCTTCACGCCCGACGGTGCCGACCCTCTCCAACCTGGACCGGTGATGAGGTAATCGCCAGCTTCAGTGCCGGTTGTGCGTCGCCCCACATAGGCGAAATCGCTGCCGTCCTTTGGATCGGTGAATTGAATATCTTGTTAATTGACAATGGTGGCTAACATAGCTACATATTGTCCATGAAGGCAGTCGGAACGAAAGTGCTCAAGGACAATCTCAGCAAGTATCTCCGGATGGTCCGTGAGGGCGAGACGATTCTGGTGATGGACAGGGACGAAGTCATCGCGGAAATCCACCGTCCGACTCAGCCATTTCCGGGAAAGGTCAGCCGTTGGGATGCTTTCCTGAATGAGGAGTCGCGCCGAGGAAGCGTTACACGGTCGAGGACGGGGAAGCCTCCGTCCATGGCGAAGCTGCTGGAGCTCCCAAGACCTTCCGTGCCCATTCATATCCAGGAACTGATGGATTCCATCAAGGCCGAATAATGGTGCGGTATTTTGACTCCAGCATCATGCTTGCAAGCATTCTGGATCAACAACCGCGGGGTCTTCTCGCATTACTTTGGGACCCACCAGAAATTCGCCTCTCCTCGACCCTGTCAAAGATCGAGTGTATGATTGGTGTCCGCAGAGCTGGCACAATGCAGAAACTCGCTCCGGACGGACCATGGTGCCTGGAGCGGATCCGCCTGCTGGATGCCTATCTGGAAGAGCTTGAGTGCAAAAGGGTCGACGACGACATTCTCGACATCATCAGGAGGAATGCATTCCTGGCAAATTGTCGTTCTCTGGACGCAATCCACGTCGCCACGGCCCTGTATTTCAAGGCTTATCAGGACGAGACCATCCAAGTTGTTACGCTTGACAGCCGAATGCGGGAGACGGCCGGGAAAGCCGGCTTTACCGTGCTTCCATCGTGACTGCATTGATCGGGTCGTGACGAGGAACAGTCAGGCGCACGTGCCCATTCGACATTACTACGTGCTTTCCCGGCCGGACTATCACAAGACCGGCCTTCTGGGGCGCGCGAACCGCCTGATCCATGCTTACTCCGGGAATCTTGGGCATGGAAGTCAGACCGTGACGGTCCGCTCTATGACGTGCAGTTCCGCGGTCTCGTCAAGGATGAAGACGCTTCCGAAAGCAATAAATGGCCGGGTGATTTTGTCGCTTGCATTTCGTGAAGCGCGGGCGATCGGCTCACACACAACGCAATTCTGCGAGGGGGGGGCGAGAGGGCGTTAGCGACTCTGCCACAAAAGGCGCGTATCAAAACGGTGTTGGTTCATGCGAAACAGAGCCAAGTGCCTGGCTGTCCGCTCGTACGATCTCACCGGAGGTGACACATGAAACTGGATGATTTCTCCATTGGCCGAGAATTCTGGACTGAGGCCGGCCCTTGGCGCTGCACCGATGTTGGAACAAGAACAATTTGCGCAATAAAGCTCGGCCCGGTCGACATCGTCAGCATGAACGAGGAAGGGATAAAGAGCCTTCGACGGGAGGAGGACCCGACCTTCCTCGAAGGTCCTCCTTACGGTGTTGTCGAGCACGTCTTCGATGAGTTCGAAGGCTTATACCCGTCTGAAGAAGCCCTGAACAAGGGCGACGATTCTCTGGAAGAAGACCAGAACGGATGGAATCAGCGTATCATCAGGACAGTGAAGGGCGGGGAAGAATGGTACGAGATCCACGAGGTCTATTATGATGAGCGGGGCCACATCGAGAGCTGGACACAGGAACCGGTTCTGCCCGGTGGGGAAAGCAAGGCCGAGCTGATGAATGATATTGCCTATTTCATTTCCGCCATGCGCCAGCCGATATTGGAGCCCTCAATTCAAGACGGCCGCGAAACATTGGTCCCCGTTGTGTCCGATCAGATTGTTAACGAAGGACATTGGACCGAGTTGCTGGACAGGGTATTTGTCGCTCTCTCTCAGTTCAGCGACATCATCCTGGGGCACCCCATCCTCAGGGATCATCCGCGATTGCAGGCGGAGGCTGACGCGATCAGCGAAAAGATGGCCACACTGTATCAGGAAATAGGTAAACGGATCGTGGACTAGAAGGGCGAGGAGCCGGCCCACCCGTGCGCGCGTACTGCGCAATGTGTCCGCGACGGCCGGCACTGGATTATCGGGGAAGATCCGTCGCTATCAGGCGATGAGCACGGATGAGGTGATGGTCAACTCAAAGTCGGCGATTGCCGAGCGCGTTTTTTGACATTGAGCCGCTACACTTCCTCTACCGTTCTCGGGCTGCCCCGAGGCACCGCGGGATAAAGTCCGGCAGCAACTTCCAGCCCTTCGTTCGCAAGCGCGACCTAAAGCACAACGACGACGACGTGACGCGCGAGCCCGAGATGGTGAAGGCCTACCGCGACACAAGAGCCCGAGATGGACGGGTCGGGCTATTGCCGTCCGCTTCGTGGACGGCTGCCGCCTCAGACGTGCTCTGCTGCAACTCCCCGGCCCGTCCGTGCTTCGCGCGGCGAGCCTGCGGGGTTTCCGCTTCGCCCGCTCACGCGGAGGTGAGTGTCGGCTCAAGGTCAGCGGTTGCAGATCGCGCCTCGCGACATAGCGGCCACAGCGCATCAATTTGGCAAAGTTTGATGCAGGAATGACGAAATGGAAAAAGCTGTCGCATGTGGCCTGCCGGTGCAGCTATCACATATCGCGGGCTGGCAGCCAGGAGCTCCTGTCCAGACCGGCATGGGCGCCTTCGACCATGGATGTTTTAGCGCCCGACACGCGTTCGCACGTGGGTGGATCGAGACGAACTGCGCGCATTGGACGACCGGCACCGAGGCCACAGTGTCGCTGCGTGAGCCGCTGTACAGACAGATAACGACGGAATAGACTGCCGATGAAGGCCGATGGGCAATATGATGTTATCTTTGCCTCATTGCATGTTGATTGAGGACTCGGCACTGAGAGAACCGGTGTGAATCTTCTAAAACCCGATTTCATCCTCGCGATCCAGCAGAAAATTGAGGAGCAGCTCCACTCTCAACGGGTTGGTTATTTGTTGGGAGCAGGCTCTTCATACCTGTCAGGCGCTGGATTCCCATTAATGGGTTCTATATGGCAAGAGATTGAAAACCTGATTCCAGGCTGTGCGGAGAAAGCGGACATAGAGCGTCTTCTTGTGTCCGGTGTGCCGGGTCTTGAGCAAGCTCTCGACCTGATTGATGACGGCGGGGCGCAGGACACCCCACATAGGCACATTGTCACTGATGCAATTGCGCGTCTATTTAATTCAAGGTTCCCAGATTTGAGTCTTCATGTCAAGTTCGTAAGAAATGTCTCAACTCGGGGCGACCCGTACGTCAAGATCTTTACACTTAATTACGACACATTGATTGAGCAAGCGTCCGACATTGCACGGATACGGCTGGTGGACGGCTTCTCGGGAACGGTCCTCCCATTCTTTGCGCCCGAAGTATTCGAGGAACGACTCGGGCGAATCCGTGGTACTTATAAAGCGAGGCAATTCGAGGAAACGGTTAAGCCGATTCAATTACTAAAATTGCATGGATCCATAGGGTGGCTTGAAACTTCATCGCTCGGTATCCGCAGGTCCGAAAGAGCATTGACATTGCCTCAAGGTGCAAGGCGCCTTATGATTCCACCCCAGAGAAGGAAGGCCACCGAAACGATGCTTCCGCCATACTCGGCGCTCTGGTCCGCATTCAGAGGATGTCTTTCACACGATGCAACGCCCATCAACCGGCTACTATGTATTGGCTATGGATTTAGGGATGAACATGTGAATGCGGTAATCGACAACGCCCTTGTACGGCCTGACTTCACTCTACTGATCTTCGCAAAGGCGCTGGGCAATCCGGAATGGGAAAGATGGAGTCAAAAGAAGAACGTTATTATAGTGACGGAATCCCGTTGTTCAATGAAGGCAGTTATTGGACCAGGACATCCGCAAATGTGGGATTTTTCGTGGTTTTGCAGGGAGGTATGAACAATGCCGTTGTCAAACCCGACCCTTATTGGTCATGTTGTTGATATTGAGCCAAATGCGATAGGTGTTTCTCTGATTGAGGACGAACAGGGGCGAACCCCAACGATCACAATAGGTGACGAAGACATCCAGGTAGGCCAGATTGGATCATACGTCGCTATTAGGCAAAACGATATAAGGATAATTGCAATTGTGACTCGTATGACCGAACAGGAAGCACTGGCGATACCATCAATAGAAACCCCCGGTGAGGACTCGGCACGGATGCCTTTTGCCAAAAGGACAGTTCAGCTTACTCCGGTAGGAACGATTGTCCCTACCGGACAGTTTGAACGTGGAGTAAGCAGATATCCAACAACGGGTGCCGAAGTGCATGCGGTCGGCATAGCTGAGATTGAACTAATGTTCAGCAAGTTTCAGTCCAAGAAGTATAGCGTGGGCACTGTCGCCATGCACAAGTCGCTTAAGGTCTACTTGGAGCCAAACAGTCTATTCGGACGACACGCTGCAATTCTCGGACAGACTGGAGCCGGCAAGTCGTGGACGGTTGCGACGATTGTTCAACAGGCAATATCCGTTATGCCTCGAGCGCACATTATTATCCTTGATCTCCACGGGGAATACAGTTGGAAAGACCAAACGAATGCCAGACGCTTTGCATTTGCGGAAGAGCATGTGAGGCATGTAGATGCTCGCGAACTCGAGATGCCCTACTGGCTCATGACTTACGCCGAATTGTGTGACTTGCTAGTAGATCGCTCGGAACAGACGGCCCACAACCAGCTTGCTTTCTTTCGTGATGTACTCCGCCAATTGCGAGAACACGAGAAGACGTCTCTCGGGCTGGAAAGAATAACCGTCGATACCCCAGTGTATTTTTCAATTGATGACCTCATCAGGCAGATAGAACAGAAGAACTCAGAAATGGTTCAAGGGAAGAATGCCCTGAAACAAGGACCGCTATTCGGCGACTTCGATAGGTTTTTGGCGAGGCTTTCAAGCCGGATGAACGATGTTCGATACGACTTCCTCCTGAAGCCCAAGATCCGGACGAATTCTGGGTCACTGGCATCTCTTCTTCGTGACTTTGTCGGACTCGGAGATCCCAAACGACCAATAACCTTGATTGATTTGAGTTCCGTACCATTTGATGTCAGGCCGGCTGTCGCAGCACAGATCGGACGACTCGCTTTCGAGTTCAATTATTGGAGTCCGCAGTATCGCGAGTTTCCCCTGTTAGTGGTGTGCGAAGAGGCGCATGTCTATATACCACGCGCATCTGACAGCCAATTCGTAGGCGCACGACGATCGATGGAACGAATTGCAAAGGAGGGACGTAAGTACGGAGTAGGGCTTCTTGTTGTTAGTCAAAGACCGCATGAGCTCTCGGAGACGGTGCTTGCTCAATGCGGCACGTTTATTTGCCTCAGAATAACAAATCCTGATGATCAGGCTTACGTGAGGAGTCTTGTGCCGGAAGTCGAAGGTGAACTTGTTACTGTCTTAGCAGGGTTGGCGCGTGGAGAAGGGCTGATACTTGGAGAGGCAGTTCCGCTTCCTTCAAGAGTCAAGTTCGATCAGCCTTCTCCACAACCGAATAGTGACGACATTGACTTCTATGGAATGTGGCGGTCCGGCCCTGAGGACTTAGATGTCGAAGCAATAGTGAAACGTTGGCGTAGCCAGGAACGATAACCGAGAGCTGATCTCTTGATCTGGGCAAGGATAACGCCATAATAGACTGCCTATTAAGGCTTATAGACTATGTGATATTAGGCGGCATCAAAAATCTTTGAAGGGCTGATCAGACTGTCGGGGTCATCCCGAAAGGGGTAGCGTCGATGAAAGCCTTGCTCGACACGAATATTCTTATACACCGCGAAGCGCCCGTTGTCGTGAAGCAGGATATTGGCATTCTCTTTAACTGGCTTGATCGCCTTTCCATTGAGAAGTGGATTCATCCGGCAAGTCTTGAGGAGATCGAAAAGCACGCCGACCGAAAAGTACGTGAATCTTTCGCCGCAAAGCTGGAATCGTACAACACGCTACAATCTCTCGCCTCCTTGTCTTCCGAGGTCGCTGCGATATGTTCCTCGATAGACCGGACCGAAAATGACCGGCAAGACACTCTTCTCTTGAATGAACTCTATGCTGGTCGCGTGGATCTCTTGATCACGGAAGACCGGGGGATACACCGCAAGGCAGAACTCCTGTCAATTCTCGATAAGGTTTTTACGATCGGCTCATTCCTGGAGAAAGTGAATGCAGAAAACCCGGAACAGGTCGACTACAAGGTCCTCTCGGTCAGAAAAACACTTTGCGGGAATGTTGATTTGGCCGATTCGTTCTTTGATGACTTTCGAGTTTCATATCCCGGCTTCGATTCCTGGTTCAGATCAAAGAGCCAACAACCCTGCTACATCTGTTCAGCGACCGAGAAGCTACATGCCTACCTCTATCTGAAGAAGGAAGACGAGCGGGAGCCGTATCCGGAGATCGATCCTCCCTTTGCGCCGATGAAAAGGCTGAAGATCGGGACCTTCAAGGTGACGCTGAACGGCTTCAAACTCGGCGAGAGATTCCTAAAGATAGTCTTTGACAACGCTGTTCTATTTAACGTCGCGGAAGTCTACGTGACGATTTTCACCGACACGGCCGCACGTGAGAGCCTTGCGAAGCTCCTTGAAGACTTCGGCTTCCGCCTCCACGGTAGGAAAGTCAACATCTATGGAGATGAGAAGGTATTCGTTCGAAGCATGCTACCTCAATTCCGTTCCGAAATGCCGCGGATGACCTACCCATTCGTGAGCCGGAGTTCAAGGATGTTTCTGGTACCGATCTACCCGGACTACCATACTGACTTGTTTCCGGACTCAATCCTAAGCTCAGAATCACCAGCCGACTTCATTGAACACGAGCCCCATCGAAATGCCATTCGGAAGGTATACGTTTCGAGATCATATCGAAGGGATCTCAAGTGCGGAGACACGATTGTTTTCTATAGGACAGGGGGCTTCCATCGAGGCGTAGCGACGACTCTCGGAATAGTAGAGAAGATCCACACCGACATTGGTGATGAGGAGCAGTTTGTCCGGCTCTGCCGACAGAGGAGTGTTTTTTCGGACGAAGAACTCCGAAAACACTGGCGATACAATCCCAAATCGAGGCCTTTTATTGTAGACTTCTTATATGCATACTCATTCCCCAAGAGACCGAACATGGAGGCACTGATAAGCAATGGAATCATCAAAGACATCAACTCCGCGCCTCGGGGTTTCGAAGAAATCGGACCGAAGCAGTTCCAGAGAATCCTCGAACTCTCAGGAACCGATCCGCGCATTATTGTCGATTAAACCCCAGTTCGCTGAAGCGATCGCAAACGGCAAGAAAAGGTATGAATATCGCAGGCGGATCTTCGCTAGGCGAGTTGATACGATCGTGGTCTATGCAACAAGGCCAGTTGGCTTGGCAATAGGCGAATTTGACGTCAGGGACGTGCTGTGTGAGGATCTTGACGCGTTGTGGTCCGCCACAAGTGTACATGGCGGCATTGATGAAGAGTACTTCAGAACTTACTTTATTGGGAAGAAGAAGGGTTATGCAATTATGATAGGCAAGTTCCGAAAGTACAGCAAGCCCTACCGCATCGAATCTGTGCTTGGCGTGAGGCCGCCGCAGTCGTTTCTATATATATCTCAGTAGTTGAGCCTATGCGCTTGACTCTTTCTGGTTCGAAAATCGGTTCAGATATTAGCTTTCGGAAGTTTCTTCGTCTGCGTCGGGGAAATCATCCTCGAAAAGGTCTGCTCCCGGCAGTTTCAACACTTCCTCGGCGACAGTATCCGGGAGCTCTTCGACAGACCTTAGCCTTCGCTCGATAGCGCGCGTCCTTACGCCGGTATCTTCGATAGTCTTTGTTGCGGTTGCGAGTTGCTTCTTGACTTTGTCCAGCACCTCTCCGAACCTGCCAAATTCCGTCTTGACGCCAGCGAGAATGTTCCAAACCTCTGAGGCGCGCTGTTCGATCGCCAGGGTTTGGAAGCCCATCCTGAGACTGCTAAGTAAAGCGGTAAACGTTGTGGGTCCGGCCACAACAACCCTAAACTTCGTAGAGAGCTCCTGAACAACGCTGGGCTGGCGTACAATCTCAGCATAGAGGCCTTCTGTAGCAAGAAACATGATCGCGAAGTCCGTTGTATTCGGAGGATTTATGTACTTGTCGTGAATGTCCTTCGCAGCGAGACGAATGGTCTTCAAGAGACCGTCGATTGCTTCCTGAATAGCTTTGGGATCAGCTCGATCTGCCGCATCCTGCAGCCGAGCGTAGTCCTCTTGTGGGAATTTGGAGTCGACAGGTAACCACACCTCGGAACCCGGCTCACCATGTTTGCCGGGCAACTTAATTGCATATTCAACCGCTTCGTTGGAACCGTCTCGAACCTTAACATTCTTTTCATACTGCGCACGTGTAAGAACTTCATCTAGAAGAGTTCCCAATTGCACCTCAGCCCACGTCCCCCGCGCCTTGACGTTTGTCAATACCCGCTTCAGGTCTCCAACCCCTGTTGCGAGGCCCTGCATTTCTCCGAGCCCCCGCTGTACAGCTTCCAGCCTCTCGCTTACGAGTTTGAACGATTCGCCAAGTCGTTTCTCCAACGTCCCGTGAAGCCGCTCGTCGACTGTCTTGCGCATTTCCTCGAGCTTTTTATCATTGCTTTCCTGAATCCCGTTGAGTCGTACATCAATGGAATCTTTGACGCGGTCGATTGAAGTTTGATTGGTCAAAGTCAATTCCTTCAGCTGACGAGCGATTGCTTCTAGCTGTGTTTGCTGCACCCTTGCCATTTCGCCGAGAGTCCTGGTGACGGTGTCGTTCCCCGCCGATAGCGCCTTGGTGATTTCCTCGCGCAAGAGTCCATAACCTCTGTTTATTTCCTCGAGGTTTCTACTGAATTGCTGCAAATTTGTCTGCTGGAGAGTACCAATACTGGTGATTGTGCCAGTGATGGCCTCGTTTCCTCTCGAAAGTGCGTTGGAGAGTTCTTCTCGAAGTTCCTTAAACGTCCTGCCTGAATCCTCGCGGCTCAGCCGGAACTCCTCACGCGTGGCGGACTCTATTGTAGCGCCATTTCTCCTTCTCGTGGCGACTATAAATGACGCCGCTACGAAGGCGAGTGTCAGTAACACAAGGATAAGCAACACAAATCCCAATTGAGCGCTCATGTTTTAGCTTCCTTTGGGGAGATTGGGACGTTCGGGGTAGAAAGTTTATCTTTAAATGACATCATATTGTTTGTCAGTTTTCATCTGAAGTCTACATAGTCGTTATCTGTCTGTACAGCGGCTCACGCAGCGGCACTATGGTATCATTGCCGGTTGTCCGCTATGCAGCATATCTTGACTCATCGAACGCGGAAGCATCTCAGCGCTGGAACATCTAGTGTCGAAGGCAGATTGGACGACATTGTTCGACTGCCCGCCCGCAGTGTTGTCGAACTGGGAGGCATCACTCGACTCACCGGCGGTTGAAACTCGCCACCATCCAATCACTCTTTGCGGCTATGGGCGTCGAGTCATAGCGCATGATCGTGCCACAACGATTGCGATCCGTGCGGTGTCTGAAACAAACAAGATGAGGGAGTATGAGTTGTCGCTGGCCTCGATCCTTCCTCCGGGACTGCGTAGGAGCCCCTTCTCCCTCGTGGAGACCCAGACGCTCTGGAGTTTTTCACCATTCCCTGGCACGTAACGCCTGTTCGTGATATAAGTACGCGATAAATGTCGCTGCCGCGGTCTGCTATCGGTGTGCTTTGTTTCCACGGCGGCTCGGGGAAAGGGCGAAAACATGGCAAAAGGTCGGCCTGCGCAGGGCTCCGGTGGCAACGAGAAGAAAACAGAGAGCTATCGTTATCCCGAGGCTGATAGCCCCCTCCGACCCGACGCGGGAACGCAGTCCGAGTTCAAAAAGAAGAAAGCCCCTGTCACCTACCGTTACGACTCCTCGTTGTCTCCCGTGCTCGAGTGGGACGGAGGAAACGGCGCCCGAGACCTCGGCGAGTTTCTCCTTGCCTGCATCAGCGATGCCGCCCGTCTACCCGCACCGCACCTCTTCGATGAGCCGCGTATGCTCACGCTGAACGACGGCACAGCAGGCGCCCGGGTCCTCGAGCTTGCTGACGCCGTGGAGCAGCACAAGGCCTTGGAGAAGCCCTTCGTCACCTGGACAGGCAAGGCGGAGCGCCTCTCCTTCGAGGTGCCCACTCTGCCGCTCTTCGTTTAAGAGAGGTTCTCCACGGCGGGAATAATCGCCACGTTGAAGGGCCATCGGAAACCTGAAGAGGTCCAGCTCGATCCTTTTGGCGACCCCCAAGCGCTCGATCTCCGATCAGGTGCTGCGCCCGTACGAATATCGCGACAAGTAATGGACCCACCTTAGGGGTGAATTTCGGCAGCAACTTCCAGCCCTTTGTGCGCAAGCGCGACGTGAAGGACAACGATGACATGACGCGCGAGCCCGAGATGGGCGTGCCCCGCCCGAGGAACGACCAAGGCGCGGCGCACCGGCGTCGCTAACCAGCAGGTCCATCGATGGCGCCCTCGGGCAGGTCGTGTGTTCCGCTGCAACTCCTCGGCCCACCTGCGCCTCGAGCGGCGGTCCTGCGGGGTTTCCGCTTCGCTCGCTCACGCGGAGGCTATACAGCCGGCTGTTGGGAAGCGGTTGCAGATCGCGCCTCGCGGTATTGGGCCGCTACGGCGCATCGACTTGGCAAAATACGATGCAGGAATGACGAAATTGAAAAAGCTCTCGCAAGTGCCCTACCGGTGCAGCCGCGTTAGTAGCTGTACAGGCAGATAACAAAGCGCTGGAGCAAACCGCCTGAGCGGACACTTCAGACCGCAACTGCCGATCGAATTCAAAACCTCGGCCGCTGGCCTGATTCGGGGCGTGTGCTCATTTCTATGCCATCAACCCTTCTGGAGCTTTTCACCATTCTCTGGCGCGTAACGCCTGTTCGTGATATAAGTACGCGATAAATGTCGCTGCCGCGATCTGCTTTCAGCGTGCTTTGCTTCTACGGCGGCTCGGGGAAAGGGCGGAAAAATGGCAAAAGGTCGGCCTGCGCAGGGCTCGAGTGGGAACGAGAAGAAGACGGAGAGCTATCGTTATCCCGAGGCTGACAGCCCCCTCCGGCCGGACGCCGGAACGCAGTCCGAGTTCAAGAAAAAGAAAGCCCCTGTCACGTACCGCTACGACTCCTCTTTATCACCTGTGCTCGAGTGGGATGGCGGGAACGGCGCCCGGGACTTTGGCGAGTTTCTCCTTGCCTGCATCAGTGATGCGGCCCGGCTTCCCGCGCCGCACCTGTTTGCAGAGCCGCGCACACTCACGCTAAACGACGGCAAAATCGGCGCCCGGGTTCTCGGCCTTGCCGATGCCGTGGAGCAGCTCAAGGCCTTGGAGAAGCCCTTCCTCACGTGGACGGGCAAGGCCGAGCGCCTCTCCTTCGACGTGCCCACCCTCCCGCTCTTCGTGCACGAGCGGCTCTCCACGGCGGGAATCATCGC
>Ga0265342_10003126_pt1 | contig 13845 bp, 11 predicted proteins | sample 4CB327metaG_FD_203125 | JGI IMG/M metagenome (GOLD analysis project Ga0265342, IMG submission 203125) | Rhizosphere microbial communities from Carex aquatilis grown in University of Washington, Seatle, WA, United States - 4-CB3-27 metaG | ecosystem: Host-associated > Plants > Roots >...
CCCGCCGGGCACCCAGCCGCCCACCGTGGAAGAGAAGCCGGACAGGCCAAGCTCGGTGACCATCGCCGACTTCTTCGCTTGCAGGGGCGCGGGGTCGGGGATGGGGGCGGGCACGGACACGGAAAGACTGGGCGCGTCCGTGGCGTCTGCGGGAAGCGCACCAGACCAAACGGCGATGACCACGGCGACCCGGTTCGCTCGATCCGCGCAGTCAACGGGCGCAGGAACTTCCCGCCAGTGGTTCTGATCTTCCCCGAGGCTGACCTGGACCTGATCCTCGACGACATAGACGGTGGCCGTGAGAGCGGGCCATTCGCTGTCCGGGCGGATGGCCAAAAGCGCCTCTCTGACTGCCTGGCTGCTGGGACAGTCGCCATTGCTGCGGACCACCACGTTCGTTCCCTGGTTCGTTTCCGCCCGGGCGGGAGCTGGCGCGACCATGAAGGGAATGGCCGCCGCCAGCATTCGGGGTTGTAGTTTCATGGGGAGCTTTGCAGCAAGGCCGCCGCTTGCGTGGCGAATTGTCCCAAGGGAAAGGTTCGCAAATACAAGGAAAGGTCGGCGTGGGAGCCCGCCGCATCACCTAGGTGGCTGCGCGCCGAGGCGCGTCCCCATAACGCCCGCTCCTTCACCTCGCGCAATTTGGCATCCATCCCCGATGACAAACTTGAAAGCGGGATCTCGAAATCCTCCCGAGCTTCCCGCCATCGTCCCGCGGCGGCGCGCAGCTCGCCCCGTAGAACCAACCGCTCGTCCGGATTGGGCATCGACCTGAGCGCAAGGTCATCGAGCTCCGACAGCGCCTCGGCCTTCCGTCCAAGGCCGAGCAAGGCCTCCACGCGCAGCATGGCGGTCTCGGGGCCTAGCATCGAGCCCGGGAAACGCTTGGCGTGGTCTTCCAGCAAGGCCAGCGCGGCCTGGGGATCGTGCTGCTTGCGCAGGGACCTCAGGATGTCGCCCAGCAGGGCGTGCTCGACCGCGATGGGCGAAGGCGGCGAGGAAGCCACAGGGACTTCGCCCGGGTAAAGAGGATCGGGGATCTGGGGAGGCACGCGCTTTGCGGCCAAGCGCAGCGGGGCGCGTCGGCTTGCCACAGGCTTGGCCACGTCTTCTGCTTGGTTCTCGAGGGGGTTCTCCTCGATCGGGACGGCCAGCGCTTCGCCGGTGTTCGCCTCGGCCGGAGCGGAGATGGATTTCTTGCGAGCTGGTCTCGGCGTGGCCTTGGCGGGCGGCTCGGCCTTGGGCGCGGGTTCCACGGACTTGTGTACCCAATACGGCCCGACCACCGCGCCCACCACCCCACCCGTGAGAAACACCACGCAAGCTATTAGAGCGATGCGCAGGAAGCGCCCGGGGCGGGTCGCCCGTTGCCGAAGGCTGGCCCGCAGCCGCCAGCGAAGTCGCGGCAGCTCTTCCTCGGGCGCGGCCTTCGCGCTTCTGAAGAGCGTAGCGAGGTGGTGCGGATCCTCATGCTCGGACAGCTGGGAAAGTCGGCGGTAATCGGGTGTTGCCTTGGTCATGACAGACCCTCCCGAGCCAGTAGTTGGACCAGCCGTTCCCGCCCCCGGTGCAACCGCACCCAAACGGTGCCGACACTGGTTTCGGTCAATTCCGCCACCCGTTCGCTGGAAAGCTCTTCGATTTCGAACAAAATCAGCGTGGTTCGATAACAATCGGGCAAGCGATCCAAGGCCTGGTACAAACGCACGTGCTGTTCCCGACGCTCCATTTCTTGTTGGGGGGTATTGGGTGAAGGGGGCACCAGGGCGTCCTGGTGCCGACCGAGCAAGAACCGCCTAAGCCGGCTTCGCCTCCGCTTGGCCCGGACCTCGTTGTGGGTAATGCCGAACAGCCAGGTGTCGATCGAGGCCTCGCCTCGATCCTGGAAGCCTTTCCTCAGAGCGATGAGGAAGATGTCATGGACCAGGTCTTCCAGGTCCGCGGCTGGCCCGGCCAACCGGCGGGCCCACCGTTTCACCTGGCTCAGATGACGCGCGTAGAGCTCATCCATGGCGTCCGCCGGCGCGGCGTTTCCGCCGGTGGCTTCCTTGGCTATGGCTAAACGTGGCTTCATGCTGAGGTCCGCTACCTTACTCACGCCCCGAATTCGCAAAACCTTACCGCAAATACGTCGCTCCTATGAATCCGCGGTGATGTGGAGAACCGTGAAGCATTGACCGGTTGCGAAGTTGGTGTGCGAGCCAGTCGGAACGTCACATCCCGATGGACCGCTCCGACATCTCGTGCGACCATCCTTTCAAAGCTGTCATGCAGAAAAAGGTAGTTGTTCGCGCCGCGATCATCCTAGGTACCCTGCTTGGGGGCAGCGGCATGTGGCTACGGGTAGAGGCCAAGCCATCTTCAAAAAAGGAGCTTGGTCAGACCTTCAACGGGATTTACAGCAGAGGCGACTGGGCAAAGAATTCCGAAGGCAAAGGCACAAGCGGGTCGGGATCTACCCTCGACATCACGCGTGAGTACCGTGCCTACATCGAGGAATTCATCAAGAATCACCATGTGAGATCCGTCGTCGATGCGGGCTGCGGGGACTGGGAGTTTTCCTCGGCCACCAACTGGAATCATGCGCGCTACCTCGGCGTAGACATATCTACGGACGTCATCCGTGTCGTGAAGAAGAAGTACCAGAAGGAAGGCGTCTCCTTCAAGGTGGGCGATGTGACCGAGAGCCTCCCGTCCGCGGATCTTCTTCTTTGCAAGGATGTTCTTCAGCATCTGCCCAATGCCCTAGTCATCAAGTTCATCAAGAACAACTTGAAGCATGGGAAGTACAAGTGGGCGATCCTCACCAATGATCCCGGCGGAAACAACAGTGACATCCAAGTCGGTGGGTATCGCCTCATCGACCTCAGAGCTCCGCCCTTCAGCGTTGAGGGTCTGAAAGACCTCCCCATCAAGTTCGGAGGCCAGGGCAAGCTTGCACAGATCCTGGCCCTCTAGCATGTCCAATACCGATGATTCCTCCAACGTCCACGTCAGGTTGGACAAGTGGCTGTGGGCGGCGCGGTTTTTCAAGACGCGATCGCTGGCGGCTGAAGCGGTGGACGGGGGAAAGGTGGATCTGGGAGGCGAGCGCGCCAAGCGATCACGCGTGGTGGCCATTGGCGATGTCATCACCATTCGCCGGCCGCCCTTTACCCAGACCGTGGTGGTCCATGGGGTTTCCGGTACCAGGGGATCAGGCACGGCTGCGGCTACGCTCTGGAAAGAGACCGCGGAGAGCCGCCAAGCGCGCGAGATGCTGGCGTTCCAGCTTAAGAACGCGTCCACCCTGACCTTCAACACCGGTGGCCGTCCCACGAAGCGCGACCGTCGGGAAATTCAGCGGGTCAGGAACAAGTGGCCATAGGGTATCGCGTGAGGAGGAGGCGCGTCGACGCAAAGCCGTTGGCCACCACGCCGGATCGCTTGCTGGGAACAAGCATTCCTGCGAGGATGTGCTGTATGCAAAAGGCTCTCGGGCTGACGAGAATGCCGGCATTGGCCATCGCGTTGGCGCTTTGCCCGATTGGCTGTGGAGGATCTAGCGAAAACTCGCAGGTGAAAGGCGCTATCTGTACGCAAACCTTTGCTGCGTGCGGGGGAGATCCCACAGGCACGTGGGACATCGAGAGCGTCTGTCTCGACGGTGATTTGGTGGCCGCTTACAATGCCAACCTTTCCCAGTCGTGCGCCAACCAGATAACGAGAGCCAACCTCAGTGCCACCGGATCGGCCACCTATGGGGTTGACCCAGTCTTCTCCCACCCCACCGTCACATACGAAGCAACCACCGTGCTTCAAGTTTCCGAGACATACACGCCGGCTTGTGCCTTGGATGTTTATGGATATGCAACCCTTGACTCGAATACGTGCGCGCAGATCGAAGAGACCCTCCAGAACTACGATCAGGAAAAGCAGGTTACCTGCAGCTTCACTGGCACGAACTGCGCATGCAACGTGACCATAAAACACCTCAACACGACGACCGACACCTACGCGGTGAATGGGTCAGATATTACCGAAGGCGACGCATCCACTTACGCATTTTGTGTGAGTGGCAACACGATGACTCAAAGGGAGAATTTCGATGACAAGGTCAATGTGGTCACCCGAGCAAAGATGCGATGACCTGCCCTTCGCAGCTTGTCACATGAAGTTGGGGAATGTACAGACGCCGCACTTCCAGTGCGCCGCCGCTTCCACATAGGCGCAGTAGCCCGCGGACAGGCCCAGACAGGCGCTGTCGTCCGCGCATTCGTCGTCGCGAGTATGGCAAACGTAGGCCGCGCTCACGATGCTGGTGCAGACGCATCGATTTGCAGTATCTCCACCGTCGCAGTCCAACAAGGTACATCCACTGCCAATCGGGCACTGCAGGTCGGCGCGCTGCACACTGAGAGCACAGAAACCGCATTCGCCACAGTCGGCATCGATTCTGCAAGTGCTGCCGGCGAGACACCGGTTGGCCATTGTGTCAGCGTCGCTGCTCCGGCAGGTGCACGGCTGCCTATCCGGACAATCCGCGTCGGCACTGCAGTCGTCGTAGGAACAGTAAGTACGACACGGGCTGCTGTTCAGTTGGCATCGGCCATTCCTGCCCGCTGTGCAGTCGGTGTCGCTCTTGCAAGTTAGCCCGGAGGCGTCTACGCAGCGCGAGGCATCGATTGGGCCGATACTTCCACGCTCCGAAGGACAGTTCTGGGACACTACTCGGTGCTCTGGCGGGATCTGAACGACCCCGCCTGCGGACATGTGGCACACTTGTCCGCCGGAATCAAAATCGTCGGCGACCGTGGCACCAGGGGCGTCGGTGGCCTCTGTGCCGTAGCTGACCTGTCCATCCGTGGCGAAGGCCGAGCTCGCATCCACGGGTGTCTGCTCATGGCGCAGAGCGCTGCCACAAGAAGCACAAAGGTACATACCAATTGCGGCGTGCAGGGTCTTCATCTCTCCCTCTGGATTCCTCAGTATATCCTATCGAGCTGTCAGGGCTGTGCGGCCAGCCATTCCTCCACGCCTTTGTATTTCGGCGAAACCTCGAGCGCGTCGCTGGTCTTCTCACCGAGAAGGCCTTGGACTTCATCACCAGGAACCAGCAAAGACCGTTCTTCCTCTGAGGAGACCGTATCTCTTTGCGTTCTCTGCCAGCATGGGCACCTCCCGAAATGGCCTTGTGTTGCCCTCCACTGGCGCGTGGTACCATGGTGCCCTGCCCTAATTGTGACCATCGGAGATTCCCGATAGAGTGACGGGTCGGCGTGCTCAACCTTCACTCGCGCATACTCCATCCCTTCGCGGGACCCGCCTATCCTGTGTCCGCACCGACGGTCATCGCGCCGACGTCCGAGCCGCTGTCGGTGTTCCTGTTCTGGCTGCTGGCCGCCGTTCTGACCTTTTGGTCCTTCGGCTTCACCACCGTGATGGGCTCGGACCTGTGGTGCCACCTGGCGTCGGGACGCTGGATCTGGGAGACTGGCTCGCTGAGGTTCAAGGATCCCTGGTCATTCACGCGCTTCGGCCAAGTGTGGATGAACCACGAGTGGCTGTCCGACCTGATCTTCCACGCCTGGTCGCGCTGGTTCGGCATGGCCACCCTGGTCTGGTGGAAGTGGTCGGTGCTGGTTGCGGCGTTCGTGCTCGTGTTTCTGGCGCTGCGAAGAATCTCGGGCAATTCGCTGGCGGCCTATGTGGCCACACTGCTTGCCATCGCCATCGGGGCGCCCCATTTCGACATGCGGCCTCATCTCTATTCCGTCCTTGGGTTCGCGCTCCTGTTGCACGTGGCCGTGCAACCGTCCCGTTTTCGTTGGCCCGTGATCGTGGGGTTTCTTTTCTGGGTCAATCTTCACGGCGGCTTCTTCTTCGGCCTCGTGGCCCTGACGGGGATCCTTTTCATTGCCCGCGTCCTGGGTGAACCGCCCCGCAACACGTTCGCGCTGTGGCTCGGCTGTCTGGCCGCTGGTCTGGCCAATCCCCATGGTCCCGAAGCCTATCTCTTTCCGCTTCACTACGTGCTCAATCCGCAGGCGCTCTTGCGCGTCGGCGAATGGACACCGCCCTGGGAGGCGGGGGGCGTCCGTTCAGTCCTCTACTTCCCAGCCGTCGGTCTGTTCGTGCTTTCCGTCGTCGGCGCCTTCGTTGCCCGCCTGCACCGTCGCCAGCCTCGCCTGACCTACACCGGTATCGTTCTCGGGCTGCTGACGCTGGCCATGTCCTTGAAGAGCCGCTGCTTCATTCCCCTGTTCGGCATCGCGCAGGGAGTCTTGCTGGCGCCGGTGCTGACCCTCTACATCTCGCGTCTAGCGGGACGGTTCCAGGTCGTCCGCTGGACAGTATTTCGGCAATATTTGTTGCCCATGCTCGCGACGGCGCTGGGCGCCTTGTGGCTCCACCCCTATCCGCTTTCCAGTCGCGCGTTCTTGTTTCTCACCAACGAGGATAGCCTTCCCGTCGAGGCCGTCAACGTCGCGGAGGCCAACGAGCTTTCCGGGAAGGTCTTTTCTTTCTACCCATGGGGCGGCTACCTGGACCTGCGCAGCCAAGGCCGTCTCAAGGTTTACATCGATGGGCGCGCCGATACTGTGTTCGACGACGAAACCTATCGCCGTTACTCTCGCGTGCTCGGTCTGGAGGAAGGTTGGCAGGACATCGTCGGTGGCTCGGACGCCGAGTACTTCCTCTGGCCCCGACACCAACGCAAGCAGGTGGACGCGCTCCGCGATTCCGGCAAGTGGCGTGCGCTGTACGCCGACCGCACGGCGGTCCTTTTGATCCGTTCGGATCTGCCGCGTCCGGGCCCACTGCTGCCATCGCCGGATTCGCCGTGGCGCGAGGTGGCGCTGGGCTGGCGCGCCGCCAGCACCAAGAACTTCGCAGAAGCCGAGAAGCGCTTCCGCCACGCCCTGGAAATGATGCCGAACCTGCGCGTGGCATGCGAGTGGCTGGCCAATATCTATGCCCGCAGCGATCGCATGAGCCAGGCCGAGGCTACTTTGAAGGATTGTCAGAAACTCTTCCCCGATCCCGAACGATACGAAGAGCTACTGACCTTCTTCCGCACCCGCGCGGACACCGAGCTCTGATTCGGCATTGCCGCTTGAAAGCATGCCAGCCAAGTAACGCGGGCTGAGGTCGGCGCATCCAACCTGCGCAGACTGGGACAATGCGAAATCATGGAGAGATGGAGGTGTCGTATGGTAGTGACAAGCAGGCAATTCAATTCGGGCGTCGTCTTTCGGGCGGTCATCGCCGCGACCGCGCTGCTCGCGCCGGCGAAGCTCGCAGCGCAGACGATGGTTCCGTGGCTCACGCGCTCCGCGGACAACGCCCGGAGCGGATGGAACTCTCACGAGACGCTGCTCACGCAGGCATCGGTCGGCACGAAGGGGCTCATCCGCTCGACCATCATTCCGGTCCTTGACGATGCGCGCGGCATGGAAGCGCAACCGCTGATCCTTCCTGCCGTCAAGCTCGCCGACGACTCCACGCGTGACGTGATGATCCTGCCGTCGATGGCGAACGTGGTTCGCGGCGTTGACGCCCGCTCGGGCGCCGAGCTTTGGAAGACCACGCTCGGCACTCCCATCGTCGGCAACACGCCGACCGGTCCGCGAAAGAACCGCCCGGACGGCTGCGTCGGCGACTTTCCAACCATGGATTGCTACGGCATCAACGACAAGTGGGGCGTCCTGAGCACCGGCGTCATCGATCCCGACACCCGGCGCGTCTACCTGGTCGCCTGGATCTCGCCCGACGGTACCCCGCAGAAGGCCCAGCACTTCGTCTTCGTGCTGAACGTCGCGGACGGCACGCAGGTCGTTCCGCCGATTCTCGTCGAGGGCACCAGCGGAACGCAGAGTTACGCCGGTACCATGCGCAAGCAGCGCAGCTCGCTGGTGCTGACCAACATCAAGGGAAGAAAGACGGTCTTCTGGGCCTCGGGTACCGTGCAGGAGACCGGCAACAAAGCCGCCGGGTGGATCTTCGCCTTCGATTGCGCCACGAACACGATCACGGCCGCGCTGGCCATGTCACAGGGGGAGGGCGCCGGCATCTGGATGGGCGGACAGGGCCTGGCGGCGGACGACAAGGGCTTCCTCTACGCCATCACCGGCAACGGGGACTTCGATGGTCAGACACAATGGGGAGAGTCTTTCGTAAAGGTGAAGTACACACCTGCTACGGGTCAGGCGGCGGCCAGCCTAAGTGTCGTCGACCACTGGACTCCGTGGACCGATGTGGCCCGGACGGGTCAGGCAAGAATGCTGACCATGAAAGTGGCCGGCCAGAGCGCCCCGACCGAGGCCATGAAGCCGGTGGGCGGTGGAATGGCACACATGCCCATGAAGGACGCGACCATCAAGGTCGCCTTCAACGAGCACGGGGTGGCTGTCCCGCTGGTCTTTCCCAAGATGACCACGGGGGCTTGGTCCGACGAAGATTGGGGGTCGGCGGGCCCAGCCTGCATCTTCGGCATCGGCGTCTGCATCGCAACCGGGAAGGATGGCATTGGCTACCCGATCAAGACCGCGCGCATGGGCGGCACGACCGTCGCAGATCTAGCGAACCCGAAGGCCAACTGCGCCAAGCTCGCTTCGCTTCCCGTCTGGCTAACCATGAGCCCGGGACCGGTCGACCCTTGCCCGATCGATCCAACGACGCTGAACTTCTTTCCGTGGGGAGACAGCGCTCATCTTCACATGACCCCGGTTCAGTTCCACGATCCCCTTCTCAAGTCGTGGACGCTCTTCGTCTGGGGAGAGAACTCCCAGCTTCACAAGTGGGCCGTCAGCTCGACCGGTGCCCTGAAGTTCATCGCCCAGAGCAATGAATTCGCCAGCGCCGATGTTCGCGGCGTTCCTCCGGGCGGAATGCCAGGCGGGTTTTGCAGCGGTTCGAGCAACGGCGCCGATGCCAACTCCGCCATTCTCCTGTGCAGCATCCCCTACGGTGACGCCAACGCTCACGTCGTCAACGGCCGCTTGCTGGTTTACGATCCGGTGCACCTAGCCCCGGACGGTTCGCTGCGCGTCCTGTGGGACTCCCAGCGCTGGGGCGTCCAGTACCTGTTCAACAAGTTCAATCCCCCGGTCATCGACGGCGGGCAGATCTACGTCCCGAACTACAACGGGGGCGTCGACGTCTACAGATTGGCGCCGTGAGTGTTGCGCCGCTGGATTCGATGACATCGCACCCAACGAAGGAGGACCTGAGCATGGGCGTTATATTGCAAGCGTTTTTTCGCCGCGGAACCGACGGCGTGCCCTCACCGGCCGACGGCGGAGCCAACACACCATGGTGGTGGGATCATTTGGCCGCGCAGGCGCGCGCGCTGCGAGCTGTCGGCTTCTCCGCCATCTGGCTGCCGCCACCGCTCAAGGGGGCCTCTGGGACCTCGTCGGTGGGGTACGATGTCTACGACGACTACGACCTCGGCGAGAAGCCCCAGAAGGGGACGGTGCCCACGCGCTATGGCACCCGCGATCAGCTTGGCCGCTGCGTGGCCATGATGCGAGCCTGTGGCCTTGATGTCTATCTCGACCTGGTCGCAAACCAGCGCTCCGGCGGGGTCAACTTCCGCTACCGCTACCGGGACGCCGCCGGCGGTGATGGGGGGCGCTTCCCGAAGAACCCGGAAAACTTTCACCCGAACGTCCCGCAAGATCCGGGCGTGTTCGGGGGCCCGCGCGGGCGCGAGATTTCATTCGGCGACGACCTGGCTATCATCAACGCACGGCCGCACGGCTACGTGTCGAAGGGGCTCATCGACGCGACCGTCTGGATGAGTCTTGCGCTGGACGTCCAGGGCTACCGCATCGACGACACCAAAGGGGTGTCGTCGCAGTTCCTGCCGAAGCTGCTCGGCGGCCCCACCACGGCAGGCAAGTTCGCCGTCGGAGAGTTCTTCGATGGCGACCTCGGACGGATCGAGCGCTGGCTGGGCGACACCTCGCGGCGCCTGACCGCCTTCGACTTTCCGCTGCGCTTCACTCTCGCACGCATGTGCAACCAGGCTGCCGGGTTCGACATGGGCGGCTCGCTCGATCACGCAGGGCTCGCCGGCATTGACCCGCTGCTGGCGGTCACCTTTGTCGAGAACCACGACACCGACGCTAGCCCCGAGCTCGCGGTGATGGTCAACAAGATGCTCGGCTACGCGTACATCCTCACGACCGAGGGCTATCCCTGCGTCTTCTACCGCGACTACAGCACCGACCGCGGCTGCTACGGGCTCAAGCCCCACATCGACAATCTCATCTGGATTCACGAGAAGCTCGCCGACGGGCCGACGCAACAGCGATGGAAGGACGTCGGGCTGTTTGCCTTCGAGCGCCTGGGCGGTCCGCACCTCCTCGTCGCGCTCAACAAGGACGACTGGCAGTCCCGCACCGTCACGGTCGACACCGCGTTTGGTGGCAACACCAAGCTCCACGACTATTCCGGCCACTCGCCCGACGTGTGGACCAACGGCTTTGGCCAGGCAACCATCGTCGTGCCGGCCAACCGTGACGGCCTCGGCTATGCGTGCTACTCGCGCGACGGTCAGGGGTTCGCCTTCGAATTGAACACGCACGAGACGACGCAGGAGCTGGAGGGAGCGCCCGATCTCGGGATCCCACCCGCTGGCGCCGACGCACCCACCGTCGCGGGGCGCGTCTGGGCGGCCGCCGGAAAACCGATCAGCGTACGGCTGGCGAACGTCGACCCCGCGGAGTTGGGGCCCGACGCGGCGTTGGCCGTGACCATCGGCGGCCCTGACGGCAAGGCGCTGGTCACAGGAAGCTTCAAGCAGACTGGAAGCCAAGTCATCAAGGCCACTGTGAGGGAGAAGGGCTGGCATACGATCACGGTGCAAGCTCAGAGCACGCCGGCCGCCAATCGACGCACCGCTTTCAGCCTACGCGTCAGCTATACCGCGCCAACCGCGGCAACGGCCGAAGAGCTGGCCGCTCGCCCTTGAAGGAAAAGCTGACCGGCGTGCGTGGTGGACCGGCTCGACTGCTTTCCCTCAACGGGGCCGGAGCGCCGACCAGCGAGTTGGTGACCTCCTCTCCGGTCAGCGGTAGATCGAGCCCACGCAACGAAGCAGGCCGTTGTCGGCAACGGCGCACACGAAGGGCTCGGTCACCGCCTTGTCCACGCTCAGATCCACGTACTTGCCCGGTGGCGTAACGACTAGAAGCGGAAGCTCAGCAGCGGAAACTGGAAAGACCTCCCGGTCGAGACATGGAAAACCGCGTTGGCAATTGGACGTGGGGGTGTCCGTGAACGTTCGGGGTCCAGTAGCTGGTAGCGGAGGACCGCTTGGTTCTCGATGTCGCTCGTTTGTCGCAGTACAAACATTCCCGGTATGGCGACGCCTAGCCCAAGAGCGACCCAACCAAAGGCGACAGCCAGGAACGTATCCTCACCTGCGACCTTGTTCTTTGTAGTCTGACAGCCGTCACCGCAGCTCATGCTGAAGCTCGGGTTCATGAGGATGCCTACTGCCACGCTGAGGCCAACCCCCACGAGCGTCCACCCAAGCCCCGTCATGACCTTGCCCCTTTGCTCGCGCTCCTTGCCTCTGCGAGCTGCTTCGAGTGCGAGGACTACCAGTTCCGGATCCAACTGCAAGCGCTGCCTGACCTCCTCCCGAGGAGCAGAGAACAGCTCGGCTATCGCCTCCAGTTGCGCTGCCGTAATGGTGGGCGACGCAAGAAGTGAAAGCGACTGAGGCGGTGCTTGCGGCGTGGATGGGGGACGTGCGGGCGTTGGCCGCTGCATCGGCGTGTAGGTAATGACCGGGGCCGCAGAGGCCAGCGGCACGGCCTGCGTTGCTGGTGCCTGCGCCATGGCCGGTACGGTGGCGAGCATGCTGGCCAGGAGGCAGCTCTCGAGAAGGGCAAGACGTCGCGGAGGAACCAACAGATTTCTCATGTCACATGCTTTCGTCAGCAAACCGCATGCCACGGTTTTCACCTGGGCGCAGAGCCACCAGCAGGTCCCTATCCGTCCACTCCCTGACACTCTCCTTGTCAATCTCTACCACAGCATCCACGCCCAAGGCCCTCGTCGTAAATCGGCCGTTCTCGTTCTTCATCCGCCACGATCGAAGGCGCCGCGCCTGTTCCGGCCGTGGCGAGGCGAAGGGCCTCGAGCGCTTCGCACACGTGATGCGAGAGGTCCTGCTTCTTGGTGTCCTCGACCCAGTGCTCGAACGGGTTCTTGAAGACGACTATCCCCGCCTCGGCGATGAGGCAGGCGGCCGGCTTGGCTCTCGTTCTCTAAGCTTGGCGTGCTCCGCGACGAGGGCCTGTCGCTTGCGCGCGTGCGCACCGCGTTCCTCCGAAGGGCCCTGCAGCCAACAACGCAGGCAGCGCCGCAGCACCGGCCCGTCGGGGCTCTAGATTCTTCCTCGGCAGGTGCGCGCCTCGCAACGACACCTCAAATTCTCGCTGACATCGTATTCATAATCGTAGGTCAGCTCTTCGCCGGGACTGATGGTCCGAAGCGTGCGGACGAAGGCCCTGTTCAAATCACGCGAGAGGCTGCAGTTTGGCTCGCATGAATGGTTGATGTACTTGGCTGGATGCTCAACGTTTAGGGCATCGATGAAGACGTTCTCGTCGATTTGTAAAATGTACCAACTGTAGTCTGGTGCATCGGGATTGTCCCGCGCAACGGCCGTCTTTCGATCAATCAGCTCACCCGTGTACTCGAGGATCAGCGTCTCCGGTTCAAGGAAGGCTGACGCGAACGTTCCTTTGCCATGAATGGGGGAGTCTTTTACTTCAACAAGTGCTTCTGCTGATCGATTGCGCATCGGTTGATTCCGGATTGTGCGACGAATTCTCGCACAACGGAGCCCGTCTTGTCCAAGAAGGCATCGCCTCGGTTCACGCCGCCTCGCGGGAATCGTCGGTTGGCTAAGCTGGGACAGCTCGGCCGGCGACTTGCACGGGGCGATGGACTCGCCCTGTACCTGGGTCAAGTGGTTGCGTGAAGCCTGAGGGCTGCGGCCCCTGCCGCCAAGCAGCGACAAGGGCCGCAACGGCAAGATCGATCAGGACGGCACTTCTTGCGCGCGAGACCAAACGGCCGAGCGCAGGGCGGCCCCGGCCGTTACTTGCCGATCAGCATGGGCCGCATGAACTCGTTGTCCTCGTGATCGAGGATGTGACAGTGCTCGACATAGCCGGGTCCGTTGGTGGGATCGAACGAGAAGTAGTCCGTTCCCGGATGGGTAGAACCCCTGGCCAGGTTCTGCGGCGCCCAACGGAGAGCGATGCGGGTGATCTCACCTGGGAACATCTTGATGGTGTCCTTCCATCCTGCATCCAGCGGATCAGGAACCCTGGACGGGCAGGCCCCGCCAGCGCAAGCCCCCTGCTGCAAGTAGAGCGGCGCATCGAAATTGATGTTGCCGCCGATGGCACCGGCCGAGTTGGGCGTGAAGTAGGGGTTTGGTGGGCCCCAACCTGGGATGAAGACGCCGGGCGGGAAGGTGAAGCCATTGATGGTGGCCCCTGGAAATGAGGCCATCCAGTCGGTGAGGTATTGGTTGACGTCAAACGGCTGCCTCGAGATGACCTGGAACTGGATCAGGTGGATGTGGATGGGGTGGGCGTCGGCGGTCAGGTTGGCCACTTCCCACACCTCCGTGGAGCCCTCCTGGGGAACCTCGGTCGCGTAGTCGCCATGACCGTTCGAAACAGAGCCGGGAACTATCGTTTCTGTTCCCTCGCGCCTGCCGTGCCACTTGGTGTTGTTGATCAGAGCCTCCACCGGGCCACCATCGGCAACCGGCGAGCCCGGACCGTCGGGGTTCTCGAGATCCCCTTCCTCTTCGTCGAGGATGAGCTG
>Ga0265342_10003127_pt1 | contig 13845 bp, 11 predicted proteins | sample 4CB327metaG_FD_203125 | JGI IMG/M metagenome (GOLD analysis project Ga0265342, IMG submission 203125) | Rhizosphere microbial communities from Carex aquatilis grown in University of Washington, Seatle, WA, United States - 4-CB3-27 metaG | ecosystem: Host-associated > Plants > Roots >...
GCGCGCAAGATAGATTTCCACGCGCGTGCCTTTCCCGAGCTCGCTGTGGACCCGGATCTGCCCGCCGCTTTGCTTCACGATGCCGTACACCACGGGCAAGCCAAGTCCGCTGCCGCGGGCCATGTCCTTGGTCGTGAAGAAAGGCTCGAAGGCATGGGCAAGAACGTCGGACGTCATTCCGCAGCCGGAATCGAAGATGCGAAGGACGGCGTAGTCGCCTGGCGCAATGGTGTCGAATTCTCCTGCTTGTTCGACCTCCAAGTGCAGAACATCGGTTTCGATGGTCAAGTGGCCGCCCTTGGGCATGGCATCACGCGAGTTGAGCGCCAGATTGAGGATGACCTGCTCGATTTGCGCCGGATCGGACTTGACCCATCCAGCTTCGGGCGCGAGCCGGAGTGACAAGGTGACTTGTTCGCCCACCAGCCGCCGCAGCATGTCCTCGACATTGGTGACAATGGCGTTCACCTCGACGACCCGCGGCTGCAGAACTTGCCGGCGCGAGAATGCAAGCAACCGCCGAGTGATTCCCGCAGCGCGATCCGCCGCCACACGAATCTCGCCGATATCGTCGCGCAAGCCGTCGTTATCGCCGGCCTCTTGCAAGGCCAGGTCGGCAAAGGCAATGATGGCATTGAGAGCGTTGTTCATGTCGTGGGCAACACCACCCGCTAGGCGGCCCACGGCTTCGAGCTTTTGTGTTTCTCGGAGTTGCTCCTCGCTGGAATGCAGAGCAACTTCCATTTCCTTTCGGCTGGTGATGTCACTGATGGCGGCAATGGCACCGATGATGCGTCCGTCCTGGTTCCGGTAAGGGGCCAGAGTCGCAAGAATCCAGAAAGGATGGGTCGTGCCTGGGCTGGAAACATTCATGTCGGGCAAGAGCACGACCTCGCCCGCTAGGACGCGCACCAGTGCCTCCTCGAAACTGTCCGATCCCATGCCCGGAAAGAACTCGGCCAGCCGACGGCCCTGCACGTCCAGCCCCTGAACACCGAGGAATCGCTCTACAAAGGGATTGCACTGCACCACGCGACCGTCGCGGTCGATAACGACAATGCCAGAGCCCACGTTTTCCAGAACCTCGCGATGAAGCTGAAGTGCTTCACGAAGATTCTCGGCAGCGCGTTTGCGTTCTTTCAAATTCGACAACCATTTCGCCAGCGTCGACTCTGAACGCCACCCACCGGAGACCTCGACCTGCGGCGTGTAGTAGAAGTTGTGGACCGCCTCGGTTCCAAGCACCGCCACAGGATGCGCCAGCAGGACATCGAGCAGCGCCGTGGCCGGGAACTTGCCCCGGTCGAACTGGCTCAGTCCGAGGGCTGCGCTGTCGCGATAGAATCCGCCTATCCTGCCTTCCTGTGCGAGCAAACGCTCGGGCCCTTGGGTTTGCCGCAGCACCCACGTCATTTCGCTGGTCACCCGCAGGGCGCTCCAGCCATCGGCCAGAGCCATCGCGGTCATGGCGTGCAGCTGATCCAGCACACGCTCAAAAGAATAGCCGGCGCCTCGCGCATAGATCTGCTTTGCGGGTAGGAAGACGATCTGTCTGCGAAATTCGGCGTGATCGATATCCACCCCTGCATCGCGAAGCATCGCACTCACGCTCTCAGGCGAGCGCATGTCGTGAATGTAGAGCACGCGCTGTCGCTGCTCGAGGCCCACGCGCACGAAGGGTGCCAAGACCGCCTGGTATTCCTGCTCGCTATTGTAGATGAAGCAGGCGTGGTCGCCCGTTCGCAAATCGTCCACGGTGCGCAGCCGGCGAGTGCTCACGCCCTCCACAGCGGCCACCATCGATCGATACTCTGGGCCTGTCATTGGGTTCCGTCACAGCTAACAGCAAGACCTGGGCCGCTCCTATCCCGCGGAATTCCATCGCTTCGCGTACGCACTGTCGCATTGGCAACGGTCTGGCCTGACGATGATCGACATTCCGTTGACAGGTACATGTCAAGCCCCATGGAGGTCCAACCTCCCTTCAATTCCCAAACGTCGGTTCTCCGACGGCGCGTCAGTGCCAAGCGACGGAAAGGCGACGAATGGACGACGGAAAAACGCCGGTGCCTACTGGCGGACAACCCGCTACCCGGCGAAATCACTGGACCTTTCGCCAAGCGCGCGCAAGGAGTCGTACTGGGCACGACCTTTGCGTTACTCGAAGTCATGACCCCGAATGCTGTCCCCCTATCCAACATCGCAGAGACACCTGCGCCCGAGGTGCGAGCTGCGCCGACCGGCTCGAGGGTCCTGGTCGCCGAAGACGATCACCTCCAACTTCGCGCCTACTCCCGCGCCCTGCGCGCAGTGGGGTTTGAAGTGGATTGCGCTGATAACGGCGAGACAGCAGTCAACATGCTGCTTTCAGGCACCTACGATGCCGTAGTTTCCGACATCACCCTCCCGTGTGTGGATGGCGTCGGTGTGCTGCAAGCTGCCCACCAGCGCGATGCAGACATGCCCGTGGTGCTCATCACCGGCACGCCCAGACTCGATACTGCGGTCGCAGCCGTCGAGCACGCCGCCTTCCGCTACCTCCTCAAGCCACTCATTCCAGCGCAGTTACAGGACACGGTCATTTACTGCGCGCAGATGCACCGGCTGGCCGTGCTACGCCGGATGGCCATCTCCACGGCGGGCGAGGCCTGGAGCCCAGCCGAAGACCGGGCGAGCCTCACCCTCATTTTCGAGCGCGCCCTGCAATCAGTCTGGATGGCCTTCCAACCCGTGGTGTCCTGGAAACGGCGGCGCATTCTCGCCTATGAGGCGCTCCTGCGCAGCACCGAGCCGAAGCTTTCCAATCCCTGCGCCCTGCTGTCCGCTGCCGAGCGCCTTGACCGAGTGGCCGAGGTTGGTCGCATCGTACGGAATCGCGTTGCCGAGGACGTTCCCCAAGCCCCGAGCCAGTTCGTGTTCGTCAATTTGCACAGCCACGATCTGCTCGACGATCACCTGTATGATCCGGCCGCCCCTCTCTCGAGGGTCGCCCAGCGCGTGGTTCTTGAGGTGACCGAGCGCGTCTCGCTGTCTTCGGTTAGCGACATCGAGACTCGGATTGACAAACTGCGCTGTCTGGGATTTCGGATTGCCCTAGACGATCTGGGTGCCGGCTACTCTGGACTGTCGAGTTTTGCACCCCTGCAACCCGAGGTCGTCAAGTACGACATGTCCCTGGTCCGCGGCGTGGACAGCTCACCCACCCGGCGCAAGGTCATCCAAGCCATGACCGCCCTCTTCGCCGAAATGGAGATGCAAGTGGTAGCCGAAGGGGTGGAGACCATCGCTGAACGCGACACCTTGATCGAGCTCGGCGTGGATCTGCTGCAAGGGTACCTATTCGCCAAACCGTGCAAAGGATTCGTCAAGGTCGACTTCTAAGGTGATTGTACTGGGCACCCTTTCAGGGTCCCTGGAAGGGTTCCCAAGCCCTCCCGCGGTGCTTCGCTGCCGGCAAAGCCGTCAGGCTCCGCACGCGTATCCGACCGGCCGATCGCATTAGCCGCCTTGAGGCGGCAGCACATTCTCCGACGGGAAGCCTACCTTTGCGCCCGCTCAGGATATAGACTGAGCCCAATGGAGGACGCGAAAGATCTAGAGACGCTGGTCGTCGATCTCATCAAACGCGACAACGTCAACATTCCCCCCTACCCCGTGGTGGCCATGCGGCTCCAGCGGCTGGTCGGCGAGGAAGATTTTGGCATGGGTGACTTGCAGCGCGTGATCGGCGGAGATCCGGTACTGGCGGCAACCGTCCTGCGCTACGCGAACTCGGCGGCATTTCGCGGGGTTACGCCCACCTCAACCTTGGAAAGCGCCATCACGCGCATTGGCGCCAATGAGGTTTGTAAGATCGCCATCGCCACCAGCATAGGTGCTCACGCCATCGTGACCGGCTGTCTCTCCTCGCTGCGTCGGCGCTACTGGCGAATCGCAATGACCAGCGCGATGCTGTGCCGGGCGCTTGCCTACTGGCGTAAGAGCAACCCCGAAGAGGCCTTCATCTGCGGGCTGCTCCACGACTTCGGACAGGTCGTTGCGACCGCGTGCTTCGAGGAGGTCATTGCGCGCACACGCGATGCCCGCGTTCTGCCCGAGGCCACTTGGGCCGGTTGCGTGGAGCGATTTCACGTAGAGCTTGGACTCGTCACGGCCGCACGTTGGAATCTGCCGCCCCTTCTGTGCGGGGTGATTTCTTCCCATCACAACCCAGAGTCCGACCGCGACCACCGGACCATGATCGATATCATCAACACCTGCGACGCCATCGCCGCCTTGCTGGACAACGACCCCAGTCCCACCAGCGAAGGCCTCGCGACTCTTCGCGTCCTGCTGCCGGGCGAGCCCGAGTATATCCTCTCGGTGCTACCCAAAATTGCGACTGCGGTGGCCTCTCTGGATGAGACCACGCCAGGCAAAGACACGGGGATCTTTCGGGTTGGAAGCCGTGTGCTGGCCCCCCACTCGCTCCTGAGTGAGCCGACCACGCAAGCGAACTACAAGCTGCAGGTCCTCCGGTCCACCGGAAACGCAGAGTACGAGTCGCTCTATTTTGCCAAAGACGGTGTGGGGTTTACAGGCGCGAGCAAACTGCGCGAAAATAGCATGGTGCGAATCCGCGTCGACTCGCCCAAGGGCCCCATCGAGGTCTTGGGCGTCATCGTCCGTTGCGCCACCGAGGGAACAGCACATCGCATGGAGGCGAAACTGTTCGCAGCTGAACAAAATACCCTCAAAATATGGCTCGGCTTCTATGCGTCCCTGGTCTAGAGCACCGAACGGGTTGACTCCCGTCGCGAAATCGCGCATTTGCGTCGCGTCCCTTCGTTGCTCGTCGGTCAAATACGTCGAGTATTCTCCCTCCTCGCGCCTCGGGCCGCTCGCAACTGCGCAATTTCACTCGGTCCCTCAACCCGTTCGGTGCTCTAGGCGATGGTTGAGAAGACAGCGGCCGCCGTTGGCGCATGGTAAGTTGAAAGGCACGGGATGTGGCCGTGGCCCACGCTCGCTGAAGATTCAACTTGAAAACCGCGCAGGTTAGTCGAGAGGCAAGGTGTTTTCATACCTAGAGCAATTCGCCGAACAGTACCGCGATGTCGGGGCAGAATCGTTCAAACGCCTCTACCCGTGGCCCTTTCTGGCGGCCCTCGGGATGGCCGGCGAAATCGATGATAGCCGCGGGTCAGGTACAAGCATCATCAATCTGGCCGATAGCGTCCTCGAACGCGGCCGTATCTCAGGCAGGGTATTCCCCTTGGTCAAGTCTCGCGACTCGCCCAAGGGCCCCATTACCATCGGACGGACCTCGGAGAACGACGTGGTCATTCCCGAGTACTCGGTTTCGCGCAAGCATTGCTTCATCGCCAAGGTAGACAGCAGCTATCGCATCACCGATTGGGGCTCGGCCAACGGCACCCTGGTCAACGAAATCGACATCGGCAAGCTGACCCCATGCACGCTCCAAGGCGGTGAGATCCTCACGCTCGGCCGCCTGATGTTGCTGTTCCTTCCCCCACAGCGCTTCGTCGAATACGTGCGCGGCCTTGTCCCTCCCCCCGAATTTCGCTGACAGGGGAACCCTGAGCGACCTCACCAAACCCTGGCATCTTACGGGGGCTTGGTTTACGGAGACCGCCCCCTGTTTCAACCAGGAGGCGAAACCATGACCCAGAATCTCTTCATCGGAGTCGATATTTCCGAGGCCACGCTCGACGTCGCGATATCGCCAGGAGAGCCCAAACCCGCCCCGGTAATGTCGGCGCGTTCGCGCCGGGGCTCAGGTGGCAGGCGGCGTCGGCGCTGCCGCGGCGTCGTGCTTGGCGATCATCTTGGCCACGCGTGGAATAGCGGCTTCCGTGTGTTTCTTAGCCATGGGGCGCAGCTTCTCGTAGGCGGTCTTGACCACCGGGTTCTTGGCCCTCTGCGCGCGCTGGTCGGTGATGCCCAGCAGAGCCTCTGCTGCCTCGCCGGCTCGGGCGTTGAAATACGCCGTGATGGGCTCATTTTTGGCCTTGGCAGCCTGGTACAGAGGATCGAGCCGATCCGCGAAATCATCGAGCAGGCCGTCGATCACCTCGGGAATGAAGCCCGGCTTGATGGTCTTGACCACGGCGTATGCGGCCTTGATGGGGATCCCAGTCAAGCCCTTCGAGGAAACCTCCTCGTTGATGATTTGCTCGCAATCGCGAACCACCTCGGGTCGTGCGCCGGGACGTGACAAGATTTCTTTCAGTGTGCTCATGGCGCCCACTTTACCCTGACCGTGAGTTTCGTGGTACCCATGGCTTGCGTGTCTTCTAAACCCAAAGACTCGTTGTCTACCCGTCCCGCGGCTGCGCTCAGCGTCCTCACGGCGCTCAACGCCCTCAACTACCTTGACCGCTTTGTGCTATCGCCCCTGCTGCCGCTCATCATCGTCGGGCTCGGCCTGAGCGACCGGCAAGCGGGTTCCCTGCAGTCGGCCTTCATCCTCGTCTATGCCCTGGTCTGCCCGGTGGCCGGCTGGCTTGGCGACCGCATGTCCCGCCTGCGTATTGCGGCTCTGGGCGTGGCGCTGTGGAGCATCGCCACCTTTGCCTCCGGCCTTGCCTCCACCTTTGGCTCGCTGCTCATAGCTCGCGCCGCCGTCGGGATCGGCGAAGCCACCTACACCGTGGTCACGCCCTCGCTGCTATCGGACCACTACCCGCCTTCGCGCCGTGCCCGCGCCCTCTCGATCTTCTACGCGGCCATGCCCTTCGGCATCTTCCTCGGCTATTTGCTGGGGGGCCAAATCGGCGCCCGCTACGGATGGCGACCGTCGTTCTTCATTGCCGGCGGGCCAGGGCTTTTGTGCGCGCTCGCCTTGTTCTTGCTGCGTGACCCGCCCCGGGGACGCTTCGACGGGCACCCCGAGCAAGCGCAGAAACTTTCCCTTTCGGCGTTCCTGAACACCCTGCGCCAGCGCCCGAGCTATTTCTTCAACGTGGCTGCGCAGACCATCTATACCTTCACCATGGGCGGACTGGGCGTGTGGATGCCTACCTACTTCGTGCGCGAGCGACATCTTGGCGTGGCTTCCGCAAGTACCATTTTCGGCGCCCTCCTGCTCTGCACTGGTTTTGTCGGAACGCTGCTCGGCGGCCCGATCGGCGACCGACTGGCGCAACGGTACAGGGGCGCCCACTTCACGTTCTCTGGCATCACGCTCATCGCAGCGATTCCGTTCACGGCGCTGGCCGTGCTTTCGCCCAACCCCGCCATCTACTGGCCGGCCATGGGCGCGACCCTCTTTTGCCTCTTCCTGAACTATGGCCCGCTCAACGCCGCCATGGTCAACGTGCTCCCAGGCAACGCGCGGGCACGCGGGGTGGGGCTTCACACCACCGCGATTCACTTATTGGGGGATGCCTGCTCGCCTTTCCTCATCGGAGTGGCTTCGGACGCCATCGGTCTGCGCATTCCAGTCCTATGCACTGGCCTTCTTGTGGGCTTTTCCGGAATACTTCTGCTGCTGGGCCGGCACGCGCTGGTCCGGGATCTCAACGCTGCTGCCAAGACCTCGCCGTAGGCCAGGCAACGCTGGTTCCACCTGCTATGTTGGCGTGGATGGCGCAGGACTATTCCCGAGAACTTGAAATTGCACGCACGGTGGCGATGGAAGCCGCGGCCCTGGTTGCCAGCTTCAAAGGCCGCCCGCTCGGCGTGGAACACAAGGCCGGTGGTGAACCTGTGTCGTTGGCCGATCTGGAATCGAGCGAGCTCATCGTTCGTCGCCTCGCCAAGTCTTTCCCGGACGACGCCATTCTTTCCGAGGAGGTGCCCGACGAGCCTTCCCGGCTGGAAAAGTCGCGGGTGTGGATGATCGACCCCATCGACGGTACGAGCGACTTTCTGCGTGGTGAGCCGGGCTACGTCGTCATGATCGGCCTGTGCATCGAGGGGCGCCCAACCGTAGGCGCAGTCGCCCAACCGGTGAGCGGCAACGTGTGGATGGGCGCCCTCGGCGTGGGCGCTTGGAAGCAGGATCCACACGGAAATCGGAAGGCCCTTCGCATATCCCAGGTCACGGACCCGAAAAACATCCGCCTGGTTTCGTCGAAATCGCATCGCTCGGATTACTACGAGCGCTTTCGCCGAGCACTCGGAATTACCGACGAGATCGCCCTGGGCAGCGTCGGTCTCAAGGTCGCCCTGGTCTCAGAAGGCACGCGCGATCTCTACGTCTATCCCGGCAGCCAGACCAAGATCTGGGATAGCTGCGGACCCGAGGCGATTCTCACCGCCGCGGGCGGAAAGATGACCGACAGCGACGGCAATACCCTTTGCTACACCAACCTGTCCTTGCACAACCCGCGCGGCCTAGTCGCCTCCAACGGTCTCGTCCACGCCCAGGCCCTCGAAGCCGTGGCCAACCTGCGTGCCGAAATCAGCGCGAAGCAAGCGCGCGGCTGAAGGACCTCGCCTTGTCCCAAGTCTAGCCCACATTGTTTACGACGATCGCGTGGCCGACGGCCGCGTCCAAACGGGCTGGCATTGGTGCACGGGCTAGGCGCCCACGGTAGGAGCGATCACGCGGGAGGCGGTTCCTCGCGCTTGGCGTCGCCGATAGCGCGAAAGAACACCACCACGTAGTCGATCCCGGAGAAAAGCGAAGCGCCCAAAGAAAGATAGAGAACGACGAGGCCCGCGGTGTTGTAGTCGATATTGATGCCGAGGCCGAGCAGCGGATAGCGGAAATGGACGAGCAACAACGTCAGCCCCACGAGCTGCAGTGCGGTCTTGATCTTCCCCCCCCTGCTCGCGGCAATGACGATCCCTTCGCTCGAAGCGATGCTGCGCAGACCGGTGATGGCTAGGTCGCGGGCAATCAGGACAACCACCAGCCAGGCGGGCACCCGGCCAAGCGCCACCATGAACACCATGACGGCGGTCACCATCAATTTGTCAGCAACGGGATCGAGGAATTTCCCCAGCACACTGACCTGGTCTCGGCTGCGTGCCAGATAGCCGTCGATACCGTCTCCCAGTGAGGCCACAAGGTACAGGATGGCCGCGATGAGGCTGCGCACCGGGCTGTAGTTGTCCATGTAGTACAGGACACCCGGCACAAAGAGCACCCGCCCCATGGTCACGAGGTTCGGGAGGTTGGTGAGTTGGCTACCGATGTTCGCCATGCCTGGATAGCAATAGCACCCCTTCGCCTTCACAGGTAACGTGGTGAAGCCCGGGCGCCTCGCCTTCGCCCTCTCGCGCTGGCTGGCCCTGCACGACCACCCGCCCAAGCCAACCTGCCAAACGCGCGCTCGGCACGGCCATGCAATCGCCTTCGGCGATGCGAAGGGCCACCAGTTCATGACTGCCTAGCAGCATCACCACCCGTCCCGTACCACGGAACTGCAAGAGCGCCTTGCCGTTACCCGGTACCGAGCCCGATTCCCAGACCACCTCGTCGCCCCAAGCCACGACCCGCTCTTCCTCCACATAAAAGACATCGCGATCGAGAGACAGGGCAATCAGCCCACGCTCAGGATCCGTCGAAGAGAGCAGCAGATCTCCCCCGCCTTCGACGCGAAAGAAGCAATCCGAATCACTGGCCAGCGAATCACCGCTGAGGTGGCCACGGGTTCGCCGGCGCGCGAGGGACAGCCCCTGCCCGCCCAGCGCAACCAGGAGGGCGGACTGCCGCACGTGCGTCTCCGAGCCCGCCGAAAAGCGCAGTACGCCCTGTCCCAGCGACGCAAGTGGTTGGGATAGGGGCGGCAGGGACAAGAGGCGTGCGGTGGTGAAACCGGCGAGCGTGGAGATCTCGTCGACCAACTCAGGGCGAGAGCTCGACTCGAGCGAGGGCGCGGGTGTGGCCTCGAGTCGCCGCAGGGGCCTGGGCGTGGCCATGGCGGACGAAAGCGGTCGAAAGGCCGCCTCCTCCGCCTGGGAGTCCAGCGGCAGCCCTTCCACCACCGCGGTCTCCGGCACGTGCGAGGCCGGCGTCGCGGCGCGCTCCATCTCGGCCGCCAATTCATGTTGACCCGCACGGCGAAAAGCTGTCGCCGCCTGAGCAGGTGACGCGCTTCGGGCATAGGCATAACCGAGGTAACTCCAAGCCCGGCGATCCTCGGGCTGCAGGCGAACCGCCGCTTCGAGCTCGAGCGCCGCCTCGGCGAAGGATTCCAGCTTGAGCCCGATAAGTCCAAGATTGAGGCGAACCGTGGGATCCTCGGGGGCGACTTCAGAAGCCTCACGGTAGACCTGCCGCGCCTCCGACAGGCGGCCAAGCTTGAAACGGACCAAGGCCAGCAGCTTGAGGACGCGCAGGTCGCGGGGCGCTTGGCGCTGAGCCGCTAGTAGCTCGCCTTCAGCTTCCGGCAAGCGCTGGGCCGAGACAAGCTCGCTGGTGTGACGAAGGCGCGTCAGCAAGGCTTGCTCTTCCGGGGAGGTTTCAGCCAGTGCCGCATTTGTACCCGGTGCAGAGCCGAGCGATGGGGAGTCCTTGTTTTCCAATTCGGCCACGTTCAGTTTACCGCGCTTTGAGCGGCACGGCCTCGGACCATTCCGAAAGCGCCGCTTCTCGTCTTCTATACTCTTCAAAGCGCTGGAGTACAGCGGTCACGTACGACCGCGTGGTTTCGTAGGGCGGCATACCGGCATACTTGTCGACCGCGCCCGGTCCGGCGTGGTAGCCGGCCAGCACCTTGATTTTCTCATCGAATGAACAGACGAAACTCGCAGTCCGCCCCTCCGAACCGCCCGCCGCCGGAGTGTGGCAGTAGCGTTTGGCAAGAAGTTGCAGGTAGCGTGAACCTCCCATGATGTTCTGCCGCGGATCCCACACATTGGTCACGCCCATGGCACGCGCCGTGGCCGGCATCAGTTGCATGAGCCCCTGAGCCCCCGCGCTGGAGACGACGTTTGGATCGAAATCCGACTCGGTGCGAATCACGGCGCGAACGAGAGCTTGCGGGATACCATAGCAGGTCTGCTGGTCGCGAATGTGGTCGTCGAAGCGCGTGTAGCGCGCGGCCGAGGTGTCGCGCGCGGGGACCAAGTCGGATGTGCCGCGAACGGACGAGGCCTTGCCCGGGCCTAGGCGAAAGAGCACCTTCCAGCGCTTGCCCACGGGCTGCAAATTCGTAAATTCCACGGTACCGTCGTCACGTTCGCGCGTCCAGACCACATTCGCGCCGCGCGTGCGCGGCAGGGAAATCGTCTCCGCGGCGGGAGCTGCCGCCCCTTTGCCATGGAATTCGGAGATAGTGTCCCAACCCTTGCCTTCGCGCGGCGCACTGGTGAATTCAACGGTTCCGTCGGCGCGGCTGTGCTTCCAGACCTTCGCGTGAGCCGCGGAGGTCAACAAGGTTCCAAAGAGCAGTGGCAGCACGATCCGCGCCGTCATTCGGCGGGATCGTAACACAGCCCCTCCGTGGATCCGTCGACAAGCTGGATTCGCCTCGCACACCCCCACGGACGACGAGAGAATCTGCATGATAGGTGCTAGATTCACACCATCTTGGAAGCTGACTATCTGGTTTTGGGGTCTGGCCTCGCTGGCCTCTACTTCGCCCTTCGGGCTTGCGTCCACGGTCGCGTGGTGCTGGTTTCGAAACGCGAGCTCACCGACAACAATACCCAACACGCCCAAGGCGGCGTGGCGGGTGTCCTTGGGGCCAACGACACCGCTGAACAGCACATCGAGGATACCCTGCGCGTAGGAGACGGTCTTTGCACCCGAGAAGCCGTCGAGACCTGTGTACGCCAGGGGCCTGAACACATCCTGTACCTGGCGAATCAGATTGGCGTGGCCTTCGATCGCGACGCGAATGGCGATTTCAACCTTGGCCGCGAGGGCGGCCACAACACCCGGCGCATCGCCCACGTGCGCGACATGACCGGTGCGGCCATCCACAACGCACTTCTGGAGACTGTGCGCGCCTACAGCGATAGCATTACCCTCTTGCCCAACCACATGGCCGTGGATCTCCTGACCACCGCCAAGTACGGCGGCCCCAACGCGGTCTTCGGGGCCTACGTCTACGACCAGAAGACGGGCGAAGTGAAGACCATCACGGCGCGGGCCGTAATCATCGCAACGGGAGGGGCTGGCAAGGTCTACCTCTACACCTCGAATCCTGACGTGGCCACCGGCGATGGGGTAGCCATGGCCTATCGGGTAGGCGCGCGCGTTGCCAACATGGAGTTTTTCCAGTTTCACCCCACCGTCCTGTATCACCCGGCGGCGAAGTCGTTCCTCATCAGCGAGGCCTTGCGTGGCGAAGGAGGTATTCTGCGCCTGCGTGACGGCTCGGCCTTCATGGGGCGTTACCACGAAATGAAGGATCTGGCCTCGCGCGACGTGGTCGCGCGCGCCATTGACGCGGAGTTAAAACGTACTGGGGAGGACCACGTCGTGCTCGACATGACCCATCTTCCCGGCGATTTCCTGATCGAGCGATTTCCCAACATCCACCGCCGTTGCCTTGAGCTGGGTATCGACATGCGCACGACACCAATCCCTGTCGTGCCCGCTGCCCACTACAGTTGCGGGGGTGTCCTTGTCGACGGCAACGGCCGCACCAACGTCCGCAATCTGTACGCCATCGGGGAAGCCTCGATGACCGGCCTACACGGCGCCTGCCGGCTGGCCTCCAACTCGCTGCTCGAGGCATTGGTCTACGCGGCCCGGGCGGCCGACGACGTTCGCGATGTTTCGGTCAACCGCCCCATGCAAGTTGCACCCTGGTATGCTGGCGACGCCACAGTGACCGATGAAGCGGTCGTGGTCAGCCACACCTGGGACGAAATTCGTCGTTTGATGTGGAACTACGTTGGCATCGTACGCTCGGACAAGCGACTCGAACGTGCCGCCCGACGTATGCAGATGATTCGTGAGGAGATCCGCGAATACTACTGGAATTTCCAGGTCAGCGGCGACCTACTCGAGCTGCGCAATATCGCTCTGGTCGCAGAGCTCATCATCCAGAGCGCTCGTCGGCGACCTGAGAGCCGTGGCTTGCACTTCAATCTGGACCATCTCGAACACGAGCAGCGCTTGGCCAAGGATACGATCCTGGCCCGCGGCGACGGTCCCGCGGTGTAACGAATCACTATTTCCATAGCAAAAAGCCCCAGCAGGATCCCGCTGGGGCTTTTGGGCGTCTCGTGCGGACTCTACCGCTATTCGAGCTCGTTCTGAATGAGAGGCTGGTAGCTGCCGGTCACGTCACCGTTGCTATTGATGCCGCCCTGACGGCTGAACTGGGAAACGGTGTTGTTGCAGTTCAGATCGCCTTTGGCATACGCCGTGAACGCGGCCGCGGCGCCTGTCCCGGTTCCGCTGTAGCCTGGCAGGTAGTTGTGCGGATCGGGCAGCGCGAAGTTGAGCGCTTGCCAAACCGGGTCGCTTCCCCAGATGCTGTCGCCGCCAGCGCAGCGAGCACCCGTCAAGCAGCCGCAGTTGGAGCCGCCGGCCGCCCAGCCCGCCGACGGACCGGGGAACTGCTTCGGCAGCATGGTGCCACCGTTCGTGACGTGATCGGTTTCGTAATAGGTCAACGATCCGGCCCATTCCTTGTTGAGGTGACCCACAGCTTCAGCAGTACGCGACTTCTTGACGTACCGGGTGAACGCTGGAATGGCCACTGCGGCCAAGATTCCGATGATCGCCACGACGATCATCAACTCGACCAGGGTGAAACCCGCGCTCTTCTTTCGTGCTCTAATCATTTGCTTGCCTCCTGGCCGTCTCCAGTGCAGCCACTGTGCCAGCCCGTCGGACGGCGCAGAGAATCGCGCTTATGTAACTGATTTATATAGTAAAAATTGAATTGGATAGAGCGATTGGGCCAGACTTGAAGTGACAATCATTGGCCG